>Ga0180007_10000159_pt1 | contig 123711 bp, 118 predicted proteins | sample MM_PC_MetaG_FD_121122 | JGI IMG/M metagenome (GOLD analysis project Ga0180007, IMG submission 121122) | Groundwater microbial communities from the Aspo Hard Rock Laboratory (HRL) deep subsurface site, Sweden - MM_PC_MetaG | ecosystem: Environmental > Aquatic > Deep subsurface > Groundwater... | reverse complement strand
TATCCCCGGAGTAACTTTTATCCGATGAGCTTCCGCCGTCCTACTTCGACCCTGAACCATAAGGTTCAGGGTAATACGGTCGGATCACTAACTTCTGCTTTCGCAACTGCTCCTCTTGTAAGAGTTGCAGTAAAGCTGGCTTATGCGTTTGCACAACCACATCCCGTTTCCATCGGGAGCTAGCCAACCTTTGTAAACGCCTCCGTTACTTTTTGGGAGGCAACCGCCCCAGTTAAACTACCTGCCAGATACTGTTTCCTGCCCAGATTCATGGGTCAGGATTAGAATTAAAAGCATTCAAGGGTGGTATCTCACTGACGACTCCCCCCTCGCTAACGCTCGGGGTTCATAGTCTCCCACCTATCCTGAACATGCATACCCTTAATCCAATACCAAGTTATAGTAAAGCTTCACGGGGTCTTTTCGTCCAGCTACGGGTAATGAGCATCTTCACTCATCTTGCAATTTCGCCGAGTCCCTCGTTGAGACAGTCTCCAAGTCGTTATGCCATTCGTGCAGGTCGGAATTTACCCGACAAGGAATTTCGCTACCTTAGGACGGTTATAGTTACCGCCGGCGTTCATCAGCGCTTCAGATCCTCCCTAAACAGGAGTCACCTTAACGTTCTGACACTGGCCAGGCATCAGCCCCTATACATCTCTTTACAGATTTAGCAGGGACCTGTGTTTTTGTTAAACAGTCGCTTGGAGTCTTTCACTGCGCCCCGCATACGCGGGGAGGTTTTATTGCGAACTTACAACCGCTGTTTTGCCGAGTTCCTTAACGAGGGTTCTCTCGTACACCTTAGGCTTCTCGCCTCACCTACCTGTGTTGGTTTACGGTACGATTACCTTTATTTTATATCCCACCTATCTTTGACTTGCGCCAAAAATGTTGGCGGGTGAACCTAGAAGTTTTTCTTGGTTACTTCTCCCCTTAGGTTGATTTTGGCCGAAACCGCAATCTCCTGACCTGTTCAAGACTTGCTCTTTCCGGATTTGCCTGGAAAGAATCCTAAACAAGCCAACGTCATAACCATACGGACGTCTAAAGCTTGAAATAACGTCACTCCTTCGGAAAATAAAGGCAGCGCAGGAATATTAACCTGCTTTTCCATCGCCTACGCCTTTCGGCCTCGGCTTAGGATCGCCTAACCCTGGGTTGAACAACATTGCCCAGGAAACCTTAGGTTTTCGGTGCCCCGAATTCTCATCGGGGTTTTTGCTACTTATACCAACATTCTCTCTTCTATATCCTCCACTAAGACTTACATCTTAACTTCAACGAATATAGAATGCTACCCTACCCCTTCGACAAACTCAGGGTGACATTATCACCTCCTAAAATCTAATAATAGAAGGTATGTCAACCTGAGTTTGTCGAAGGTCTCATCTTCGGTACTAGGTTTAGCCCCGATACATTTTCGGCGCAAAGCAACTTGACCAGTGAGCTGTTACGCTTTCTTTAAAGGATGGCTGCTTCTAAGCCAACCTCCTGGTTGTATAAGTCACAACACCGCCTTTAACACTTAACCTAGATTTAGGGACCTTAGATAGAGATCTGGGCTGTTTCCCTTTTGACTAATGGAGCTTAGCCCCCATAGTCTGACTCCCAAGTTTAACTTAACGGTATTCGGAGTTTGGTTAGAACAGGTAAGGTTTCCCACCCTGTCCCATTCAGTGCTCTACCACCGCTAAGAAACACTTGAGGCTAGCCCTAAAGCTATTTCGGGTAGAACCAGCTATTGCCAGGTTCGATTAGCATTTCACCACTATCCACCGCTCATCCCCTAGTGTTGCACGACTAGTGGGTTCGGGCCTCCACCCCGCTTTCGCGTGGCTTCACCCTGGCCATGGATAGATCACCTGGTTTCGGGTCGTGTATATGCTGCTGTTTAGTAAATTATTCAGCCAAGTTAGACTTGGTTGAATAATAAACTAAAGATCGCCGGTTAAGACTTGCTTTCGCTTCACCTTCCTCCCGTAGGAGTTAAATAAGCAACTATATAACACACTCGTTGGTTCATTCTTCAATAGGAACACCATCACTCCGCCAAAGGCGGAGCTCTGATTCCTTGTAAGCAAATGGTTTCAGATACTATTTCATCTCCCTCACCGGGATGCTTTTCACCTTTCCCTCACGGTACTTGTTCTCTATTGATCATCAAAAGTATTTAGCCTTAACGTGTAGTCACGTTTGTTTCCCCCAGGATTTCACGAGTCCTGAGGTACTCGAGATTTACCCGCCGAAACGGCGGATATAGTTACAACAGAGCGACTACCCCTTTCGCGTACAGGGCTATCACCTTCTTTGGCGCTGTTTTCCAACAGCTTCTACTAGGGAAGTAATCAAAATTTTCTCTGCTACGGATTTCAAGCTCCGTACATAACTTCTCACAACCCCATTTTAGCAACGGCCTGAACCTTTAAGCCTGCACCCAACTAAGCTGGATATAGGCAACACTAAAATGGTTTGGGCTTTTCCCTTTTCGCTCGCCACTACTCAGGGAATCGAAGTTAGTTATTAGTTAACCGATTTCGACAACTAAAAACTAACGTTATTTCTTTCTTTTCCTCTGGGTACTAAGATGTTTCAATTCCCCAGGTCTTCCTCATTAACCTATGAATTCAGTTAATGATGACCAAGTTTTACTCGGCCGGGTTTCCCCATTCGGAAATCCTCGGATCAAAGGTTGCTTGCCACCTCCCCGAGGCTTATCGCAGGCTGCGACGTCCTTCATCGTCTTTTGATGTCAAGGCATCCACCATCTGCCCTTTTTGTAACCACCAATTTACTTAAGAATTAATTAGTAATTGGCAATTTAAATTTAATTTTAGATGCTCTTTACGTTTCTATTAAATTATCAATGTTCTTTATGACACTAATAAATTTTTTCCAGTATAATTGTTTAATTCTTAACTTGCAAAATTATTATTGGAAAAAGTTTATCAATCTCTTAAAATTTATAATCAAAAAACCGCTTGCTACCAAGCGGTTTAAAGCACAGGGCAAAATCCCTAAGTTTTAAAGTCGCCTGGTTTTTTGATTGATGTATTTTTTATAACTTTCATTAAATTGCTTATTTTTGGCTTAAATTCGGGATATATTGTGGAAAAATCCCCACTTTTTTCTATCCCTTTTCAGCGTTTAGTATTATATATTACTTTTTAAAGTCTGTCAAACCTCTTAGAAATTTATATGAAATACGCCGATTAATTAGTATCGTGAGGTTTTCCTTCGTTTAAACCAGCTATGGTTTGACGCATAAAAACTGCCTGCTGATGAAACTCATCCAGATTAGTAACACCGACATAACTCATAGAAGAACGCAAATACCCCATTAATTCTTTAACTACTGTAGTAATACTACCTTTATAAGGAATACGTTTAGTTACTCCCTCTGGGGTACGGACGTTTTCTTCGGGATTCTGACGATCAACCCTGGAGACTTGAAACTCTAAGGAAGCTGAACCGCGGAATAATTTCCATTCACGGCCATCTTCATAAAATATTTCACCCGGCGTTTCTTTGGTTCCTGCACATAAAGAACCAGACATCACTGCATTAGCGCCGGCTGCTAAAGCTTTACAAAAATCAGCGCCGCTCTTTACACCACTATCAGCAATAACTCCGACATTATATTTTTTAGCAACAGCAGTACAAGCGGCTACAGCTGTAATCTGTGGTATACCAACTCCGGTGCCTACACGAGTTTTACAAGCCGCCCCACCACCAATACCAACTTTAACACAATTAGCACCAGCTTTGATTAAACGTTCACAAGCTTCGGGAGTATCAATATTACCAGCCATTAAAACAAGTTTTTTACCATACTTCTTTCTTGCTTCTTTGATTTTATTTTCCAGTCTTTGGCAATTACCCCGCGCTGTATCAATAACAATCCCATCTACCTCTACTTGTAATAATTCACCTATTTCCTTAATCATCTCTTTACCAATACCTACCGCTGCTGCCACACCCAAACGTCCATATTGATCACGAAAAGCATCAGGATATTGAGATCTTTTTAAAACATCTTTGGCGCAAATTAAACCTTTCAGCTGGCCGTGGCTATCTACCAAGGGAAGTTTTTCTTTTTTAGTTCGATTAAAAATTTGCTTAGCTTTAGCGAAAGAAATAGTATGAGGAGCAGTAACTAAATTTTTTGAGGTCATCAGCTCTTTTACTTTTTTATGATCATCTGTTTCTAAATAGTAATCGCGATGACTTAAAATGCCCACTAACTTTTCTTTCCGGGTAACTAACAAACCATAAACCTGGTACTGCTCCATTAAAGCTTTGGCATGTTTTAAAGTTTTATCTTCAGTGATAGTCAAAGGATGAGAAATGATAAAGTTGTCTGCTCGTTTTACTTTTTTTACTTCTGCGACTCTGCGGCTAATGGGTAAAAATTGATGAATCACTCCCATGCCTCCCAAACGCGCTAAAGCAATAGCCATCTGGCTTTCGGTGATAGTATCCATATTAGCAGAAACAAAAGGAGCAGAAAGAACTATTCCTTCGGCAATCCTGGCTTGAATATTATTAATGTCTTTACGGGAAGCAATCTTAGAGTATTGATCTATAATCACTACATCTTCAAAAGTTAAACCTATGTCTTGGGGTAAATTTTTCTGTTGAAAATACTTTTTGACTAAAGGGTTGTTAAACATAAGTTGTTATATAATTAAGTAAAAAATTTATTTTAAAAACCAAGGTGTTTCATTTATATCTCGACTTAATGTATTAAAAAATAAGATTGGAGCTTTGGGTAATATAGATTTTATTTCTGATGAACTATAGCTGAAAAAAATATGATTTGAATATTCTCTCTTTAAATAAGAAGACTCATGCGAACGCATTGCGTAATAAACTTTTGCGCCAAACAATTTATCTTGATGTTGATAATATTTTTTTGACTGAACAAGTAACGATTTTTTATCAACTCTATTTAATTTCACATTCTTTGCTTTTTTCATGATAACTTCAGGAGTAATTCCCCATTTTCTCCATAAATCACTTAGCCAAACTGATTTTATATTAATTTCTGAGAGCTTTCTATTAATTTGCCCTAAATATTGTCTCACATTATTTCTATTAAAGCCATTCATGATTGCATGTTCATCGCTAAGAATAAAAGTTATGTCTAAGCCAGAAGAATATTTCTTTATCCCATCATTAAGATTACTTAAACGTTCTATCAACTTAAAATCTGGCTCTGTTAATTTTACTTTGTCCGATGCTCCCCAAAATCCTATAAAAGGAATTTGTCTATTATTTTTTAAACTATCTTTAATGATATTGATTATCTTATCAAGTTTACAAGGATAATCTCTAGAATATTTTTTAGAACATAACAAAGAAAGAATCGCTTGCTCTATTTTGGGGATTAAGAAAGAGGGATTTTTTTTCTTAAATAACTCTTGATAAACACTCTTCCAGACTTTTAAAGCATTGGTAAATTCATCTTTTGTTACCAAAAATTCATTTGGCCAACAATTTATATAATTATTAAAAACTTCTTCCGACCTGATAAGATTTGGAAATTCTTTTTGAAAAATTTCTAAAGCTTCTTTTTTATTACCATGAATGAATTTTAAACTATCATTAATAGACAATTTAAATAAAGAAACTAAATCATTATCTTTTTGAAAAGGAGATATAGTAAACCCTGTAAATAAAAATCTAGAAAATAACTTTTGAAAATCAAAAATCTTTATTAACTCATTATTTAATTGTTCTGGCAATATTAAAGCTAAATCTACTTTATCTTTTTTAAGAATATCAATTATTTCATTATATTTAAATTCAATTAAATTATTTTTTTCACTAATAAAATATTTGGCTATCGTATAATTAGTTGTAAATTGCGAATAAGTTACTATTCTGTAATTTACTAACTCAGATAGAGAATTAATATTTATTTTTTTCTTTCCAACCAAAATAAAAGGTGCTTTCTTAACCAAAGTACCAATTATTTCACCTTTTTTATCATATTCCTCGGAGATAGAGAAAATTGGATCAGACAATCCAAAATCCGCTTTTTGTTGCATTAAAATCTTAAATGTCAAAGAATCATTATAGGTATTTTTAAAGATAATATCTCCTAAACCATATTTTTTAAAAAAATCTTTTCTAATAGCAAGATATAAAGGAAAATATAAAGCAAGCTTGCCGAACTGACAAATAATTATTTTTTTCTTTGTTTTCATAACCAATTGTTATTCTAACCTCTTGTGCCTAAACGCAGTCCCTGAACCAGTCTTTAGGTATTTTTCAAACCTTAAAGCTTTTATTTTATCTCCAAAACAACAATACCAAATGAATTTTACTGGTAAATGACTTCTAGTAGAAATACATTTGCCTCTATTGTGCTCTTTAAGTCTTGTGTTGATATATGGCGTTGACCCTATATAAACTGTATTATTACTAAGTTTTAAAATGTAAACATAATACATATCGCTTTTCTTTAATATAAATTTATGGCTCTGCCATCCGAAGCTTTAAATCAATTAGATAACGTATAGATTATTAGCCGTCCTTCGCTAAAGCTTCGGACGACATCCTTCGCAAGCGAAGGATGGTGCCGGAGAGAGGATTTGAACCTCCACGGCTCTCGCCACATGGTCCTAAACCATGCGTGTCTACCATTTCACCACTCCGGCTAAGAATTAACCTTAGTAATTAATACTGCAAAATAGACAAAAAGTCAATTTTTAATGGTTTTAAATCAATGTTTACTATCTAAAAATCTCAAAGTGGATAAGTTATTGATTGACAGTGGATAAGTTATTAATTAAAATAAAAAACGATATTGTTTCCAAAATAAAACTTATCCCCATGCCGGGGAAATTTGGAAACGATATTTCCCTTTTTATAATCGCCCTCTGTTATCCGTTTGGATTACAGGGGGTGATTTATTTTAAGTTTTCTTTAAAAATTTAAATTTAATAGCCAAACTTATTACAATTATTACAGCACCAATTGTTCCAAATAATAAATACGTTTTGATTTTTCTATTTTTAAGATCGCTGGAAAATTCTACTGTTTCCTGATTAACTTCTGAATCCTCTCCTGCGGCAAAAATTGTACCCACGTTTACATCTTCAGGAAAGCGGGGCAGGAATCTGTAATCCTCCTTAAAAAAACTTAAAATTCCCGTGATAGTTAAATAATGATTATCTTCTATTTTTGGTTTCTCAATTCCTGTGGTCTTTTTAAAGTAAACGATTATTTCGCCGTCGCCGTCATCAAGATGATAACTATTACCTTCTTTAGAAACCATTTCCCCGCTAACAGAAAACAAAGCGCCGACATCCTCTTCTGTGATCTCATCAATTGCTTTTTCTTCTGATGTTGGCAAATCATAATGATCAATAATATTAAGATTTTCTTTAATAACATTAATCTTTTTCTCGCCATTACTCAATGAGGTTTTACCCTCAAGCTCAACCACATCACCAATTATTAAATCCGGTAATTGAGAAATTTTTGAAGAATAAATTTGGATTCCTGAATCTAGAAAAATTTCTTTAGTGTCTAAATCAACATCGGCAATATAAAAAATGTTTTTACCTAAAATTCCCGGTGGCACAGTTACCACGCCAGATGCTAAAACTTTATTTCCTTTCTCTAATTCTTTAACTTCATTAATTGAATAAAAATTTATTAATCCATTATTTTGATTTTCAACTAACTTAAGTTTTTCTTCTTGTTGTGTCCCTAATACCTCAATAAAATTCTCCTCACCAGGAGTTACATTATTTGACCAATACCATTCTCCATCTAAAAAATTATAACTATAATCTTCTTTAACGTTTTCATAAAACACTTCGTCCACAAGCTGATCATCAGGAGAAATTAAACGGACTTTATCCGAGGAATTATTTAAAGCCAAACCGGAATCGCTGCGATTAATCACCAAAAACTCTCCGGGTTTAATACTGATTTCTTCCATTTTATAAGGACGGCTACCGCCTTCATCATCGTCTAATTGCCAACCAGTTAAATCAACGGTAGAAGTAGAATTGCTGTATAATTCTATCCATTCTGCCTCGTCTGACCCTTGAGGATTTGGCAAAATTTCATTAATTCTTACTTTGGCAATAAAACTATTTAAAGAACTAGAGCACTGACGCGAACTATTAGCAGAATCATTATCAGATTCACTGATATTTAAGGTTCTGTTTATAGAATCTGCTAAATCTTGATTGTCAGTAATGGTTAATTTTACTTGATAATCACCTGCTTGTGAAAATTTATGAGAAACTAATCTACCAGAGGAATCATGCTCGTCACCAAAATCCCAATCATATTCTAAACTTCCATCTTCTGGATCATAAGAATCAGAAGCATCAAACTCAATTTGTTGATCAACAATTAATTCCCCCTGATAATTAAAATCTGCTACTGGCGGTTGGTTAACTGTAATTATGTTAACTGTTCCCGGCGTAGGTGTTTTGGTCCAATGCCATTGATTATTTTCATCCCGAGCAAAAGTTTCCGCTTCTGTACCTTGATCATCATAAATTATTGATTCAATAAGATTATTATCTGGCGAAAAAAATTTAACCTGATCGCCGTTATTATTTAAAGCAATACCTGATTGACTACGATAAACAACAAAATAACCATTGGCAGAAATTTGAGTATTAGTAAAATCATCTTCGGAAATCGTATAAACTCTGGTGCTGTTATCCTGTAGCTGCCAATCAACTAAATCAACTTCTGTTGTACTAAAATTATACAATTCAATAAATTCTGCTTCGCTATCACTCCCTTGGGGATTTGGCAAAATTTCGTTAATAAGAATTTGATCAGAATAAACTGGTGATTCAATATCATTGATAGTTACAAACAAGTCATCGCTAGTAGTAAATTCTCCGTCAGAAACAGAAAGAATAACTGTATATACACCTGCTTGACTGTAGCTGTGTTGAACAATGGAGCCTGTGGCGCCATAGCTATCTCCAAAATCCCAATTAAATATCAATTCATCGTTATCTGGATCAGCGGAAGCTGAACCGTCAAAAGTTATCAGCTCGTCAATTTCAGCAATAATATTTTCGCCAGCCACAGCAATAGGAGCTTGGTTTTCCGGCTCTGGCGGTAATTGATAAAGAAATCCGGGTGTACCACTGGCGTAAATGGATTCAACCCAGTTATCCTCTGTTTCATCAGCCAAAGGATCAATCTTTTCCAAACTAAAACCGTTTCCACCCCAAACTGAATCATAATAAGTTTGAGTAATAATTGACTCGCTATCACTATTCCACAAACCCAGGGTAGAAGAGGAATTATTAAGACTCATTACTGTATCAAAAAGATTGCCGGAGAAATCCGGATATTCCTCTAAAAATACTTCGGCATTAGAAGTTAAAATTGCCAATTCACCTCCAAGTAAAGTGGAGGTGCCATTAATTAAAGCAAGACTGTGATTAGTACCATCATTAAATTTCCAAGTCTCATCAATGATTACGGGAGTGGAAGTGGTGTTATAGATTTCCACCCACTCGCGGTAAGTGTCTGCGCCTTGAGGATTATACATAATTTCCGTAAAAACTATGCCACTTATCCCATTGTTTTCATTCTCTGCTCTAATCTCTTTAATAATCCCATTAAAAGGAATTCTAAATAAAATTACTGCCAATAGAAAGAGGCTGATAAAATAAATTACGTTTTTCATAAATCGCTTTTCTTTAATGATTGATAATTATTATATTTAGAAAAATTCTTTAATAACGGCAATACTCATACAAATAATAAGGATTAATATCATGAGACTCAACCGGTAAAGAGCCATACTTTTTTGACATCTTTTCTTGCCAGTTCATAATATAGGGGATAAAAACCCTACCATTTTTAACACCAAAAAACTCTTCGTGATTAACAGAAACAATGGTTACGCCGTTATCTGGATGAAGACAGCCACCAAAATAATCTACTTCCTCAAAATCAATCTTGTTTTTAACTAAATTAATGGCTTGCTGAATTTGTTGTTGTTCCTTTTCTGCCTTTTTACTCATTATTAACCAAAAAATCGTCCCACTAACAATGGCTAACAACAATAAACCAATGGAAAAATTATAAACATAATAAATTAACTTAGTTGTTTTATTCATACTTTTAATATAAATGACTATTAATAACCTGGGAAGGCATAATGCCTGCCTGCTTATATTCGCCAATCCATTGAATACCGACCTGATTAGCATAAACATCCCCTACACTATAACCCTCATCTGCTGTCCTTAACTGGGAATAAGAAGGATTTTTGGAAAACAAGGCACGAAAACCGTCTTTTACTTCTTTTAACCGTCCTAGTAACCCGGCTATTCTTTTTCCATATTTATAAGCTAGCCGAGCTGAAGCGGCAAAATGTTGCAGTTTATCCCTTATGGTATAAGATCCGCCATATTCCCCGGCCAAAGAAGAAGGCAAATTATTCAACCGTTCCCTAAACTCTTTCTCTGAACTGTCTAATGTTTTTTGATGTGCCCAATCAATATGTAACGCGTCATAAAAAGTGTCTAAAGCTTTTTTGATATTATTGTCAGTTAATTCCAAACTTTTCTGCCAAATAGCATCTATGGCTTTAGCATTACCGTCACAGTCACGAATCAGCCAATAATCCTCGTTATTCCTGATATAATCACTGATTTTATTAAAACGTTCCTGACGCTCTTTTGGCACTTCACCAGTCGGATCAACTACATTCACTGGATTATTTAAAGCATAGCTGTAAATGTTCAACATTTGAGGATTAGAAAGAATTTCTTCTAAATTCTTTTTGCTTCTCTTTTCTAATTCTGGGGTGACTAAAAAGTTCTGCAAGGGATCCGGCTGAATAAACCGGCCGATTTCTGGATCATATACCCGTCCTGAATAATCATACAGGTTACCAAATGAATCTTGGGGCTGGTCAGTAAATTTATATGTCGGTTCAAAAGCTTTAACATTAATTAATGGTAAAAATAAAAGAATAATAAATAGAATCGCTTTTCGCATGGGTGTGATTATTAATAATTAATAACCCTTGACCCTGTTTAGTAAAGCGTTTTTGGCCTATACGTTTTATGTCATCCCGGGTGCAACGAAGGATCTGTCTAAAATGACAAACAACACAAGGCCAAAAACGCCTTTTATATTTCATTGTAAAGATCCTTAAACTTTGGATTGACTGACTTAATTAAAACAATTTTCCTGCTCCTTAACCAACCTTTAATCTGCTTTTCCCTGGTAATCGCATCCACTGGGTTATCAAAACGTTCATAGTAAACTAACTTTTTAACATTGTATTTAGCTGTAAAACTTTTTTCGTGAATTTTCGCCCGATGTTGAATCACCCGACCCAATAAATTATTGGTCACTCCGGTATAAAGAACAGTGTTAGTATAATTAGTCATAATGTATACATAAAAATCATGATTATACATAATAAAAACAGAGCTGATTAAAACCCTGTTTATAATAACCCTGACTATCAAATCAGATGTACCTGTGCTAATTTGTTTATAAGTAATTTCATTATACTCCTTCTGATGAAATGTTGTCAAGACAGTATTTTAGAAAAGATGATCTGCCATAAACTAAGGTAAAAAGGAGACAAAATAGTCCTAGTAAATTCTCCTTGAACTCCTAAAAGCTTTGTGTTAAGGTTTCTGTGCTTAGCACTATTTTTATAGTATTTAAGCACAAAAACCGACCTTTGATAATAAATAAAAACTGTAAAACTAGGAAAACGGAGGTAATTGAAAATGAGTGGTCCAAATTCCATTCAGGCATGGCAAATGATTGCCAAAGACCAACCTTTGGAGTCAGTCACCTATCCGGTGCCGGAACTCACAGCGAGAGACGCTCTGATTCAAGTGGCCGGATGTGGTGTCTGTCACACAGATCTCAGCTTCTGGCACTATGGTGTCCCAACCCGACACAAGCCGCCCCTGACTCTCGGTCACGAGATCAGCGGGACAGTAATCGAAGGCCCTGCGGAATTAATTGGGAAACCAGTTATTGTTCCTGCAGTGCTTCCCTGCGGCGAGTGTGGTCTCTGCCGAGGGGGAAGAAGTAATATCTGTCAGAAACAACTCATGCCTGGAAACGATTTTAACGGCGGATTCGCCAGTCATGTGGTAGTTCCCGCCAGATTCCTGGTAGAAGTTCCAAGAAAAATGCTTGACGAACATGAATTGGCTGAACTTGCAGTGATTGCTGATGCCGTTTCAACACCTTATCAGGTTATTCAAAAGAGCAATCTGAAATCAGGTGACTTTGCCATCGTTATCGGTGTCGGCGGAGTCGGTCTCTACACGGCTCTACTCGCACAAATTATTGGCGCGAATGTTTTAGCTCTCGACATATCTCAAGAGCGTTTAGATTTTGTCACCGCAGCCGGTATAACAAACACCCTTAACACTTCGGAAATGGACATCAAAGAAATCAAGAAACAAGTCAAGGATATCTGGAAGAGAATAGGTGCTTTACCGTACGGCTGTAAAATCTACGAAGTATCCGGCACCAAGGACGGACAGGAACTGGCCTTTGCTCTTCTGGGTCCCGCCGGAGTTCTTTCTGTTGTGGGATTTACGATGGACAAGCTTGAGTTACGCTTGAGCAATCTGATGGCTTTTGATGCTGAAGTCATTGGCACTTGGGGTTGCAAGCCGGAGTTGTACAATAATGTAATACAGCTTGTCGCCGACGGAAAACTGAAACTCAAGCCTTTTGTAGAAACTCATCCGCTATCACGCATCAACAACATTTTTAAACAGGCTTTAGAGCATAAATTACTCAAGAGAGCCGTCCTCGCACCAGACTTCCAGTAAGCTCAACTTTTTCTTTTTGTCAATCATTTCTTAAAATCACACAAAACACAGGTGAACACTATGGAACATGAACTTGTCAGTCATAATCTTGTCGAAACGGAATTTACGGAAATCCTCTACGAGCTACGTCCTTGTCTCGACAAGGGAGGGGAACCTGTTGTGGGATTGTATAATGCTTGGATATTTCTCAACAATCCCGATCAGTACAACTCCTACACCACTGCAGCCGTCAAAGAAATCATTCTGGCCTTTCGGCAGGCATCAAATGATCGCTCTGTGGTTGCGGTTGTCTTCACGGCCGTGGGAAACAAAGCATTCTGCACCGGCGGTAATACCAAAGAGTATGCCGAATATTATTCAGGCAGACCGTTGGAGTATAAGCAGTATATGCGTTTGTTCAACGACATGATCACCGCTATCCTCCATTGCGACAAACCAGTGATCTGTCGTGTTAATGGGATGCGTATTGCCGGCGGTCAGGAAATTGGTATGGCATGTGACTTCGGAGTTTCGAGCGACTTGGCGGTCTTTGGCCAGGCAGGTCCCAAGCATGGAAGCGCGCCGGACGGTGGCAGTACAGATTTTCTGCATCTCTTCGTGGGTATTGAACGCGCCATGGCAAGCTGTACCCTTTGTGAAATGTGGAGCGCGTACGAAGCCAAACGTTTCGGGCTTATCAGTCAAGTGGTGCCTGTGCTGAAGGCGGACGGAAAGTTTATTCGTAATCCTCTTCTTATCACGAATCGCTGGTTGGATGAAACGGGCGAAATCGTGTATGGACAGCGCGAGCGAGGTGACGAATTAGTGGCAGGAGAAAAGCTGCTTAAAGACGGCGTCATCGACCTGACTCCATTAGACAATGCGGTCAACGCAATGGCGACAAAATTCATGTACTTGATGCCAGATTGCGTCAACAAAACCCTCAACGGCGTGCGGAAGAAAAAGTTGGAGCACTGGGATCGCAACCAGCAGTCAAACCGCGACTGGCTCGGCCTTAATATGATGACAGAAGGAAAAGCCGGATTCCGGGCTTTCAACGAAGGACCAAGGGACAACCGCGAAGTTGATTTCATCGAGCTTCGCCTAAAGCTGGCAGAAGGCCATCCTTGGGATGATGAACTTCTCAACGCAATTCTGCCGAAGTAAACTCAATGATTGAGTAAAACATACTCAACCCCCAGTTGGCTAGCTAAATTTATTGCTAGTCACTGGGGATTTTTTTATTGGAAAAAATAAAGTTGTAAAAGATTCCATCTGCGTCATAGTGCCTAGCATCGTAGTAATATAACCCTGATTCTATATCACTTTCCTGATCCGTAAACTTATAACTATTCTGTAAAGAACTATTATTAATTTTCACTCTATCAGTCCCATAAGGAAAGTAATCAGTTAAACTGGTAATGTCGCCATTTTCGTCAGTGGTAACGCTACTTGAATTCAAGTGATCAGAAAAGTTAAAGAATGTGTCTTCACCTTGAAGAATAGCTAATCTTTAGTTACCAAATTTTTTTCTTCGTCAAATTTAGGAAGTTTAAATTTTTCTTTTTGATTATCTGGACGAGCCGGGCCAGTTATACTAAACGGCGATAAAGGATCATTCGGAAATTGTAATAAATTATCATCATCATAAAAAGTATCACTATACTCACACTTAATAATAGTATACCCATCATCAACTTTTATCACACCAATATTTATCCACTTAGGCACCTTTCCATTTTGATATAATTCATTAACAACCTCATCAATTTCTAATCTTTTTTTAAAGTATCTCAAATCTGCTCTGTAGAGATTAAACTTGTACTGGTCAGGTAATTCATCAATTACCAAAGTACGCGCGAATTCCATTGTTTGATTTAATGATTTATTAAATTTTTTAATAAAGTTTTCTTTTGTCATATTATTTAACAATATATTTATTAACTATTGAAGCAGCCTCGGGAAGAAAATATATATCCTTATACTCCCCTATATTTTTAATGTATTTCTGTTCATATCCGACCAAACCCTTACTTTCCAGATCCTTAAATACATTTGTAGGTATTTCTATGTCAATTATCCCATAATCAGGACCGTTACTCCTATCTATATTATAAATATTGGAAGCATACTTACTATTAGAATCATCCATGTTCAATGTATATATCTTCCTATTAGAATTAAAACCTTCTTTTATTATCTCTGAATAATTTCTATCAGAAACATGCCTGAATTTAATAACTTTATTAACTTTATTTAATTTACTAACCTGTTGATTTTGTTTATAATTCTTAATCTTATTATATACCCCTAATCCCCCAAACATTATAGGTGAAGATAAAGCTGTAAGGTCACCAGCTAAATAAGCTGCATTTTCTGATGATTGATCTTTAGAAAAATAATAAGCACTTAAACCAACATTTCCTAAATCCCAAACAGTATTGGCAATAGCATAAGCAGCTAAAGCAGCAGCAAACCAAAAGAAATTACCATCAGGATCTACGTATTTTACAGGATTATTAGCTGTATAACTATAAACATTAAGAGTTTGAGGGTTAGTAAGAATGCTCTCAGGGTTTTGGCCTGATTTCTTTTTTAACTCTTCTTCATCGGTTAATACCAGTGAAACTGGATCGCTTTGGATAAATTTGCCTATCTGACTATCGTAATAGCGGCTGCCATAGTAATTTAAACTACTTTCACTGTCTAACTCTTTGTCTGTGAACTGATAGATTGGAATAAAATTATCTAACTGAATATCAACTCTGTTTGAACCATAAGGGAAGTAATCTATTAGATTGGTGATATCTCCATTTTCATTAGTAGTAACTGAAGAGGAATTTAAATGATCACTAAAATTAAAGTACACATCTTCATTATCTATAATTACCAATCTTTGATTGCCAAGAAAAACATATTTTTTAGCATCTCCACCATCCAGATATTCAAAATACTGATTAGGATAGAATTTCAAGTTGTTTGGTGTTTCTTTAGCGCTTCTTTATTTGTTGTTAATACTAAAAAGCTAAATAGGTTTATTGCCACGACCAATAATTTTATCAATTGGTTTACCTTTTAAAAATACATAAGGGCCAACCTCTTTATCTTTAACGAACTCAAGCCAATTGCAAGGTAAAGTAGGGCCAGTAATTGAATCTACAACACATACATCATTCCAATATTCTTGATTATCAATCATGATCTTAGGTTTTAGACCTTGCTCTTCCCAAAATTTCAATAAATATTCTATATCTTCCATACCCATTCCACCATCACGAAAAAGATATTCATCCCACCAAAAAACGTCACCTATTGATCTATTATTCTCTTTTAAATAATTATCCCACCAATCCTTTCCTTTTATTTTTAATATTTTCTCAATAGGTATAATGATGCTATAGTACTTTACACTTATACTCATATTATTTACTTATTAATTAATAAACTTATTTAGTATTTTAACTCCCTCTGAAATAACATTCATCTCTTCGCCAAAAGAACCAGGTTTTAATAATCCTTTCCCCAACATTTTCGCAAATGTCTTAATAGGTACAGACATCTTGACAACTGAATCATTGTCCAAGAATACCCTTTTCGCATATGCTAACGCTTCGCTAAAATCAGTAGTTACATACACGTCTCTACTAAAACCATTTTTAAGAATCTTAGAATAATCTTCTGGATTCATAATGCCACGATATAATGTAATTGTTTTATCACCTTTAGCCAACGCATTGTTTAATATGTTGTCTAATTTAGAAACCCCTCCACCCATCGCCCCCATCATCATATTCGTTGCCATATCCTTATTCATTTCGCCAATCTGGAAATTATCAAAGCTAGGATATTGCGCTTTTTCTTCGCTGGGTAGGCTTAAATACCGATCCAGAGATCCAGCTGACTTGCGTGATTGATATGCATTGTACGATTCAACAGCTAAAGGAAGAATATTGCCAACATTCTGAACAATTGTCTTAGCCCTTGCCTTAATGTTGTCCCAAAGCGTGCCTTCATTACCCGTTGGGTCATTATAAATTACCGGGTTATTAAGGGCATAAGCGTAAACATTTAACTGTTGAGGGTTAGCTAATATTTTTTCAATGCTACTGGCAAATTTTTCTGACAAAACTTTGTCGTCTGATAGATACTGTGACAGTTGATCAACCTGAATGAATTTACCAACTTCTGCGTCGTACTGCCTAGCAGTGTAATAATATAAATCACTTTCTGTATCTTCCTCTTGATCTGTAAATTTATAGTTATTCTGTAAAGAGCTGTTATTAATGTTTATTCTATCCGTACCATAAGGGAGGTAATCTGTCAGTGAAGTAATATTGCCTTGATCATCGGTAGTAACTGAAGAGGAATTTAAATGATCACTGAAATTGAAATAAACATCTTCATTGTTTATAACCGCTAAACGTTGATTTCCTAAGAAAACATATTTTGTGCCGTCTTCGCCATCCAATAACTCAAAATACTGATTAGGATAGAATTTCAAGTTGTTTGGCGTTTCTTTAGCTACTCTGTTTTTTGAATGATCATAGTAATAATTGGAAGTCTCACCATTAATTGTAGCAGAAACTAAGCGGTCTTGGTAATCATAAGAAAGTTGTTTAACATGCAGATCAGATTTTGGGAAATCACCAAGAAGATCATCGCCATTATTTTCTCCGTCATCATAACCTGTGGAATCGCCGCTATTATTAGGATCTGCTGATTTCTCACTAATACCGCCTTCTTCCACTTGATCATAAGGATCACTAACATCTGTTAAGTTACCGTTGGCATCATAAAAATATTCCAAATCACCTATCTTATTAACTTGATAAGGATTGTTGTTTTCGTAAGAATAATTACCTTGATCGGATTTATAAGTAAGATTGCCAATCGGATCATATTCATATTCCATAACTATCTGCTCCTGGATGTAATCATTAATAATGTCTGCCTGGGTTAAGCGGTACAAATCATCATAAGTGTAATTAACGGTTTTTTTCAGTTCAGTATCAGCTGTATCAATAATCTGGGTAATGTTACCCACAGCATCATAAGAGTAATAAAGATCCTGGATATAATTGCCGCTTATATCAGAATATTTATGAGTTAAACGATAAGCTTGGGCAGGATCATAAGTATTGACTGTTTCTAAACCATTGGCATAACCAATGCCCGCTACCTGTTTTAACGGCGAATAAGCTATAGTGCTGATAATCTCCTGCTCTTGTTCGCCCGGCTTTTGCCAGTAAAGCTTATCTAAGTCACCTTGATTGGTATATTCATATCTGACTGTAAAATCATCAGGATAAATAACAGTCAAGGGCTGGTTTTGCCAAGTGTAAGTATAACTGGTTATAAAATCCGTGCCTAAAATATCCTTATACTCTGTTGCTATTCTGCCCCAAGGATCATACTCATAAACAGTTTCGCCGTTTTGATGATTGATATAAGTCAATCTGCCAATGCCGTAATCTCCTTGATCATAAACATATTCTGTTTCCACACCCCCTTGCTGCAAATAATCCTCGGAAAGCATTCTGTTTAATTCATCATAAGTGTAATAAATTTCATTGGCATTTGGATCAATTTTAAGCGACAAATTAGAAGCATCATCATATTCATAATGCCACTCATCAGCACCTGCTCCAGGCTTGGCCATTTCTGTTTGCCTGATAAGTCTTCCTAACGAATCATATTCAAACTCACGCCAGTTTCCTTGGCTGTCAGTAATTCTGGTTAATTTATTCTGATAATTATACTCATAATTAGTTGGATAAATCTGACCTTCTAAATATTCGTCAACCTGAACCAAATTTCCCGAAGCATCACGGTATAATTTTTTCTGATTGCTATTTGGATCAGTAATTAAAATATCCCAGCCGCTGTATTCATAAGTTGTTAAATAATCCTGTCCGGCCTTAGCAATTTCTGTTAACACTTTAGCTAAAGAATCATAAGTGTATTCTGTAAACGGAAGTGTTGAAGGGGAATTCCAATCAGGACTGGAATAGCTTGAACCGCTGGCAAAATAAGGGAAAGACTGGCGGTATAATCTGCCTTGATTGTCATACTGTTTGCTGATCACGATGTATTGATTACTATTGCTTTGGGAACAGGTTTGGATTTCTCTGGCTAAACCGTCAAAGTAAGTGTAGGTATCCAGCCAGTTATTTTCATCAACTCTGACTGACTGTTTAATCCAGGAAGGCAAAACATCATCATGATATTCATAAGTTTCCAAAGTAATTAATTCAGTAGGACTTTGAGGATCTGATTTTCTCACTTCAATTAAACGGCCAAAAGCATCATAATCTCTTTCTTTAATTAAACCATTAGGATCTTCGGTTTTGGTGACTTGGCCGGTAGTTAGATCATATTCAGTCTGAATAGTCTGATTTAAAGCATTGGTGGTTTCTGCAGGATAATAATTGTAAGTATCATAAGTGATGATTGCTTGATGATTCAAGGGATCGGTTTTGCTGATAACCAAGCCGTAATCATTGTAATCAGAAAGGTATTCTGCCTGGGTTTGGTCCAAATTTTCCTTAGTAACATTAACTTTATCAATCTGGCCATAAGGCAAATCATCATAATACAAATCAACTAAAGTATCTTCTTGAGTGACTTGATCAGTGACTATTTTACGTTTGGCTGCTGATAAAATATGTTTTTCTGTATTTTCCGCATATTCATAAGTGTTGACCTTTTCGTCGCCGGTTATATCAACATAAACGCCGTTATTGGCCGCATTGACTTTGCCCAAATCATCTTCTTGAATGAGATTGCCGTTGATGGAATTATAATGATATTTAATTGCCTTACTTTCTGTATTGGTTAAAAAGTTGCTGTCGTCAAACATGGTAAACTGCGCTGTCTCGCTCCAAACGCCTTCAGTGCCATCCGGCTCTTCATTATCCCAAAATTTAATGCGCCAGTAATAAATCACGCCGTTATAAATTAATTGACTACCGTTATAAACAATTTCCTCGCTTCTTGCACCATTATCAACTAAATTATTTAACAAAGTTTTGTTGCTGTCCCAAATTGGTGAGGAAAAATCCAGATTATCATCAACTTGAACCTGATACCACTTAGCTGAATCAATTGGATTTGGATCATTATAAAAAGCAGTAAAGCTTGGATTCTGATTAACAATGTCTAAAGGATTAACTCGGCCTTCGGTTAATAAACCGGTTGGAGCGCTTGGAGCCGCACTGCCATCCATATAAAAATAATCTTGGCCAGAACTCCATAATCCTTCAGAATGTAAAGGATCGCCGTCATCCCAAAATTTAATGCGCCAAAAATATTTATAACCTACCAAAGGTAATTGAGGTCCAGTATATTCAATATCCTCACTTCTTTGATCAATAGATACTGGAACACTCAAAGCTTGTTGACCACTATCCCAAAAAGGGTTATTATAATCTCCATTTTCTTGAATGATCTGAATTTGGTAGGTGGTAGCTTTATCTTCTGGATTTTCATCATGAAAAATTGCTGAAAATTCCGGATTTTGATCATCTACATCATCTGGATTTATTTGTCCTTCAACTAATAAATCAGTTGGTATTCCAGGATTTATATTATTATAATAATATTCAACTGATAATATTGGTCTTATTGATGAATCCGCCTCTGCTGTATATATATATGAATAATTATTATTTTGTTGGCTAGAAGGCGCATGATTCTCAAAATCCCACCAAGACCTTAAAGCTAATTTAGTCCAATTATTTGTATTGACCCAAGATCTACCAATTTCATTTAAATCAACATCTCTTGTCCCGGTATCGTCTACATAAATTGAACCTGCACTCTGATCACTAATAGTGCCATAATCTCCGATTTGAAGATTGGGTATATTCTGATTAGAATTTACTATATAAGCATTTCCGATATTAAGAGCATTATTTACAGTTATCTGTAAATTTACCCTTGTAATAGTAATATCCTCAGGTAAATTAGAGGTGTCAAAAGGCAAAAACACCCTAGAAGCCTCCCATCCCTGATAAGGCGCATACGGTTTAATATATAAATATGTACTCATTAATGAGGAATCAATACTTGTTCCTGTTTGAGCATCAACTACATCACCCCAAGTCTCATTTGGATTCAACCAATTTGTTTCATAAGCAATATAACCATCGCCTGTTTGATTTGTTTGAAATTCGTCTTCGCCAGTTTCATTTTCATCCAAACCTCTGCTATTCACGCCACTAAAAACTTCTAATCTGAATAAATATTGTCCTTCCATATTCTTACCTAAATAATATATTTTAGACCAACCGTCTAATGACTTGCTTATTAACTGTGGCTTATTTGTCGGAATAAAAGTCTGGGTCTGTAGTAAATCAGTTAAATTATTCTGTAAAACTGCAGGGTCTGGTTCAGGATTATTAAAGCTCATTTGCTGCTGACCTTCTTCAAAATCATAATTAACACTTGAATCCAAATAAATAAATTGTCTGCCATCGCCTAAATCTTCGTTTTTCCAGGTATTGATCTTCTGGCTTAAAAGGTGAAGTATTTCCCCATCTTGCTGATAAACTTCTTCACGGTAAATTTTTCCTTTTTTGTAAATGTTATCTTCAAACTCGCCTAATTCATAATTATCAATTCCGCCGCCCTGATGATAATAAGTCTTAATCACTTGATCACCTGTAATTGCTGTCACTTGGCCAAATCCAGCAAACTGATTTTCAGTATAATCAGCATAATTATAATAATACGCTCCATCTTGATATTCGTAAGTGGTCACTTCCTCATTGCCCAAACCATCACTGACAGTTATTTGCTTGACTGTTGCCAAACTCAAAGGCAATTTAGGATTTTTAAATCCGCCTTGCTCATCAAAATATCTGGCAGATGATTGATATTCAATTAGAGTTACAGCGCCATAGCCATTATCAATTTCTGAAAGTAAATTTGCTTCAATTTGCGTACCCATATAAACATGCTTTTCTTCTCCATGACAACCGGTCCAGTCATAATTCGTACAATAAGAAACAACTACATCCATTAAACCATCGTTATCTACATCAAACAGTCTGCAGCCAATATCCCAACGGTTATAACCAACAGCAGTAGGTAAATTCCAATTATCGTTTTGAATCCAACCAACTCCATTATTTAAATAAGTAGCAAAATACTCATGATTATCCCAACTACCCCCTTCTAAATAATAAGCTCTGGCAGCAACAACAATATCAATCAAACTATCACCATTAATATCAGTTAAACGTGACCCGCCCCAAATCCATGCACTATGCCAATTTGTTGCTTCAGGAATTATCCATTGAGAATCAGGTGTTTGTTCCCAACTAGAACCAGTATTCAAATAAATTCCTACTGGATAATTAGGATCAAAGCCAGTGGGATTAAAAATATCTACTAAACCATCATTGTTAACATCAACAATTTGTACATTGGAAGTCTGACAACGGCTTGGACTACTATCACAACTAGCTAAGACTCCCGGGAAAGTACCATAACCAAGCTCAAAACCACTGCCAGTATTTAAATAAATCTCGCGAGTATATTGCTGTCCATTATCCAACTCATAAGCGTAAATTAAATCATTCAAACCATCGCCGTTAATATCAACTATGGTAATCGGCTCAAAATTAAATTCGCTATTCCCATTATTTGGGCCAATAATAATGTTACTCAAATCCTCATTCCATGATCCACTATAATAAAATCCGTCTATTTTATTATTTAAATAAAGTCTTCCTACATATGGTGGATTAGTGGTGGTTGTAATAACATCAGGATATTTATCACCGTTAATATCACCAATAGAACTGTGCTCAAAAATGTCCTGATAAGGTGGAAAGTTCCAATTGTTATCTACCCAATTACTGCCAGTATGGAATAAATTTGCTATATCTGTCCAGGAATCACTATTATAATCAACTAACGGCGCGATGCTTGGCTCTTCTGGATTTTCCACTCCCAAATAAGGAATTTCTGGCCAATTAGCTATATCATCTGTCCAACCAATAGTTCTTTGCTGATAAGTAAAGTTAGTTGCCGGCAAAGTGTATTCTTGTCCACTTTTATATCCTTTTTTAGTTATTGATTGCAGCATTGATTGCTGATCACTTTGACCGGCAGTATAACCTAATTCATATCTATATTTCGTTTCACTATTAACTTTAATCTCAACCCCACTTAAACGTTTAGCAGTTACCACCGGAAAATGTGACTGATAGCTTATCAAATCATCATCCCTTTCTTCATAGGTAAACAGGGTTTCCATCGGCCCATCTGCAGTTTGATAGCCAGTATAAACAATTTTTGAAGGATAAAGTTGTTCTTGATCATTCAAATATTCAAAACGGTAAAAATTATCATTAGTGTCCACTGCTTCTTCTAAAAACCATTTATAAATTTTATCAGCATCATTTGGGTCATCCTGACGTGAATCAACATCTGAACCAAAATAATACTTGGTTCCTAAAGTATCAACTACTGTCCATGATTTTTCCTGTTCATCATAATTTATCTTTAAATAATCATTTTCCGTTTCAGCACCGTATAAATTCTGCTCGCCATCTAATAAAACCAAATCATAGCTTTTGCCGTTTAAATATAAAACAAAATCGCCTTCAGTATAAAGACGATCTGTACCATAGTTAGCTGATCTACCAATAAAATCAACATTCATTGACCAACCAATCCCAGCCCAACTGCCCTGTGACTGATCATGACTGTTATAAGATAAAGCGATTTGAGGACTAAAATTATTCCTGCCAGCAGGAACTTCCAATCCGTAATGATAAACAGCTGCACCAGTAAAATTATCTACTCTTAAAGAACCTGTTAAACCGGCTTCTTTTTTAAAATTATTTAAGGAAGTTTGTTCAGCTTGATAAGGTTCGCCATCACCCCCTTCATCCAAACTCCCATATTCTCCCTGATCCGCAGGTGGCTGATCAGTTGCTTCTTCGGTAGTTTCCTCTGTGGCATTATTATCCTCATTAGTTGTTTCTTCGGTAGCGTAAATCAAACCTGTATTAGTGAAAATAAAGATTAAACTTAGAATTATTATTAAATTTTTCTTAAAATTACTCATATACTTGTAGTTAAATTATTTATAAATTTATATTAAACAATATTTTTTGAATATCAATCTGATCACGGGAAGGCCTGTTTGCCCAGGGTCAAAGCTAACAGGCCACTCACCGCTTTTCTTATAATAACTAGTTATTATTTACTGGAACTTCCTCAACTGTAATTTCCTCTTGTGCTAACTCTTCCTGTTTGGTTTCTTCTTTTTTCTTGCCTCCTCCAAGCATATTAAGTTCAGAAACAACTATTTCAGTCCGGTAATGCTTTTGCTTATTTTTATCTTCCCAATTCCTATTGTTTAAACGGCCTTCTATATAAATTTTACTTCCTTGAGTAAGATATTTATTAGAAATCTGTGCAATCTTACCCCAAGCCACAATAGAATGAAAATCTACATTTTCCTTCTTTTCTTTTGTCTTAGAGTCTTTATACAGATAATTAGTCGCTAAAGTAAAACGGGAAATTTCCTGACCCGAAGATAAAGCTTTAGCCACTGGGTCTTTAACTAATCTGCCCAGTAAAATCACTTTATTAACGTCCATATAAATCGCCTTTCTTTTTTCCATAAAGTTTAATTTTCTTTATGGAACTTAATTTTTAATTCACCCCTACTTGACAAGCTATTATTTCATATATATGATGGTGATTGAAGGCTATTTATCTCCCCCCGTCAAACGGGGTAGGTAGATTACGCCATCAAAATCGCTTTTCGCCAAGATCCGCCCATTCGGCGGGTTTTGGTTTTTTTACACCCTGATTCACCTCTTTAATCATTCTGTTCAAATACTTCTTTCTTATTAGAAACTGACTTATTTTCTTTACTTTAATTAACATATAATTGATTTTTGGCTAATTTATAAGCTTTTTTATATTTTACCCAAGATATACCTTATTCTTTTTTAACTAATAATAGTGACGGCAAGCAGATATTTATTGATAAATTAGCTAAAAAGAAGGTATTACTGCTTTATTGTGACGGCGCACATTTTAGAGCCGTCACTACTTTCTCTTTAAATCCTAGCAAAGTCAAAATTTTTGTCAAACTAAAATTCCTCCTATCAAAAGATGTGAGGAATTTCTATTTAAAATTTATTTAGGATGGTGCTGGAGGTGGGACTCGAACCCACAAGTCCTTACGGACAACGGATTTTAAGTCCGTCGCGTATACCAGTTCCGCCACTCCAGCAAATTGATATTTTTTAGAATCCAACGTGACACCCCGAGCTTGTCGAGGGGTGGAGCGGGAAACGGGGATCGAACCCGCGACCTCTTCCTTGGCAAGGAAGCGCTCTACCACTAAGCTACTCCCGCTCAAATAAATATTATTATATTACTATTTATTTTTTAATTCTTAAGGATTATATCAAATAGAATAATTTTGTAAAGACATCAAGGAAGAATTAACTTTCCTCCTTCTTTATTTCAATGATCTTATTTTTGAAATTTTTTCCTTTAATGATTTCTATATTACTTTTAGTTGTTTTAAAATAATCAGCTAAATAACGAATAAGCTCTTGATTAGCTTTACCTTCAACCGGAGCAGATTTTAACCTGACTTTTAAATCAACGATTGAATCTTTTTCAATGCCCGGCTGACTGGAACAAGTAATGACTTTAACCTTAATTTTCATTAATGATTTTCAAAACTTGTTTATGGACTAAACCATTAGATGCTAAAATATCTCTTGATTTAATTGTCCATTCTTTGTTATTAAAATCAGTGACTTTGCCGCCTGCTTCCCTAATAATTAAAGCGCCTGCTGCCACATCATAAAGATTGGCACCGGGCAACATAATGGCTTCGGTCCGGCCAGTAGCGACAAAGTTGAATTCTACTACAGCACTGCCAATCTGACGATAATCAAGCGCTTTAAGTTTAAACTTAGCATATAACTTAATTGCTCTTCCTACGCCATCATACATACTGCCATGACAAAAAGTTAAAAGCGACTTATTAATATCTTTCTTTTTTGAAACCTTTATTTTTTTTCCGTTTTTAAAAGCACCCTGGCATTTTTCTGCCACTGTTAATTCATTAAGTTCAGGAATATAAGTAACGCCTAAAACTATCTTTTCTTTATAAGCTAAAGCAATAGAAACTCCATAAGCAGGCAAATGCATGGTGTAATTAGTTGTACCATCCAAAGGATCAATAATCCAAAAATAATCAGAAACTTTTTGATTTTCTCCTGCTTCTTCGCTTAAAATATGATGGGAAGGAAAATTTTTTTTAATTTGCTGTAAAATTATTTTTTCAGCTGCCCGATCCAACCAGGTTTGGATCTGTCTTTTAGACTTCATTTTGTAGCCCTTGGAACGATCAAAACTATTAAAATTCTTCTTTAACAGTTGGCCGGCTTCTAGTGCCACTTTTTTGGCTAATCTTTTTTCTTTGATCAAATTAATCATAAAAAATTATTTTAAAGTATGTAAAATTTTTAATTCTAAATTATCAGAGACTGTATCATAAACTGCAAAAGTAGCCAAAGAAAATAAGCCGCCTAAAGTTCCGGGATTAACTAATCTGGTTTGTTTAATCTTTTCTTCCCAGGGTTTATGATCATGACCGTAAAAAACCAAATCATATTTTTGTGATTCTGCCAATCTTCTGGCTTGCTTGGGAAAATGGACAAAAGCAATTTTTTTATTTTCAAGCTCAATTTCACCTTGATCGCCATAATGCTGAACCTGGGGGAAGCTAGCTACCATTTTAGGTAATAAATTCCGGTCTTCAACATTCCCAAACACCATATGAATCGGCCCAGAAAAATTTGGCGCCAAAACTTTAGCTAAAATTGAAGGAGCGCATAAATCTCCGCAAAAAATAAGTTGTTCAATTTTATTCTGTTTCAGCCAATTTAAGGCCTTTTCCAAATTTGGCACATTATCATGAATATCAGAAATGATAGCGATTTTCATATATTTATTTTCATTAAATCTTTAGCTGCTATAATCGGTCCTTTATAATTCTTTCTTACATCTTTAAGATAATTATATTTATCCATTACCGGATAAAAATGGGTTAAAACTAATTTTTTTACTTTGGCTTGATCAGCTACTTTGCCTACATCTATTAGCGTTGGATGAGCCGAGGTTACTTTAAATTTTTTCGGCAGACCCACTGAATGAATTAAAACATCAGTATTCTTTGCAAGTTCAATGGAATTTTTACAATATTTTGAATCAGAAGTGAAAGTAAAATTCCTTTTACCATTTTCTATTTTATAACCAATTATTTCCCCCATATGTTCTAATAATAATGAGCTAATTTTTAGACCAAAGAGCTTGAATTTACTATTTCCTATAACTCTGGTCTCTAAAGGTAAATCTCTTTTAATTGGAGCTACGATTTTCTTTAAAGCAGCTGGACCATAAATTTTTATTTTGCCGATCTTCAATTTTGGATAACAACCTAATTCCGGCCGATCTTTTTGATGATGTAATTCGCCTAAAATTACCGGTAAGTCCAAATAATGATCCTTATGAAAATGAGTAAATAAAATAGCGTCAATATCAAAAACGGTTTTTTTAATCTTAAGTAATTGTTTAACGCAACCTGGACCGGCGTCTATTAAAATATTCTTACTGTTTACCTCTAATAAATAAGCGGGTGAGCTTCTTTTTAGATTAATTCGACTGGCCCCTGAACCTAAAATAGTTATTTTCATAATAACTCCTTATAAAAATTTTTAACATATTTATAACCTTCTTCTGCAAGTTTACGACCATTTTGGGTAATAATTAAGTTATAAGCTTTAAAAAACTGATCACGAGACTGAATAATTCCTTTAATGAAATCTTTTAGTATTGTCTCCTGGTAAAGAAGTGTATGTTTAATAATGCCAAATTCTGATAATTGTTGAATCATGTCAGCATCAAACACAACTTTTGCTTCAATTGTTTTAACTAAATTTGACTGATTTTCCCAAGGTGCACTATGAACTAAAATACAATACACCACCTCTTCAATAAATTTCTGTTCAAATCCTTCTTTTTCTAAAAACTTTCTGGCGATTTCCGCACTTCTTTGAGCGTGATCATTGCTGCCGCCTTTGACATAACCTATATCATGAAATAAAATCGCTGCATCAACAATCTCTTTATCGGCTTTTTCCAAACCAGCTAACTTTTTAGCCAGAGGACGAATTGCCTGTGTGTGATACCAAATTAAAGAAGTTAATTTTTGGGAAACAAATTTTTCAATTTTTTTTATTTGTTCTTTGCTTATTTCCATTGTTTTAATTAAGCTCTTCTTAATTTTTTAATCTTTTTTAAATCATCTTCCTGCCCACCGCGTCCATCAATTGGTGTTTCTAAAATCATGTTAGTCTTTTTTAATTTTGGATGATTGATTAATTCTTTAAATCCTTTAAGGCCAATTTTACCTAAACCAATGTGCTCATGACGATCAATGTGAGAACCTAAATCAGTTTTAGAATCATTAATATGGATTAACTTTAATTTATCCAAACCAATAAGCTGATTAAATTTCTTTAAGGTTTGATCAATCGCTTTTTTATTTCTTAAATCATAATTGGAAGAAAAAGCATGACAGGTATCAAAACAGACTGCAAGTCTGTCCCGAGCTTGCCGAGGGACCCCCTTGATAATCGCTCTTATTTCTTCAAATTGATCGCCGATTATATTCCCGCTACCTGCGGAATTTTCTATTAAAAACATGGTTGAGTTATTGTATCCTTCCAAAATTTTTTTTACTCCCTCAATCACCTTTTTAATTGCTTTGTTTCTTGGTAAATTATTGGCACTGCCTAAATGCGTCATCATATATTTTACGCCAATAAGCGAGCCTCGTTCTAATTCTTCACGGATAACTTTGATTGAACCGTAGCGAATGCGATTATTAGTAGAAGCTAAATTAATATAATAAGGAGTATGAATGTAACATTCGGCCTGTTTATTTTTGATCATTGCTGATTTAAAACTTTTAATCAGCGCCGGCGTTATTAGTTTAGCCGGACCACCTTGAGGCGGGCGTGAAAACATCTGAAAAACCTCGCAACCAATAGCGCGGGCATTTGCCGGCGCTTTATCAATTCCGCCGGCCGCTGAAACATGAGCTCCAAAAAACATTGAAAAAGTAATCAGTAATTAGTAATTAGTAATCAGGAAGAAAATTTCCTGGTTACTAATTACTGATTACCGATACCTGACTTTCATTATATCAAAAAATCGGGATTTTTGCTCCCGAATTTTTAATTTATTTTAACTTTTCTTCAATTTCTTTTTTTGTACAAATCTCTGAATCTATTAATTTTTTTACTAATTCTTTAACAATAAACTTATTAATTTCGTTGTGTTTAAATGGAACAGGATAAGGGCGGTTCCAAAGGAAATATTTTACTGTATATACATCTCTTCACATTCGCATACCCAGCCATATACAATAATAATTAAGCTTTCACTAACTTTTTTTCAAAATCAATATTCGATTTTATAATAGCAACATCATTCAACCTTTTATATTGATCTTCATCTGGTACAAACCTTTTTACCTTTAAAAGAACATCAAAATACTCTTTCGGAATTTCATAAACTGCTAAAAGAGTATCATTAACCATTTTAACAAATTCTTCAGCTGAAAATGCTTGGGTTAAAAATTCTTCTCCTTCAGCATTAATCTTGCCAATAATAAACTTGCCGTCCCTGAACCATTCAACTTGGATTATATCGGGCAAACGATTAAAATAAGCATCAAATGCTTCTTGAGATAACTGTTTTTTCTTAAAGAGTCTATATATAAAATCCATAACAACATTATAATACTCTAAAATGGAATTGTGGTCAAATTATACATTCTTTCTTCAATTTTTCAATCACCTTCTGATTCCTTAAAATATTGCTAACATACTGCTTATAACCGGCTGAACGAGTATTTTTCTTGGCTTCTTCATCTGGTAATTGATTAATGATTTTCTCAATCTCCTGATTAACTTCCTCTTCGCTGACACTAACATTTTCAGTTTCGGCAATTTCTCTGATAACCAGCGAGGTCTGAACCCGTTCTTTGGCTTTTGGTCTGAATTCATTTTCCAAATCCTTACGCTCTTTTTTAATACTCAATAAATAGTCTTCAAATTTTAAACCTTGATGAGAAATGTTATCTTCAAATTCATAAAGCATGCGCTGAACTTCGTTATCTATTAAAATTTCTGGGATTTCTGAAAATTCGCAAAGCTTAACAATTTCCTGTAACATTTCAATTTCTGTCCGTTGCTCTTCCTGAAACTTTCTTTCGTCCTCAAGATTCTTTTTGATCCTTTCTTTTAAATCAGCTAAATTATTTGAACCAAGGGTTTTGGCCCATTCATCATCAACTTGTGGCAATTGGCGTTTGTAAACTGCCAGTACCTTTACCTTAAAATCGCAATTTTTGCCAGCTACCATTTTATCCTGATAATTTTGGGGAAAAGTTAACTGAAACTCTTTCTCCTTATCCTTTTTCATGCCTAAAAGCTGATCTTCAAACCCTGGAATCATAAAATTATCACCTATTACCACCGAATATTTTTTACCTACTCCGTGCTCAATCACTACTTTATTTAAAGAAACAGTAAAATCAATTTCTGTCCGATCGCCTTTTTCTATAAATTTATCTTCCAAGGTTTCCTTAGCTTGCATTTTTCTTAGATTTTCAATAGTTTTAGCAATTTCTTTCTCTTCAATATTCACCTGCTTTTTCTTTACTTTTACTGATTTATAGTTTGCCAGTTTAACTTGAGGCATTAAAGCAGTGGTGGTTTTAAAAACAAGAGGATTTCCTGGCGCTAGTTTTTCAATTTCAATCTTTGGTTGACCCACCGTGTTTACTTTCTCCTGCGTAACTACTTGCCAATAAAAATGCGTAATAAGCTCTTCTAGGGCTGCTTCATAAATTTTCATCTCACCAACCTCTTGTTTAACCACTGAATAAGGAGCATTACCTGGTCTAAATCCTTCAATTTTTATTTCCTTAGAAAGTTTCTTGGCAGCTTTTTCTAAAAAAGGTTGATATTCTTGGGGTGTAATTTCAATCGTAAACTGAATTTCTGACTCTTTAAGTTGATTTTTTTGAAATTGCATAATTATTGATAACGGCAACAGCGAGCACGGCTCGCTGTTACGAAAATGCTAATATTTTTTATATTCTTTAATCAGTTTCCCAAACACTTTACTAAAAGCCAAAGTCCTTTCAATTAGCCAGTTAAAATATTCCTGCATATTTTGTTCATCCTGAATATCAAAACCATCTTTCTTATCAATAATTAACGACGCAACATCTCTGTCCCGCCACTCTAATTTAACATTAAGTTCCTTTTCGATGAAAATTTCTTTATCCTTTAAATCAGTATATAATTTTTTATCATTACTTACATAGAGTCCACAACTAATAAAATTATCTCTTGTGTTAACGGTCAATAGAATATGAGCTTCTGAAAAACCAATACTAACATCATACCAATGTTGGGGTCGTGGAGTTTGAAATTTGATTGGTGATTTTTGCTCTTGAGCATAGGTTTTTAATTTTGTCCAAAAATCAAGCTGCTTAAGTTTAGTATCAGTTAATTCATCTTTATTACCACCTTGCTTGAGGATTTTTGCCCATTCGTTTGGGCTACTAATAATTTGGAATTTAGGTGCTGGGACTGAATTATCTATCTGCCATAACTCTAATTTTACGGCAAAAAAAGCAACATCCTCGTTTGTGTTCTCATTTAACCAATCAATTGCTTGGCGATGTTCCTCACGAATTTCTCTAAAAATCCAGATAATAATATCAGCGTCGTATCCGGCGGCATAAGTGATAATTTTTCCTAAATGGTCATGGTTTGTGGTTTCCAATTGATTTTCAATAACTATTTTCCTGCCCGTAGCTTCTTCTTCGGCTAAAATGTCTAAGCTATATTTACCTACCTCGGCTTCTTTTTTCATCAATCTAATATCAATTCCTATCTCCTCACTAAGTAAAGCTAGATTAACCTCTTCACTAAGCCAAGCTGAAAAATCATATTCTTCATTTTTCCAAGCCTTTCTTAAATCAACTTTGGTTATTTTACCTAATGTTTTGTCCATAGAATTATTGGTAGTATTTATTTAGGCCTAAACAACTAAATTATATCAACAACGCCACCAACAACAAAGCCACAATATTCAATATTTTGATCATCGGATTAATAGCAGGGCCGGCTGTATCTTTATAAGGATCACCAACTGTATCACCGACAACTGCAGCTTTATGCGCTGCTGAACCTTTGCCGCCGTAATTACCTTCTTCAATATATTTTTTAGCATTATCCCAAGCACCGCCGCCAGAAGTCATAGAAATTGCCACAAATAATCCGGTAATAATACTGCCCACCAAAACTCCGCCCAAAGCAATAGGTCCTAAAATAAAACCAACTAAAACTGGAATAACTACCGGAATCAAAGAGGGGAGAATCATTTGTTTTAAAGCAGCTTTAGTAACAATATCCACGGTTTTAGAATAATTCGGCTTAGCGGTTCCTTCCATAATTCCCGCTATTTCCTTAAACTGCCTGCGCACTTCAGTTACTACAGCGCCCGCAGTTTTACCTACAGCACCCATGGCAAAAGAAGCGAAAATATAAGGCAAAACTCCTCCAATAAACAAACCGACTAAAACTAAGGGGTTGTCCAAAGGAAAATCCAAACTAATACCACGGTTAGCAAATTCTTGAACATAAGAAGCAAATAAAACCAAAGTAGCCAGTCCTGCAGAAGCAATAGCATAACCTTTAGTAACTGCTTTAGTGGTATTTCCAACGGCATCCAAAGGATCAGTCACTTTTCTTACTGATTCATCCAAACCTGCCATTTCAGCAATACCTCCGGCATTATCAGTAATCGGACCATAAGAATCAATAGTTACAATAATCCCAGCCAAAGACAACATACTCATAGCAGCAATAGCTATACCGTAAAGTCCGGCTAATTCATAACTAGCAAGAATTGCTGCACCAATCACTACAATAGGCCAGACTGTTGACCTTAAAGACACAGCCAAACCAATAATAATATTAGGACCAGAACCTGATTGAGAAGCTTTAGCAATAGATTTAACTGGTTGATATTTAGTAGAAGTATAATATTCAGTAATAATTACCATTAAAGCTGTAACCACTAAACCAATCAAAGAAACCAGATATAAAGGTAAAATTGAATATTGCCCAGTCTCGCTCATTAACCAACGAGTTACAGGATAAAAAATAATAGCAGCCAGAATTCCACTGACCAGTAAACCTTTATACAAAGCTCCCATAATATTATTCTTTTTACCAAGTCTAATAAACCAAACGCCGATAATGGAAGTTAAAATGGAAACACCGCCAATAACCAAAGGGTAAACCAAAGCATTGGGATACAAACCAAAGGTTAAAAGACCCAAAAGCATGGCTGCCACTAAAGTGACTACATATGTTTCAAACAAATCAGCGGCCATACCAGCACAATCTCCTACATTATCACCAACGTTATCTGCAATAACTGCTGGATTTCTGGGATCATCCTCTGGAATACCGGCTTCAACTTTACCTACCAAATCTGCGCCCACATCAGCGGCTTTGGTAAAAATACCGCCACCCAAACGAGCAAAAATCGAAATTAAACTTCCGCCAAAACCAAGACCGATTAAAGCTTTAACATCACCGGTTAAGGCATAAAAACCAGCAACGCCCAATAGTCCCAAACCTACCACTAAAAGTCCGGTTACTGCCCCGCCATTAACTGCTATTTTTAAGGCAGGAGCTAAGCCAGTTTTAGCAGCTTCACAAGTTCTTACATTGGCTCTAACAGAAACATTCATACCAATATAACCGGCTAAAGCAGAAAGGATAGCTCCGATTATAAATCCTAAAGCAATCTTAAAACCTAAAACCACCCAAAGAAGAAAAAATAAAACAATGGCAATAACTGCAATTGTTTTGTATTGACGATTTAAATATGCTTTGGCTCCCTGCTGAATTGCACCGGCGATTTCTTGCATTTTAGGAGAACCTTTAGGTTTCTTAAAAACTAAGCTGATTAAAATCACTCCGTAAATTAAAGCAGTTACAGCTGCTATTAAAGAAAAGATTAATCCTGTTGACATAAATTTATATTATTAAAATTTGTTTAGCCTTCGGCTGTGAGCTCACCTCCGTGTCGATTCGGCATCGAGACAGGCCGAACGGAATTTAGGATTTATTTTCCTTATTTTCTTTGCTATCTATCCTTGGGGTATCCTGATTTTTAGTAACATCTTTAGAGTCTTTCTCTTCTTCTTTACTTTTTTCTGCTTCTGTTTCAGTCTCTTGTTTTACTTTTTCTACTCCTTCAATATCAATTTTTCTGTTAGTTAATTTAGCGGCTAGCCGAACATTCTGTCCAGATTTTCCAATAGCTAAAGATAGTTGATCTTCGGCAACTTTAACTAAAACTGAATTATTTTCATCATTTAATTTTAAAGAAGTAACCTTAGCTGGTGACAAAGCATTAATAATAAATTTTTCCGGATCTTCACTCCATTCAACAATATCAATTTTTTCACCTCCTAATTCATTAATAATTGTTTGAACGCGTGTACCGCGCTGACCCACGCAAGAACCAATGGGATCAATACTTTCCTGATGAGAAAGAACTGCAATTTTTGACCGTAAACCTGCTTCTCTGGCTATGGTCTTAATTTCTACAATACCTGAATTTATTTCTGGAACTTCGGCTTTAAATAATTCTTCCAATAAAGCTGACCGCGCACGCGAAACAATTATTTCTGGTCCTTTAGGGGTTAAGTTCACCGAAACTATGATAATTTTTAAACGTTGGCCCGAAACATATTTTTCATTAGTTGCCTGCTCTTCATAAGGCAAAATAGCTAAAGTGTGACCAATATCTAAATAAACAATTCTGCCTTCACGGCGCTGCACTACTGCATTAACCAATTGTCCTTCTTTTTCCTTGAACTCACTATAAATAATATCACGTTCAGCTTCTCTTAACTTTTGAATAATAACTTGTTTAGCGGTTTGGGCAGCCATTCGGCCAAATTCAGTAGGCACTTCCAATTTAGTTTTTATTTCCTGATCAATTTCTGCTTTAGGGTCAAGTTCCTTGGCTTCTGTAAGCATGATTTCTGTCTTGGGATTAAATCTTTTTAGTTGGGATTCATCAATTTCTTCACCGGCGAGTTTTTTAGCTTCTAGTTCTTCTCGTTGTTTCTCTAACTCCTCTAAATCCATATCCTCAACCACAGTTTTGACATCATAAACCTCCATATTCTGGGTAACAATATCAAATTTAACCTTAATGTTCTGGTTTTTCTGCCCAAAATCTTTCCTGTAGGCAGCGGCTAAAGCTGTTTCAATGGTTTCTAAAACAGCTTCAATGGGTATATTTTTTTCATCGCAAATTTGTTGGATGGCTGTTTCTAAATCAGACATATATTTTTAGTTTAAATTATCATAAAAAGCTAGTGTATTAACACTAGCTTACTATCATAGAATATAACAAATTATCAATTAAGTCAAATCAAGAATGTATTTAGATTAACTTATCCTGTTCATCAGATTCTTCTTCGGCAACAATCTTAGACTCTGGTGTTGATATTATTTCATCAATTTTTTCCCCAACAGAATCACTATAATCACCTAAAATTTCTTGTTTTACCTTTTCTAAATCTTCTAAAGAAAGTTTGTCTTTTTTGGGCGGTTGAGGCGGCGGCGGTAATTCTCCTTGATCATCCATTACTTTATCTTTTTTTATTCTAAAGTTTATTTCAATTATTTTCTGTAAAGCTATTATCGCCAAAATAACACCTAATATCACCAAGCCAATAAAGCGATTCTTTTTTTGTTTATCTTTATAACTTTCTTTAATAAGCTCTTTTTTTAATATTTCCCCTAAATCACTTAAACCAGCTGCCTCTTGTTGTTGTAGGATAGTCGTAGATTTTTCTTTAACAAAAATAGAATAATCAGGTGTAGTGGGAACAATTTCCAGTTTATTGGTTTGTTGATAAAGCTCTTGCAGCTCTTTTTCTATATTCACAGATTCCGTCACCTCTTCTTTAACTTCAGTTTGAGGTTCTTTGGGGGAAACGGTTTTTTCTGGAATCTTAGTCGGCGGACGAACAACTTTAAAATAAATATATAAAGACTCTTTACTTTGATCATACCAACCTGGCTTTTCAGAATGAGCAATAGTATAAAGGTAATGCTCCCCAGCTGTTAAATCATAATCTGGTACCACAAAAAAACTGGCATAATAATCCTCATGCTTTCTTTGTTCTATATTAGTAAGTTCTTTACCATCTAAATAAACTTTAACAACCGTAGTCTTCCAAGTTAAACCTCTAATAGCTGGGCGAAATGATGTCACTTCTGTATTAATCTCCGGCATGACAATTGTTGGTGCAGGCACCAAACAATGTTTTAAATGACATTGACCTTCGTCTGCTTGGATGGTTTGTGCTTTAAAAAAGATCCCTAAAAAAACAAAAATAACTACACCAATCAATAAATATATTCTTTTAAACATAGAATAAAAACTTATTTTCGCCACTCTAACTTAACTTTATTCATTTTAAAAATCAATATGAAAAATTGTGTATAAACTATGGAAAATAAGTTAATATTCATGCCCAAGCTCTTGTGATAAATAATGACGTAACCAAGCTTTTTTATTATTGATTTCAATAGTTATTAGATCCACGCGCCATGCACCCTGATAATTATGTTGATAAATATATTTTAAAATGGCTTTTTCCAATTTTTGCCTCTTCCTTAAATCAAAAGACTGCTCTCCATAACCAAATCTAAAATTTGTCCGGGTTTTTACTTCTATAAAGATAAGTTGCTTGTCTTTTTGGGCAATAATATCAATTTCACCTTCTCTATACTTAATATTTCTACCTAAAATCTGATATTTTTTCCTGATTAAATACTGGCAAGCTAAATCTTCGCCAAGTTTAGCTGTTTTTTGATTATTTTTCATAATTTTTTAGCTAATATTAGCCAAATATATAAATAGTTTTGTTATTTATATCTAAAATACTTGACAAAAATATTAAAATATGCTATTATTATACATTAATCGATTTTTTGACAAATGCAACAAAAAAAACAAAGAAAAAAGAAAGTAGGAAAACAATGTCTGAAAGTAAACGAATAACTGCTAAGGAGTTCTTTGAACTCCTGGAAAAGAATAACGGTCAGCTCCCAGAAAATTTGATTGTTACCAAGGATGTCTCTCTTTCTTCGATGACTTTTGCTCATGGTATTGAGTTGGCTAATACCATCTTCGAGAAAGATTTCTCGTGTGGTAACCTGGAGGTTTCAGGACATTTCCTTTGCCAAAAAGCACGATTCACAAAAAATTTCGACTGCGGCGAAGCGACGTTTAATGAAAGCTTCTTCTGCCACGGAGCGACGTTCGAGGATTTCAACTGCAAAAAAGCGACGTTTAATGGGGAGTTTTACTGCCACAAAGCGACGTTTAATGGGATTTTCGAATGCAGCGAAGCGACGTTTAATGGGGAGTTTCACTGTAACGATTTCGACTGCAAAGGAGCGACGTTTAGGGATTTCAACTGCAACAACGCGAGGTTCAATGGCCATATATTTACCGAAGATTCAACAATGATCTGGATGTTTAACCTTGCTAAACAAGGCGTGATCACCCACCTAAAAACATTGCGCGATCAACAAAAGGGCGACTAACAACTTTCTGCAACAAAATCGCATTCTCTACATGCCGAGGAAGACATCAAATTCCTCGGCCTTTTTTTATCCTACTAATCAAAACTTTTTTGATTATCCATTATTATCTATTTAAAAAACAAGGTTTCTGTAAACCCTGTTTTTTATTGAATATTTTAAAATATTTTATTTAGGAAGATATTTTTCCAGCTCTTCTTTTTGCGTCTGTTCTCTCTTTACTTTTGGAATTTTCAAAAACATAAACCTTAAAATAAATATTAACCAAATAAAGCTTGCCAATAACCATAAAAACATTATCAATCTCATACTTAAATAAGGAATTCTTTCCTGTCTAAAAAAGACAAAAATCAAATTAACAATTCCAAAAGCATAAAGCCAGTTAGTAAGTTTGGACCATATTTTTTTGGATAATTTGTCCTTTGGTTTTTTTAAAAATAAAAGTGAAGATATTATCGCCAAAATTATGATTACAATAAACACCACTAAAAGAATCTTTAAAATCAAAGGATTAAAAGCCAAAGGTTTAGTAGCGAACCAATAATCAGTTTTTAAAATATTCTCTAACATTTTATCTATTTATCCAGCAGTATAATTAATCAATTAAAAATAGTCAAGAAAAAAAGACTATTATCTATAATATTTTTATTTTATAAAAATAATTCCGTAATGATTATCACCGGCTACAAATTCTCTTTCTATTTTAAAACCTAGTTCAATGGATAATTGTTTAACTTCTTCAAGACTGATGCGCATCTCTTGCGTGGGTCCAATAGGACCGCCAGAAGTTTTCCATTCTACTACTAAAAGCCTGCCTCCTGCTTTTAATAAATTAAAAGATTCTGCCAACACTTCTCTATGTTTTTGTGTTTGAAACAAAGTATTAACTAAAATAGTATAATCCAGACTTTCTTGAGGAATCTTAGTTGCTCCTACTATTTCCAAATTAGACCAAATAGTTTTAATGTTATATAAACCTTCCTGTCTTGATCTGCTTTCTATACTGGAAAGGACTTCTCTTAATATATCAACGGCATATACTGTGCCTTTATCACCAATTAGTTTAGCTGCTTGTAAAGTAAAAAAACCCATGGAACCGCATCCTAAATCAGCCACCTTAGATTGGTAAGCTATCTTCAAAATATTTTTTAATAAATGTTCTGGGTTTAGTAATTCATTGCCGCCAGCGATTCGTTGATTGTTCATAAATTAATGAAATGATAAGTTTCTTATTATAATTATAACAGTAAACAATGACTAATTACAATATCAATTTAAAGTTATTCAGTTTGTTGATTCTTCATCTTGATAAGAAATATTAACTTGTCCATAACTTAATCTGTGAATTTTACAGACTCCATGTTTTTTTAAACAACTATGATGTAATTTTGTACCATAACCTTTATGGTTATTAAAAAAATATTGAGGAAATTTTTGATGATATTGCCTCATTATTCTATCCCGGGAAACTTTTGCCAGGATTGAAGCTATAGCAACTGATAAAATTTCTCGGTCACCCTTTTTGATTAAATCGTATGGTTTAGAATGTTTAAATCCATAAACATAATCCAGCAACAAATAATCAACTTCGTTTTTAAAATTTTTTAAAGCTCTTTTAAACACTAAGATATTGGCTCTGGTAATGCCTATTCTATCAATTTCTTTATGGCTGACTATACCTAAAGACCAGTTTAACTTGCCTGATAATTGATCAAATAACTTTTCTCTTAAATTTTCAGTTAACAACTTTGATTCTCTAATTTTTAAATTATTTATACTTTTGATGATTGATGTCTGCTTTTGATTTAAAATCACTGCCGCTGCCACTAATGGCCCCGCTAAAGCGCCCCTGCCTGCTTCATCAATACTCACAATATTTTGATAACCTTCTTGAAAAAGCTTTTTTTCTAAAGTGAATTTAGGATATTCCATTATTTAATTATAAAACAAAAATGTTCCATGTGGAACATCTCTAAATAACAAATAATTCTAAATTATATTCTTCCTTTTGATTTCATTGCTTCAATTATTCGGCCAACAGCTAAAATATAAGCAGCAGTTCTTAAATCTGTTTTATAATTATCCTTAATCAACCAAAGATGATTAAAACTTTTCATCATTTTTTCTTTAAGCTTTTTAAACACTTTTTGTTTTGACCAATTTTCTTTATGCCTGTTTTGATACCATTCAAAACAAGAAACAGTTACACCGCCGGCATTAGCCAAAATATCTGGTATAACCATAATATTCTTTCTTTTTAAAATTTCGCTGACAGACGGATCAATTGCGCCGTTAGCTATTTCCAAAATTAATTTAGTTTTTATTTTATGAACATTTTTTTCTGTTATCTGATTTTCCAGTGCCGCCGGAATTAAAATATCAGTCGGTAATTCTAAAATCTCCTGATTAGTGATTTTTTTATAATTGACGCAATCACAAACTGTACCGATACAATAACAGCTATGAATTTGCCCTTCAGCTTTTTTGGTCTTTAAAACTTTTTTAGGATCCATACCGCTGTTTCTTAAATCGCTAATCCCACCTTGGGAATCAGAAAGGCCAATAATTTTATAACCGGCTTTATAAACAAGTTCTGCTATGTTATAGCCGGCATTGCCAAAACCCTGCACAGCAACTTTGGCTTTTTTGGGATCCAATTTTAATTTTTTTACGGCTTCTTCCAAAACATACATTGCTCCTTGAGCAGTGGCTGTGTCTCTTCCTTGAGAACCTCCTTGTTTTAAAGACTTACCAGTAATTACTGCCGGCTCATGACGACCAACTAACTTACTGTACTCATCCATCATCCAGTCCATGATTTGAGGTGTGGTATAAACATCTGGAGCAGGCACATCTTTGGTTGGCCCAAGATAATCTTTGAAAACTTTAACCCAGTTTCTGGATAAATTTTCTAACTCTTTAATGCTTAACTTTTTGGGATTAATAGTAACGCCGCCTTTTGCCCCGCCCATAGGAATATCCACTACTGCACATTTTATGGCCATTAAAAAGGCTAAAGTTTTAATTTCATCTAAATCGGTTTGAGGATGAAAACGAATACCACCTTTAAAAGGTCCTCTGGCATTATTAAATTGTACCCGATAAGCATCATATTTCTTCCTTGAGCCATCATCCATGGTTACTGTAATTTTCTTAGATAAAACTCGTTGAGGAGTAATTAACTTTTTTACTGTCTTTTTATCTAACTTTAAGAGTTCTGCTACTTTTTCAAGTTGGCTAACACTGTTTTGAAATAAATTAGTCATTGATAATTTTATTTTTATCCAGTCCCGCTAAGCAGGGGCTGGATTTATTTAAAATATTGCTAGATCTTAGCAATATTTTAAAAGTTTATAGTTAATTTATTATTTAAGATAATTATCCAATTTTTCCTTAAGAACTGGTTTTTGTTGTAAGCCCATTAATCTTTCTGCTTCTTTCCCTTTATTAAATATAATCAAAGTAGGAATACTGGAAATCTGAAGTTTTCCAGCAGTAGCAGAACTTTCATCCACATCCATCACTACAATTTTTACCTTATCCTTATATTCTTTTGCTAATTCCTCAATAATAGGAGATTGTATTTGGCAGGGGCCACACCAAATGGCGAAAAAATCAACCAAAACAAGTTTATCTGATTTTAAAACCTCTTTTTCAAAATTTTGATCAGTTAAATTTACTTCTGCCATATTTTCTTGAATTTAATAATTAAAGAAGTAAATACATTATAATCCATTTATAGTTAAGTGTCTAATTTATAAATATAATCTGTTTTGCGACACTTAATTTATGCTAAAATTAGTACTATTTCTCATTTTTAATTATAAAATAAACAAAAAATGTTCCACGTGGAACATTTAACGTTCCAGAGAACATTTGACGTTTCTGAAAACAATTTGAATTAGTTGGAATATTTATAGATTCTAATTCTTATCTACCTTTCATCTAAATATTTTTCAGCTGCTAAAACTGCCATACAACCAAATCCAGCAGCTGTAATCGCTTGACGATATCTCCAGTCAGCCACATCACCAGCTACAAAAACACCTTTTATTTCTGTATAAACATTATTAATCGGCTCAATATAATTATTTTTGCCTAATTTTAGCTGATTTTTTAAGAATTCTGTATTAGGTATATGTCCAATGGCCATAAATATGCCATCTATTAACATTTTTGATTCCTGATTATTTTTGTTATTAATCAATTTAACAGCATTTATTCTGTCTTTACCCAGATATTCCTTGATTTCTGTATCCCAAAACGCCTCAATTTTAGGATTATTTAAAATACGTTCCTGTAAAATTTTTGAGGCAGTAAAGATATTTTTTCGGTGTATAAGCATAACTTTTTCAGCAAATTTTGCCAAAAAACCTGCTTCTTCCATGGCTGAATCACCACCACCAACAACTATCACTTTTTTATCTTTATAAAAATAACCATCACAAGTAGCACAAGTATGAATACCTTTACCCCAAAACGCCTTTTCATTAGGCAATTCCAAACTTCTTGATCTTGCTCCAGTAGCAATAATTACAACATCGGCTGAATATTCACTAGAATTAGTAACAATTTTAAAAGGTTTTTGGCTAAAATTAACTGATTTTACTGATTCAGAAATAAAAGAAGCACCATATTTTTGGGCTTGTTTCTTCATTTTTTGAATTAATTCCACCCCATTTACACCCTCTTCAAAACCAGGATAATTTTCAACAATTGTAGTAGTGGTTAATTGTCCGCCTGGTTGAGACCCTTCAATAACTAATATTTCAAAACTATCTCTTGCTCCATAAATAGCTGCAGTTAAACCAGCTGGACCAGAACCGATGATTATAATTTTTTTCATATCTTTGTTTTTTAAATTATTTTATTTGCCCCTCGGCAAGCTCAGGACACTCTAAAACTTATTTGCTATATTTATATTTTAGTCATCGACCACGAGTAAGCTCCGAATGTAATGAGGGGCGAATCAAGTGGTGGAGATAGAGGGGCTTGAACCCTCGACCTTCTGCATGCCATGCAGACGCTCTAGCCAACTGAGCTATATCCCCTACAATTTTATACTAATATAAGCCAATTTTAGCAAAAAGTCAAGAATAAATGAATATTTATCAATAATTCTTAGTTTAGTGGAAACACAAAGGATTGTCCGCCTTTGGTAGAAACTATCTTATTATAATTTATAATTTGACTATGGTGGATACCGTCTGTGCCAGTTGGAACCAAATTATTTTATTCTTGAAACCTTGGGGAAAAAATGGAAGTCTACCTCTAAAATTTTATCCCATTTAATCTCATATTGTTGGGCACCTTTATATCTAGGCGGAACAAATGTAATCCGAACTTCTTCCTTATAAAGATTAACGACAGCGCTGTATACGGGACCGCCAAAACTATAATGTTTCACTTTGGTTTTAATGGTTATTATGAGGTTCTCTGGTGTAAAAAAGTCATTTCTATGTTCGTGCCTATATATTTTATCATCACTGTAATAGGTAGGATCTTTCATCAGATTCTTTTTAAGAAGCTTTCTCCAATAATTTCCCATAGATATACGTAGATATGAATAGTTTAAAGTGGATTTGGTGGACCGTGCCGGAGTCGAACCGGCGACCTCTACAATGCGAATGTAGCGCTCTAGCCAACTAAGCTAACGGCCCATGGTGTCCCTGAGAGGAATTGAACCTCTATCCAGAGCTTAGGAGTCTCTTGTTCTATCCATTGAACTACAGGGACGTTAGGTAAGTCAGGCAGGTATCCATTGAACTACGGGGATAATAAATTTAGGTTGATATTCTTACTATTTAGAAATTATTTCACGGAACATGTAGTGTTCCACGTGGAACAATTTAGTAGTTTTTTAAGAAATTTTAACAGAATTTCGCTATATTAAGCTATATTATTGCGTCGCAAAATATTAATTTATCCAATTCTCTGCTATTTTCTGTAATACTTGGGAATTTTTATCCCAAATAGCCAATAGAATTAAAAAGGCAGTAAAAGAAAACGCTAAAACAAATATCTTTATAAAATCTCTCTTTATATATTTCTTTTCCATCTTTGGTTAATTAATGTTTAAAAAACTTTATTTTACGTTTATTTCATAATATAATACAATTTGGGCTTATTGTCTAAATTTTTTGACTTTTATTAAACTTTTCCTTAAAATTTAACTATTCAAATCATAACAAATAAACTTATGTTCAAATCAGAGGATAAAACAAAACAGTCTCAAAATGTAGAAACAATAATTGGTCCTTCAGTAAAAGTGGAAGGTGATTTTGCAGGGAACGGAGATATGATTATAGAAGGAATTGTTCTGGGTAATTTAAAAACTAAAAACTTTTTACGTGTTGGCAAAGACGCTAAAATCAAAGCTGACGTAGAAGCTTTAAATGCCTATGTAGCCGGTGAAATTACTGGTAACTTAACTATTAAAGAAAGTTTAGAACTTACTGCTACAGCCAAAATTACTGGTGATGTTGAAACCAAACAACTAGCAGTGGAAAAAGGTGCTTATTTAAACGGCAGGGTTACTATGGACCTACAGGCGGCTGATCAACAACCAAAGCCCTCTGTTAAAATGAGTGAAAAAAATAATTAATTATGTATCTTTATATTTACGACACTTTTTTAAATAATAAAAAATTTGCTGGCATTTTAAACAGAATAGAAAACCGTTTAACAGATCTGGAAATTAAAGGAAAAATTTACCGTCTGAACATCTTAAAAAATATGAAAGAGATGGTTGAAGAGGGGATAAAACAGGGAGTTAAAACTATTGTGGTAGTAGGAGACGATCAAACTTTTAGCAAAATGATTAATATTATTGTTGATCTAAATATTACTTTGGGTTTAATACCTGTTAGTAATAAAAGTAAAATTGCTCAAATTCTTGGTGTACCCCCAGCAGAAAACGCTTGTGATATTTTAGCTCAACGCTTAATAAAAAAAATTGATTTAGGTAAAATCAATCAACAATATTTTATTGATTCAGCCATCATCACTCATTCACCGGTTACTTTAGAATTTAACAAATATAAAATCACTCCTCTTTTTAAAGACTCTTTAATCAGTATTTGTAACCTTGGACTTCTAACCAGTAGTCCTCAAATTTACAGAAACATTTCTAACCCTACTGATGGACTTTTAGAGGTAGTGGTAGAACAAACCAAAGGTGGTTTGTTGAATAAACTAAAAAAAACTGCTCAACAAAGCATTTTTTCTTTTAAAAAAGTAAGGATAAACAGTGAGGGTGGGCCAGCCACCATTACTATTGATCAACAAGCGATCTTTAAAACACCTGTAGAGGTTAGTATCGCTCCACAAAAATTAAATGTAATTGTGGGCAGTAAAAGACAATTTTAAACTGACTTTACACTAAAAACAGAAAATTATGAAAGAGTGGCTGGTTCTCTAACCAAGCCTGCTTTTTTTTCTTTAATAATATTATCCTCAACAACCATTTTCTCTTCATCTAAACTTAATACTTGAGGAGGTTTGATAATTAACTGTTTGCCAACCAGTCTTTTAACCATCTGATTACTCTTTACTAGATATCGGACAATATTTTGATTATCTAAATCAATTTCTATTTCTTGAATTTTACCTAAATATTCCTTACTTTTAGTGTAAACCGGTAAATTCTTTAATTTTTTAGAAAGAATATACATATCTTGTATTTTAAGAAGAGGAAGGTACTCTTTTATCCATTCTTTTAAAAATAATAAACTGTTGCAAGGCCCCTAAGATAGTTACTAAAAACCAGTATAAAGTTAAACCAGCAGGTAAAGAAGCACCAATAACAACGGTTAAAACGGGCATCATATAAGTCATTTGTCTTGTCATAGTATTGGCTAAACTAACTTCTTTGCCGTTGGTTTTTTGCTGCTTCCCTAACATTGTCTTTGATTGCCAAAACTGAGCCAGTCCTGCTAAAAGTGCCATCACTATACTTGCTTTACTTAAATTTAGAATACCAAATGAAATAGGATTTAAGGAACCAGGATTATAAATAAAAGAATAAAGTAAATCTAAATGTTCACCCGTTAAACCAGTTCTAAAAACTTGATAAACTGCAATTAAAAAAGGAAGTTGAATAAGCAAAGGCAAACATGAAGAAAGGGGATTAACCTTTTCTTGTTTATAAAGATCCATGGTGGCTACGCCCATTTTTTCTTTATTATCTTTATATTTTTCTTTTAAAGCATTTAATTTCGGTTGAATGGCCTGCATGGCGCGTTGCGCCTTGATTGACTGAACAAAAAGGGGAGAAAAGATAATTTTAATAACAATAGTTAAAAGAATTATGGCTAAACCCAGATCATTACCAGGAATAATATTATAAAAAAAGACTAATAAATTTAAAATTGGCTGATAAAGAATAGTGTGATAGATTGTGGTTAACATATATTATTTTAAAGGATCATAACCACCTTTAGAAAAAGGGTTACATTTTAATATTCTTATTAAAGATTTTAAAAAACCTTTGACCAAACCGTGTCTTTTTATAGCTTGATAACTATAACTTGAACAAGTAGGATAATAACGACAAAAGCCATGTGGATGTTTTATAGCTAACCAACCAGTATCAGGAGATAAAGTTTTTTGGTATATTAAAATTAATTTTAGGATTGCTTTCTTTAACATAAATTAGCTTTTTTAAATAACTCTTCTAAAATTTGGGATAATTCGGCGGAATTTTTTTCTTTAGCCAAGGGTTTTACTAAAATCATAACATCAAAACCTTTTTTTAGATTAGGTAAATTTAAACGGATAACTTCCCTTAAACGACGTTTTATTTTATTACGCTCAACTGCTTTTTTTGAAACTTTTGCAGAAACAATAATAGCTAAACGAGTTACTGTTAATGGTGATTTAATTACTTTTAAAACTAAAGTTCGGCCAAAAAAATACTTCCCGTTTTTAGCCACTCTTTTAAAGTTTTTTTCTTTTAAAAGACGATTGGTTTTAGGAATCATAAAATAAAATTGCCCTAATTAATAATTACTGCTCTAAAATTATAATCACTAGGGCAAAATTTAACTAATGAGATAATCTGGTTCGTTTCTTAGCACGTCTTCTTTTTAAAATTTTCTTGCCATTTTTACTGGCCATTCTTTTTCTAAAACCGTGTTTTTTTGATCTTTTCCTTTTTTTCGGTTGGTAAGTTCTTTTAGGCATAAAAGTGAATGTACTATGAAGTTTTTTTAATTAAGCGTAATAATTCTAACAATTTTTATTTTTTATGTCAATTATTAAATGTTATCCCAATTCTATGCACAATTTATAAACATTTATTTGTTAATTATGGGTATTTTGACAAACTTTTTTTTGTGATAAGATTCAATTACTTTAAAAACTACTAAAATAAATATGACCAACGAACAACTTTGGCAAGTCACCCTGGGCGAACTAGAACTTTTAATCAGTAAAGCAAATTTTACCACTTGGTTTAAAAACACTTTTATCAGCTCTTTGGAAAATAGTAAGGTAATTATTGGAACGCCCAATGCCTTTACCAAAGCTTGGTTGGAAAAAAAATACAGCGATCAAATACTTCAAGCTTTAAAAAATATAACAAGCGGAACTATTGAGCATATAGAATACATAGTAGAAACCAGTAAAACAATAAGTAGATTAAAGATAGATGCTATTACTCCTCGTTCTGCAGTTTTAGACGAAGAAAAAATTATAGAAAAAGTTAAATTAAATGAGTTTGGTTTAAATAAAAAATACGCTTTTGATACTTTTGTGGTTGGTAAAGGTAATGAGCTTGCTAATGCTGCCGCTAAAGCAGTAGCGGAAAAACCAGGATTTTCCTATAATCCACTTTTTATATATGGCGGCGTAGGTTTAGGTAAAACCCATTTAGTGCAAGCTATTGGTAACTACCTTTTGGAAAAAAAACTTAAAAATAAAATTTTATTTGTTACCAGTGAAAAGTTTACTAATGATTATATACAAGCTATTAAAAGCGGCCAAACCGAAAAGTTTAAAAACACCTACCGACAAGTTGATGTTCTATTAATTGACGACATTCATTTTATTTCCGGCAAAGAACAAACCCAAGAGGAATTTTTTCATACCTTTAACGCTCTTCATCAAAATAATAAACAGATTGTTTTAAGTTCTGACCGACCACCTAAAGCTATTCCTGATATTGAACAAAGGCTTGTTTCCAGATTTGAATGGGGAATGATTGCTGATATTTCTTCTCCGGATTTAGAAACTAGAATTGCCATTTTAGAGGCTAAAAGTCACGAAAAAAACATTACCCTAAAGCCGGAAATTATTGAATATTTAGCTAAAAACATCCAAAATAACATCAGAGAATTAGAAGGGGCTCTAAACCGTATTATTGCTCATTATCAACTTAATAAAACTGAAATAACCCTAGAGTCTACTAAACAAATTATAGATAATTTAGCTGCCAGCTCTTTAAAGGGTAATTTAACCCCCAAAAAAATAATTAAAATTGTTTCAGAGTATTTTGATATAAGTATAGAAAGTTTAATTGGTAATTGCCGACGTAAAGAGTTGGTAATACCGCGCCAAATAGTAATGTATTTAATGAGAGAAGAAATTAAATCATCTTATCCTTCAATAGGACAAGAATTAGGAGGTAGAGATCATACTACAGCTATTCATGCTTGTAATAAAATAATTAGGTTTTTAGAGAAAGATGAAAAAATGAAGAATGATCTGGGTTTAATAAAACAAAAATTATACCAATAAACTTTTAATAAGTTGGGTAAAGGTTTGAAATAAGTTTTAGAAAAACAACTGTATTAACTGTTGATTAAACAAATAAATATCCACAAACATTTTACCTTTTAAACTATTATTGTTACTTTTACCCTGTTTATTAAAAAATGATTAGCAGGTTTTTCACACCTAATAGAATTAAAAATTTGGCTAAACAACAAAGAAAAAATAATCTTTTCAACATTTACACTTCCTTTATTATTAATAACTAATAAATAAATATATATATGAAATTTATTTGTACACAAGAAAATTTTAATAAAGCTTTGTTGGTTGTGAGTCATATTGCTGGTCGTAGCACTGCTTTACCTATTTTAAATAATGTTCTCATCCAGGCTAAAAAAGGATTAATTAATTTAAGCGCTACTAACTTAGAAATTGGTGTTAATACACAATTAAGGGGTAAAGTAGAAAAAGAGGGTATTTTCACCACCCAAGCAAAATTAATTACTGATTATATTTCTCTTTTACCTAAAAAAAACATCGAGGTTGAATTAAAAGAGCAAAACCTTTATATAAATTGTGAAAACCACCAAACTTATATTAAGGGTATGGAAGCTAATGATTTTCCGGTAATTCCTGAAATAGAGAGAAAACAACCCATTTTAATAAAAAGCAATGATTTAAAACAAGCCCTAAGCCAGGTTATATTTGCTATTACTTTAGATGAATCTAGACCAGAAATTAGCGGAGCACTATTTTTTATAAATAATAAAACCTTAACTTTGGTTGGTACTGATAGTTATCGTTTGGCAGAAAAAAGAATTACCCTAAACGAAACAATAAATAGTGAGTATAAAGTGGTTGTACCTTTAAGAACTTTACAAGAAGTTTTTAGGATTTTAGAAGATAATGATGAATCTGATACCACGATTTATATTAATGAAAATCAAATACTTTTCTTGATTAACGGAGAAACAGAATTAATTTCTCGTTTAATTGAAGGGCAATATCCTGATTATCAGCAAATTATTCCTGATAAACATAAAACCCAAACAAAAATTAATGTAGCAGAGTTGTCGCGAATAATAAAAAGCGCCGCTCTTTTTTGTAAACCAGGAATTAATGATGTAAAATTAGTGTTAAATTCGGCAAAAAATCAGTTAGTAATTTCAGCAACTAATAGTGGAGTGGGAGAAAACACCATTACTTTACCCATACAAATAGAGGGCGAAGAGAATGAAATGGTTTTTAATTACCGCTATCTTTTGGATGGTTTAAATAATTTAGGAACCAGTGAAGCAATATTAGAAATGGTAGGAGACAGGGTGCCAGGAATTTTAAAACCAGCAGATAACAATAATTATTTATATTTAGTGATGCCTATCAGGCAGTAAGTTTAAAAATATTAACTTATGGATTATATAGATACTCTTGGTTATATAGCAGGAATTTTAGTGGTTATATCTTTACTACCCCAATTAATTAAAAGCTGGAAAACAAAATCAACAACAAATATTTCATTATGGAGGTATATTATATATATTATCGGATTAATTCTTTGGATAATTTATGCGGTTATTATAAAAAATAACCCTGTAGCTTTAATGAATTTTGTAGGGCTTATTATAGCAATTTCAATTCTATATTTGAAGATTAGATATAAATAGTAAAATTTAATAATAAAAAGAGCCGTTTTAAAAGACTCTTTTTTGTATAAAATTATTCAATGCTTATTGTTATTTCTGGTCCAGTAACAGCCTTTCCTAAATAATCAGTAATTAAAGGATAAATTTTGTAGATACCATTGCCAGGGGGTTGGGACCAGGTAAATTGATTAAGATTGTCATAAACATTATCAAGAAAACCAAGCCAATTAGATTGCTGATCATCAACTAAACGATAATAAAAATCAATTTTATTAACCCGTTCAATTTCTTCTATATATAATATTAAGTCATAAGGAAAAGATGTTTGATCAAGAGTAGTGCTAATATTGGGTTGCACCCAAGTAATATTTATATAATTTTCTCTTTGTAAATTTATAGATATTTGTACTTCTCCCATATTTTCTATATCATCATAAGCTTTGGTTTTAAGCTGGTAATTGCCGTTTAGAATATTTTGCGGTATATCAACATTAATAATATAAGGACCCTGATAAATAGTGTTTAAAAGATTATCACCAAGATAAAATTCTACCCTGGTTATGCCTCGCCTGGCAGAAGCAGAAACTTCTAGATGAAATTGAGTTTCGGAAATGGTTTGATTATCAGTAGGAGAAACAAAAGTAACTTGGGGTTTGTCATCTGTGCGGTGAATATTATCTTCTTGGCTTGGTGGAATTTCATTGGTTATTCCTTGTTCCTCTGTCCATTTGGTTACTGACTCTTCCCAATATTGGTAATATGGATCATTTTCAGGATTTTGAGGAATAGGCCCGAGTGGATCATCTTTATCTAAATAATGCAAAATATTATGAACTTGTTTAAAAAGTCTTTCCTCTATTAAATGAGTTGGAGTTTCTTCGGTGGCTAACAGACCTGATATTTTATCAATTTTTACTTTTATACCACTGGCATCTCCGCCTAACATGGGTTTATTAGATATTTGATAACTGGGTTTAATAAAAGTTTCTACGGGTTTATCTTTTAAAACTTCATTCATGAATTTTTGCCAGATAGGGGCTGCTACCACACTTCCATCTGCCCCACGTTCCATGGCTGAATTATCATTATTACCCACCCAAACACCAGTAGCCAAGGAAGGTGTATAACCAATAGTCCAGGCATCACGATAGTCATTAGTGGTGCCTGTTTTAGCTGTGACTGGCCTGTTAGTTAGGGTTAAGTGATTATTAGCACCAAAAATAAAAGTACGAGCGTCATTATCGCTTAAAACATCATTAGTTATTCTGGCTATATCTGGTTCCATGATTTTTTCTCCTCTTTGAGTGTGAAATTCTTCTATAATACGTCCATTATTATCCTCTATTTTTAAAATAGCAGCCGTAGGTAAAAATTTACCTTCCCGGCCAAAAACAGCAAAAGCATTGGTGTGTTCTAAAAGTTTAACCTCCCCTCCTCCTAAAACCAATGATAAACCAAAGCGGCTGCGATCTTTTAAGGTGGTGTAGCCGATTTTTTCTGCTAAATTCAAAACATTGTCAATACCAACAAGATAAATCATTTTAACTGCAGGAATATTTAAAGATCCAGCTAAAGCTTGACGGAGAGAAACTGGTCCGCGTTCCTCTAAATCATAATTGTGAGGAAAATAGTCTTTTTGGGGTGAAGGAAAAACCGTTTCTAAATCATAAATAACAGTCTCTGGCACATAACCCTTTTGCCAGGCAGCCGTATAAACAATAGGTTTAAAAGAACTACCCGGTTGTCTGGGTGAAATAGCCACATTAACCTGGCCATCAATTGTTTCATCAAAAAAATCTTTAGAGCCAACCATGGCTAAAATTTGCCCTGTTGAAATATCAAGAGAAACCAAAGCAGCATTAGAAGCAGCAAAGTTTTTTTGGTTTTTTTCGGCCTGTTCTATAATTATATTTTCGGCCTGTTTTTGCATTTCAAAATCAAGCGTGGAAATTATTTTTAAGCCACCCTGCTCAATCATTTTCTCGCCATATTTTTCACTTAATAATTCTTTAACATAAAAGACAAAATGAGGAGCGGTTATACCTTCAATCTTTTGTTTAAAAACAATTTTTTCATTTTTGGCAGCTTCAGCTTCTGCTGCTGTAATATATCCCAGTTTTGCCATTTGGCTTAAACAGTAATGCTGACGGCCATAAAGTTCATCAATATGGCTACCATAAGGCGAAAGGTAACTGGGTCTTTGGGGTAAAGCTGCTAACAGCGCCGCTTCAGCAATAGTAAGTTCTTTGGTGCTTTTATTAAAATAATTATAGCTAGCCGCTTCAATACCATAAGCAGTAGAACCGTAAGGAATTTCATTAAAATACATTTGCAAAATCTGATTTTTAGTATATTTTCTTTCTAGTTGGTACGATAAAATTAGTTCTTTGATTTTTCTTTTGATACTTCTTTCACTGGTTAAAATTGCGTTTTTAACCAGTTGTTGAGTAAGAGTAGAACCACCTTGAGCTCTTTTACCTCTAAAGAAACTTAAAATTACCCCTCTAAACGTTCCCCATAAAGAAAAGCCACGATGCTCATAAAAATGTTGATCTTCTAAAGCTAAAGTGGCTTTAATTGCATAATCTGGTATTTTTTCTAAAGGCACCAAAGTTCTTTTTTGTTCGCCGTGAATTTCATATAATAAATGTTCGCCAGTGCGGTCATATATTTTTGTGCTTTGAGCAATATCACGGGCAAGTAATCTATCGGGGGTGGGTAAACTACGTGAATACCAAGCAAAGGTTCCAATAAGAAAAAGTATTCCTATAAAAACGATAAAAATCAGATGGGGTAGAAATTTTTTAAAAAGCAGAAAGATTTTTTTAGCTTTAGGACGTTTGGGATTTTTTAAATGGCGAGGACTTTTTGATTGATGATGTGTTCTACACAAAAAGCGGCTAGTGCGACCATGGCGCCAATCCCTAGGAGAATAAATTTTAGGAGTAAGTTTTGTAGGCATTTTATTTTTTAAACAGTAGGCAGGCGCCAATAACCCCTGCTTTATCAATTAAACGGGATTTAGTAATCTTGGGAAGCGGTACCAGACAATGTTTTTTTACAGTTTTTATAAGTGAAGGATAAAATAAATTAAAAAATTGTGTTTGTTTCCCACCTAGAACGATTATTTCAGGATCAAAAAGATGAATAAGATTAAGGCAACCATAGCCAAGAACGTTTCCTAAATTTTTCCAAAAATTCAAAGCTACCACCTTCTTGCTTAAAGCATCTTTGGCCAGTTTTTTATAATCAAAACCTTCAAGTTTTAACTTTTTAGCTCCTAGTAAATCCTCCAAATCTTTATTGTTTTTATAATCAATAAATTGATGACCGAATTCTCCAGCATAACCATGTCCATGATATATTTTTTTATTAATAACAATACCGCCACCAATACCAGTGCCTAAAGTCAGTCCAATAACATTTTGATAAGCTCTGGCAGAGCCGATTAAAGCTTCGGCTAAAGTAAAACAATTAACATCATTTTCAATTTTGATGGGCAATTTAATCTTTTCTTTCAAAAATCTAAGTAAAGAGAAATTGCTTAAAGGTAGATTGGGTGTAGTTAAGATTTTCCCGTCTTTGGAATTAACAATACCTGGAATACCAATACCAATTTTAGAAATATCTGCTTGATATAACCTTATTTTTTTAATAAGCAGATCAATAATTTTTTCTTTGTTTTCGGGAGTGGGCACTTCCTCAAATTTTAACAAAACTGACCCAGCATTAACTAAGCCAAATTTTGTGAAGGTACCACCCAAGTCTATTCCTAAAATATGTTTTTTAAGCATATTCTATTATTTTAATCCTTGTTTATAATATTTTGCAGCTTCTTCTGGTAAGACTGGATTAATAATTAAACCAGAACCAATTTCCACGCCGGCCCAGATATTGCCCCGAGGTTTTATTTTTAAATATAAATGTTGATCTTCATCATTAATAACCTGATGGAAATAAAAATTATAAGGTAAACCCAATTGATTTATTTTTTTTAATAAGTGTTTAAGTATTTTAGCAAAAGAATGTCTTTCCTCGTCAGTTAATAAGGTAATGTTATCTAAATGTCTTTTAGGCATAATCCAGACTTCATAGTTATGCATAGAAGCATAAGGAGTAAAGCAAACCACGTGTCCATTCTCATAAATCCATCTAGGACCTTTACATTCCTTTTTAATAACATTACAATAGATACAGCTGTTATGTTCTAATTTATAAGCTTGTTGTTTTTGAGATTTATCAAAGAGATGTGGAGGTAAAAAGTGGGTGGCAAAGATTTGAGAGTGAGCATGAGCAATAGAAGCGCCAGCTTTACCACCATTATTTTTAAAAATTAGAATATATTCAATTTTTTTATCTTGAGAAATTTCAAAAGTTCTTTGAGCATAAGCTTTTAAAATGTTGGCAATATGATCAATTGATAAATCTTCTAATTCCAGTTGATGATCAGGTGTTTCAATAACCACATCTTGCAGTCCGTAAGCTTGAGGGTAATCAGGGCTAACTGACGGAAATTTATTAGGAATAATTTTTACCAACCATTCTTTTTTTTGGTGTTGATAAATAGTCAGTCTATCTTTAACTTTATTAACTTGGGCAGGACAAAAAACACATTTCTTTTTTGTTTCTGGCTTTTTTTGTTGGGGCCTTTCTAAATTAAAAGGACGCTTGGTCCGCAGAGGAGCGATAATGACATATTTATCCTGAATATAATCTTTACGGATTTCTGGCAGAAGATTTTTTTTCATAAATTATTGGTTATCTAAAAATAAATTAAATATTTAAGTAAGTCGCTGATAAAGCTCTAAATATTTTTTTGCTGATTTTATCCAGGAGAAATCCAGTTGCATTACTCTTTTTTGAGCTTGTTGCCAGCCTTTTTGGTCAGCAAAGACCTTGATAGCCCGCTTAACTGTTTTGATCAGCGCTTTCGCTTCATAAGGGTAAAAAAGGAAACCACTGCCGTTATTGGGTCCAAGCTCTGTAATGGTGTCTTTTAGGCCACCAATAGCCCTGGCAATAGGGATAGTGCCGTAACGTAAGCTAATTAATTGTCCTAAACCACAAGGTTCAAAACGAGAAGGCATTAAAAACATGTCGCTGCCAGCATAAATACGTTGAGCCAGAGCTGCATCAAAGCCGATTTTTACAAAAATATTTTTATGTTTAGCAAAATGTTCTAACTTTTTTTCATAAGTTAAACTGCCCGTTCCCAGGAAAACAAACTGCGCCTTTTCTTTGATTAGTTTTTTTAAAGCGGGTAATAGAATATTTAAACCTTTTTGTTCAGTTAAGCGGGAAATCATAGAAATAATCGGAACGTTTTCTTCAATTTTTAGCCCACATTCATTTTGTAAATCCTTTTTATTTTTTACTTTCCCTTGTAAATTAGTGGCTAAATAATTATGATTAATTTCCGGATCAGTTTCTGGATTAAAACGGCTAGTATCAATGCCATTTAAGATTCCAAAAAGATAGGGCCTGCGTTTAGCCAAAACATTTTCCAAGCCACAACCAAATTCTGGGGTTAGTATTTCACTGGCATAAGTTGGACTAACAGTATTGATTAAATCAGCATTTAAAATTCCTTGTTCCAAGTAATTAATAGTGTCTGATTTTTTTAACCTTTGTCTAATAGAGGGACAATTGATTATTTGTTGACCAAGTATTTTTATTATTAGATCAGCAGGGTAATCGCCTTGATAAGCAAGGTTATGAATAGTCAAAAGGGTAGGCAAATATTCTTTACTTTGTTTAGCCAGTAGCGGTAGCATAGCTACATGCCAGTCATGACAATGAATAATATCTGGCAGCCAGTTAATATCTTTAAAGATTTCTAAAACTGTTTTAGTGAAAAAAGTAAAACGATAAGCTTCTTCAGCTGATCCTTCTGAAGAAGCATCTGGTGAAGGATAAACACCGCCTTGTCCTAAATATTTTTGATGATCTATTAAATAAAGAGGAGTTTTTTGAGCAGCGCGAAGTGAGCTTGAAGTAAGATATGTTTGGTAAATATTAAACTCTTCTTTTTTTTCAGCAAAAGTGGTGTTAAGTTTTTGAGCCAAGAGTTTTAGAGAATATTTTTTTTCATCTATAATTCCATATTTAGGAATAACTACTCTAGCATCAACCCCTAAAGAAGTTAAAGCTTGGGGTAGAGAACCGATAACATCGGCTAACCCTCCAACTTTAGCCAAAGGAGTTAGTTCACTAGCGACAAATAAGATTTTAAGCTGACGATCCATTAAAATAATTAATTATTTTTTCTTATATTTATTTAAAGATGGTTTAAGTTTCTCATAAATCAGATAAGGTACTTTATGATATTGCCATTGTTCTTTTATTAAAGCTTGTTTTGGATCAAAAATAGTCGAATGGAAATCAGATCCACCAGTTACTATTAATTGTAAACTGTTAGCTATCCTTTGCCAATATTCAATATCATGCCAGCGATGATACGGTGAAAGTAATTCCAGTCCATCTAGGCCTATTTTTTTAAGCTCTTCAACAATTTTACTTTTCCGACCCAATTGTTGAGCCGGATGAGCTAAAATTGCTAATCCTCCGGCTTGGTGAATTAAGGCAACAGCTTGTTTGATAGGGATGCTAGTTTCAGGAAGATAAGCAGGCCTTTTTTTACTAAAATATTTGTTGATAATAGAGAAGAAATGAGGAATCGTTGTTTTCATTTCTTTTTGTAACTTTTTAACATTTTCAGGAAATTGGTAAAGTTCTTTAACAATTCCTCCAAAGCCAATATATTTAGAAGGACCATTGAATAAATGTTTTTCATTTATTTTAAACCCCTGCTTTTTTAAAATTTTTAAGGATTTTTTAATATCAATAATTCTTTGTGTTGCAAGTATAGCTAATTTTTTTTGCAGAGGCGGATAATTGTAATCAAAATTATAACCCAAAATATGTAGTTCAAACTTTTTATAATGAGTGTATAGTTCAATGCCCGGAATAATTTTTATGCCTGCTTTTTCGCCTTTTTTTAAAAATTCTTTAATACCAGCTACGGTATTATGATCAGTTAGAGAAACTGCTTTAAGATCATACTTCTTTAATTGATTGATTAATTCAGGAATAGTTAAAGAACCATCAGAATAAACTGAATGGAAATGTAGGTCAATAAATTTTTTGTTAGATGATTTGGTCATTTAAAGCTTGCTTAACAAATTTTTGAAGTATTTTTATTATTTTAGTGGAGTTTTTTTCGTCTATTGAATAAGAGGTTTCTAAAAAGTAACGAATATTGGAAACACTTTGAATGACAATTTGTAGATTCATTAATTCTTTAAAATAAGGTAAGTGTTTAAAATTATTTACCAATGATTTCTGCCAGTCAGGATGATTAAAAGCACGTAGCCAGACAACTGCTAAATCATGGGCGATATCGCCAAAATTGACGTTTTCCCAGTCAATTATAGCAGTTTTATTTTTATGGGTTAAAAGATGGTCAGCGTAGGGCTCATATTGATTAATAACATTTTGTTGTGAGTCAAAAATTTTTCTGTGCCTTATAATAAATTTTTTTATCTTATCAACATCTTTTTTTATTGGCAGATTGGCTAGTCTCAAAAAGATTAATAAGTTTTTCCAATCAATGAAATTTTCGTAATCACTTAATTTAGAACGTGTAAAAATTTTCTGTAAATCAGCTGGTAAAGATTCTGATAATTGATATAAATCATTATAGAAACAGCTTAAATACTCAACATTTTTTGTAGTAAAAAAATTGTCTTTAAAAAACCAACCACTACCAATAACTTTTTGAGACTGACCAGGTAACCAATTTTTTAAATACCAGCTGTGTTTATTTTTTTGGTAATCAATAATTCGGTTGACTGATTGTTTTATGATTTTTGTTCCTTTATTTTGTAAGAAGTTTAAAAATTTTACTTCTTTGATTAGAGCTTGACCGGCTTTATCTTGCTCATACTGATTTTGGGAGATTAAAATTTTAAAAATAACTTTTTGACTTTTAAGCTTTCCTTTGATAACTAAAAAACGGTTACTTAAACGAATAACTTTGGTTGAGGTAAGTTTATGTTTGGTTAAAATTTGTTTAATATTTTTTTCTAATAGAGTCATTTTTTATTTTTTAAATATGGATGTGGCTGGAAATATTTTAAGGTAAACTTGGAAAATTTTTTATGTTGTAGAAAAGGTTTTAATGAAGGAATTTTACGAACAGTGTTTAATTCATTAACAATATGCAAAACATCATAAACATCAACCCCACTTTTTAGTTTAATAACAGCATCCCGCCATTTAATAGCTTTTTCATATTCTTGCGCGCTAGCTGCTTTTTTCATTTCATCCTCAAATTCTAAGATGATCTGATTAAACCATTCTTTGGGTGTTCTGTTTTTAAAAGGTGTTTTTTGCCAGAATTCCTTATCTTTATGAAATTTTCTAATAGTGCCGTCACGTTGCCACTGAAAAGCTAAGCTTAAGATTTTTTGATAATAATCTTTAGCTTTTTTTATCAACTTTGCTGAGTTAGTAGCTACACTCACTTGATAAAAATCATAAGCCCCTTGTTCAATTATTTCCAAACTCCACCAGTATTTTGAAGCCCACCAAAAATGACAGGAGTTTAAAGCTGCATCTAAAAGCTTCCGAGCTTTTTTATAGTGATGAGAATTTTTTGGTTTAAGACTTTCTACTGTTTTCAAGCTCCAATAAAGAAATTGCCATTGTAACTGATGAATAGGATTATCTGGCTGATACCAGAGCTTGTAGGGTAAATTATTTTTTAAATCTTCTGTATTACAAGACCAGGTAGAAGGCAGGGGATCAACAATTTCCTGATTAGAAAAATAATTAGGTATTTCAGAGACAAAGATAGAAGTGAATTTTTTGGAGGCATAAAGATTAAAAAGAAATTCATCTAAACCAGGGCGGTGATGTCCGAAAGTTTCGCCATCCATAGCTGTAATAATATATTTATCTTTACTATAATCCTTTCCCAGCTCTTTTATAAAAGAAGGCACTGAACGGGTTATAGCTCCAGCAATCAGATTACTGTAACGTTCATTTTTGAAAAAAACGTAAAAATTTTTACTATTTTTTAGTTTATATATTTGAGAAAAATCAATACTGGCCTTCTTGCCATTATAAGCAATTTCATCAATAATTAGCCATTTATATCCTAAACCATTGACAATTTTTGCCAATTTTTTACTGTAAGCCATTTCCGGAGAAAAAAACCCTTGAGGTTGATAAGTTGCTCCAAAATATTTTTTATTGGTTGAATAATTTAATTTTATTTGTCTAACAATTTCTTTTTCAGGTAGCTTTGGTAGAAAAGGATGGTATTTAGCAGTTTCAGTAAATTCAAGCTGACCGCGCTTGGCTAAAAATTTTAATGTTTTAATAACATCAAGATATCCTTTTCTAGCTAGAAGTTCAGTTAAACAAGCATTAAGATTTAAAGTCAATTTAGCTTTGGGATTTGTTTTAAGACCATGTATCAATGCTCTATAGCTTTCATTAACAATCCTTTCCAGAATATCTGGTATTTGATTGGGGGGTTGGTAAATATGTAGAAGGTTTGCCCAGTACATAAAATTATTTGTTTTTTAATAAAAAGATTAAATTTTTAGAACTTTTTTATATAAAACAACATATTTTTTAGCAGAAAATGTCCAAAAAGATGACATTCTCATAGCTTTTTCTACTAAACCTTTCCAGACATCTTTATGTTGATATGTTACCATTGCTCTGGTTATAGCCATAAGTAATTTATATTCATGATAATGTTTAAAAGTAAAACCATTGCCTTTATTGGTTTTGGGATTAAATTCTGTAATCGTGTCTGCTAAACCACCGATTTTATGGACAATAGGAATACAGCCATAACGTAGAGCATAAAGCTGGTTTAAACCACAAGGTTCAAAACGGGAAGGCATTAAAAGCATGTCACCACCAGCATAAATACTAGTTTCTATTTTTTGTTCAAACTTAGAATAAGCCAATTTTTTAGGATATTTTTTTTCCATCTTATTGATTATACTTACATATTTTTTATCCCCGTCACCCATAATTATAAAATGCAAATCAAATGACAACAAAGTTTCTAAAATTTTATCTAATAAATTAAAGCCCTTTTGTTCAACTAAACGCGAGGTCATACCTATAACCGGAACGTCTTTAACAGGCAGATTAAAAAGTTTTTGCAGAGCTTCTTTATTTTGTTTTTTAAAATAAAGACTGTCAACGCTGTAATTTTTTGCTAATCCTGGATCAGTAGCTGGATTATATTCTTTTTCATCAATGCCGTTAATGATACCAAAAAGCTTTTTTTTATTACTGTTAAGTATTCGCTGTAAATCTTGCCCAAAGTCTTTGGTTAAAATTTCCTCGGCATATTGTTCAGAAACAGTATTAATAATATCAGCATGGGTAATGGCTCGTTTAGCAAAATTAATATACTCCATTTTAGGATCGTAAAATTTAGGTAAAGCTTTGCGGCCATAATCTTTCTCTGTTAAAGGCACCTGCCACCAATCATAACCCAATTGAAAAGCTAAATTATGAATAGTGAAGACTGTTTTACTGTTTTTTAAAGAAGGATATTTATTATTGTTAAAATTTTTATGCAATAATTCAGGAACCAAACCAGCGTGCCAGTCATGACAATGAATAATATTAGCCCTAAATTTAAGCAAATCAATTAGTTTTAAAGCGGCAACGTCAAAAAGGTAAAATCTTTTATTTTCTTTAGTACTGCCATATAATTCTTTTTTACGGGAAAAGAATTTTTCGTTTGCCACAAAATAAATAGGCAGGTCATTATCTAAATACCCCTGTAAATAATTTACTTTAATTTTTGTTTCCTTGTCCATTTCCAAAGAGACATTTTCAAAAACCGGTTTTAGATTATATTTTTTTCGGTCAATGATTTCTCCGTAAAAAGGGGTAATAACTATTATATCATGGCCTAATTGTTTTAGGATTTTAGACAAGCTACACACGACATCAGCTAAACCACCGCTTTTACTAAAAGGGTATACTTCCGAAGCAATAGAAACAATTTTTAATTTATGAGGCATGGAAAAAATTATTAATATAGGTAAATTCTTTCTTAAGTTGATCTTCGTTAAGACAGACACTTTCAATAATAATAGGACAAGTACAATCAGGAATCGCTTGCAGGATTTTCTTTTGTTTGGTTAGGTGTAGTGGCTCATGGTTTTTGATAAAACCACTGACATGGATTTCGCATAATTTATCTTTAAAATTTTTATATAAATCATCCACTAGCTTTAATGATCTATCGTTAGTAAAACAATGATTAATATCTAAAATAAATTTTAGAAAAGTATTTTTAAAAATTTTTTTTAAATCTTCAACGTTTTTACCAAAATTTCTTTTATAATCCATATTTTCCACGGCAACTGTGAATGAACAATTCTTAAAGATATTCCAATTCTTTACTTTATGAGGATGAACTATCACCCATTTAAAATTTAATTTTTCCTTAGTTCTTTGTATTAGTTCAAGAATTCTTTTGGTTTTAGAATTATTGTCATAAATTATCCCTCTACTTGGTAAATGAAGAGAAACATGCGTAAATCCTTGTAAATCAGCAGGATCAATTCTTTCTAAAGAGGATAATTCGCTGGCAGGACAATGTATTTCAACGGCGCGGCAGTTAATTTTACGAAATATTTTAAAGATTTTTTTTGAGGTAGGAGGAACTGTTTTATATAAAATATCCGAAGATAAACCTATCACTTTCATAATTATTTAATTCTTTTTAGGAAAGTAATTAGACAAAATTTTATTTTCGTAAAAACGATTACAGGTAATAGCAATAGCCAGGGCGTCTACAGCATCATCAGATTCGGGTATAGTTTTAAGATTAAGTAAAATTTTTAACATCTGGCCAAGCTGTTTTTTTTCAGCCCTACCATAGCCGGTTAAAGTTTGTTTAATTTGCAGTGGCGTATATTCGTAACAAGGTAGTTGATGTTGGCTAATAGTTAGTAGACAAACACCTCGTGCTTGACCAACCAAAAGAGCCGTTTTAACATTTTTGCAAAAGAAAAGTTGTTCCACCGCCACTAAATCTGGTTGATATTTTTTTATTATTTTAGTTAATGCTTGATAAATTTTTTCAAGCCGCTTAATAAAATTTTCTCCCGCTTTAGTTTTAATACTGCCATAAGACACCATTTTTAATTGGTGACCTCTTTTTTTAATTATGCCATAACCAGTGTCAGCTAATCCTGGATCCAACCCCAGAATGATTATAGGTTTTTTAAGGAGTTTTGACATTTAAATATCAGCGTTAGAATAAAAATTACTAATATCATCAACTTTATCCAGGGCTTCAAAAAGTTTTAAAAGACTGTTTTCATTTTTAGGTTTAACTAAATTTTTGGCAATATATTCTAGCCCAGCATCTAATATCGGTAAATTTAATTTTTCAATTTTCTTTTTTACCTCTTCTAATCTTTCAACTTTAGTATAAATAGTAATACCATCTTTATTTTTAATATCTTCTGCGCCGGCATCAATAATAGCTAATTCTTCTTCATCAGTTAAACTTTGTTTATCCAAAGTAATTACGCCTTGATATTCAAATTGCCATTTAACACTGCCTGGTCCTGCCAAGGTGCCCCCATATTTAGTTAAAAGATGTTTTATTTCTTGTGAAGTACGATTTTTGTTATCAGTAACTACCTCCATAATTAAGGCAATTTTTTCTGGGCCGTATCCTTCATAAATTAATTCTTCTAATTGACTACCGTCAAGTTTATCAGCACCGCGTTTAACAGCTTTTTCAATATTATCTTTAGGCAAGCTAAAAGATTTGGCCTTATCAATAGCCATTCTTAATTTAAAGTTACTATCAGTATCATTGCCTGCTCGTGCCGCTACAGAAATAGCATTAGCCAATTTAGTAAAGAGAGAGGATCGTTTAGCATCTACAACTGCTTTTCGTCTTTTTGTGGTAGCCCATTTTGAGTGGCCAGACATAAAAATAAATTAGCCCAATTATAAATAATTTTACCTTATTTTAAGGAAAAAATCAAGCATTTTATACAATCCAACACTTTCGCTAAGCAGGGCGTTGGATAAATCGTAAATAGTGTTTAATTATGATATAATTTAATTACTAACAATTTAAAATTTTTTAATGAGACAAACCAAATCTGTATATTTACAATCCATTAAATTATTAGGAAGTCAAATAGAACAGTCTTATACTGAAGCTAAAAAAATCAGATTACCTGATGATTATAAACAAGTTAATAAGATCGTAACTTGTGGCGTGGGCGGTTCGCAATTGGGAGTTGACTTGGTCCGTCATTTATTCAGCCAAAAAATAAAATTACCCATCACCCAAGTAAGGGGTTATTATTTGCCTAAATTTGTTGATAAAAAAACTTTGGTTTTTTTAATAAGTTATTCTGGTAATACCGAAGAAGTAATAACTATAAGTAAATTAATAACTAAATTTAAAATAAAAGCGGTGATTATCACCAGTAATGGTAAATTGGCAAAAATTGCTGAAAATAAACAAATCCCCTTTTATATATTTGAGCCAATTAATAATCCCTCAGGACAGCCCAGAATAGGTATTGGTTATTTAATTGGTTCAGTAATAGCAATTCTTGAAAAATTAAAATTCATTAAATTAACACAAGATCAAGCAGTTAAAATGATCAAATATACTAATAAAGCCTTTATTAAATATCAGAATTTTGATCAAATAAAAAAGTATAGCCAAAAGCTGGTAAACAAAATTCCTGTTATTGTCTCATCAGAATTTTTGCAAGGCAATGCTCATATTATTTCCAACCAAATTAATGAATCAGCCAAACAACTAGCTTGTTATTACGCTATTCCGGAATTAAACCATCATCTTTTGGAAGGATTAACTTTTCCTAAAAGTAACAGGAAAACTTTACATTTTCTTTTCTTTTTTTCCAAAAGTTATAATTTAAGAAATCAGAAACGTTATTTAATAACCCAAAAAATTCTTTACCGAAAAAAAATAACTTACAATAACCTTGAATTTAAGGGTGATAAAACAAGCCAGGCTATGGAAATGTTGGTTTTTGGCAGTTTACTTTCTTATCAATTGGCTAAGATAAATAAAGTTGATCCTAACAAAATTCCTTGGGTTGATTATTTAAAAAACAAGTTAAAGAGTTGATTATATTTGCAGATTAAAAGCCCGTTTTTCTCGGATTTTTTCTTTGTTTAAAGTGATATGTTTAATGAATTAAAATTATGGCTAGAAAGAATAAATTATAAGTATCTTTTTGACTATTTTTTAGTGGTTCTTTTAGCTTTAACCTTATTTTTTTGGCTACAGTCAAGCCAGACCTTGCCTGAACCAGATTCTTTTTATCATGCTAAAGTATCAGAATTATTAAGTTCAGGAAAAATTCTTAAACAACTGCCTTGGCTCCAGGAAACAAACCTCAAAGATGTTTTTGTTGACCATCATTTTCTTTATCACTTACTCTTAATACCAGTCGTGAGTTTTTTTAACCCTCTAGTCGGGGTAAAAGCTGCTACTGTAATTTTTGCTACTCTTTTAGTTTTAATTATTTATTGGTTATTTAAACAGTATCATATTAAATGGCCTTTTATTTTCATCTGTTTTTTATTAGCAGCGCAACCTTGGCTTTTTAGAATCAGTTTAGTCAAAGTACCAGTAGTTTTTTTAATTCTGATGATTTTAGCTTTTTATTGTTTAACCCATCAAAAGAAAATCCTGTTATTTATTATTGCTTTTGCTTCCGTTTGGCTTTATGCTGGTTGGCCTTTAATAGTAGTAATGGGCGTATTGTATGCTATTTTAGTTAAAATAGTTAAGATTATTCGTAGAAAACATCAGACTAATCAAAAATTATTGTCTCCTGCTTCAGAATTAGCATGTTTGGGCGGCGGTATTTTAGCGGGTATTGTTATTAATCCTTATTTTCCTGCTAATTTGTTTTTTTATTGGCAACAATTTGTAAAAATTGCTGTGATAAATTATCACCGTGTTATAGGAGTGGGCGGTGAATGGTATCCTTATGGTTTCTTAAAACTAATAACTGACGCTCCTTTGATTTGTTCTTTATTATTAGTTGGTATTTTCGTTTTTATTTTAACTTTAAAAAAACAGTCAGTTTATTCCTGGTTATGGGGCGTACTTGGCATAGCTTTTTTTCTTTTAACCTTAAAATCCCGCCGTTATGTTGAGGTGTATGTGCCTTTTACTGTTATTTTCTTTGCTTTTAGTTTAAGTGATTTCATTAAAAGTAGAATAGCGCAAAAACTCTGGTTAGGTTTAAGTAGAACCTGGAAATGGACCTTTAGCTTATTGTTTTCAGTAATCTTACTAGGCCTTATTATTAATATCCCTTATGATTTAAGAACAGTTAAAAAGGATATGGAGCAAGGATTTCCCTTAAACCATTACCAAAAAGCCAGTAGTTGGTTAAGAGAGAATACGCCGCTTCATTCAGTAATATTTCATGCTGATTGGGATGATTTTCCCGCCCTTTTTTATTACAATGATCATAATTATTATCTTACTGGTCTTGACCCCACTTTTATGTATGAATATAATAAGGAGAAATATTGGCAGTATGTTAATATAACATTAGGCAGTAGACAGATAGATTTAGGTAAAATTATTCAAGAACAGTTTAAAGCTGATTATGTTTTTTTGGATAAAAAACATCAGACCCTAGATAATACTTTAAAACTAAACCCTAACTTTACTTTGCTATATGAAGATTCAGAAAGCAAAATTTATTATTGGCAAACTAATTTATGGAAATAAAAAAGAGGCCAGCAATAACTTTAATAATTTTCCATTGTTTATTTTAAAATCTTTATTAAAATATAAGAGATGTTTTCTTTTATTAAAGAAGTTCACAAATCAATCAGTGGTAAAGAAAAGAATTTTGTTTTTTTCCTGATTTTTCTTACCTTATTAATTTCGGTGATACCAGTCATTTATGGCTGGCTTTCTACTCCTCCAAATTTACATTACACTGGCTTTACTGTTATTGCCGGAGCAGATAAAATGGTTTATTTTTCGCAAATAGAAGAAGCCATGCAAGGCCATCTTTTATTCCATAATCTTTATACTTCCGAAGCAGCTGTAGCAAAGATTTTTTCGCCGGTTTGGCTGGTTTTGGGTTGGCTGACGGCAATAACCGGTTTATCAAAAGTATTTATTTTCCATTTTGCCAGAATTTTACTAGGTGCTGTTTTTTTATATTTTATTTATCTGTTTATTAGTAGATTTTTTAATAAAATCAAATGGAAAAAAGTTTGTTTTTTTGCTATTTGTTTGGGATCAGGTTTAGGAGTATTTACTCTTAATAAACCTTGGAGCGCAGAAAATATGTATAATACTTTTGGTACAGATATGTGGGTTTCGGAAGGTAATACTTTTTTAACTTTATATCATTCACCTTTATTTATTCTTTCACAAATTTTCATTTTATTTATTTTTTGGTGGTTAATTGAACGATTAAACAAAACTAATTGGTTATCTGTTATATTTATCAGTTTTATAACTTTATTCTTAGGTATTTTTCATCCTTATGATCTGATAATTATTTATACTGTGGTTGGTTGCTGGTTTTTAGTTAATTGTCTAAAACAAAAAAAGATCTCATGGAAACAGTTTTCTAAACTGGCAGTTATATTCGTGGTTTCCAGCTTGGCTATTTTATATTTTTTATGGTTAAAATTCACTGATTCCTCTTTTGCAGTCTGGGCAGTACAAAATATAACTTTATCTCCTAGATTTTTTAATTATGCTGTTGGCTATGGTTTGATTTTTATCTTCTATTTATTCGGTATTTATAAAGCAGTAAAGAGCCAAAATAATTATTGGCGTTTCTTGGGCATTTGGTCAATTGTTGGTTGGTTTTTATTATTTGTGCCTTTGCAGTTTCAAAGAAGATTATCAAACGGACTGCATTTGCCAATGGTTATAATTGCAGTTTTAGGATTATATTTAGTCATTAATTATCTGAATAAAAGATTTTTCTGGCAGGAAATGCTTAAATATTATTCTGTTCGCGCTTTTTTAGTAATGAGTTTGGGGTTTTTATTAATTTCTTCCACTTTTTATAATGTCGGTCAAGATATTGTGATTTTAAGCACCAGGCCTCCGCTTTATTATCTCAAACAAGAAGAATATCAAGCCATGCTTTGGCTTAAAAATAACATCAGTAAGGATAAGGTAATTTTAAGCAGTGCAAAAACCGGTAATATAATTCCAGCTGTTACTGCCAATAAAGTGTATATCGGTCACGGTCATCAGACAGGCGATTGGATGTTCAAATTATTCAAAGTCAAATTATGGTTTTTTAAAACCAATAAAGGGGATAAAGAAAAATATGAGTGGTTAAAATATGAGGGTATTAACTATATATTTTACGGTTCGCAAGAAAGATTTTTAGAAAGTTTTAATCCGCAAGAAAAAAATTATCTTAAACCTGTTTATCAGAATAATGAGGTGGTTATTTATCAAGTAATTTGATATGGGGAGTTAATTTATTTTCTTTAGTAATTATTGGTATAACAGAACGTAAGCCATCAAGTTTTAAAAAGCCCTTTAACTCAACTAATTCAAGTTCTATTTTATAGCTAAGATTAGCTATTTTTTGAGGGGTATAAAACCAATAATTTGTTTTAATTACTTCATTGGTTTGCCATTCAGTAGTAGGGCAAAGACCATAAGCTAAGGCATAAATTTTTTCATAAATAATCTGATCATTTTCATCTTTTAAAATTAATTTAAGCTGGTAATTTTCTTCCAGTTTTTTAGTAGCTTGCCAATAAAAACTGAAAGATTTTAAATTTTGATCAGAGATTGATTGATTATCATTCCAGCCTAGAAAATTTATCTTGTTATCAAGATTTATTTTTTTGGGGTGTTGAATATTATTAAAATTATTTCCTCTTTCATATAAAATTATATCCAAGTCCTTATCTTTTTCCATTAGGACTAAAGAATCAAAAACTTTAGTTACTTTAAAGTCTCGTTCCTTTATTAATTTTCTTATATTATTATCGCCATCTTGATAATATTGTTGCCAAGCTTTAATATTAGGGAATTGCAATTCATAAGTAAGAAAATCATCAAAGTCAATAAGCATTACATCTAAATTTTCAGGCAAAGTATAATTAACATCAGAGAATTGTTGTTTGCCAATAAAAGCATAATGAAGTGAGTAAATATCAGAACGATTAGAAAGCGGTGCTAAAAATTCATAAGTAGTAACAACACTGTTTTTAACTGATACAGTTTGTAGGAATTCCTTTTTAGCATTAGTAATTTCTATTGTTTTGGTTGGTTTAACCAGATTTTTTATTACTGCAGGTAAGGGACCAAGGGTCAAGCAGGAATAAATAATTGCTATAGTTATAATACTGACAGTTAATAATTTTTCTCTGCCTAAAAAAAGCTTTAATTTATTTTGCGGAGATAATTTCGTAATATTTTTTATAAAATAAATAAAAGCAATAAAAAGCGCTGGTAAAAGCAAAGCTGAATAATGAAGACTAAGAATAATAGTGGAATTACTAGAACCGCCAAAAATAAGCTGTAAATAAATCAGAAATCCTAATAATAAATATCTGATTTTTAAAAGATAAGCAAAGGGTAGCATTAACCCCAAGGTGAACATCAAATTATGCCAAGTGGCAAGGTGTTTAAGCACTAATAAAGGATGAGCGAAAGTATTGATGATTATTTCTGTCCAGCTTTGACCAAGCCAGGAATAGTAATAAAGAAATTTATATTGACTTTCCGGAGAAAAATAAGAGATTATTTTTATAGCTACAAAAAACCAACCAAGAGAAATTAAACCAGGCCAGATAATCCATTTAATCCCTCTTTTTTCTAAAAGAGCCAGAATCGGAAACATTACCATTACCAAAGCAACATCTTCACGGACCATTAAACTAAGTACAGTAAACAGAATAAAATAAGTAAAACGTTTATTTTGGTAAAAATAAAAAGCCCAAAAAATCAAAAAAACAGCAAAAGGCAGATGATGGAACTCAAAAATATTAATATTTTGCGTAAAAGGATTAAATAGCCAGGCCAAACTAAAAAACAAAGGCCATAAGCCAGCAAACAATTTTTGAGAGATTTTATAAATAGGCCAAGCAGTAAGAGCAATAATCAAGGTTTGCATGATTAATAAACAAAGAGGATGTCGGAAAAAATAATAAAGCGGTAGCAGGGGAATAATAATCAAAGCCAGGTGATCGCCTAAATAAGATTGGGGATGAATAGTAAATTGAAAAAGTTGCCCAACAGTTGAGTTGGAATAAACCTGATTAAAAATCGCTAAATCCAAGCCATTATAGCCAAACTGGGAATATTTCCAGATACAGATTCCACAAAAAATAGAAAAATAAAGAAAGATCCCCAGCCACAGGATTTTTTTAGAATGTTTTTTTAGAAAGATTGGCATTATTCCTATTTTATCAATTTTAATTTAAATAAAAAAGAGCCACTTTTCAGGGCTCTTATAAATCAATAAATATTTTCATGGATAAGGACCGTAATAATATTGGGTAGTTGAATGAATTAGAGCACGAGAAACAAAGATGGTTATAGTATAAGCCGCTAAGATTACTAGTAAGCCAATAACTGCATACTGCAAACGTTTTTTAGCTTCACTGATTTTTTCCTCATTGCCTCCGGCTGTCATCCACTGAAAGCCGGAAAAAATTGTAACTGCCAGAAAAATTAAACCAATAAATCCCAGCACATAAATAATAATAGTAGCTACAGTTTCTGCCGGGGTAACCTGTTGAGTGGCATAGCCGGATTGAGAAGCAGTACTTTTTAAACGCTCAAGAGGATTTTGGGCTTTAGAAATTTCAGCCGGCAAAAAAGTTAAACTCGCCAGTAAAAGAATTAATTTGATTTTAATTTTATTTATAATTTTCATATAGGTATAATAAATAATCTTTAAGGAGAAGGCAGGCAGGCATGCCAACTGGGATGACAATATTTATCAAGAGTACAGTGAGCGTCTTCTATGCATTCAACACAGTTTCCACTAAGACAATAAATTCTTGGCGATCTATCTTCACATTGTATATCAGAACTGCAAGGAATTATTTCTCCTGCCCCTGGCGGCGGTTCTATACCTCCGCTTGGTACTTGTAAGGTTTGTTCATAAAACAGTTTAAAAATACCATAAGAGATAATAAAGGCGCATAAAGTAATACCCAGACCAATAGAAGCATTAATTATTCGTTTACGGGCACTGCTAATTTTTTCCTCATTGCCGCTTGCTGTCATCCACTGAAAGCCGGAAATAATAATCAAAATCAAAAAGATTATGCCGACAAATCCTAATATCAAGACAATAATTCTAGCAGGTAGCTGACTAACATCATTTATTGTATTATAGCCGCTTTGTTCTCTGGCAATATCAAGATAACCTTTATATTTTTCACTTTGAGTAAAGGCTAGAGCGTTATTTATTTGATAGGAAAAAATAATTGTCAATAATGAAATAAAAATTATGATTATACAAATTTTTTTGGCAGGTTTCATATTATTATTATCAATTACAAGAGCCAGCGCACCAGTTACTAGTTAAAGATGTACAACATTGTTCTCCTGGTCCGCAATGGCTGTCTTCTGTACATCTTGCGCAAAAACTCCAGGTAGGGAAATGCTGACAGTAAGGTTCGCTAGGATCAGTGCAATCAGTATTATATTGACATTCAAAGCCCTCTTGTAAATTTGCTGGCGTTCCCCCTTCGCTGGCAGTTTTAATAGTAGTGTAGACAAAATAAGTTATAAGATAGGCGGCAAGGATAATAAATAAACCAATTACTGCGCTAACTATCCGTTTGCGGGCTATACCGACTTTTTCTTCATTTCCTCCGGCTGTCATCCACTGAAAGCCGGAAATAATAATCAAAATCAAAAAGATTATGCCGACAAATCCTAATACATAAGCAATAACTCTTCCTATAAAGGTGTCAAAAAAAGTTTCAACATCGCCGCCAGTTTGATAACCTCCTCTTTCAGCTATAATATCAGAATATTTATCAATATCTAGGGCCAGTGTATTTATCGGTAAAATACAAAAAAGTATTAATACAGACAGAAACAATAGCCCTATCTTAGTTGAAAGTTTGTTCATGGAGTTAAAAAGCAGTTTATAATCTAGATAAAAGCTCTACTGATTAGCTGGGTAATAAAATAAGCAGCAGTTGTAATAGCCAGTCCAATAATACTATTAATTAACCTGGTACGTGATTTTTTAACCACTTCTTCATTACCTCCGGCTGTCATCCACTGAATACCAGAATAAACAACAATAATGAAAAAGATTGAGCCGATAAAACCCAAGATAATAGCTACCATTTGGCCAATAAAAGAAGGAATGGTTTCCTCGCCAACATTGGTAGAATAATCAGCGCCTTGGCCGATTGCCTTAAGATTATCTTCCAAAGGATCAGCTGCTAAAACAAAAGAAGTGCTTAAAAACAGAAAGAATAATATTAAAATGATTGTGAAGATTTTTTTCATTTATATCCAATATAATATTTTATTAATAAGTACATGCACAAAAGTTATCTATACAATTAACCGATCCACCACTACTGTAACATTCATTAGCCCAACTAGTACCTTCACAGTCAATGGGATCACTACAACTCAAAGAGGTAGACCCAGAACCAGCACCTATATCAATACTTTGTCTAAGTTTGGTAACTACAAACCAGGTTATAGCATAGGCAGCTACTACAATAATTAAGCCCACAGTAGCATTAACCAGTCTAGTCCGCGCTTTTTTAACCACTTCCTCATTACCGCCGGCTGTCATCCATTGGATACCAGAAGCAACAGTGATAACCAAGAAGATAACGCCTAAAAAAGCCAGAACATAAGAAATAATATTACCAACTTTTTCGGAAATAGCAGTGGCTTCTATGGGTCCGGCCGGACCATAACCACTGGTATCACCCACTTGGCCTAAACCCATTCTAATACAGTCCTGCAAAGACATTCCAGGCGGGCAAGTATCACTAACATCAATATTTTGAGCAAAAGATAAATTAGGGAACAAGAAATATCCTAGTAGAAAGAAAATTATTACAAATAAGATTTTGATTTTCATATTTCTTAATTAATAAGGGGAAGAACCATTTCCTACAGCAATGCCAAGTAATCTGAAGATGACAAAGTTGGTTAAAACAAAAGCAAAGAGAATAATAGCCAGACCAATAGCTGCTTGAACAATCATGTCACGTCCTTTTTTTACTTTTTCCTCATTACCGCCGGCTGTCATCCACTGAAAACCGCCATAAATAACCAAAACCAAAAAGATAACGCCTAAAAATCCTAGAATTAAGTTTATAATATAACCGACCATTTGCGTGGCAGTAATTTCCGTATTAATTTGAGCTTTTTGGGCAGTTAAATCTAATCCTTCTAAGGCCGCACTGGCAGGAGGCGGAGCTTCTTGAGCAAAAAGAGAACAAGGCAATAAAAAAGAAGCGGTTAAAAATAAAAACAGGGCAACAAAGCCCAACTGCCATAATTTATTTTTTTTAAATAAAAAGCTCATTAATTTAAGATTCAAATTATAAATAATTTATAATCCTTACAATTTATGCCTTATCCCGCCATACCAATGGCGGGACGGGATATAGTATAAATTGTAAATTTAACAAAATTTGTTATTAATGCTGACTATTATGGAGCAGGGATTATTGAGTGGCGGTTGAAATGGTACTAATGACATAAGTAGCAATAGCATAGGCAGCTAGAATAATTATTAAGCCAATAATACCCGCGCCTAAAAGTTTTTTAGCTTCTGCTACTTTATCTTCATTACCCCCGGCTGTCATCCATTTAAAACCACCTAGAAGGATAACAATTACTGCAATTATACCCAAGAAACCAAGAAGTACATTTAAAACAGAAGCAATGGTTTCTTTAAGATCACGACTACCTAAACCAGTAGAACCTCCAATCTCTATACCTAAAGATGCTTGAGCTCCCACCATTAGAGGGATTGCCCATAACAGGCCTCCGGCCAGAGCAATTAAATTTTTCTTTGTTAAAAATTTTTTCATTGTCTTCACCCCCTTCCACGTTTGGAAATTATATTCACTTAAGAATAAAAATTCCAGTGTATTATTTTATTTATTAATTAATAATGTGGATAACTTTGAAACCAATTTATCAATATAATTATACAATAATTGATTGTTTTTAGCTAGTTTTAGGTATAAGTTTATCCTGCGCCAAATTGTAAAGTTTGAAACACAGCTCTAAGAATAGCGTAACTAGCAAAAATAATAACTAGACCCAAAACAGCCCAAATTAAAGTGTCTCTGCCCTTTTTGATTTTTTCAGCATTACCCCCGGCTGTCATCCACTGAAAACCGCCAAGAATAAACATAATTAACGCTAAAATTCCAGTAAAACCCATAAAAGCATAAATAAGGCGGGCATAAATATCAATGGCAGTTAAACTTTCTGAACCCAAAGGATTTTCTAAATATGTACCAGATTCATTAGTGTTTTGCGCATAAACCAAATTAGCATTATATCCGATTAATAAATTAAACAGTAAAATAAAAATAATAAGAGCAACTGTTTTTTTAAATAAATTCATAGAAGATTTGTTTAAAATAATTTTATGGGTTAAGTTATTTGGGTTTACAACAGCTTTCTTCTGTTCCTGGGCAGTAAGCCGGACCTAAATTTTCATAAGGATCACATTGATCTTTAGTTAAACATCTGTATTCAGCATAAGGATTAGTACCGCCCATTTTAGCAGGATCCTTATAGGTTGCCCAATAATTACAAGCACTTTCTCCGGTGTTATTACAGCTTTGATTTTCACAATAATAACCATCTCCACAAGGACTGCCATCTGCCCGGCCAATACATTCATTTACTTCACTACAGTATCTGTACCAGATTTTGCCATTATTTCCAAAAAGTTTAATTTCATTTCCACCTTGCGGACTTACTAACAGCACAATAATAATATTAACTAACTGCCAGGCCACTAAAATAATAACCACACCTAAAATAGTATGTACTATACCTTGCCGCGAAGTTTTTATTTTTTCTTCATTACCTGCTGATGTTAGCCAGCCAAAAGCGTGCCAGACCATCAGTAATAAAGCCAGGCCTCCTACCACACCCAATACCCAACGGATAATATTAACAAAAGTGTCTAAAAAATCACAGATTCCGCAATTACCCGTAGTACTGCAGGCAGGTAAAATTTGCGCTTTAACCAGCAGTGGTAAAAACAACAAGCCAATTAGAATAAGAAAATAAATTAAAAGACTGGAAGGTTTAGGTTTCATTATAAAGTTAAGTTAATTTTTTTAGCAGTTAATTCCAGTAATTTTGTAGGTTCAGCGCTGTTGGGCAAAGTCTCAATAAGCTCTTTAAATATTTCTTCTGCTTTTAGAATATCCTTACCTTTATACCAGTGAGTAGCTGATAAAGTTTGGTTGGCAAAGACACTGATTTCCGGATCTTCTCTTTGTTTAGTAATTAAATTTCTTAAAGCGGCTGGCTTTTTTGTTTTTTCTAAGTATTTTTCTGTTTCATTTTGACTGGCAGCAAAAGTTAAAAAGCCCCAACTAGCATCAATACTTTTAGTTTTATGGGAAACAGTTTCTACCCAGTAATCAGTGTAATTAAGTGGGTTGGTAGCGCCTTGAATTTGGGTCATAGGAGCAATGCCAACATCCAGTTTTGGCGCTTGAGTTTTAATTAAGGGCAGATAATAGGAATAACCATAAAGCATAGCTAACTTTCCAGAAATAAAAGCTTCAAAAGCATTTAGTTGTTCTGCATTCCAAGAATATACTTCCTTGATAGGGTTGGCAAAATCAGTATAAAAGAGCAAAGCCTGCAGACCGGGCAGATTATCTCTTTCTTTAGTAGGAGATAAATGAAAATTAACTTGACCAGTACTGCTTATCATTTGTGTTCCGTTTTGCATCATTAGTAAAGAAACAATATCAAAGGCTTGAGGGACATTATTGGCTGTGCCTAAAGCTATAGCTGACTGGATAATGTTATTATTTTTATCCACTTTGGTTATTTTTTTTACAGTTTCAGCAAGCTCAGTCCAATTACCAGGAGGGACCGCTATGCCATTGCTATCCAAAATATCACGGTTATAATAAAGGACTAAGGTGTCTACACTAAAAGGTAGGCCATAAATCTGGCCATCCATAATAATATCATCATTAATTACATCTACAAATTTATTTTTAATGTCATTTAAAGAAAAAGTGGGCAGTTGTCTTACGACATCAGATATTTCGGTTTTGCCCAAAACTTTTTTAACCTCCCGAAAAGATAATTTAACACTGGCGGGCATAGGAGTTATTCTTTCTTGATACTTTTTTAGCCAAGTAGCAGGAATACTGTAGATATCCGGCCCCCTGTCTTCTGCCCAGGCTTCTAATAGTTTTTGTTCATATTCAGCATACCTGAATTTTTTATAAATGATTTTAATGTTAGGGTGCATGATATTAAAATCATCAATTAGGGGTTGCCAATCATCGCTGCTATCCCACACTCCCCAGTAAGATAATTCAATAGGTTTGGTTAAACTTAAAGGAGGTTTTTTGGTAGGCAAAAGTTTACAAGATAAACCAGAAGTCATTATTAGGACCGCTATAAGAACTAAAGTGATTATCTTTTTTTGTTTTATTAAGTTCATAAAATTAAGGTCTAAACTTTAAGTTTTTTGAGATATTTTCTAAATTCTTCTTTAATATCTTGATGGGTTAATGACAATTCTATATTGGCTTTAAGCCAACCCATTAAGTTTCCTGCATCATAAAGTTTACCTTCAATCTTTTTAGCGTAAATTGTTCTTTTTTGGCTAAGTTGCTGAATAGCATCAACCAACCAAACCTCGCCATTTTTACCTGGCTTCAATTTTTTCAAAAGAGGGAAAATATCAGGAGTGAGAATTTGTCCGCCGATTATAGCTAACTTTGAAGGAGCGAGTTTGGGACCGGGTTTTTCGACAACCCTTTTTATCTGATAGATATTTTTTTCAACTTCTAGGCCGTCAATAATGCCATACCTTTTTTGTCCTTCAGCATCTGTTTTAGTTACTGCCAAAACCGGGTCATGATATTTCTGATAAACTTTTATCATTTGTTTAATCCAAGAAGTTTTTCCTTGATAAAATTCATCTCCCCAAAAAACAGCAAAAGGTTCATTGCCAATAATTGCTTCGGCATTTAGGACGGGTGTACCATTTCCCAAGTGACCCTTTTGACGTATATAAATAAAGTTGGCCAGTTTAGCTATTCTTCTGATTTCCTGTAATTGTTTGATTTTTTTTTGTTTTATCAACCATTTTTCTAATTCCGAGGAATAATCAAAATGATCTTCCACTGCCCGTTTATTACTACTGGTAACAATGATTATATCTTTGATGCCAGCAGCCACACAACCTTCTACAATATATTGAATAGCCGGTTTATCAACGATCGGCAACATTTCTTTGGGCTGGGCTTTGGTTGCTGGTAAGAACCTTGTGCCAAAACCAGCAACTGGTATAACTGCTTTGCGAATTTCTTTCATAAGTTAATTTAATTATACAATTTATTAATTATTTAGACAACATTAGTTTATTATATTAAAAATAAATTTTCAATCAAATTTTAACTTCCTTGATTTAAATAAAAGCAGACCCTTTCTGGATCTACTTTTATTTTAGCTTAATTAATATTCTAATTGATTTACTTTTTCCCAGTTTGTTTCATCTAAAACAACCAATTTATCTTCTCCAACTATATAAAGATAATCATTAATATATAAAGCGCGTTTAGCCACAATATCACTGATTGCTTTTTGTAATTTTAATTCATTTCCTTGATAGGAGAAAATATAACCTCCTTGGCTGGCAGGCATAAAGAAAACTTGATGTTTGGCATCCTGCAAAAAAGCATGATGAGTACTAGAAACTTCAGACCAATATTCATTTAAAGTATATTTAGATATTTCAATGGGATTAGCAGGAGAAGTAACATCAAACAAAGATATTTTAACTTTATTATTTTCTTCTCCAATGCCTAAGATCTTATTTTTAGCTAAAGGATGAAGATACGAAGAATAACCAGGAATTTTTAATTCTCCTTTTAACTGGGGATTTTGGGGATTGGATAAATCCAGCACATAAAACGGATCAATGCGTCTGAAAGTAACTAGATATCCTTTATCTTCAATAAACCTTGCTGAATAAATTCTTTCGCTTAATCCTAAATCTTTAATAGCACCGGTCAATTTCAGGTTTTCATCAAGGACATAAAGATCATTGGCGCTTTCTGTAGTTCCGTTGCCAATACCTATACCAAACCAATTTCCGCCTACAGTGGTAGCTATTCTTAAATGATTTTGATATTCATCCAAAGAAAACTGATTTAAAAGTTTGCCCGGTATACTGCCATTAGCTAAAATTTTTAATCCTGCAACGCTAATTTTAATAATGCCTGTGTTTTCCAGCTCTCGAAAATGTTTTTTAGAATAATCCTGCATTCTATTGGTTAATTCATTTTCTATTCTTAGACGTTCGTCGCTATCCAGGGAGCTATAATATTTTTCCATAATTGAGCTAAGTTCAGTAAATTTTGCATTGTCGCTGATATCATAAGTTTGCAGTTTGCTTAATTTATCAATTAACCATGGTGGGAAAATATCCTGATTAAGACTGGTAAAATTAAAAATGAATTTAATTAAATCACCTGAATAAAAATAAGTGGAGTAAATGGCGTTTTCCGACATATAAATTACGGAATTATTTGCTGATCCTACAAAGGAAATATTATCACTGGTTTTGCCTTCACGGGGATCAAGTACACTGACATTATAAGTAACATCTACGGGTATGTTGATTGAAGGGTGATAAATATCAACGCAACTTACTGTTAAAGATTGTCCGTCAATTTTTAAAGGTTCTATAGGACAGGGATGAGGCGTGTTAATGGCCATTCTGGTAATCAGATAAATTTTATCCTGATACATTCTTGTTCCAATTAGCTGATTTCTATCGTCAAGCTCTACTATCCATTTTTCTATAGGGTTTTTAGGATTGCTAACATTATAGCCGTAAATTTTATCTCCAGAAAAAATAATCAGAATATTATCTTTAAGTAGCAGTTCACCATATTTATCAATAGTTGCGTCTTTTGCTAAATTAGTTGGCGGAAAAGCTTTAAGGGCAAAAGTATTTTTTGTTTCTTGAGGGGGAAGAATCATTTCTGGCAAGCCAATCCCTCCTTCCCATCTATAATCATAGTAATAACGTGAGGAAAAATATATTTCTTTGCCGTCGGTTTTAACAATATCCGGCTCATCAATTCCTGTGACCTGGACATTGGTTTCAGAAACCCTATCCACTGAATCAGTGGTAGTTTTTTGAAGTGAATCATCAGCTGTACCCATACCCATTGATTCTTCTAATAAGGATGCGGCAACTTCGCCGCCTACGCGATCCATGCCGCCAAACATTGATAAGTAGCTGGGAGTAGCTTCCAAATAATCTTTAAAATCCTGTTCAGAAGTAAAATTGGTTATTGTTCCGCTAGTATCAGAAATTTTTGTGTTTATCAAGTTATTCAATTGCACCAAGTCAGAAGTGAGCGGTTGACTGGTTAAGGTGAAATAAAGCAAGGTAAGGCTGCCAACAACCAGGAGAATAAGAATTCCCCAGATAGTACTAATTTCTTTGTTCATAAGTTTTGATTTAAGATTTAGATTATTATTATACCATTTTTATTCTAATTTATTTAGATTCGTTAATAGTTATTATAATTCGTCTTTCACGCGGACCAGAAAACTCAAACAAAACTACCCGCTGCCAGTTACCTAAAATTAATTCATTGTCTTTGATGGGTAGAATCAAAGAAGTGCCGATTAAAGAGGATAAAATATGGTCAGGCATATGCTCTGGATTATGCGGATGGCGGTAATTAAGTTTAGGTATCATTTCTCTAAAAGCGTTTAACATATCCAGATCTGTGCCTTGATCTAAATCGGCAGTACTAAGAGCGGCAGTGGTGTGGGTAAGAAATAAATAACACCAACCTTCTTTAATGTTTTTGATTAAATCATTAACTTGGTCAGTAATATCAACAACCTGTTTTTCGGTAGTGGTTTTAATAAGAAGTTGTTGCATTATAATTATAGGTAAATAAATCTTTAGACCAAATGTTTTTTGAACCAATTAGTGGCTTCTATAATTGCCTTGTTTAAAGCATTAATCTGGCGATATTGATGATCGCCGCCTTTAATCAGTAAAATTTTTTTAGGCGCTTTTAGCAGGTTATAAAATTTTTTATTATCAGAAATTGAGACTGCATTATCCTTTGTTCCTTGAATCATTAAAACAGGACATTTGATTTTATCAACATAATCTAAAGCTTTTGTTTTTTGACTGTCATAGTAAAAAGGGAGATTAAATTTCCAGTAGATGTCCCGCCCCTGGTCATATATATAAGCGTATCCACCTTTCTTCCATTTTGCTATTTGATCTTTTTTCCCAAAATACTTAGTTATTATTTTATAAAAATCTACTGCTGGTGAAAAAGCCACAACAGTTTTTACTATTTCAGGATTGTTAGCCGAGGCAATCAAAGTTACTCCTCCGCCTAAACTTAAACCAGCCAAGCCAATTTTTTTCTTAGCAACAAATTTTTGTTTTAATAAATATTTAGTGGCATAATCAACATCTTTTATTTCCTGGCTAAAGGTCATATCAGAATAATGTCCATCGCTTTCTCCCCAATTAGCAAAATCAAAACGTAAAACAACAAATCCATTGACACTTAAATTTCGCGAAAGAACAAGAGGAATGATTTGTTCCTTTGTCTGTTTAAAGCCGTGGCAAATAATCACCGCCGGATACTTTTTATTTTTATCAGGGATATGGATAATTCCTATTAATTTTTGTCCTTTATTATTCTTAAAAGAAATTTTTTTCTCTACCATATTCATATTATTTATTAACTTTGTAAATTTTACCATGGCCTGGAATAATATAATCAGCAATTTTTAAAATTCTTTTCCTGCTTTGTTGTAATTTTTTCTTGTCACTGGCATAAGGGTCTTTGGCAGGAAAATCTTTTTTCCAGAATACATCTCCACATATAGCTACTGTACCATCTTTAGTTTTGACCAGTAAAGTTACACTGTCATAACTATGGCCAGGAGTTTTAAACACTTTTATATTATCAGATAAAGGATTTTTATATTCCTTCCAAACATCACCTTGCCACCAACCCCAATGATCAAGTGACTTGGCATTTTTAAACATGCCGATATTTCGGTAATGGTCCATATGGGAATGGGTGATAAAAACGATATTTATCTCATCAACGTTTAAACCAACTTTTTTTAGTTTAGCAACTAACATTTTTTGGTTCGGTAAAGTCCCTGGATCAACAACAATATTTAAGTTATTATCCTGAACCAAAGTTATTGTTGAACAGGAACGTCCGCCAACATAATCAGCTGCATAACCTTCAATTAAAATTTTAACTTCGGCCATATGTTTAACTTGAGAATTAAAATAAATTTTAAGGGTGATATTAAAAATTCTAGTTAGTTAGGAAATTATCAATTATTTCTAGTTTTTTATTTGTTGCATCTAATTTTATTTTTGCTCCTAAGGGTATAAACGCATTATCGGTTCTGTGTCCAAATTCATTGATCCTAAGGATTGGGAATGTGTAGTCCTGTGTAATATCTAAAACAACATCTTCATAATTTATTCTTTTACCCTTTTTATCATGTTGCGGATCTTTATCAAAACCATACACATAACCTACTATCACACCTTTTATTTTATCAAAAGCACCAATAAGCTTTAATTGGGTTAATTGATAAATTGCTTTTCTAATATCTGTGCTCCAACCTTCCAAAAGAAGAATTGAGTTATTGAAATCAGGAAAAAATTTTGTTCCTGCAAGCTTTAATAATGACGTAACATTGCATCCAATTGTTTTTCCTTCTGCCTTTCCATCTCTTACGGTCTTCCAATCAGAATTTGGTAATATTTCTTTTTTATGTTGCATCAATCTATTAATAAACCATTCTTGTGAATATTCTCTATCAAAATCACAATTTCTTCCTATTTTTAAATCACAACTATTAAAAGTGATTAAGCCAGTAATTTTATTAATCGCTAGATGTAATACATCAATATCGCTCATACCCATAAAAATTTTTGGATTCTTTTTAATCCTTTCAAAATCAAGTAATTCTAGTAACTCAATGACCGTATTTCCTCCATGAGCACACCAAATTGCATTTATGGAATTATCTTTAAACATAGAATTAAGTTCTTCTGCTCTTGTTTGAGCAGACCCCCCAGAAACTCCATATTTATCAGTTTCGGTAATTTTATCGGAAAGCACCACATTAAAACCTTTCTTTTTAAGTTCTTGAACTCCGTTTTTAATAAGTTGTAATCTCGTTTGAGTAATAAGATCAGATGGCTTTACGACGCCAAATGTATCCCCCTTTTTTAATTGATTTGCATTCATATTATTTAGGATAACAATTTATTATTTCTTAAAATAAATTTGTAATGGTTTAGTAAGTCCTTCAACCATTTTTCAGAAATATTTTATAATCAGGATGTCTTAAAATACATCGTGAAGCCCCATATTTTTGATAGAATTCATCAATTGATTTTAACACTTTTTGTTTTATTAATATTATATCGTCATCAATATTTCCGTATAAATTTTGGGTTTCTAAAGCATAGGCACAGGTTAAAATACTGCCATCCGCACCTATACTTACACCATTTCTCATATAAGCACATTGTTCATCTTTGGATAATGTGCCCAATGGAAAACTTACATCTTCATTAATCGTAATATCTTTGACATTGTTATATTTTTTCCAAAATTCAGATGCAGAACCTATATTAATTGGTTTGTTTACAACAAATAAAACATCATCTTTACAGAATTTTTTTATTTTTTTAATCTGGTTGTAATTTTCATTATTTAAAACAAGATTGATTGCTAAATAAGTAATTCTGTAATTATTAAAAGAGTAGACTTTATTTTTATATACTTCTCTAGCTGTTTTAATATTTTTTATTAAGTTTTTAAAAGCGCCTTTTTTGTTTACATATTTATCATATTTATCTTCTTCAAAAGAATCAAGGTTTATTATTAATGTTGCATTATTTTGGGCGAGAAATAAAGCAAGTTCTTTATTCAGCATACTTCCATTCGTAAAAATATAAGGTATTAGTTTGATTTTATTTGCAAAAAAGATAAGCTCTTTAAAATTTTTATTAATAAGGGGTTCGCCCTCACCTGCTAATACTAAAACCCTCGCTCCAAGATTTTTACATTTCAAAATATAATTTTTAATTTTTTTCAGTTCCAGATATCCTTTTTTGTATTTTCTACGTTTGTTACAACATTTTATACAATTATAATCACACTCAAAAGGTAGATTTAACATTATATAATCAATTTTTTTTAATCCCAGTTTCTGTTCTTTATTTAAATGTGGAGCAGATCCTTTTAGAAGCAATTGTTTCATACCATTTAGGATAATAATTTATTTCTTTAAAAAATCAATAAGCGACATAATGATTTAATTAGTGGCGGAGGAGACAGCCCCGCTATTCAGCGGGGTAAAGATTTTTACTTAATTATTGGCGGTGGGTGGAGGATTCGAACCTCCGATCCCGTTGTGCGGGATATCGGTTTTCGAGACCGGTGCATTAAACCACTCTGCCAACCCACCTAAAATTCATTTTTTAGTTCAGTATTATTTTTTAAATTATATAAAACAATCACTGATCCAACTATTATCCAAAATAAAACAGCTAAATCATTTTTAAAATAAGGCACATCAAACAAACCATGCGCTAAAAGCGTTATCATAGCAGAAGCTAAAATCAAATTCAAGAAAGATTTTTCTTGGTGATAATTGCGATAAGTGAAAATAAAAAAGATGATTAAAAGCCAAATAATAGCAATTAATCCTAGCAACCCTGTTTCAGTCCAAAAGTTTAAAAAGAAATTATGCGGGTATAAAAATATTTCTATATGTTTGTTTAAATGATAAGGTTTTACAGCTGTTTGATAATTAGCCAGCCCTGCGCCTAAAATTGGTTTATCCTTGAGTAAAGTAGTTGTTTCTTTCCATTGCTGGGTTCTAAGTTGAATGTCAGAAGGAGCGTCAGTTAAATAATTTTGACTGTAAGAAATATACACTTTTTCCAAATATTTTTTGGACTGGGGCAGATTTAACAACAGGCCGGAAAATAACAAAATAATAATCAGAGTTATTAAACGAGTTTTTTTATAGAAAAAGAGCAGAAAAATTAAACCGCCAGCCAAGCCAATTAAGGCACCGCTGGATTTAGTCCAAAAGATAATTAGAAAACCCAAAGCCAAAACCAAGAGATTATAAATAAGCCATTTATTTTTTTTGTCGGATAAGAGATTAGTTATAGTCAAAATAAAAATTGGAGCAATAAAAAGAGCATTAGCATTAGGATAACCAAAAAAAGTAGTAATGCGCCGAGTTTCTGCCGCTTGCCAAAAAGGATTAGGAATAAGCCAGCCAGTAAACTTTTGAATTATAGCAAAGACGCCGATTACTAAAACTGTTAATCCTAAAATTTTTATAATTTTTTTTAAATCTTTAGTTGATTGAATATTGTAAACGAAAACTAAAAAGAAAAGTAAAACATCAATAAAATAAGCTTTCCATAGTCCGGCCGCCACTTGTAAATTGTTAGAAACAAAAACCGAAATTATGGAGGCAATTAAAAACAAGATAATTGGCCAGCGAAAAGAGCGGGGGATCAGATTTTTTTTAGTAGGCAAATAACGTTGGGAAAGAATGTTTTTAAAAATTTTTAAGGGATTAAAAGTTAAGTTCCTTTGCTTTTTTAATTTAATAAGCCAGACAATAAATAACAGCCAGATCATGCCTTCTAAAAGAGTAGTGGGAATACCTAAAATACTAAAGCGAATCAAATAAGAGGGTAATAGAGCAATAATCAAATAAATACCCCATTTGATATTTTTCCAAGATAGATAAATGAATAATAAATAAAAGAGGATAATTAAAAAATAGTTTAACATGTATTTATTTTAGCAAAATTAGGGTGATAAACAAGGTTTTATCCCTGCTCGCTTAGAGCGAGCAGGATTAATTCGGCTTGAAGTTTTTACTTCACTGATAGCTTGCAAAAACTTAGCCTCATTAAAAAAAACCGTTCTCTGGGGGAACGGTTTTGATGTTGATAGTGGATTGTATGAGGAAAATCTTAGGGAGTCGCTTTTGCCGGGAGACCTTCTTCTTGCAAGGAATCAAATAGGAGTAAACACCCATAAGCTAGACAGATTGTTGCCTCTATACCAGCTACAGTTTTTGGCAATATAAAATGAGAAAAAGCGATTACAAAAGCAAAAACAATTGCAAGGACGCCAACCCCAAATGCACTTCCTGGATCTTCGTAGAGATGAAAAAATAACAGATAGGTGGCCACAATTGTTGTTCCAAAGATTATAACGCTGGCAAGAGGTGTTATCCAAGGAAACCATTTTACAGCAAAACCACCATTGGCAATTCCAGTTAATAGTAAGATAATGCCAGCGATGAATACAGCCCGATCTTCTTTTGTTCTTAGGGTCATAACCCCCCCCTTTTTTGATAAATTGAATTTTATGGTGCTACGAGGATTTTATAATATCAAAAAGTAATTTTTTGTCAACGGCTTTAATTATTATCAAAGTTGCGCCATAAATCACTACGCCAATAAGAATTAACAGCAAAGTTGGCCAGTTGGGAAGTAAGTAGAGGACAGCCATCATTACTAATGCAGCCAGTGAACTTTTAAATAATACTTTAAAAGAAAAAGTAAGTTTGGTAGTTTTATAGAAAATAAACCAGGAACTTAAAACTATCAAAGTTTCTATAATGACTGTAACCCAAGCAGCAGCAAAGTAAGAATATTTAGGAATAAAGACAAAATAACCTATAAGTGAAAGAATGGCAGCAGCAAAGTAATATTTAAGCATTACTTTTTGTTTATTTAAAATAACCAAACCATAAGTAAAGATCGTACCAAGAAAGATGATGCCGGTAGCTAACATTAAAATAGGCAGGACGGCGCCGGATAGCAAAAATTCTTTGCCGGCAATTAAGGACATAATACCTTTAGCTAAAGGCAGACAGCCTAAAATCATCGGTATAGTAATGATAATAAAAAAATCAAGAGTTTTTTGGGTAATGGTTTTAAATTTTTCCAAATTTTTACTAACCCAAGCAGCAGTTAAAAGCGGCATAATCAAACCCATGAACATATGCGGGAAAGTAGTAATAATCTCTAAAATTTTATAAGGCGCTCCATAAATACCCACTACTTCCGCTGATTTATATAAAGAGAGAATAATAGTATCAGCTCTAAAATAAACCAGATTAAAAACAATACCCAAAGCTATGGGCCAAGTATAGTGGAAAATTTTTAACCAATATTTAAAGTCAAAAGACCATTGGACTTTGACAAATTTTTTGGTTAAAAACCATAAAATAACAAAATAAATAAAAGCATTGGCAATATTACCCAACATTAAATAAGGCAGGTTGCCTTTAAATAACACAAAAAGAATAACGACTATTAAAAATCCTAAGCGTCCGAATATTTCTGCTAAAGCTACCCGACCCATTTTGAGATATTTTTGAAAAAGGGAAGTGTGGATCTGTACCAAAGACATAAACAAAAAAGAAAGAGAAACAATCACTGCTGACCATTTTACTATATTAGGATAAGGGAAGACAAAAATTAAAAGCGAGCCTAGTCCTAAGAATATTAAAGCAGAGAAAAAGCGTAAAGTGAAAAAGTTACTAAAAATATAATTTTCTTTTTCAGGATTGGTAGAGATTTCTTTAAGACAGATTAAATAAAGCCCCATGTCAATTAATACTCCAAAAAATTGCATAAAAGCCAAAGCAGTAGTGTAATAACCAAATCCTTCCCGACCCAGATAGCGGGTTAAAAGCCCAATGGTAATTAAGCCTAAAAAAGTTCCGACAATTTTACCAATGATTTGCCAAAGAGTATTTTGGGCAATGATTTTAGCAAGTGGCATTTTTTAAGCAATTAAAATTTGACTGCTTTAAGTCAATAAGTCTTTGTTAATAAATAAATTTTATTCAGAAGCTCTGTGTTTTTCCCAGACTTTCTTTTTTATTTCTGCCATTAGTTCCGGTTGTTCTTTGAGTGATTGTTTGGCATTTTCCCTGCCTACTCCTAATTTAGTTTGTTCATAAGTGTAGCTGTTGCCGCTTTTAGTAATTATTCCTTGCGTTGTTGCTGTATCCAGAATATCACCAGCAATAGAAATTCCTTCATTATACATAATGTCAAATTCTGTAGTTTTAAAAGGAGGGGCAACTTTATTTTTAACCACTTTACATTTTACGCGATTACCAATGATTTCCTCGCCTTTTTTAATTTGAGCGGCGCGTCTCACTTCAATCCTTACAGAGGAATAAAATTTCAAGGCCATGCCACCAGTAGTAGTTTCGGGATTACCAAAAAAAACGCCAATTTTCATTCTGGTTTGATTAATAAAAATAATAGCGGTTTTGGTTTTACTGACAATGCCGGCTAGCTTTCTTAAGGCCTGGCTCATTAATCTGGCTTGCAAACCCATATGTCGATCGCCCATTTCCCCTTCAATTTCAGCCTGCGGGACTAAAGCCGCCACTGAATCAATAACAATAACATCAACAGAATTAGAGCGAACCAAAGTTTCGGCAATTTCTAAAGCTTGTTCACCAGTATCAGGTTGGGAAATAAGCAAATCATCAATATTAACCCCAATCTTTTTGGAATATTCAGGATCCAAGGCATGTTCTGCATCAATAAAAGCCGCGGTGTTGCCTATTTTTTGTCCTTCAGCCACAATATGCTGGGCTAAAGTGGTTTTACCAGAAGCTTCTGGTCCATAAATTTCTATGATTCTGCCTCTGGGTACACCTCCAACGCCCAAAGCAATATCTAGGGAAATAGATCCTGTAGGTATAACTTCCACCTTAAGGGTTTTGGCTTCTCCTAATTTCATTATTGAGCCATCGCCAAATTTATTTTTTATTTGTTCTATGGCTGTATCAGTGGCCTGACTTTTTTGTTTTGTTTCATCAATATCTTTTGGCATAAAATTTATGATTAATAATAAAATATTTTAGAATATTTAATCAGCAACATTTTATTGACGTAATACCGAAAGAGTAAAAGTGTTTTCTTTGCTATGTTCTTTTTTGGCAGAGATGGTAAAAGTATTTACCCCCATAGTTAAATCAACAGTTTTGGAAAAAAGACCATTTGGTTCAGGTAAAATTTCTTGGTTATTTATCATTAAACTGACTTCTGGTTCAGTTTGACCGATAATTTCAATATTAGATTGATCAGTGATAGTGTGGGTTTGAGGCGATTTAATTTTTAAAAGAGGAGGCGTGGAGATATTTCTTATTTCCCAACCCAGGTAACCTAAGCAGACTAAAAGCAGAATTAAAATAAGAAAATTGCGCAGTACTTTTGAGGGAAACCAAGCAGTTAAATGTTTACTGGGAATTTTTACTGGTCGCATTATAGGAAAAGTAAGCTGACTTTCTTTTTCTCGTTGATAAATTAAGAGTAGAATTTTTTCATTTAAAGAATATAACTTAGCCAACTTTTTAATAAACTGTTTGGTATAAATTGTTCCCGGCAGTTTATCATATAAACCATCTTCTATTATCTCTAGATATTTAACTAAAATTTGGGTTTTGAAAGAGACTTCATCCAGTGATAAATTATTTTTTAGTCTTTCTTCGCGCAAGATTTCTGGCAGAGGTTTGCTGGGAGATAATTTTTTATGGATAAAACCAGTCATTATAGAAAATAATTTAAAAATCATTAATTAATAGTTATTTTCTTTATCCGGAATTTCCTGGTCATCTTCCTCTTCCTCTTCTTCGGTTTCCTCTTCCTCTTCTTCGTTATTTTCCTTATAATCTTCCTCTTGGTATCTGTTAGTAGTTTCTTTTGCTATAGCTAAATCTTCCTCACTTAATAAAACCTCTCTAGGTCTGGCGCCGTCTGCTGGGCCAATCATGCCTTGCTCTTCTAGTAAATCTAATAATCTAGCGGCTCTGGCATAACCTACTCTTAGACGACGTTGTAACAAAGAGGCAGAAGCTTTGTCTGCTTTAAGAATAATATCTTTAGCTTCTTCTAAGAGTTCATCACCATCCTCGCCGTAGTTATTAAAGCCGGGCAAGCTTGTTTTAACCTGTTTTTCGGTAACTTCTTCTTGGTATGCTGGTTCAGCTTGTTCTTTCCAAAAATTAACTACATTTTCAATTTCTTCATCCGAAACAAAAGCACATTGCAACCGGCGAGGTTTAGAAACTTCTGCTGAAGTAAAAAGCATATCACCTTTACCCAAAAGTTTATCAGCTCCGCTAGTATCAAGAATAGTCCGGGAATCAATTTGGGAAGCAACAGCAAAAGCAATTCTGGAAGTGATATTAGCTTTAATTAAGCCGGTAATAATATCAACGGAAGGTCTTTGAGTAGCTACCACCAAATGAATACCTGTAGCTCTAGCCATTTGAGCCAGCCGCACAATAGCACCCTCCACATCGCGAGCAGCCGTTGCCATCAAATCAGCTAATTCATCAATAATCACAATTATATAAGGCAAGCGGTTAGTAATAACACTGGCATTGTAAGCTTCTATGTTTCGTTGGCTTAAAGCAGAAAATAATTTGTAACGTTGGTCCATTTCATTAACTACCCACCTTAAAGCATTGATGGTTTTGTCAACTTCCGTAATTACAGGAGTCAAAAGATGAGGGATGCCATTATAAGTGGTAAATTCCACTCGTTTAGGATCAATAAGAATTAAACGTAAGGTTTGTGGCGAATGCTGAAAAAGATAACTAATAATAATATTATTAATACAAACAGATTTTCCAGAACCAGTAGCTCCGGCAATTAACAGATGAGGCATAGAAGCTAAATCAGCTGTCCAAACATGTCCGGCTACATCTTTACCCAAAGAAAATAGCAATTGACCACGTTTTCTTTTGAATTCTTCACTGACTAAGACCTCTTTTAATCTAACCAAAGCAATGCTTTGATTGGGAACTTCGATACCCACTAAGGATTTGCCAGGGATTGGTGCTTCAATTCTTAAGGGGTGAGCTGCCAAGGATAAGGCTAAATCATTTTGTAAAGCTAATATCTGGGAAAGTTTAACTCCCTCAGCCGGCTTTAAGGTAAATTGAGTAATGGTTGGTCCAACATTAACTCCGCCCATTCCCACCTCAATACCAAAATTTTTTAAAGTCTTTTGAATTTTTTCTATATTGGCTTTAATGTCACCGCTAGTTGGTTTAGAGGTTCTATTATCAAGTAAATCTAGCGGCACTTCTACTTTAATAGATTTACCGCTAGCATAAGTTACTTTAAAACCTTCAGGAATTTGCCTTATTTTTTTATTAGAAGTTTCGGGGATCTTTTTGGTGGAGAAAAAGGATAACTCTTTGGTTTCTTTTTTCTCTTCTGTTAATATTTCTTCAGTTTCACTTTCTGGTTCTTCAATTTCAGTTTCTTCCCATTCCTCTTCAACGGTATCTTCTGATATTTTGCTAGTCAGTTTTCTTTTGATTAAAGAAAAAATATTAAGACTACTTGCTAAATTAGATAAAGAAGTATTAAAAGTGATTAGTAGAGAAATAATAAAAAGAGCTAGGAGAATTAATAAAGCTCCCCAAGGACTGGCTATTCTATGTAAAGGAGTGCTTAAAGCATAACCAATTGAACCGCCGCCTTTACCAGGAGTGAATTCAGAAGCAATATTATTGAATGTTATTATTAATTGTAATAAACCACAGAAACTTATTAGTGAAAGAAATAATCCAAAGTAGTTAATGAGTTTTGGTTGGTATTTTTGCGGATTCAATAAAATAAGAGCTAAAACAGTTAAAATTATAGGAAAGAGATAAAGGCCCCAGCCAAAAATAAAGCCTAAAATTTGTTTTAAATAAACTCCCAAATTTCCAGCTAGATTAAAAATGGAAAGAATAGAAAGCACAGCAATGACCAATAAAGAGATAATAAAAACTCCTTTTTTAGTTTCTGGAGCTATAGAAAGAGTTGGCTCGTCATCATGCTGACGTGGCTTTAAGTGGTAAGTTTTTCTTCTTCTTCTGGTAGACATTAAAAAGTTATTTAATGGTTATTTTGTAGACATATTCTAACATTATTTATAGGAAAAATGAAGAGTTAGTAAAAAGCCGGGAAATTGATAAATAAAAACAGGGTAGATAAGATTGACCCTGTTTTTAGTATTTGATTTTTAGCCAAAAAAGCCAGTGCCAGCGGGTATTAATCTTCCAATAATTACATTTTCCTTAAGACCCCTTAATTTGTCCACTCGGCCGGTGATGGCAGCATCTATTAAAATTCTGGCAGTTTCCTGAAAAGAAGCAGCAGAAAGAAAACTGTCGGTGGAAAGAGAAGCTTTGGTTATGCCTAAAAGTAATGTTTCACCAGTAGCTGCTTCACCCTTTTTCTTTTTAATAGTTTCATTTTCTTCAATGAAAAGCGAACGGGTAATAATTTCACCGGGCAAAAGGTTAGTATCACCGATATCTTTGATATAAATTCTGGAAAATATTTGTCTGACAATAACCTCTATGTGTTTCATGTTTAATTTTTGTCCCTGTGATGAATAGATATAAAGAATTTCTTTAATAACATATTTTTGTACTGCTAATTGTCCTTTGTGTTTGTAAAGTTCTTGGAGGTTGATACTGCCTTCGGTAATGGGGTCACCGGGATTTATCAAATCGCCGTCTTTTACCCATAAAGCTTGTCCTGGAGGAATAATAAATTCCTTAACAACTTCTTCTGGAGAAATTATTTGAACGTAATTGTCTTTAATTTTAACTTGTCCTGTTTGAGTGCTGAATACTTCTTTATGACTTTCTTTATGGATCATAATTACAGTACCGGCTTTAACAGTTTTATTTTCTTTAACCCGAAGATCAAAGTCTTCATTGATTAAGAAACTTTCTTTAACATGCCCTTGGTATTTTACTTTGATGATACGTTGATTCCGAATACCTGCAGGTACATCTTTATCAATAATAACCTGTCCGTGGACATTGGAAATAACAGCTTCTCTTTTAGGTGGACGAGCTTCAAACAATTCTTCTACTCTTGGTAAACCTTGGGTAATATCTATACCTGCTACTCCTCCGGTATGGAAAGTTCTCATGGTTAACTGTGTGCCTGGTTCACCAATACTTTGAGCAGCGATAATACCTACCGCTACGCCTTTTTCTACTGATTTATTATAAGCTAAATCGTAGCCGTAACATTTTTTACAAACACCTCTAGTGGATTTACAAGTTAATAAAGAACGGATATGAACACTTTCTACATCTGCTTTGGCTAAGCTTTTTAAATGATTAGCAGTTATAATTTCTCCGGCTTTAACTAAAACTTTTTTAGTTTTATTATCAATAACATTTTGTAAGACAGTACGGCCAAAAACTAAGGAAGAGAGATCTTCGCTGATTTCTTCAGCATCAGCTTTAGTGATAATTAACCCTTCTTTATCACCACAGTTATCTTCTATAATAATAATGTCTTGGGAAACATCTACCAACCGGCGAGTTAGATAACCAGCGCTAGCAGTTCTTAAAGCAGTGTCAGATAATCCTTTTCTGGTGCCATGGGTAGAGATATAGTATTCCAAAACATCTAAACCTTCCTGAAAATTAGCTTTAACTGGCAGTTCCATAATTTCTCCGGCTGGATTAGTCACCAAACCTTTAATACCCATAATCTGAATCATTTGTGCCCAGGAACCTCTGGCGCCAGAATGAATAATAGAATAAAGAGAACTATTAACATCAAATAATTGCTGGCAAAGTTTTGTTATTTCATTTTTGATTTCACCCCAAACCTCTATTACCTTAACGTATCTTTCTTTATTGGTTAATAAACCTTTTTCATATTGTTCCTGAATTAATTCAACCTTTTTTTCTCCTTTTTCAATGATTTCTTTTTTCTGTGGCAAAATTGGTACATCGTCCATACCCCAGGAAAGTCCAGAAGCAGTAATATGTTTATATCCCAAAGTTTTCATTTTATCCAAAAATTCAGCAGTATTATGCTGGTCATACAATTCTAAACTTCTAGCTACTAAATCCTTTAATCTTTTAGAGGTCATTTCTTCATTAATAAACTGCAATTTTTCCGGAAGTATTTTATTGAAAATTATTCGACCAACAGAAGTTTCAATTAATTGTCCATTAATTTTAACGGCAATACGGTCATGTAAACGAGTATGGTTTAAATCATAAGCTAATTGTGCTTCCTCAGGAGAGCTAAAATATTTTTTCGGTTTATCCTGCTTGGGATTAATAAAGGTTAAATAATAACAACCCCAAACAATGTCTTGATCTGGAGAAGCAACCGGCTCACCAGTAGCGGGTTTTAATAAATTTTTAACAGACAACATTAGTTGGCAGGCTTCATTTTTGGCCTGTTCAGTCAAAGGTATATGCACAGCCATTTGATCGCCGTCAAAATCAGCATTAAAGGCGCGGCAAACCATAGGATGAATCTGAATAGCTTTACCTTCAATTAAAATAGGTTTAAAAGATTGAATACCTAAACGATGTAAAGTAGGGGCACGGTTTAAAAGGACATGTGATTTTTTGGTAATTTCCTCTAAAATATCCCAAACTTCTGGCTGATCCTGTTCAATATATTTATTGGCGCTACGAACATTATGGACTAATTCTCTTTTAATCAGTTCAGAAATAACAAAAGGTCTAAAAAGTTCTAGAGCCATAGTTTTGGGCAAACCACACTCATCCATTTTTAAACTGGGACCAATAACAATAACTGAACGACCAGAGTAATCAATACGTTTGCCTAAGAGATTTTGTCTAAAGCGGCCTTGTTTGCCTTTGAGCATATCAGCTATACTTCTAAGCATCCGACGTTGTCCAGTAGAAGCAGTCACAGTTTTACCATGGCGGGCACCATTATCAATTAAGGCATCTACTGCTTCTTGTAACATTCTTTTTTCATTGCGTTGAATAACTTCGGGTGCTTTTAATTCCTGTAATCTTTTAAGACGGTTATTACGGTTAATTACCCGGCGGTAAAGATCATTAAGATCTGAAGTGGCAAAACGTCCACCGTCAAGTTGTACCATAGGGCGAAGATCAGGAGGAATAACCGGGACAGTAGTTAAAATCATCCATTCAGGACGGATTTCATTAACAATAAGACTTTTAATAAGTTTGGAACGTCTAATTAATCTTTTCTTTTTAGAAGGAATGGCTTTAACAATCTCTTTATCTAAATCTTCAGTTAATTTTTCCAGATTAATTTCTTCTAATAATCTGTGGACGGCTTCGGCTCCAATGCTGGCATCAAAAACATGTCCGTATTTAAGAGAAAGATCACGGTATTTGGTTTCGGAAATTATTTTTAAAAGTTTAAGTTCTTTTAATTCGCGTTTAGCAGTTTCGGCGGCTTCTTCCAAAGTTTTTATTTTACTATCTCTTAAAGAGTTTAAAACTTCAATTTCTTTTTCAAAACTTTGTTGAAGAACCAAACGTTTTTCCTCTTTTTCTACATTGGCTAAAGCTTCAGCTCTTTTTTGATTTAATTCATTGAATTTTTGCTCTGATTCTTTTTCAATAATCTTATGTTTGCTTTTAAGTTCATTATGAATTTGTTCCAACGTTTGTTGTCTTAAATCTTCATTAACTTTGATAATTATAAAGGAAGCAAAATAAATAATTTTTTCCAGTTCTTGGATGGAAAGATTTAAAACTAAACCAATTTTTGAAGGAATACCTCGTAAAAACCAAATATGGGAAACAGGAGCAGCTAAATCAATGTGTCCCATCCTTTCGCGGCGAACAATAGAGCGAGTAACCTCTACACCGCATTTATCACAGATAATACCTTTATAACGGATACGACGGTATTTACCGCAGTAGCACTCCCAATCTTTAGAAGGTCCAAATATTCTTTCACAGAATAGACCATCTTTTTCTGGTTTTTGCGTACGATAATTAATAGTCTCTGGTTTAAGAATTTCACCATGAGACCATTGATGAATAATTTCTGGGGAGGCCAGCTTTATTTTAATAGCTTCAAAATCCTGAACTACTCCAGGTATATCCTCCATAAAAGTTGTTTTAGTTGAAGATGGTGTTGGCATATAAATTTAAGTTTTATCTTCTTCTGGGGTCTTTTTTGATTTAGTTTCTTGTTCTTTTCCTTTAAGTAATTCTACATCCAAGCACAGCCCCTTAAGTTCTCTAACTAAAACATTAAAAGATTCAGGCACAGCCAGTTTTTTGATAGGTTCTCCTTTAATTATTGATTCATAAGCTTTAGAACGTCCAGCTACATCATCAGACTTGATAGTTAGGATTTCCTGAAGAGTATGAGCAGCGCCATAAGCCTCTAAGGCCCAAACTTCCATTTCGCCAAAACGTTGTCCGCCGCCTTGGGCTTTGCCGCCCAAAGGTTGTTGCGTAACTAGAGAATAAGGTCCAATAGAACGTTGATGTATTTTATCCTCCACTAAATGATTTAATTTTAGCATATAAATATAGCCCACAGTGGTACGTTTATTAAAAGGTAAGCCAAAGCGACCGTCATAAAGTTGGGTTTTACCATCTTCGGGCCAGTTAGCTTTTTTTAACTCTTCTTTAATAGTGGCAATTTTCACTCCATCCAGGGCTGGCGAAGCTACTTTATAACCCAAAATTTTAGCAGCCATACCCAAATGAGTTTCTAACAACTGACCTAAATTCATCCGAGAAATAACACCCAAAGGATTTAAAATAATATCAACCGGTGTACCGTCAGCTAAAAAGGGCATATCTTCGGTTGGGACAATCCGGGAAATAACACCTTTATTACCATGACGACCAGCTAATTTGTCGCCTGGCTGAATTTTTCTAAGTTGAGCAACAGTTATTTGAATAGTTTTAATCACTCCAGCAGGCAGTTTATCGCCTTGGGTGCGAGAAAATATTTTTATATCAATAACTTTACCATGTTCACCATGTTCCAAATAAAGAGAACTGTCGCGGACATCTTTGGCTTTTTCACCAAAAATAGCACGTAATAATTTTTCTTCGGCCGAAAGTTCAGTTTCACCTTTAGGGGTAATTTTACCAACTAAAATATCACTAGCAGTTACTTGAGCGCCAATGCGCACCACACCCTCTTCATCTAAATCTTTAAGTTTTTCTTCACTAACATTAGGAATATCCCGCGTCACAACTTCTGGTCCCAATTTAGTATCACGGACATCAATGGAGTAATCTTCTATATGAATAGAGGTGTAGCGGTCTTCTTGGACTATTCTTTCTGAAATTAAAATAGCATCTTCGTAGTTGCCTCCACCCCAAGACATAAAAGCAACTAAAACATTTTGACCTAAAGCCAATTCACCTTGATCAGTGGCGGCGGCGTCGGCAATGATATCACCCTGTTTTATTTTATCACCACATTTAACCAAAGGTCGTTGATTCATACAAGTAGAAGCATTAGAGCGGCGGAATTTGCCTAAATCATAAACATGTTCTTCTTTTTTTTCTTTAATAATAATCTGATTACTTTGCACGGCTGTAACTTCGCCGTCTGCTTCAGCTACCATTACTTGTCCAGAATCTTTAGCAGCGCGATGTTCTACACCAGTACCGATTAAGGGGGCATCAGCAGTTATTAAGGAAACAGCCTGACGTTGCATATTAGTTCCCATTAGCGCTCTAACCGCATCATCATGTTCCAAGAAAGGAATCAAAGAAGTGGCAATAGAAATAATCTGATTGGGCGCTACATCCAGATAATCAATTTTAGCTACATTATCAAAGGAAGGTCTGCCATTAATTCTCATTTCTACATATTCATTTAAAAAATAGCCATTTTCATCAATAGGTGCTGTGGCAGCAGCAGTTACCGTCCGTTCTTCGGTAAAGGCATCCAAGTAAACAATTTCATTAGTGACTATTGGTTTAATTGTTATGGAAGCAATTTGTTTATATTTGGCTAATTCTTCAGCTTTATTTTTATTGATAATTTCCTCGTTTTTAACAATAACTATTTGTGTTTCTGGATCAATAATATCTCCACGGGTAATTTTATTAGTAGTTATTTTAGGATCATTTTCCACATCATGAAGCACTTTTCTAAAAGGCGTTTCTATAAAACCATAATCATTAACCCTTCCATAAGAAGCTAAGTGTCCGACTAAACCAATATTTGGTCCTTCGGGCGTGGCAATGGGGCAGATTCTGCCATAATGAGTGCGGTGAACATCCCTAACTTCAAAGCCAGCTCTTTCTCGGGAAAGTCCTCCAGGGCCCATGGCTGAAAGTCTTCTTTTATGCTCCAGTTCAGCTAAAGGATTTGTTTGATCCATAAACTGGGAAAGTTGAGAGCTCATAAAGAATTCTTTAATCGTGCCAATAACCGGTCGGGCATTAATCAATTGATTGGGAGTTAAGGTATGCATATCCAAAGTACTCATTCGGTCTTTAATAATTCTTTCCATGCGAGCCAACCCCACTCTAAATTTATTTTGCACCAGTTCTCCAATAGCTCTGACACGGCGATTTCCCAGATGATCAATATCATCTGCTTCTTTCTGGCTTATATTTAAACGAATAATTTCTCTGATAACCTTGATTAAATCTTCTTTTCCTAAAACCCTATTTTCTTTATTAATGGGCAACTTTTCGTTAAATTTTTTATTAAGCTTATAACGTCCGACTGTGCCAAAATCATAACGTTCAAAATTAAAGAACATGGCATAAATCAAAGATTTAGCATTATCAACAGTAGCTAAATCTCCGGGTCTGATTCTTTTATAAACTTCTCTTAAACCTTCAGCTTCGTTTTTAGCCGCATCTTTGGCTAAAGTATTTTTGATATAGTTAATCTCTGGCAGAGTTTCCACTTCTTTAAAAAGTTCTATAATTTCTTCATTAGTATTGTAACCAAAAGCTTTAAGCAGAGAAGTAACAGGTACTTTTCTTTTGCGGTCAATTTTTACGTAGATTACATGATTTGAGTCAGTTTCCAGTTCTAACCAGGCACCGCGATTAGGAATAATTTTGGCGCCGTATAATCTTTTGCCGCGAGAAGTTTCTGAAGTAAAAAAAACACCCGCTGAACGGATTAATTGTGAGACGACTACTCTTTCAATACCATTTATAATAAAAGTGCCTCTGTTGGTCATTAAGGGGAAGTCGCCAAGATAAATTTCCTGCTCTTTGATTTCGCCAGTTTTTTTATTGACCAATTTTACTTTAACTCGCAAAGGAGCATCATAAGTAATATTTTTGCTTTGGGCGATTGTTTCACTGAATTTAGGCTCGTCTAAATAATAATCATCAAAATAAAGCTTTAGATCACGGCCAATAAAATCTTTGATGGGTGAAATTTCGTCAAAAAGCTCCTTAAGACCGATATCTAAAAACCATTGGTAAGATTTTTTTTGAATCTCTATAAGGTCAGGTAGGGGAGTGTTAATTTTGGACGGCTTAAAATATTTCCGCAAAGGCGCGGTTTGGGACATATTAAAAAGCAAATAAATTATTAAAAAATATCACCCTATTTGATGATAGGGGCAATATAAAAGGCTGACTTTTACACAGCCAGAGAACAAAACATAGTGAGATGATACATCAAAAATAAAGAATTGTCAATAGTTTTAGCCAAATTTTAGTAATTTCGCTAATCTTAGCCAAAAATTATTTATTGATTTTATTTGTTATTAGATAGAGAAATTAAATTTTTGTCAAATTCAGTAGAGGCAAAACAAAAAATCAGCTAAATTTAGCTGAAAAATAGATGGTTATTGAGAGTTTATCCACACTTCGCCTTGAAACCCACTTACTTTGCTTGAGTTTCAAGGCTCAGTGCAAGCAGTATTTTGTTTAAGGAGAATTATTTATTTGATTTAGATTGGTAATTTTTTCTGGAAGATGATCAATTCCCTTAAATTCTTTAATTGGAATTAATTTTATTTTGTCTTTTATTTCAGGTTTAACATAAGTAATTGTCATTTCATTAATTCCACCAATACTTTCACAATCATCTTCAATTAAAATATCCGGAATAGTTTTTTCAACTACATCTTTATATTTTTCATTCTCTTGGCGGAATAAGAATTGACTATCAGGAAAATCATATCTCTTGAGAACATTCTTAATATCTTCAATCTCATTTTGTTTTCTTCTAGAAGTCAGATATAAAATTTTTGCGCCTTGATTTTTCCACATTGTCAATTTTTTAACTGCATCACCGATTGGAATATATGAAGCATAATTATGTACAGATTTTTCATTATCTTTAACTTGTTTAACAATTTCTTCCCTTGAATGACCAGCAGCATTTTTGTGCATAATAATCGTTCCTTCAGTAAAGATCAATATCTTCATAAATTTAAAATATTTATTTAACAAGTGAATATGCTTATCTACTTACGGTAGTAAGAATACCAGAGCCAATTATAACAAATAATAATCCCAACACTTTTATTAAAGTTATTGATTCACCCAAAAAGAATCCGATTAAAGCTGCAATGGCAATACTTCCGCCAATAATTATTGGCCCGCCAATAGAAATCGTGAGACCAGAGCCGTATGCTTTTAAAGCAAAATAATCAATTACCAAAGCGCAAGCTCCTGCCAAAACCGCGAACAATATTCCTTTTGGATTTGAAAATAGCGTTGTTGTTTTGATTCTTGGTAGTAAAAACATTAATCCCAAAATAGCAGCGGTGAGGGAAATGATTATTGCTCCGAACAAATAATTAATTTTATTGGCAGCTTGTTGATGAAGAACCGTCCAAGCTCCAAAAGCAGTTGCGGCAATGATGGCAAATATAATTCCTGGATTCATAATATTTTGATAATTAATAATTAATAATTAATTTTATAAATAACTATTTTAACAGTTCTTTAACTATTTCCCTGTCATCCCAAGGGATTTTTTTATTGTCAGCAACACAAATAAATTGTTCAGCGCCTTTGCCGGTTAAAAGCACTAAATCATTTTTTTGAGCCAGTGACAAAGCATAACTGATTGCTTCTTTTCTATCCATGATTTTAAAAAGATTATGGTTTAAAACTTTACCGGCTTTTATTGCTCCTTGAGCCACTTCATTAATAATAAGTTGAGGATCATCATTATAAGGATCTTCATTGGTGACAATTACATAATCAGCTTTACTAGCTGCCAAAGCGCCTAAAACTGGCCGGCGGGCATGGTCGCGTCCGCCGCCGCAAGAACCTAAAACATGAATAATATGATTGAATTTAAAAAGATTTAAAGTTTCGTATAAATTTTTCATTGATTCTGGTTCTGGTGCATAATCAACCATTACTTTAAAGTTCTGACCCTGATCAATAAATTCATAGCGGCCAGATAATACCTGATATTTGATTAAAGCTTGTTTGATTATTTCTTCTTTAATTTTTTGAGTGTTGGCAATAGCAATAGCCGCTAAGCAATTATAAATATTTACTTTGCCCAAAAGATTATTTTTATAAGTTGATTCTTCAATTTTAAAGAAAGTGCCGCTGGAAGTTAATTTAATGTCTTCTGCTTTAAAATCAGCTTCTTTGTTTATAGAAAAAGTAAGTTTTTGATCAGCTTTAAAGTCTAAAAAGAAACTGCCAAATTCATCATCATTATTAATAATTATGGTTTTATCAATAATTTTTCCTTTAATATTTTTTTTAGGTTTATGAGTAAGATGTTTGAACAGTTTTGCTTTGGCTTGTTTATAATTTTCAAAACTGCCGTGCGTTTCCAAATGTTCCGGCGTTAAATTAGTAAAAACTGCTATATCATAATTAATGCCCAAATGCCGGTGTTGCTTAATGCCTTCGGAAGAAGTTTCTATAATGGCATGACTACAATTCTTTTTTAACATTTGTTTTAAAAGTTTTTGAATGGCAAATCTGCCGGGCATGGTCATTTTTTGATCATTAAGCCAGATTTTATCAGCCACTTTAAAATTAATGGTACTGGTCCAGCCCACTTTATGTCCTGCTTCTTCCAAAATATAGCCAATTAAATTTACCACCGTTGATTTGCCATTAGTGCCAGTCACTCCAATAACAATCAGTTTATTAGAGGGCCGACCGTAAATAAAAGCACCAACTAGAGCTAAACTTTTATGATAAAGATCTAAAATAAATTCAGGAACAAGTTTTTTTATAAAGGATTTCATCAGTTTTTAATCATTTGATTTTATGCTGGAGATTTTTGAGCATACTTTTGATTTCGTCTATGTTTTCACTTGATTTTTTATCAATTTGATAATCTGCTTCATCTCTTAAATCATCTTTTTTGGCTTGACGGCCTTGAGCCATCAATAAGATACTCATTAAAATAATAGCTTCCAAGGAAACTATTAAAGTGAGCGTATTAATGTCCATTTTTAAAACCAGCCATAAAGCAAACCAGATAAGATGGAGCATCAAAAAATTCCAGGAACCGCACCATTGGGCGATGTAGTCTGTTAGTCTTTCAGTTTTAGTGGGAGATTTTTTTCGGTATTTGTCTAAGCGATGATGATAAGTTCTCATTTTTTTATTTATTATTTTTTAAAAATTTGCTGACAACAGAGATATCATCTGGCTTGCCAAAATCCAGCCAGTAATCATTTATTTTTTTAACCTTAACTTTTTTTTCATGAGCTAGTAAATTTATGGCATCAGTTAGTTCATATTCTCCTCTGATAGATTTTTTTGTTAAAGCAATTTTGGAAAAAATTTCAGGCGTAAATTTATAAAGACCGGCATTAATTAAATTGCCCGCAAATTCTTGGGGCTTTTCTTTAATGTTGATTAAATAATCATTTTCATCCGTTATTAAAACACCATATTTTTCCGGATGTTCGCTAAAAAAACCTGCTAGATAATTAAGATTATCGTCAATCATTATACTTTTTAGATCAGCCACTGACCACAAATTATCACCGCAAACCGCGACAAAATTTTCCTTATTAATTTCCTGTTCTATACATTCAATGGGGCAAGCTGTGCCATATTTATCTTTTAATCTGCTAAATTGGTTAACAACTGTAACTGGGAATTGATCCTCAAACTTATTCAAAACTTCTTTCATTATTTTTTGCTGATAACCAATGACCATAATAATTTCCTTAAAACCTGCCTCTTTTAATCTGTTGAGCAGATAATATAAAAAAGGTTTACCATTGATTTCAATAAGATGTTTGGGTTTGTCTTGCGAGTGATGAAGCATGCGCGTGCCGCGACCAGCTGCTGCTACAATTACTTTGTTAATCATATTTTTGCAGTTAGGTACTAGGGATTAGTAATTAGGTGTTTTATTAATATTTAAATAATAAATTAACTTTTCTAAAAATTTTATACATTTTATACCAAAAAGGTTGAAAAATAAAGTCAAAAGTTCCAGGATAAGAAAATTCCTGTCCGCCAAACCCTTTTTTAAATCTGGTAATGCCTGCCCAAGGATGATGCGGATCGCGGGTAGGAGCAATGCCGTGTAAATCATAATAATGATAACCTGAAGTTTTAGTATTTTTAATTACTTGCCATTGCAATAATAAGGGAGCCATTAAAGAGCGATGTTTATAGGATGAAGCACCATGCAGATAAGTGGCAGTGTCACCAAAATAGCCAGCCATTAAAGTGGCAATTATTTTTTTCTCATACAGGGCCAGCCAAATTTTAAGATGAGGAACTACTTTAAGCATTTGTTGGTAATAATTTTTAGAGTGTAGCCGAAAACGATCCCGCTTAGCAGTTTGTTCAAAAAGCGGCCACACCTTGGTAAAATCAGACAAAGAACCCTCTTTAATTATTATTCCTTTTTTTTCTGCTAGCTTTATATTATATCTGGTTTTGTGATGTAAATTTTTACTCAAAATTTCTTCTGTTTGAGTGAGATTTATAATCAGTGTTTGGGAAGGTTGAATGTCTTTAGTAGGGGAAAGATGAGAGTCAGTTAAAACAAAGTCAAAAGTCGGTTCAAAACGAAAAAACATTTCTTCTTTTGTTGAAGTTTGGATGGTGATATCCCTAGTTTTTTTTAAAAACAATTTAATAATCTGCTCATTATTGGCAAGATTTTGAGCGTTAATTACTGGACCCCTGGGGCAATATAAATAACTTTTGCCTAAAGGTAGGCAATGTTCAATAATTTGAGCGGTGGCAATTAAATTTTCATTTTCAATAATACCAATTCGCCAAACTTGATGGCCTAATTGTTGTTGAAATTCACCCCAAGCAAAAGATTGAAGAAGTTGGCTGGGTGATTGAGCGAGGCCAAAATCATCCGATTTATTTTTATCTAAAGTTATTATATCCATATTTTATAATTTTGCTTTAACTATCATAACAAAAACAGATTATTTTCCTAAAAGTTTTAAAGTTTCTTTTATTCTTTCGGAAACATCAGTTATTTCCGTAGGGATTTGTCTGATAACTGCTATTATTTCTTTATGACTGTAGCCTAAATTACCTAGCGCTTCTATAATTTCTAAATCCCTAGGAGCGGCTTTAATTTCGGAAGTAGATATTTGAGTAGAGAGCGCTTCAATTTTACTTTTTAATTCCAGAATAATTCTTTCGGCTGTTTTTTTACCAATTCCTGCAACTTTTTGTAAAAGGAGAGGATCTCCGGATAAAACCGACTGTATAATATCTTCTACCGAAGCAACTGCCAGAGCCGCTAAAGCTGATTTTGGACCTACTCCAGAAATGTTTATCAGATTTTTAAATAACTCAAGTTCAGGCAAGTTTAGAAAACCATACAGTTCCTGGGAATCTTCACGGTGATAAAGATAAGTGTACAGTTCAATTTCCTGATTTTCATTTAACTGGGAAATGGTTTTTTCAGTAAGCATAACCTGATAACCGATTTGGCCAATATCAATAATTATGTATCTTTCTTTTTTAAGAATAATCTTGCCTTTTAAATAAGCGATCATAAGTTTAAAATTAGAGGTTAGTAATCAGTAATAAGTAGGGGGTCATAAAATAATAAATCTTCCTGATTACTGATTGCCGATACCCGATTTCTGAATTTGAGTTAATTATACAATTTTATTGATTTTTTTAGTAGTTGTTTGCTTTTTGTCAAATAATGATGATATTATTCAATCACTTTTTAATTAGTCCACAGACTAAAGTTTATAAAATTTATGGAGAAGTTTAAGTTAGTTTCGAAATTCAAACCGATCCTTCGACAAGCTCAGGATCTATTCAATATCATAGCGGTTTACGATTTTAAAATATATGTCTGATTTTAAGTTAATCTCAAAATTCAAACCGACTGGCGATCAGCCTCAAGCGATTAAGAAATTAGTCAAAGGTCTAAAAAAAGATTATAAAGATCAAACCTTACTTGGCGTGACTGGCAGCGGCAAGACTTTTACTATGGCTAATATTATTACCCAAGTGCAAAAGCCAACCTTAATTATTTCTCATAATAAAACTTTGGCAGCGCAGTTAGCTTCTGAATTCCAGGATTTTTTTCCTGAAAACGCAGTTCATTATTTTGTCAGTTATTATGATTATTATCAACCCGAAGCTTACATTCCCAGAAGCGATATTTATATTGAAAAGGAAACAGAAATTAATGAAGAAATTGACCGCTTGCGTCATGCAGCTACCAGCGCTTTATTGACCAGAAAAGATGTTTTAATTGTGGCTTCGGTTTCCTGTATTTATGGTTTGGGTTCACCTGCTGATTATCTTAATCTGCATCTGGAAATAAATCAGGGAGAAAAAATCAAACTTGATAAATTATTAAAAAGATTAAATGATATTCAGTATTCCCGCAATGAAATTGATTTTAAAAGAGGCACCTTTAGAGTCAGAGGTGATATTTTAGAAATTTTTCCTATTGAATCAATGGATAATATTGTCAGTGTGGAACTGTTTGGCGACAAAGTAGAAAAAATTTCCATGATGAATTATTTAACCCGCAAATCAAAGAAAACTGTAAACAAAATAAAGATTTTCCCAGCCAAGCATTTTGTTACACCTTTAGAACGGTTTAACAAATCCTTAAAAGAGATTACAGAGGAAATGAAACAACAAGTAAACTTTTTAAAAAAGAATAATCGTTTACTGGAAGCACAGCGAATAGAGCAAAGAACTAAATATGATCTGGAAATGATAGAGCAAACCGGTTATTGCACAGGCATTGAAAATTATTCCAGATATTTAACTAATCGTCGTGTTGGAGAACCGCCTGCTACTTTACTGGATTATTATCCAGAGGATTTTTTGATGTTTATTGATGAATCACATATTACTATTCCCCAGATCGGTGGTATGTATTATGGCGACCGCTCGCGTAAAAAGACTTTGATTGAATACGGTTTTCGCCTGCCTTCGGCTTTGGATAACCGCCCTCTTAATTTTAAGGAGTTTGAAAGCCATCTTAATCAGGTTATTTATGTTTCGGCCACTCCTGCAGCTTATGAATACCGAAAATCAAAGGTTAAAACATTTAAAACTAAATTTGCCGGTATAGAAAAAGAAATAGTTGATCAGCAAGATTTAATAAAAAAAATTGCTCAAAAAGATTCTCAAGTCGCTCAACAAGTAATCAGGCCAACAGGTTTGCTTGATCCGGAAGTGGAAGTAAAAAAGACTAAATATCAAATTGACGATCTTTTGGAAGAAATCAAAAAAAGAGCCAAGAAAAAACAGCGAGTTTTGGTAACCACTTTAACCAAGCGTTTAGCTGAAGATTTAACTGAATACCTTCAGGAGCTGGATATCAAAGTTCAGTATCTTCATTCAGAAATTCAAACTTTGGAGCGGCTGGATATTTTGCGTGATTTAAGATTAGGTAAATATGATGTCTTAATAGGTATTAATCTTTTGCGTGAAGGTCTGGATTTACCGGAAGTTTCTTTGGTCGCTATTTTAGACGCGGATAAAGAAGGATTTTTAAGAAGTGAAACCTCTTTAATCCAAGTAATGGGCAGGGCAGCGCGTCATTTACAAGGCAAAGTTATTATGTACGCTGATAAAGTTACTGTTTCCATGAAAAAAGCTATTACAGAAACTAAGCGCCGCCGCAAGGTTCAAAGTGATTATAATAAAAAACATAAAATCACGCCTCGTTCTATTGTTAAAGACATTAAAGAAGGTGAATTAAAGGGCAGAGAATTAAAAAAGAAAGAAATAATAAGTAAAGATTTAATTTCTTTACCCAAAGATGAAATAAATTTTCTGTTTAAAGATTGGCAAAAGCAGATGGAATTGGCAGCCAGTAATTTGGAATTTGAAAAAGCAGCGGAACTAAGAGATTTAATTGAAAGAGTTACTAAACTTAAGAAAATAAAAAGTCCCAGGAAAGTTTCCTAAGGACTTTTAACCACTGCCTTATTGTTTTTGTTATCATCTTCTCCCCCTACAGATGTAACGATAGGCAGGGTGTTGTCTTGTTTTGGGTCTGGCTAAGTCATCCAGGATCCAGCCAATTATAGTGCTGGTAGCTAGGGTTCCGAAAAAGACCCCAACATCATCCCAGTCGTCCCAAACAAGGGAATTGCTCTGCTGCCAGACATAAATAGTCCCTCCAAGCAAACCAGCCAAGGTTAAAATACCTTGATAATTGGTATAACGCTTGGGCTCGGCATAAACCCACATTAACCCTTGGCCTTTTTGAGGATAATCATAGCCGTTAGGGTGATGGAATGGACTACGTGCATCAAAGCGAGTCCAGTTGTAAAGCGTCAACTGATTGCCGAGTGAATCTGTTACTTCCTCTGTTAGTGTTGGCATAACAATCTGCGCTTGGGCAGATTGGGCAGAGATGCATAACAGCAGAACAGTAAGTAAAATGAACAGGATTTTCATCATTTGCCTCTTTCTTGAAGAATTTTGAAACATTTCTTTATATCATAGAATAACATTACAGTCAATATTAAAATTGATTTTCAGATTAGATTACTATAAAGTAACTTTAATATGCAAAAAGTTTTAATCGCTGGGACTTTTGATATTATTCATCCAGGACATCTTAATTTATTTAAACAAGCCAAGGAGTTGGGCGATTATTTAGTGGTGTTAGTAGCCAGAGATAAGAATGTAATAAAAAATAAAGGAAACAAACCTTTTTTCAAAGAAGCTGAAAGATTAAAACAGCTGTCAAAAATAAATTTAATAGACAAAGTTATCTTAGGAGATTTCAGCGATCCTTATAAAATAATCCAGCAGCAAAAGCCAGACATTATTGCTTTGGGCTATGATCAACAAGTTTATGTTGCCGGTCTTTATCAATTGCTTTCTAGGACAAATTTATCCTTTAAAATTACTAGACTAAAGCCATTCAGCGGAGATATTTGCAGCAGTAAAAGAATAAGAAAAGCGATGGAAGATAAACAGTCAGGATTTTTATTAATTAACAAAGAGCCAGCTTATACTTCTCATGATGTAGTGGCAAAACTTAGAACTTTAACAGGCATTAGAAAAATTGGTCATACTGGTACGCTTGATCCTTTAGCTACTGGTGTTTTAATTTGTGCTGTTGGTAAAGCCACCACCTTAACAGGTTTGTTTAATGTTTTGCCAAAAACATATTATGCCACTATAAAATTGGGAGTAACTTCCGATACTTATGACAGGCAAGGTAAGTTAAGTGAGTCAGCCGCTACAGTTAATATTTCACTTCCAGAAATAAAAAATATTTTAAAAGATTTTACCGGTAAAAAACAGCAAATACCGCCCATGTTTTCTGCTAAAAAAGTTAACGGTAAAAAATTATATGTTTTAGCACGTCAAAATAAGATTGTTAAACGTCCAGCCCAGGAAATAGAAATTTATCAGCTTACCATTATTAATTGGCAGTCACCTTTTTTGGAAATAAAAGTGATTTGTTCAGCCGGAACTTATATCCGTTCTTTAGTTCATGATTTTGGTCAAAAAACTGGCCAAGATGCGGTGTTATGGGAATTAAAAAGAACCGCTATTGGCGATTTTAAAATAGAAGAAACTTTTAAGATCAGTGATAATCTTTTAAACTCCCCAAACTGGCAAGAATTTTTAATTAAACCTTCGGAAGCTATAAATCGCCTAAACGAATGTTATGTCCAGAATGTTGGGTGATAGCTTTTTCTATCTGGTGGTTCAGGAATTTGGTTTTATCAAGTTTTCTGGCAAAATCAGTTAATTTAACTGAATGACCTGGGCAAATGTCAATACCGCATTCTTCTTCTAATTTTCTGGCTGCCTCAACAGAGTCAGTCATATTATAAAGGTCTTCAGCAATAAGTAGTTGTTCTTCGTAAGTTAAATATTCAGTTTTCATAAAGATTTGATTATTTTATTAAACCGTGCTAGTATCATCTTATCTTATTTTATTGATCTAATAAAGATTAGATTTATGCCTATAAAAAAATCAGCTAAAAAATCTTTGCGTCAGTCAGCTAAAAGACGTTTAAGAAATTTAAGTCGTAAAAGTGATATTAAGGAGTTAACTAAAAAAATAACCAAAGCTTTAGCAGCCAAAGAAACTGATAAGCTATTAGAACTTTTACATCAGGTGCAAAAAGCTCTTGATAAAGCCGCTAAAAAGGGGGTGATCAAAAAGAACACCGCTAACAGAAAAAAATCAAGATTGGCCATTAAAATCAATAAGATTAAATCTGCAAAATAAACAGGTCTAATAAAGGTTGTGGCGGTAAGCTGGTTGATTTGAATTTTTTTTCAAGTTCCACCAGTTTAGCATAAATATCCTGCAGTTTAGCCAAAGTAAATTTCTTTGCCAAAGGCAAAGATTTTTTTACTACATAAGGATGAAGTTTGATTTGCTTGGCAATCTCTGTCTGGCTTAGCTTTTGTCCAACCAGCGATTTAAGCTCGGTAGTAATTCTGAACTGTCTGATAATCATGGAAAGAATATAAATTTCACCTAAGCCCAAATTCAGCTGTTCATTAAGTAATCGTAAAGCCAAAGCTTTATTGCCTCCGGCAATTGCATCTATCAAGCCAAAAATATTTTCATCAAGTTTAGATTGAACCAATTGTTGCGCAGCTTTGACTGTAATAGCTCCTTTGCTAAAAGCTAAAAGTTTATCCAGTTCATTAGCCAGTTGCCATAAATCGTTTCCGGTGGCAGTCACTAAAAAAGTAATGGCAGCATTATCTATCTGGCCATTTTGTTTTTGCACATAGCTTTTTATCCATTGAGCAAGTTTTTGATTTTCTAAAAGAGTGAATTCCTGGGTGTATTTTTTATCTTGAGAAAGTAGTTTAAAAAGTTCATTTTTAGGATCAGCTTTGCCTGCCTGCCAAAAAATAAAAATATTATCTGATTTTTTAAGATCAGTTATCAGGTCTTTGAGCGTTTCCACGGTTTCTTTAGAAAGTTTATTTGATAAAAGGTTTTTAATAATTAATAATCTTTTGCTGACCAAAAAACCTGTTTGACCAGCGGCGCTATTAAATTTTTCCAAATCAAATTTATCTCCTTCTAAAGTAAAAATATTAATGCCAGAGGGATCTGTTTTGGCAATAAATTTTTCTTTAATTTCTTTGAGTTTTTGCTGCGAATTATAAATATCTTCGCCGTAAAGGAAGATGATCATGTTGGTTTATAGTAAATGGCTTATAGCTTATGGCAAATGGCTTATGGTTTTATGGTGTGGGTTTATTTAGGGTTAATAAGTAGATGAAAATAGTTAGGATGATGATTTGGACTAGTGCGCCTTTGAGCGGAGAAATCCTGACCTTGAAGAAATCATGGAAAAAAGTGAAAATTTTCTGAGGGTAGTTCAATAAAACATCCAATTTGAAAGTCTCTTTAAAGCCAAAGAGATAATCTGGTAGCAAAGAACCGATTAAACAAGAAATAGTTGGTCCTGATAAGTTGATTAAGTTGTTTTTCCAAAGCACCATCGTCAGAATAGCTACGCCTAAGGTGTCTAGAGTACTACCCAGCCATAATCTTCTTTTCCAGACTTTTTCACCTAATCGCCGGTCAAAAATCACTTCATCGCCGTGTGGTATCATATCTAAGATTAAGTGGGAAAGCAAACCCAAAATAAAAGCTAGACTAATGCTTTGTGTTTGTTCGCCGATCAGGGCGGCAGCAGTAGCGTGGACAGTTAAAAACATATTCTATATTCTATAATTTTTTTGAAGTTTAGGGAATTAACTTGACTAAGTGTTTTTTTGTGTTAAAATAGTTTATTATGTTATTTTCAGTATTTATATAAGAGTAATACCGATGTGCTTATCAACACACCAGTTATCAGGGATAAGAAGAAAAACAACTTCAATGTTTAATTTTGCCGAACAACCTCCTGTTGTCGGCCAAGTTGTTAAGTTGTTCAATCCCCCTGATGTTATGGTTCTTGCTGCGTCAATGGGCGGCGGAGGCAGTGCTGAACCTGTTCATTGTGGCGGGTCAAAAAGCGGTCAGCCAGTATCAGATTGGCAGGTTGACAATCGACATGGATTTACTGTTATGACTTTCCAAAGGGACCGTCCTGCTCCTGATCCGTGCAGTGCCAATAGGTGGATTTATGGAGGAGTGCTAGGTAGCTTCCATGTCTTTCGTTGTCAATTATGCGGTAACGATTCAGTAAAGCTCCCCGTTACAAATCAGGGCAATAGCCATTGGTTGCCGGCCTGATCCAGTAAATCAGAATTATTCAAAAATATTCTGAAACAAAAAAGGTCCTAAGACAAACAGGGCCTTTTATTTTTTGAGTCTAAACTTTTTAATGGAACGTTTTCTATTATTATTTAAAGAGGCGACTAATTGAATATTGTCCAGAATAAAAGAATAATTTGTTTTGAGCGGGTATTTTTTTAAGAATTTTTTCGCTTTATTGAAATTTTCTTTTGTTAAGTCTTTGTAAGCAAGAGTAATATGAGGAGCGTATTTATTTGATTCATAACTTGGTCGCTTTAAGCCCTGATAAATTTTTCTTTGGATTAGGTCATGGAGTTTTTGCAGTTCTTGCGTAACTTCTATTTTAATAAATATTACATAATGTTTTTGGGAAACTGATGTGGTTTGCGTGGTAAAACCCAGATTTTTACTGGTAACTTTTAATTGTTTGGTTTTATAACAGATTGTTTTTAATTGTTGGCAAATATGATCAAATTTATTTTTTGGTATCAAAACTCTGTCGGCAATGGTAAGGTGCGGAACCCAATCCAAAGCCTGGACTGTTTTGAATTTTTTTGAGAATTGTTTTTGGTATTTTTTAATTTTCGTTTTGATTGGTTCAGGTAGATAACTGATAGTTGAGATATCCAGAAACATATCTTTATATTGAATCATTTATTTGTTGGTAATTTTTTTAATAAGTTAGTAAGTTCGGTAAAATTTTCTACAATAAAATCTGGCCTAAATTTAATTAATTTATTTTTATTATAGATATGGGTTACTCCTATAGAGATTATTCCAAATTTTTTCGCGTTATAAATATCATGTTTAGTTGAACTGATTCCAACTAGATCATTTTTAGATGTTTTAAAGCGTTTTGTTAAGTAATTATAGTGTTTTGGGCCTTTGTCAAATTTATTAATACTTTGTATTTTATTATTTTCCCATATACCATGTCTGGCTAAAATAATATTCACATATTTATCCAGCTGTGTAGTTAATAGTAATCTTGGGATATCTTTAATTACAACTGTTGTGGTTATAGTAAAAAAATATTTATTTTTGTTTTTTATAAAAAATTGCTCTGCGTCCTTGAAGATCTTGATTTTTCTCTCGCCTTTCTTTAAATAATTTCTAAAATTTTTTTCGGTAGCTTCAAGGGCTTTTGATCCAATTTTTTTATTAGTAATGCGTTGAAATGCAATTTTAAATTGTTTTAGCGAATTCATTCCGCTAGTTTCAATATAAATATTTGCAAAATATGAAATTGGTTTATTAATATTAAAAAATATTTTAGCATTTTTTTGCAATGCTTTACCTGCGCAATTAGCTTTTATCTGATAATTATCCAGAACATTGCCATCCATTCCTAAAACAAGTATTTTCATATTTTTATTAAAAATCTTAATTTTTAAACTGGTAATTTGGAGTTAAAATGTTAGTTATCGGTTATTGAATATTTGGCTGCTGTTTTATAGTCCGCCCTTTAGCCCAATTGCCCCTTCCGTCATTCTGAGCGAGCGTAAGCGAGCGAAAGAATCTGTATAGTAATAGCCTTGTTTACAGATCCTTTCCCTTTCACTTCGTTCAGGGTCAGGATGACAATGAGGGCTAAAGGGCTATTTGATGATTTATTATTTACACTCCCCCCAATTCTTTCCACTATTCACTTCCACTTTAATCGGCACATTTAAAGTATAAATATTTTCCATAATATCTTTAACAAATTTGGAAATTTTTTTAACTTCACTGTCTTTAACTTCAAACACTAATTCATCATGAACAGTTAAAAGCATTTTGGCGGTTTTAGAAATTTTTGGTAATTCTTTATGGATTTTGATCATGGCTAACTTTAATAAATCAGCGGCAGTACCCTGAATCGGCATATTAATAGCCATGCGTTCAGCTGCTGCCTGTAAAAGTTGTATGCCGGAATTAATGTTAGGTAAATATCTTCGGCGGCCAAATAAATCTTCCACAAAACCTTTTTGATGAGCCAGTTTTTTGGTTTGATCCAGCCACTTTTTAATGGCAGGATGAATAGCAAAGTATTCTTCAATAAACATTTTAGCTTCTTCTCGGGAAATGCCGGTTCTTTGAGCTAAACCAACATGGCCCAGTCCGTAAATCACGCCAAAGTTGACTTCTTTGGCAGCATAGCGCTGTTCGGGCTTTACTTTTTCAATAGCCACTTTGTTGATGTTGGCGGCAGTGCGTTTATGAATGTCTTCGCCTTTTTTAAATGACTCAATCATTTTTTTGTCTTTAGCCAGAGAAGCAATCACTCTTAATTCAATTTGCGAATAATCAGCAGAAATCAAAGAAAGGCCACGTTCAGCAATAAAAACTTTGCGGATTTCCTTGCCAATTTTGGTTCTAATGGGGATGTTCTGTAAATTAGGATTAGATGAAGAAAATCTGCCGGTAGCTGTGACAGTTTGGTTAAAGCTGGTGTGCACTCTGCCAGTTTTGGGATTAACCAGTTTAGGCAAGGCATTTAAATAAGTGTTTTGCAGTTTGGAATATTCTCTGAATTCGCTGATTAACTTGATGATCGGATGACGGTCAGCCATTTTATCAAGCTCCATAGCTGCAGTGGAAATGCCAGTTTTGATTTTTTTCAAGCCAGCCGTAGAAATTTTCAGCTTAGTAAAAAGAACTTCTTTTAATTGAAGCGGTGAAGCAATGTTGAATTTATGTCCGGCTAATTTATAAATTTTTTTCTTAACAGCTTTGATTTTTTGGGAAAATTCCTTATTTAAAGAAGCAAGTTTTTTTAAATTAATTTTAATGCCGGTTTTTTCCATCTCTGCCAATATCGGAATTAAAGGCAGTTCAATTTTTTCCAGCAAGCCATAATCACTGATTTTAATCAGTTCTGGTTTAAGCTTTTGGTAAAGCTTAAAAGTAAAATCAGCATCTTCACAGGCATACCACGATAACTTGTTTAGTTCCACCTCTGCCATAGAAAGCTGACTTTTACCCTTTGGTCCAATTAACTCTTTAATCGGCTGCATTTGATAGCCAAGTTCGGAAAAAACCAGATCATCCAAGCTTAAATTTCGTTCATTAGAAGCCAAAAGATAAGCAGCAATCATTGAGTCAAATTCAATGCCTTTTATTTCAATGCCGTAATTTAATAAAATTTCAAAATCGTATTTAAGATTGTGCCCGATTTTTTTAACTTGAGTGTTTTCTAAAATCGGTTTAAGTTGCTTTAGCCATTCTTGGGATTGAACAACTTTTTTTTGTTCATTCAGCCGTAAAGAAATAAAATAAGCTTCATTATTTTTCCAAGAAAAACTAATGCCTAAAAGTTTGGCCTGCCAAACATCAAGAGAGGTCGTTTCAGTATCAAGAGCAAATTCTTTTTGTTTTTTCAGTTTAGAAAAAAAAACCTTGAACTTTGATTCAGTGTCAATTAAGTGATAATTAAGCTTGGTATGAGGAGGTTTAGTACCCAGATTAATAAATTCTAATTGGCCTTGATTTAAGGCGGGAGTTTGTTCAGTTATTTCTGTTTCACTGCCAGCTAATTCTGAAGGGATTTTATTCATTAAGCTTCTGAATTCCAGTTCAGTGAATAGTTTAACGATTTTATTTTTATCAAAGCCCTCAATTTTTGTTTGCTCCAGTTTAAAGTTGGTTAATAGATTGGTTTTAATAGTCACCAATTTTTTACTTAAAAAAGCTTCTTTTTTCTGTTCTTTGAGTAAATTAATGATTCGCTCCTTGAATTTCTTAAGTTTTTCATCGTTTTTTTCAATCGCTTGGTAAAGTTTTTCCAAAGAGTCAAACTTCTTAATCAATTCAGTGGCTGTTTTTTCACCGATTCCTTTAACCCCGGGAATATTATCAGAAGGATCACCCCTTAAAGCTTTATAATCAATCAGCTGATCCGGATTTAAATCATAACGTTGCTTAACAGTGGCAGGGGAATAAGTCAAAGATTCTGAAATACCTTTTTTAAAAGTAAAGATTTCAATATTTTCATCAGCCAGTTGCAAGGCATCCAGATCTCCAGTAACAATAGTTGATTTTATGTCTGGGTGCTTATCTTTAATTTTAGTAACTACTGAACCAATGACATCGTCAGCTTCATAACCATCTTTTTGGGAATCAATAACCGGGATATTAAAAGCAGCCAGCATTTTTTCAATTATGGGAATTTGATGATACAGTTCATCAGGCTGTTTTACTCTTTGAGCTTTGTAAGCGGCAAATTCTTCGGCTCTTTTGCTTTTACCGGCGCGATCAAAAGCAGAACAGATGTAATCGGGCTTTAATTCCTTGATGATTTTTAAAAGGATATTGGTAAAGCCGTAAACAGCATTAACCAAAGTGCCGTCTTTGGTGGTCATAGGCGGTAAAGCGTGAAAAGCGCGGTGCAAGAGCGCATTGCCGTCCAAAATAATAAATTTTTTCTTAGCTGACATTTAGATAACAGTGCCTAAATTTTTATTAATTATTTCTAAAGCAGCCAGATGACCTTTAGATCCAGAAGTAAAACTAGCACAACAGTCGACAATGATTGTAACTTTATAACCATGATCAAAAGCATTAAAGCAGTCAGCCAAAACACAAAAATCAGTATCCAGCCCTACAATGGTTAAATCAGTTATTTTGTTTTTTTGCAAATAATTTAGAAATTGAATATTGGTAAAAACAGAATAAGTTTCCTTAGTAAAAATATTGTCTTTTTTAAGCCATGGTTTAAGCTGATCCACAATGTCAGAATAAGGTGGTTTAGTGCAACCGGTAAAATTCAACTGTTTAACAAATTGGCTTTGGGGTGAATTAATAAACTGGCTGAAACAGATAGGTGAAAAGTGATTTTCTTCCAGCAGCCGTTTGATGTTATCGGGAATATGTTGAGTATGTTTATTGATGAAATAATTTTGGACATCAACAATAAGGAGTGCTTGTTTCATCCCGTTAGAGAAAGGAAGCGTTTTAAATGATTTTTCAAATATCTTTTGCCCATTCCTGATTTTAGATATTTTTCTCTGGCAAAAGCATCGTTTTTATTAACGCATACTTCATAATAAATTAATTTAAAGGGTCCCCGACCTTTGGTTGAAAAAATCATATTTTCATTATGTTCTTTTAAACGCTTCCTTAAATCACTGGTACAACCAGTATACCATTTTTTATCTTTTTTGCTTTGCAAGAGATAAGTATAAAACATATATTTCTCTAACGGGATTCATAGAATCATTGTATCATTTTATTTTAAATAAAAAAATCGTCTTAAAAGCGATTAATATTTAATGTCCTTGGTTAAGCTGGGGATAGTTTTGATTGTATTTTAGGTATCCAGCCTGAGCTTGCCGAAGGCTGGAGGCTAGGACGGGAATCGAACCCGTGATAGAGGTTTTGCAGACCCCTGCCTTACCACTTGGCTACCTAGCCTTAATAACCTTATAAATTTTACGTTGTCGTCTTTTTAATTTTTTGGTGCGGGATTGCAGACCCCTGCCTTACCACTTGACCAGCTTAGCTGGTCTTGGCTACGTGACCCTACCTCAAATTAACAAAAAAAGGACTATTTTTCAAGCTCCTTTAAAGTATTTTGTGCTTTATCGTTTTTATAAAATTTCTATAGTTGTCCATTTTCTACCGAACTTTTTAGCAGTTTGAAAATCTTTCATCCAGATATCAGCAGTACGATAATATCTTTGGTTCATTCTGTCTTCAATGGTAAAGATTTTATCTCCGAATAATTCCGGTAAACGTATTTTAGTGCCAAAAGGCAAATATTTATAATTAGTGGCAATAATATCTTCCATATTTCGTTGGCAGACATCCAGTCCTGAAGCAGTAATGCAAGGAGAAGCATCAGTTTGATTGGGCAAACTATTATAAGCTGTTACCCACATTTTAATTGTATATCTGGGTTCTTTGATTTTTATTTGAGGTAAAGTTGGTTCTTGAGGATAAGCAATAAGTATTTCAACTTTACCGGCCTCTAAAGGAAGTTGAGGGTTTAATTCCTGTTCTATTTCTATGCTTTGAGCAACGCCAACATGAGGAAGACAAAGATTAAGAATAAAAAACAGCATTAAAACCATTAGTGATTTTTCAACTGATTTATTTATAATTTTTAGCAATTTTTTAATTTTTTTAGCCATTTTAGCTGAAATTTATGATTTTTCTGGAATTTAAAAAATCCTTGCCTTATAGCATGGACCACACTTATATATTAGCAATTTTATGGATTTTTGTCAAGGTTCGACAAGCTCACCTTGGTTTCGAAGTTTCGACAAGCTCACCTTGATCTACTTATTTTTTTGGCTGCCAAAGAAATTTTTTTAAATCAATAAAATAATTTCCTTGATTTTCTTTAACTTTAACCCCTTCCTTTTTTAATAAGAAAGCTTGCAGTTCTTTAGGATGATCAAGGCAGGTGGTAGAAATCATTCCTTGGGAATTAATTACTCTTTGCCAAGGAGCATGATGTTTATTTGCTCCGGTATGCAAGGCCCAACCAACTAGTCGGGCAGCTCGCGGAGTAGAAATCATGCTAGCAATCTGGCCATAGGTAGCTACCTTGCCTTTAGGTATTTTTTTGGTAAGTTTCAGAACTTTTTGATAAAAATTCATTTATTTTATGAGAATAGTTCTATTATTTGGTTTTTCTCCGAAATTAAAGGATATTTGCTTATATTTTGCCCAGGATTTAACTTTAGCCACTTTATCTATCCATTCAATCACTACTAAAGTGTTTTTTTTGTCAGTATATTCATCTAAGCCAATATCTTTAAATTCTTGGGCACCTTGCAAACGATAAGCATCAACATGCACTAGTTGGGTAATTTGTTTTACAGCTTTGGGCAATTGATAAATTTTCATTAAGACAAAAGTTGGACTATTAACTTTTTCTTTAATCCCAAGACCTTTGGCCAGTCCTTGAACAAAAACTGTTTTGCCCGAACCTAAATCACCTTCTAGTCCTAAAAGTTCGCCGCCTTTAAAATTTTTAGCAAGTTCTATCGCTAGTTTTTTGGTTTCAGTTGCTGAATGAGTAACCTTTTTCATTTTTTAGAAGTCAATTTTAGGTTAGGGTTACTGGTTAAAGTTTGCCAATTTTGTTGTAGATTAGCTTTTTTCCTATTAAAGTAACCGGCCAAAGCAATCATTACCGCATTATCTTGAGTATATTTAAACTTAGGATAGTAACAGGCAATATCTAGTTTTTGTGCCTGTTTTTTTAAATTACTTCTTAATAATTTATTAGCGCTAACTCCGCCGCCCAGTAAAACAGTTTTAGCTTTAAATTCAGTAGCGGCTTTAATGGTTTTATAAGTTAAAACTTCCACCACTGCTTTTTGAAAAGCTGAACAAATATCCTGAATCATCTTTTGATTTAACTTACCATTAGTTTTTATTTGTTCAAGATAATACCGGACAGCAGTTTTTAAACCAGAAAAACTAAAATCAAAGTTTTTTGCCTTTATCATCGGGCGAGGGAACTCAATTTTGTCATTTTGGCCAGTTTTAGCATAACGCTCTATTACTGGTCCGCCTGGATAACCCAAATTTAAAAGTTTAGCTACTTTATCAAAAGCTTCACCAACAGCATCGTCTCTGGTTTGGCCGAGTAACTCGTATTGTCCGAAATTTTTCATTAAAATCAGTTCTGTATGGCCTCCGGAAACAAGCAAGCAAACAGCCGGAAAGATTTTTCTGCCTAATTTTTGCAGCTTATCATTACTTAACCAGTTGGAATAAATGTGCGCTTCCAAGTGATTGATGCCAATAAGGGGAACACGCCAAAGATAAGCTAAAGTTTTGGCAGTTTGTACTCCAATTTGTAAAGAAGTAATTAAACCAGGCCTGGAAGTTACAGCGATCAAATCTATCTTAGAAAAGTTAGATTTTGTTTTTATGGATTTGGCAATTACAGGAATAATATTTTGTACATGTTTTCTGGCAGCCACTTCCGGGACAATACCGCCATATTGTTGATGAGTCTTAATTTGAGAAGAAACAACACTGCTTAAGATTTTGATTTTCCCGATAGCGCTTATTTCAAGCAAACTGGCTGCAGTTTCATCACAAGATGTTTCTATGCCTAATATTTTCATAAGTTATTTTCTTTTTGCCACACAGTTATAGCTTTGGCTAAAATTTGCATTGCCCTTTTTAAGTCATCAGTTTTTAAAACATAAGCAAAGCGCACTTCTTCTTTACCTGAATCAGGAGAAAGATAAAAACCATTAGCTGGAGCAAGCATGATAGTTTCTTTATTGTCATTAAAGTCAGTTAATAACCAGCGGCAAAATGCTTCGCTGTCTTTGACAGGTAATTTGGCTATGACATAAAAAGCGCCTTCGGGTTTTTGAAAAACAACGCCGGGTATTTTAGTTAAGCTGTCTATTAACAATTCTCTTCTGTAGGTAAATTCTTCCAAAGTTTTATTAAGATAGTTTTCGCTGTCAATTATAGTTTTAGCAACCATTAACTGATTAAAAGAAACAGCAGATAATCTGGCTTGGCCATATCTAAGCATAATTTCCATGATTTTTGGATTTCTACTGCAAGCTAAACCAACTCTGGCGCCGCATAAACTAAAACGTTTGGAAAAACTGTCCAGAATAATAACTTTACTTTTAGTTAAATCAGCTGAATATTTTTGTTCAATAGTTAAAGCAGAAATAGCCTGATTATCATCATAAACAAATTCCCGGTAAACTTCATCGCTTAAAAGGAATAAATCATTTTTTTGGCAGATTTGCCAAAGTCTAATTAACTCGCTTTGAGTGTAAACAGTGCCAGTGGGATTATTAGGATTGCAAATTAAAATCGCTTTGGTTTTGGCATTTATCTTTTTAATAATTTCTTCATCATCCGGCAGATGAAAACCGTTGTCAATCTTGGTTTCAATAGGTATTAATTTTACGCCAGCCATAATAGCCAGACTTTGGAAATTAGTATAAAAAGGTTCAAAGGTTAAAATTTCTTCATTAGGATTGGCAACAGTGATCATGGCCCAAAGTATAGCTTCACTGCCACCTAAAGTGGCAATAAAATTATTTTCTTTTAAATCCTTAAAACCTAATTTTTGGTAATAATTAACCAAGCTTTTTAAAAATTCTTTTTCTCCTTGGGAGTGACTGTAGCCAATAGTGGTGTTTTTATAATTATGCAAAAAATCAAAGACGGCAGGAGGCGGCAATAAATCCGGCTCGCCAATGTTCAAATGGTAAACTTTAATGCCTTTATTTTTGGCTGTTTCTTCTAATTGAGCTAATTTTCTGATAGGACTTTCCGGGATCAAACAGGCTCTTTGTGATATTTTCATTTTATTTTAGATAAATTAATAATACTTTAATTTATCTTAACATATTTTAAAAGCTAAAACAGTATTAAATTCAATAAAAACTAAAATAACCCGCTCATATTTGGTGACCCGTAGGGGAATCGAACCCCTGTTGCCAGGATGAAAACCTGGTGTCCTAACCCCTAGACGAACGGGCCTGATTAACCAAATATGAGCGGGTTATTATTTCTCAACTACTAATAGACGAAGGCAGCTAAGATTTAAAAACTATTGCCTATTCTAGCTAAAAATGATTAGAAAGTCAAGGTGAGCTTGTCGAATCTTGACATAATATCAAAAATATGCTATCATAGTATATTAGCTCAAAGACAATAAAATACCCAAAAAATTGGTAAAAAACCAAAAACCGCGGTAAAAACCGCAGGGAGTTGAAAGTGCCACAGTATCCACAGTATCCACAGTATCTAATTGATGTCCGTCACGGTAAGAAGGCGAGAGAAAGGATCTCTGCAGTTGGATTAGCGGAGGTTATGAAATTCGCGGGAGATTCCTTAAAAAAGGTGATCGAGCGTTTACTCAGAGGAGAGATCGGAGCTGATGGAGTGGAGATGTTTCACGGGCCTATGGTCAGGACAGCCGAAACCCTAACAGCTCTACGTCTTGGCTTTCCGGGGTTGGGTGATGTTATTCATGATCCAATCGAACTTTTCGGTGATAGTGATCTCTTCACCAATATGAAGGATAGCGGCTTTCTTGATAAGCTGAAGACGGAAGGTATTGCTGTTGCTGCAGCTACTCCTGATGGAGAAGGATACGCTGAGTTAGCGCTTAGGGGTGTCGAACAGGCCTTTGATGAGATGAAGGGAAATGTCGCTGTGGCCGTGGGTCATCATCCAATGATCCCCTTGGCTGCCATAGCTACAGGGTACAAATTCACGGGAGAGTTCCCTGAACTTTCCTTAGTCGTCTTTAAAAAGGATGATGACGGTACGATTTCCGTTTCCGAAGTTCACATTTCCGCGTAGTGTTTCAATCGTCTGTATAGGACGAGAAGGAACCGAATTTTTTGAAAAGCCGCTTTTGCAACATTTGCAGAGGCGGTTTTTTCATAAAAAAATCCCTTAAACTTTTTTGGCTTAAGGGCTATTATCCCTTGTAAAGGATAACTAATTGGGATAAATACTGACAATTCGTGAATCATCTTTTTTGATCCATATCAGACGGTAAAAAAATTCTTTTTCTATATGGATTTTAATGAGGAATTCGTCCGGTATTTCAGTAATTATTTCCCCTTCAACAGGATCAGAAGAGTTGTTCAGTTGAAGAATTATAAATTTTTTTGGAGGGTAAAGAAATTTCCAGAACGAGATTAAGTGAATAAACATAGGAAAACCTCTTCCTTGGTTGAAATACAGCTTTGTGCAATAATCAATAATTATAATCTAAAATAATATTTTTACAAGTTTTCCGCCTTTTATCAGTTTGTCAGATTAAAAAAAATGTTTTATAATATAAGAGATAATTTAAAAATTTATGAAACTTTTTTCCAGCAAAAAGCCCAAAAAAGTAAAAAACCAGCCAGAAGATTCTTTCTTTGATTATCAAGCATTAGGAGAAGAGGATAAATCAGACATTATTAATGAAGATGAAACAGAAAAAGATGTAGAAGTTAAAAGTGAAAGAGATGATTGGTTAAACGAGGATTATGAGGAAGGACAGCTTTCGGTTGATGTTTATCAGACAAAAAAGGCCATTGTTATCAAGTCTACCATTGCCGGAGTAAAGCCCGAAAACATAGATATTTCCATTAATAATGATATGGTAACTATTCGCGGTAAAAGAGAAGTGGAACAAACAGTGGCAGAAGAAGATTATTTTTATCAGGAATGTTACTGGGGCGGTTTTTCGCGCTCCATTATTTTACCGGTGGAAATAAGGCCGGATAAGTCAGAAGCTTCCTTGAAAAATGGTGTTTTAACCATAACTTTACCTAAAGCAGATAAGAGCAAGACAATTTCTGTCAGAGTTGAGGATAAAGATGTTTAAGATTTATGAGTATACCAGTAATTTTTAAAGGAGTAATAGATCGCCTGGAAGATAGATGGGCAGTTATTAAAACAGAGGATAATAAGGAAATTTTATGGCCGGCTAAAAGTTTGCCGGAAAAAGCCGCACCCGGCAGTATGGTGCGCCTAACTCTTTCGGATCTTGAAAACGAAAAAGAGGGACAAGAAGCTTTGGCCAAAACCATGTTGAACGAGATTTTAAATAAACCAGCTCATGAAAAAAACTAAGGTTAAATATTCTGCACCGTTAATTATGAAATGGTTGCTTTATGTAGTAACCATTTTTTTGATTTTATTAACATTGATAGTAATCTTTGCCCTTTTTTATAACCAAAGTCATCTTCATGATTTTTTCCCGGGAGTTAAAATTAATAATCAGCCGCTTAATAATTTAAGTTATAATCAAGCTTTTGCCTTGTGGCAGGATAAAATAGATGAGTTTAATGAAAGCGGCTTACATTATGTTTTACAAAATGAAGAGATAGTTGTTCAACCCACTTTATCAGCGGCGACTGATCCGGATTTGTCTTATTCTATTATTTCTTTTAATCTTTCTAAAACAATAGACAATGCTTATTTTATTGGTCGTAAAAAAGGTTTTGGAAAGAATTTTTGGGAACAGTTTATAGCTTTGTTTTTCGGTTATGATTTCTCGCTTTGTGCTGAATTTAATCAGGAAGAATTGTTAAAAATTCTTCAAGAAAATCTTAAACCATATCTCACTGCTAAAAAGGAAGCCCGTCCGCAAGTTGATGAAGATTTATATATTTCCATCTTAGCGGAAGAAAGCGGTACGGCCGTTGACAGTCAAATTTTATTTGAAAAAACCAAAAAACACATCACTAATCTTTCCAGTGAGCCAATTGAAGTTGAACTAATTTCTGATTATCCGACTATTACCAGCAAAGAAGTATCAATAGAAGTTTTACAGCAATTAAAAGATTTAATAGTTATTCCCGCTCTTATTTTAAGTTATCAAGATGAACAATGGTCAGTTGCCAATGAAATTTTTAAGGATTGGTTTAATTTTAAAAAGATTGATCAGCAGATTGTTTTAGGTGTTGACGCTTCAACAACTGCGGCTTATTTAGAAAAGGAAATTTACCCCCAGATTTATCAAGCTACTGTTGATGCTAAATTTGATGTTAAAAACGGCAGAGTGGTGGAATTTCAAGGCAGTCAGGATGGTCAAGAATTAGACTTACAAAAATCAATAAGTAAAATTGAAGAGGAATTGCTTAAAAACAATAATTTTTCTGTTGACTTGATAGTAAATGAAGTTAAAGCAAAGATTGCCACAGCTTCTATTAATGAGTTGGGCATTGCCGAAATTATAGGCACAGGACAATCTGATTTTTCTGGCAGTCCCAAAAACCGTCGTCATAACATTGCAGTAGGAGCAGAAACTTTAAACGGCATTTTAATAAAACCGGACGAGGAATTTTCTTTGAATGAAGCTTTGGGTAAAATTGACGCCTCCACTGGCTATAAACCAGAGTTGGTAATCAAAGGTAATAGAACTATTCCAGAATATGGCGGTGGCTTATGCCAGATTGGCACTACTGTTTTTAGAGCAGCTTTGGCTCCGGGACTTCCCATAACTGAACGTCGTAATCATTCTTACCGCGTAGTTTATTATGAACCAGCCGGTAAAGATGCTACTATTTATAATCCTAAGCCAGATTTAAAATTTATCAATGATACGGGTAAATATATTTTAATTCAGTCCAGAATTGAAGGAAATAATTTATACTTTGATTTTTGGGGAACAAAAGATGGCAGGATTATAGAGCAAAGCGATTCAGTTATTTATAATATTAAAAGTCCTGGTCCGACCCAGTATATAGAAACTGATCAGTTAGAACCAGATGAACAACAATGTATAGAAAGCGCTCATAATGGCGCTGATGCTTATTTTGATTATAAAGTTACTTACAGTGATGGAGAAATTATGCAAGAAAGATTTACCAGCCATTATGTACCTTGGCCAGCTAAATGTTTAGTTGGTAAAGTAGCAGACACAGCTACTACCACAGAAGAAATTATAGAGGAGTAAAATTTGCTTATAATAAGGTTTCAATAGCGGAGTGATTTTTGGCGGAGGCAAATAAAAAAAGATACTACCCTGATACTGCGCCCAAGAAAATTATTGTAAGCACAGATCGAGCGATCTATAAATAGATAGCCAGATGTAAAGTCCTTGCAATAATCCCCATGCTTGTCGTGGACGCAGAAGCAGAATAGTATCTCTATAAGAGATAATTAAGATTTGAAAGGTTCATTAAATAATTTATTAAAATAATTTAACAGAGTAGTATAGCATAATTAAAAAGTTTGTCAAGTTTAGACAAACTTAACTTAAAGAGAATAATAAAATTTTTGGCTAAGATTAGCTAAAAAATAAATAAAAATTATTTATAATTCATTGACCCCGCCTTATACCAATCACTTATATTTTGGTATAGGGCGGGGCGAGATGTATATTTTCTAACACTTCCTTTATTAAGATTTTAGTAGGAGGATTAATATCGGAGTATACTTTATTTAAGTCGCAGAATACTCCAGCCTTTTAAGGCTGGAGATGAATGTGACACCTTTTGCGAGCGAAGCGAGCAATATGGTAGGATAGGGTCATGAAGAAAACCACCTTTAATGCTACCTA
>Ga0180007_10000158_pt1 | contig 123806 bp, 105 predicted proteins | sample MM_PC_MetaG_FD_121122 | JGI IMG/M metagenome (GOLD analysis project Ga0180007, IMG submission 121122) | Groundwater microbial communities from the Aspo Hard Rock Laboratory (HRL) deep subsurface site, Sweden - MM_PC_MetaG | ecosystem: Environmental > Aquatic > Deep subsurface > Groundwater... | reverse complement strand
AGAAAAACGCATCAGATAAACTTGGGCAACTATTGACAATAACGAAAAGCAGAAAAAACGCCAAAAAAAAGATCAGGGGATATTGAAAAGTGGCTTAGGTTGTCTACTTTTCAACACCTTTTACAGAACAGTTGTTTGCCAATTATTGGGCATTACCTGAATAGGCACACTTTTTTACCATCATGTCCCCCTCCGAAAAATCTAGTTACTCGATGTCTGCTGTAAGCGAGAGAAAGAGGAAACAGCACCTTCCCTAAGCAGAAAGCGCCCCTGCCCGGCACAAGCGGACAGGGGCGCTTTTCATGGGAAGTGTGCTATGCCGAGAAGAGATATCTTTCTCATGACTTTTCAAGCGCTCACCAGCGTCTGTCCAGAAATAAGAACGTTTTTTCTCAATCGAGGCACTCGATGAATTCAACAACAGGCAGCGAATTGATATTCTGAGGATTACATTCTGAAAGCAACGAGGAGCTGAAGTTCAGTGGTAAAGGGGAGTTTTTTTACATTCCTTGAATTCTACGCGTAGTTTAGCATAATCGAAATAGCCAATTTTAAAAATACCTTTCAGGAAAAAAGAGCTCTTTTCTCAAATATTCCCAGTACAGATCAAGGGAGCAGACATGCGAAAGGAGTTGTGACAATGGCTTGAAGGAACCTGGCAGCCTGGCCACCTGGCCATTCACCACTCCTCCCAACTCAAGAAAAGAATCGCCACCAGGTCAGATGGATGGCAGGGCGCAATGACTTGGAGGGTGCATAGCTAGCCGATAATCCGCTCCGGGGCATTGAAGACATTGAGTCGATCCGGGCGGGCATAGGCCACCAGCGTAACACCGGCACGACGGGCTATGGCCAGACCAAGAGAAGATGGAGCCGTACGAGACATGACAATGGGGATACCGATTCGGGCGCATTTAAGGACCATATCCGATGTAAGACGCCCGGTGGTGTAGATCGCGCCACTTGCCGGGATTTTACCAAGGAGAATGGCACCAATAACCTTGTCCACTGCATTATGACGACCGACATCCTCATAGAAGCCCTGTAACTTGCCATCCGCCCAGAGACCGCAGCCATGAACGCAGTGGGTCGCCGCCCCGAGTGGTGATTTCTGCAACACTTCCCGGATGAAACGTTTCACCTCATCGAGGTTGATAGTACACTCCTGAAGCGGATCGAAGGCCCCTTCCAGCATCTCCCTTGATATCTTCCCGGTGCCGCCACAACCAGAGGTAATAATCACCTCCTTTGGCGCAAGTCCTTCTTCCACATCGGCATATACGGATATACGTCCCTCTGGACAGACCAGTACTTCTCGTACCTGGCCTGGCCTGGTCACATAGCCCTGGCCAAAAAGAAATCCGGCTCCGAACTCCTCCAGCCCGGTTGCAAGAACCATGGAGGCTCCGATATCCTCGTCATTGAGGGCAACCTTATAGGGTACTTCGATGGCCAGCGTCTCCTGCCGTTCTTCACGACCGCTGGCACTGACAACTACTGTCTTTTGCACCAATGTAATCTGATTATTCATATACTCCCAAATTATGTCTCAGGTGTCGGGTTTACTCTTCTTAACGTCAGTCTGCAACGATCACTGAAGATCCTTTTCAGCTTCAGCAGTTGCCCTGCCATGTTCCCGGAAAAGCCAAGCCTCTGCCACAGCACCTTCTCCAACCACAGTGCAACCCTCAGGGAGCTCAATCAGGGCATCCGCAACAGCCAAAGCCTCAAGCCGCCCCAGAGTACGCAGGGGACTTGCCAGAAAAGATCCATTTTCATATTTCGTTCTGCCATACACCAACTGAGTCCAGTCCTCCTGGCCAGCCAGTTCTTCTGTCACAACAACCTTTCTCTTTGGAGGCAGAGGATTCGTAAACCCCATCAGGCGCCGCACTCCGGGCAGGGCCAGGAGAAGCAGAGCCACATGGTTGGATGGCGGTCCACCTGGCAAGTTAAACACTATTGTCTTGCCAACCCGTCCCATACAGGCGCCTTTGCCAGGTCCTATCCGAACACGATGGAAGATCTTTTCCATACCGATCTCTTCCATGGCCTGCAGGGTAAGGTCTTTATCCCCATCAAGGACCCCACCACAGGTGATCAACACATCCACCTGGGAGGCGAGGCGTCCAAACTGCTCCTGCAACTGATCGAGGTTGTCACGCAGGAGAAGAGTGGAAGCGGTAATACCCATGGCCTGCAACTCAGCCGCTGCTGTCACCATATTACTGGCTGCCACCTTCCCGGGAGTAACAGGTTCACCGGGCCACACCAATTCGCTGCCCGTTGCAGCAATGGCAACCCGTGGTAATGGGTAACAGATAACTTCATTTAACCCGGCTGCGGCCAGCAGACCAAGATGACCTGGGCCAAGAAGATCGCCCCTCTCCAGCACCACCTGCCCCTGGACTATATCACTTCCCCTGCAGAGGATATTCCGCCCCCGCCGCGCATCAGCCCTGATGGTCACCATAGCCCCCTCGACCGCGGCGAATTCAGAGGCCAACACGGATGTTGCGCCAGCAGGGATAGGGGCACCGGTCATGATACGTACCGCAGTTCCCTGTCTGACACGGAGTCTATCAGCATCCCCTCCAGCAGTCAAGGTACCGGTAACGGCCAGCGTCACTGGATGCTTCGGCGAGGCATCTGTAATATCCGTAGCGAGTACGGCAAAGCCGTCCTTCAGCGAGGAATCAACCGTTGGACAGTCGGTATCTGCATGCACCTCCAGAGCACAAATCAGGCCCAGGGCCCTGTCAAGCGGCACAGCAATCGGCTGCAGCGGATGGAGCGCCCTGATATGGTGGTGGGCCTGGTTCAAAGAAATCATACATCTCCTCCCTCAATCCTCTAGCGTCGATAAGCGCCTAGAGAGTGGCATATCGACCGCTTCACTTTTGTTTTTTGCCAACATGACTGAGTTGTCAAAACTTTCCCTTGGATATCATACCACGTTGCGATACATTCCCTGTAGAGGATAGCCTTATGAAAAGAACATACTGTTCACTTCTTTTCACAAAAAATACGATTCTCCCGATAATGGCATGACTACGGAAATGGTACACGTCAAAAGTATAAAATACAAAAGAACCTGCAGAGTTTCTTTTCCCCATCCTCTCTTCCGCCTCAGTATTATCCTCTCACTTCTCTTCTTTTTTACCAACAGTTCACATGGAGGAGATACAAATCGGAGCACTGTTTTGCTCCTTGGCCAGTCCTGCGCCTTGAGCGGACCTGCAAAAAATCTCGGCCTCGAAATGCAGGCCGGTCTGCGAACAGCCCTTGCCGAAATAAACGACCAAGGCGGCGTCAAAGGCCGAACTGTCCTCCTGCGCAGTATGGATGACGGTTACGAGCCAGACAGGGCAATCAGGAACACCCTGGAATTGATCCAAGACGATCAGGTCTTCCTCCTCATCGGTGAGGTTGGCACCCCCACTGCCAAGGCTGTTATCCCCATCATTGAAAAATACAAAATTCCCTTTTTCGCCCCTCTTTCCGGAGCAGAACTACTCAGGACTCCGTTCCATCCCTTTATAATCAATATTCGCGCCAGTTATTATCAGGAAATGGAGGCACTTGCGTCCTATCTTATCGACAAGCAAGGGATGCAACGCATTGCCTGCTTTTACCAGAACGACAGTTATGGCTTTTCCGGCCTGAAAGGCATCGAACTCGCCCTCCAAAAAAGAAATATGCAACTCGTCTCTCAGGGAAGTTATGAACGAAACACTGTTACCGTCATGGGGGGTCTTCAGGAAATTTATCAGACAGATCCTGAAGCGGTTATTCTGGTTGGTACCTATGCCGCCTGTAGCGAATTCATTAAACTGAGTAAGGCAAAAAAAAAGAGAACCAAAATCTTTGGCAATATCTCCTTTGTCGGAACCGAAAGCCTCAAAAATGCCTTAGATACCTACGGTGAAAATGTTATCGTCTCTCAGGTTGTTCCTTTTCCCTGGGATAATCGTATTCCACTTGTTCGAGAATACAGGGAGGCAATGCACAGGTACCAACGCGACTTTCCCATCAGTTTTATCAGCCTGGAGGGTTACATTGCCGGCAAACTTTTTGCTGCCATCGCAGATGCGGTGCCAGGTGAGCTGACACGGGATAAATTCATTGAGACCATGCAGCAGAAAGGCCGTTTCGATCTGGGCGGTGTCCTGTTTCAGTTTGGCAAAAACGATCACCAGGGCATGGATTCCATTTATCTGACCACCATTTACCCCTTCATCCAGAAAGTAACGGACGAATAAAGCGATATGCCACACGTCAAACAAACAACTGAAACAATGATAGCTTTCTTCAGATGCCAACGACACCTGTCAGAACCATTGAATCGTACTCTCGGATAATCGATGCAGGGTCACTTCACACAGCAGGCTTTCGGGAGGTCTAATGGCTGACACACGCCGCCCCTCTCTCTCATCCGCACCCTTCCGTGCCTCCCTGATGGTCATCCTGGCACTTGCGGTCTTTACCGGCATATTCTGGACAATCAACGAATATCAGACCTACCAGGAAAGCATCGCCAACATACAACAGAACTACAAGGAACTGTACCAGACCCGGGTAAAAGAAGAGGTCAATAATGTCTTGGAATTAATCGAGCAGCGACGTTCTCAGGCCGACCTCCATATCGAAAATGAACTACGGATGAAAGTCCAAACCGCCTACACCATCGCCTCCCACATCTACCGGATGTACAGAAAAGAAGAGAACGGGATGCAGTTGCGTTCCATGGTCGCCGAGATACTGCGTCCCATTCGCTGGAATAGTGGCATGGGTTACTATTTTGCAGGGAGAATTGAGGAGGACATCATTGATCTCTTTGCCAATGACCCCCTTCTGGAGGGACAAAGCCTGTGCCAGCTCCATGACCAAAATGGCAAACCGGTGGCCCTGAATCTTGTTACCATGCTCAAGGAAAAAGGGGCCGGTATATTCCGCCACAGACACACAAAAGAGAGTTCCTCGAGCAGATGCTTTCCAGATATCACCTTTGTTAAATATTTCGAACCATTTGACTGGTATATCGGGGCTGGCATATCCAGCACAGCCATGGAAAAAAACCTGCAGGAAGAGATACTTGTCGCCATGCAAGATATGCAGTTTGGCAGAGACGGACATATCCTCTGTTTTCGTTTTGACGGAACGATCATCAGCCATCAAAATAAAAATCTTATCGGCAGATCGATTACTGAACTGAGCGATCTGGAGGGAAAGACCCATGGACAAACACTCCTGAGTACGGGCTTACAGAATAGTTCCGGGGGCTATGTCCTCTATCGCAGCGCAAAGATGTATCCCGGAGAGGGTCAGCAGCGGCTCAGCTTTATCAAGGTCTATCCCGACTGGAACTGGATTCTGGCCGCCGACATATCCATGGATGCCATGGCAAAAGCCATCCATGATGAAACCATGACCTATACGGCCATTTCCTTTAAAAATGTATTCATCTTTATCGGTCTCTTTGCCATTGCGGTTCTCATACTGCTCAGCATGGCTTACTACCACTCAATCAAGATCAAACACGGAATCAGTCTCTTTACTGATTTTTTCAGAAAAGCTGCCCATACCCAGATAAAAATAGAGAATACGAACCTGGCCTTTTCCGAATTTGAAGATCTGGGCAAACTGGCCAACACCATGGTCGACGACCGCATTCAAAAAGAACATATCCTGCACCGTGATGAACTGCGTCTTGACACCCTGCTCCAACTCGGAGCAATGGAAGAATTCGATATCAACGACAAATATGACTTTGTCCTCCACCGCATTATCCAGATTACCGACAGCACAAGAGGCTACATCGCTCTCGTCAATGAGGCCCAGACGCACACCGCCTTATGTTCGCAAGTGACCATAGGGCTCGGCCAGGTTGGCCTCCCCCCTCAAGACGGCACCATTCCCCCGAAAATACTTGCAGAGTGTGGAATAATCGGCAGTTGCATAGAGGAGCAGAAGGTACGCATCACGAACAGCTGTAGCCAAACCAGCCCTGCAGCCTCCTACCCATACACCCAGGCGATACAACGCCGAGTAGATCTCCCGATCAGCAACAATAATAAAGTCGTCCTGGTGGCTGGAGTGTGCAACAGCAATAAAGATTACAACAATTCAGATGTGCGCCAGATGACCATGCTTCTGGAAGGCATGTGGCTCCATGTGCTCAAAACATGTTCTGAAAAGGAAATGGCCAACCTGGAGAGACAGATCATTGCCATAAGTGAAGAAGAACGGAGCAAAATCGGTCGAGATCTCCACGATGATCTTGGCTCCCACCTCAGTGGGGTAGAGATTTTGAGCAAAGTCCTGCAGCAAAAACTGGAAAAACATTCGCCCACAGAGGCTGGTGAGCTGGCCACCATCCGCAACCTGATCCGGGAAGCCATTGAAAAAACGCGCTGGCTCTCACGGGGCTTATATCCTGTCCATGTCATAGAACACGGGCTGGAGGCAGCCCTGGAAGAGTTGATTGCCGAAATAGAGCAACTTTATCCAGTGCACTGCAGCCTCTCTTTCGACCGCCAAGCCCAACCCCTTGCCAGCACCATTACTCCACATGTATACTATATTATCCGAGAGGCCCTTTTTAATGCCGCCAGGCATGGCCGGCCGGAGACGATACAGATTATAATCGTCCACCATGACAATCTTCTGTCTGCAACCATCATCGATGACGGTCGGGGCATATCAGCGCAAGGCAGAAATAAAGGTCTGGGACTGCATACCATGCAGTACCGGGCAAAGGCTATCGGTGCCACCCTTGACATCCGCCCTGGGAAAAACAACGGTACCGTTGTGGTTCTTTCTGGAGAGATTTTTTCATGAAATCCAAGATTCTTATTGTTGATGACCACCCCATTTTCCGCATGGGCATGAAAGAACTGATCAACCAGGCGGAAGACTTCACGGTCTGTGCAGTGGCTGCAGACATCTTTGAAGCCCGCAAGGCACTTGCCGCCCATGCGCCCGATATGGCCATCATTGACATTTCCCTGGCCGAAGACAACGGGTTGGAGCTGGTAAAAGAGATAAGCAGTTCCAGCAAAAACATTCCAGTGCTGGTATTATCCATGCATGATGAATCCGTCTGGGCTGAGCGGGCTATCCGTGCAGGAGCTCGGGGCTATGTGATGAAAAAAGAGGCATCCGAATCGGTCATTTCAGCTCTTCGCAATATTCGCCAGGGCAGAATCCACGCCAGTAGCAACATGGTTGCCCTTCTCCTTGACAAACTACAGGTCAATCCCAACTGCAAGGGCGCATCAACGGTAGATATTTTAACGGACAGAGAACTCCAAGTATTCCGTCTCATCGGCGCTGGCCTCTCAACCAGAGAGATAGCCAAGCAGATGACACTCGGCGTCAAGACAATTGGCACCTATCGGGACCGTATCAAGCAGAAACTCGGCTTGAAAAATGCGACAGAACTGACTCGGCGGGCAGTCCTGTGGACGGCTAATGAATGTTTTCACCTAAGACATCCCCCCTCATAAACCGGCCCAACCTACAAGGAGAGTTGTTTTTACCCTACAAAAAAAAAGGTCCCCTCCCTATTTCTTTCTGCCATGCTTTAGCATAACATTAATTCATCTTCTTAACTATTGTTAGGAATGAACCTGTTTCACCATTGAAACGAAACCTTTTGCGCTCGTTTCTCGAAATGATGCCAGCCAGACAAAGCCTGTTCTCTCATTTCGTGAGACTATCATTGAGAGAAAAATGGTTATGAAAAATTATTCAGGACATCTTCTGTGCTCCGGTAAGGGTGCAGATCCGACCTTTTCTTCGGTCTCCATTGCTGTCCAGCCGGGTACAGCCTTCAGCTATCGACAAGGGTCAGAAAACACTATCCTTCTCGCTGGAGGCTTCCCCTCAGTCCATCCAGACACCCTGTTTCCCCTTTCCCCGACCTTACAACTCAACGGAGACCGGACTGACTGCAGTGACACGAACATGGCAGCCCTCGCCAAAGCTGAATGGACCCGCAGCAACAGCCAGACCTTCCGTTCTTATACCCTGGAACCTGATCCCCGGGTCACAGTCCTGGGAGGAGATGCAAAATCCTTACACACATTTATTGATACCTACGGCGGAATCCTCCAGATCGATCCTCTCCTTGTTCAGGACTATGACGCGGAACTGGACACTGCCGAAGAATTGGAAATCAACGACACAGAGGATGGCCTTCAACTCCATTTCATGGTCAAACGAGCTATTGACCTGAACCGCTGTACCTACTGCGGTGAGTGTGGTCCGGTATGTCCCGAACACTGTTTATCCGAGCAGCTTTTTCTTGATTTTTCTCGCTGTACTTTATGCAAGGAATGCGTGGCCTCCTGCCCTCAGCAAGCGATTGACCTACATGCTATTGAAAGAAGAGAGTTCTTGACCCCAGCCCTTCTTCTCCTCAAAGGCGCCAAGGCGGACCTCCCCCAAGAAAACGATAAAATATATTCAGAAAACAATCTCCCCCGCCTCTTTCAATCTATCTATTCGACACAGGTCGAAGAGGTCATAAGCTGGAATCAGCGCTTCTGCCAGTATAGTGGCAAACGAGGAACAGGCTGCACGGCCTGCCTCGATGCCTGTCGCCATGGGGCAGTGCGGCAAAATCGAGACGGCGTGCAAATAGATCACCTTGCCTGCCTTGAATGTGGAGCCTGCCTGGCGGTCTGTCCCACCGGCGCCCTCCAGTACAAACGTTTTGACGATATTCGCTTTATTGAATATTTCAGGACCTTCCCCCTCCCGGCCGGGACAACGGTTGTCCTGGGAAACGAATCCGATTTACACCGTTACTGGTGGCTCACACCACGACAACGCCATAGCAACGTATTTTTCCTGGAACATCCACAACCTGACGCATTGAGTGCCATGCACTTCCTTCTCCTTTTTGCCATGGGAGCAGGACGGATTTTCACCATCGGCACAGAAAAGAGTACAACTGCACTGCAGGGACAATTCGTCAACACCATTCTTCAGGCCCTTTTTCACAGAGATGATGCGGTACGCATAATCAGACCGGAGCAGCTGCGTACCTCTCTTGGCGAAGCCAATCACTCCCATCCACTGCCAAGCTTCTATCATGATTTTTCTTACACCAATCGCCGGGAAAAGCTCATCGATCTCCTCAACTTTCTTCGTCTCCAAGGTGATGCCCGACCAGTCCCTCTAAGCAGCAGTGTCGCCGGCAATGGGTTCGGTGCAATGCTCTGCGATGAAGAAAAATGTACTCATTGCAGCGCCTGTGTCACTGATTGTCATGTTGAAGCCTTGGCGGCCGACAACAACAGTTTTTCACTCAGCCATTATCCCGCCCTTTGTGTGCAATGCGGAATATGCATTGCAGTCTGCCCGGAGGATGCGCTTACAGCTCAACCAGGCCTTTCTCTCCAGGCATCATTTTTTGAGAGAAAAACCATAGCTCAAGCTGAGCCAGTCAAGTGTCTGGGATGCGGCAAGATATTCGGCACCCGAAAATCATTGGAAAAAGTACTTGCCATCCTCTCGGCCAAAAACATGTGGGACAGCCAGGATGATTTATTGAAATACTGTGACAAATGCCGTGTTGTTAACCTCTTCGAGAGACATGAGAAATGACCCTACCCACCGAACTATCAGACCGTGAGCTCTGCCTGGTACGCCTCCGTTTTCTGGATCTTATCAAATCGTTTTTCCAGGAAGCCCCCGATGCCGAGCGAATCAGCCGCTGGCGGGGAATTTTTGCCGCCCTGAACAAGGAACGTATTGACCAACAACTTGACACAGCCATCGGCCAACTAGCCGAAATACTTGACAACAAAGATCTCAAAGAATTGAGAGAAGAACACTACGAACTTTTCACCGACCCTTACAGTAAACACCTTCTGCCATTAAACGCGGCCTATTATCTTGATGGCAAGAGTTTCGGACCAAGTCTCGTCAACTGCCGTGAACTGCTTAAACAAAATCAGCTTATCAAAAACGAGTCGATCACGGATTCTGAAGACTCTCTTCTTCTCCTGCTCGATACCCTGGTCACCCTTGTTGAAGAAGAGAAACAGGGATCCGAGCAGGCAAGAGAGGTACAAGACCAGTTATTACAGCAGTTTCTGCTGCCCACTGCTCAACTTATACATATACGCATCAAAGACAATCCAAAGGCTGATTTCTATGAAAAGTGTATCGCATTTCTCTGCGCCTATCTTGATCTCGAGCAAGGCCTTCTCAAAAATACAATGGCAAATGGGTGACAACTGACAGAAAAACACACCCAACAGGACAATCAGACAGTAGGACAGGTAGCTGAAGCGTTTCCATAAACCTATGGAGGAAAAGTATGCAGGAAAAAGATGATAACAGGCGATCCTTTCTCAAACAGATACTGGCCGGCTCGGCGATAGTTGCCGGCACGACCCTGATGGGGAAAAAGGCAAAGGCCAAGGAACAGATGGCAAACAAACGTCCGGACGAAGTTCTCTACCGGAAGTCAGAGGCCTTTAAAAAATATTATGAATCACTGCGTTAACCGAAAAAGGAGAACCAAAAATGGCGCAACGAAAAATTCGAAAATCTTCTTCTGTAGGAACGAAGACCAGCCGGGTAACCTTGAATCCCAAGGTAGCCAGACGTTCGTTCCTTAAACTCTCGGCAGCGACAGCTGCCCTGACCGGCGTGGCCATGACCACCCGGATGACTGCAAAAGCAGCCTCCCCAGCCGTCGCTAACGCGGCCTACCCCGATTCAAAAATGGTTCGCTCAATCTGCACCCACTGTGCTGTAGGCTGTGGTATCAATGCCGAAGTCCGCAATGGCGTCTGGGTGCGACAGGAAGTGGCCCAGGATCATCCTGTCAGCCGTGGCGGCTACTGCTGTAAGGGAGCCTCCGCCATTGACATGGTGACCAGCGAGAAACGACTGAAAAACCCGATGAAGCGAGTCAATGGCAAATGGCAGAAAATCACCTGGGACCAGGCCATGAGTGAGGTTGCCGCTAAATTAACAGCTATCCGTGACAAGGATGGACCCGACGCCCTGCACCTGAATGGCAGCGCCAAGGTCTCCACAGAAATGGCATACCTGCAGAGGAAATTTGCCGCATTCTGGGGGTCGAACAACGTCGATCATCAGGCCCGTATATGACACTCCTCAACGGTGGCAGGTGTCGCCAATACATGGGGTTACGTAGCAATGACCAACAGCCTGAACGACATGAGGCATGCAAAATCATTCATTTTTATCGGGTCCAACGCCGCTGAGGCGCATCCGATCTCCATGCAGCATATTCTGCATGCCAAGGAGGTCAACAATGCACCTATAATTGTGGTTGACCCGCGCTTTACCAAGCTCGCTGCCAAAGCTACTGAATTTGTTCGCATACGTCCCGGTTCAGACTGCGCCTTTATCATGGGGCTGATCAACGAAATCATCCAGAACGGCTGGGAAGACAAAGAGTTCATCCGCACCCGGGTTGCCGGTTACCAAGAGATGGCCGAAGTCGCCACCCAGTATACACCGGAGGAAGTCGAAAATATCACCGGAATTCCAGCGGACCAGGTCAGGAAAGTGGCCAAGATTCTCGCTACCAACAGGCCGACGTCGCTTACCTGGTGTATGGGTGGAACCCAGCACTCTATCGGTTCCTCCATCACCCGCGCCTTCTGCATCCTCCAACTCGTCCTCGGCAACATGGGTAAGTCAGGCGGCGGTACCAACATCTTCCGCGGCCATGACAACGTCCAGGGTGCAACTGACATGTGTGTCCTGTCAGATAATCTGCCCGGCTATTACGGATTGTCAGACGGCGCCTGGAAACACTGGTGCCGAGTCTGGGACGTCGATTACGACTATATCGCATCCAGGTTCAAAGAAAAGGAATGGATGAATGCCAAAGGTTTCACCCTTTCCCGCTGGTACGAGGGGGTTCTCGGGGAGGAAAAAATAGAGCAGTACACGCCAATCAAGGCCATGATCCAGTGGGGCTGCGGCTCCAACTCCAACTCCCAGTACAACAGAGTCGTCCAGGCCTACAACAAGCTTGATCTCTTTGTTATTATTGATCCCTTCCCAACCATGGCGGCAGCGACCTGCACCACAGATAACGTCTATCTGCTGCCTTGCTCCAGCCAGTACGAAACCTCGGGATCAGTGACCTCAACTTCGCGCCAGATCCAATGGCGTCACAAGATAGTTGACCCCATTGGTGGCTGCAGAGATGATTACACCATCATGAAAGACCTGGTTGGCCGTCTCGGCTTTGCCGATGAATTCTATAAAAACATCAAAGAGGTACCGGAAGACATCACCCGCGAGATCAACAAAGGAACCCTGACCATCGGCTACAACGGTCAGACCCCCGAGCGGATCAAGAAACACATGGAAAACTGGCACACCTTTGACATTGAAACGCTGCAGGCCAAAGGCGGACCCTGCGATGGTGAATATTACGGTATGCCTTGGCCCTGCTGGACTGAGACCCATCCCGGGACTCCTATCCTCTACGATGTCTCCAAATCAGTAGCGGAGGGCGGTCTGCCCTTCAGAAACCGATTTGGCATGGATACGACCTATGTCATGTCCGGACGCGAAGAAAATCAGCTGGCTGCCCAAGGTATCTGCAACCCCGGCAGTGAAGTCAAGGGTGGCTATGCTGAATTCAAAGACGTGGTTCCCGGCACCAACTGGAAGACCGATCTATCCCAGAAGACCATCAAAGATGCTATTGCTCGCGGCATGGCACCCTTTGGGAATGCCCGGGCCCGCTGCGTGGTCTGGACTTTCCCTGACCAGGTGCCGATCCATCGTGAACCACTTCATTCACCACGGCCCGATCTCATCGAAAAATATCCTACCTACGAAGATAAACCGAACCATTTTCGCGTCTTCACCAGGTACAAAAGCGAACAAAATTCAAATCTGGTCAAGGACTTCCCCTATGTCCTGACCACTGGCCGCATGGTCGAGCACATGGGAGGTGGAGCCGAAACCAGAAGCAACAAATACCTCTCCGAGTTGCAGCCGGAGATGTACGCCGAAATAAACCCTGTCTTAGGCAATAACTTAGGACTTCGAGACGGTGAGATGATCTGGATCGAGTCGCCGGAAGGTGGCAAGGTCAAGGTCAAGGCATTTTTCACCGAACGAGTTGATGCCAAGACCATTTTCATGCCGTACCATTTCGGTGGTACACTCATGGGCGAATCGCTGGCGGGCAACTACCCTGCAGGTCATGAGCCATACGTCATGGGTGATGCAGCCAATGTCTGTACCAATTACGGGTATGACATAATCACCCAGATTCAGGCAACCAAAGATGGCCTGTGCAAGGTCAGCCGGGCATAGCCCAGGGAGGAATACTAAATGGGACGCATGAAATTTTTATGTGACATAGAACGTTGTATTGACTGTAGTGGCTGTGTGGTCGCCTGCAAAGAGGGGCATCACATTCCGGTAGGTGTCAATCGACGTAGAGTAATCACCATCAACCAGGGGAAACCGGGAGAAAAATCCATCTCGGTTGCCTGTATGCACTGTGCCGACGCCCCCTGCATAGCCGTCTGTCCGGTGGACGCCATCTATCAGCGCGACGACGGTATTGTCCTGGTCAGCAAAGAGACCTGTATCGGGTGCGGCTACTGCTTCATGGCCTGCCCGTTCGGGGCGCCGCAGTTTCCAAGTGGTCAGGTATTCGGTGCCCGTGGCGCCATGGACAAATGCACCTTCTGCGCCGGAGGCCCGGAAGAGACGTTCAGCGAGAAAGAGAAAACGCTCTACGGCCAAAATCGGATTGCCGAGGGCAAGGTGCCGCTCTGTGCCGCCATGTGCGCGACGAAGGCACTGCTGGCAGGGGACGCTGACGAGGTGGCTGACGTGTACCGAGAACGCGTTTTCAAGCGCGGTTCAGGCGCAAATGCCTGGGGCTGGGATAAGGCCTACCAAAAAAAATAATCCCTTTACGAGGATGCTTATGAAGAAGCTCATTCTTCCAGGCTGCATCCTTTTCTGGGCAATGGCCACACTGGCCATTGCCCAGTCACAAGGACAGCTCCTAACAAACTTCGGCCCAAGCCCTTCAACCGCTGCCTTTCATGAAATCAACGGATTGTTCACCGGCGACTGGCAGCAGTACGGACAGCTCTTCACCGAACTCCAGAGCAAGATTTTTTCTCAGATTTTCCTGCTGGTGGTGACCGTTGTCCCTCTGATATTTCTTCTCCATTACCTGGTCATCGGGCCAATGATTTTTTCCCATGAGGGAAGGCAAATCTATTACTTCAACCTCTTTGCCCGCTGTATTCACTGGTGCGCCGCTATCTCCTTTGCCCTGCTGGTGCTTACCGGCCTCCTCATCATCTTCGGCTCGCTGGTGGGGGGAGGAGTCCTGCTGCGCAGTGGCCGAACCGTGCACCTTATTTCGGCCGCAATCTTTTCCGTAAGCGCCCTGTTTATGCTCCTCATCTGGGCCAAGGACATGATCTATGCTCCCTACGATTTCATGTGGATGCTGATTATGGGCGGCTATCTCAGCAAGAAGAAAAAACCAGTTCCGGCCGGCAAATTCAATGCCGGACAAAAAAGCTGGTTCTGGCTGGCAACCCTGGGTGGGATGGTCATGGCAGTCAGCGGCTACTTTCTTTATTCTTTTCAGGGAAGCCCAGATACCCTGCGACTCTCAGCAATTATCCATAATTTCCTCGGAGCCGCTATGATAGCTGTATTTATTGTCCATCTTTACATGTCCCTCTTTGCCATCAAGGGTGCTATCCGCAGCATGATTAGCGGCTACAAAGCCGAGGCAGAGCTAACGATTCTTCACTCCAGATTTAAATTCTAAAGCAAATTGCCCTCTCCCCGCAACACTGGGGAGGGGGTGGTTCTGCAAACCCTGCTTGCTGTTTCCTCCAGGATACGATATTCTTCTTCAAATAGTTTCAAATAGTTTCACCACGTGAGGATTATCTTATTTTTTGAGGTTTCTGTATGCTCCCCATTGTCACCTTTATCGGCTGGCACGACTGCGGTAAAACCACCTTGGCCTCCCAGGTGGTCAAGCATCTCAAACAGCTCGGCTACCGGGTGGCCGTAATCAAATCCACCAAGGAAACAGGAATTGGCTTTGACACACCTGGTTCCGACACCGATACCCACCGTCGAGCAGGCGCAGATTCCGTATTACTGGTGGCCCCGGACCAGATAGTCATGATGACCGCCAACAACGGCTCCTCCCTGACCACACTGGCTTATCGCTATTTCCCGGACGTGGACATCGTCATCGGCGAGGGATTCAAGGAGGCAAGGCAGGTGGCCAAGATTGAAGTCTTCCGCAACAGTAAGGAACTCCTGCGGGATCGGGTCAGCGGTGTAATCGCGGTGGCCAGTGATGAAAAAATAAGCGGCGACTATATCTTCCGCCTCAATGAGGCCGCAGAGATCGCCTCCTTTATCGAGAAACGATTCCTCCAGGATGGCGGAAACGGAACAGACCACACCACCCTCTTAGTCAATGGCAGCCGGGTACCGATGAAAGATTTTGTCCAGGATGCCCTGGCAGGTTCCATTACCGGATTTGTCGATTCCCTGAAGATAAACAGAGGCGAGGTCAAAGAGATCGAAATTCGGATCACTCTCCCCAGAAACAAATAAAGAGAAACAACAATCAAACAGGCCGCAGTTCTCAGCAAAAGCCACTGCGAAGCCGACAGGCACAGCATCTCCTTCGTTACCAGCACGAAAAGATATTGATCTCTTGGGGGATGCTTGCCTCAGAACCACGACTAAGCGGCCACTTTTTTCTCCAGTGCCCCCTTGACTGCCCGAGCCAGAGTTTCCATAGAATAGGGTTTTCTGATAAAATCCGTAGCCCCCAGATTTTTTGTTTCCTCTACATTCAGGCTTTCGGAAAAGCCACTGACGATTATTGCCATCTGCTGCGGCCGGATTTGCAGAATTTGACGATAGGTTTCATAACCGTTTAATCCAGGGTCCATGATCATATCCAGGAGGAGCAGATCACACGCCTGATGCCGCAAAAATTCCACCGCTTCCTCACCCGAAGCCACACTCTCTACCCGATAGCCGTAAACACCTAAAATCCTGGTAGCCAGATCTCTCTGCTGGGGTTCATCATCTATGACCAGGATACTTTCACCATTCCCCTGTAAATCTTCTGCTGCAGCTCTGATCACTTGCTGCCCTCTTTCTCCTCCCTGATACGAGGGAAAATAGAGTTCAAAACAGCTCCCCTCTTCATTGCTGCTGACCTTGACCTGGCCATCATGGTCACTCATAGTATTCCAGACCACGGTCAATCCAATTCCTGTACCGCTCCTGCCCATCTTCTTCTTGCTGTAAAACGGTTCAAAGATATGTTCAAGATCTTTCTCTTCAATCCCCGGACCATTGTCATGGACCTGTAACACAGCATAGTCTGAGACCAGCAGGCCCGTTTCCTGCCCCTCTTCCGCGACTCGCTGTTCCCTCCTCGTAGAAACAACTATCTGTCCTCCTTCCTTGACGGACTCGACAGCATTCGTTACCAGGTTCATGAGGGCCTTCTTCACATGCACGGGAGAGCAGATGACCGGAAGTTCCTCGGGACAAAACTGGCGGCTCCAGAAAACCTCTGCATAGTTTTTTTGGAGGACGACACACTCAGGTGACTCAAGATACTCCCTGGTTAACGCGTTAAGATCACACCATTCTTTTTTGCTGGCAACCCCTCGGGCAACAGTGAGCAGGTCTGCGACCACGGCCGCCGCCCGTTCCCCTGAACGCTGAATCTCAACAATCGGGGTTCGCAGTTCACTGTCTTCCGAGAGCTGTAAAAGGAGCAATTGCGGATAACTGACGATTCCTGAAAGGATATTGTTCAGATCATGAGCGACTCCACCCGCCAAAAGACCAAGAGCCTTCATCTTCTGCGACTGTCTCAACTCTCTTTCCATTTTTTGAGTCTCAAGCATCATCTTCTCCTGGGACCTGAGACTTTCAATATATTGTTGGGAAAGGCTATTGAGGTTTCTACTCAAACTCTTCACCTCCCTCGGCCCTGACCAGGAAAGGGCCAGAGGCTGCTGTTTATGAAGCAGACTATGAACAGCACGGAACAGCTCCTGGAAAGAAGCATCTATGACAGCAGCAAGTTTCATGGCAAGAAGACAGACAAGCAGTAAAAGGAAAGAAAAGAGAATGATCATCTCTCTCCTCCATTTCTGCACCCAGACCATCGTGTTTCCGGTCTTGAGCGGATGGACAAGCAGCACGTGCTCGGGAAAATGACCACTGCCAAAGAGAGGAATAAGCGCCCAAGACTGTCCAGCCCTGTCTGTGATCATTCTCGATTCAACAAGATCAGCCCCTGGTGGCAACTCGATATCAGCTCCGAAAGAACCAGGTGCAGTGAGAGGAGTAGCCTGCTGTTTTTCTTGGTTGTATTGGATCAGACAGCCTGCATAACGCTTGATCAGGGAAGAGAGATCAAGATAAAGACAGGCCTCGCCGACCGCTTTCCCCTGGTCCAGAAGCCCAACCGCTAACCGCACCACAGGGGACATCCCTCCACCCACTCCTTCAATCCATTCAAAACCGGAGTAAAATACCCCACCTTCAGGATGCTGATCTGCAAGAGCAATGGGAGACGATAAGCTATCGATACTCTGGTCACTCTCCGGAGGCACCGCCAGCAACCCGTCGCTGCCGCGACGTAGAGCATAACATTCCTGTCCCTGGCGATCAAAAAGTCGGATGGACAGGACTTCTGGATTTTCCTGATACCAGTTAACCATCATTTCCCCGACACGCCGTTCTACGATCCGCCGGGGAAAGAACCTGGCCGTGTTGCTGACCAGTTCAACAGCCCCGGGACTGAAGCTGAGAATCCTCAGACTATCCTGATACCACTTCATTTCCATGCCGATTTCCCGCGTATTCCCCTGGATCAAGAGGAGCTGTCTGTTTTCTTCAGCAATTCTGAACTGGGTCAGTACCCTGGGGAAATTCAGGGACAAGGACACCAGCAGCGGAATAAAGGCGAGGCCAATCAAGCCAACAATGAGCAAGGTACGTATTCTCATAACAAAACGAAATAGTTTCTTATCCACCGACAAGAAATTGAATTATTCTTCACGAACACACCTGTTGAAGAAAAAAGCACAGATATACCTTTTCCCCAATGGCATAGACGTTAGATCGGAGATTCGTGCCAACAGAAGAAAACAATAGATAAAAAGAGGCTCCTTCTTTGACTTCTCATCACCCGTCACATAGACTGTCTTTAATGGGCCCATCAGTATCAACCCGAAATCCGACCCTTGTCCAGGAACTATGTCTACCACGATGCTACGCAGATTTCTCTTCCCCTCTTTGAACAGAAGATATCTCCTCCGCCTCGTCATATTGGTATGTTTCTGCTATCTGATCTTCGGCTATATCCTTATTCCCTTGCGCATCCAGGGACAGAGCATGGAGCCCACCTACCGCGATGGTTCCTTTGCCTTCTGCTGGCGCCCACAGTACCTCTTTGCACCAGTACAGCGCTTTGACGTGGTAACCGTTCGTTTCACAGGACGAAGTGTCATGCTGCTCAAACGTATTGTTGGTCTCCCAGGCGAGACAGTTGAATTCCGGCAAGGAACGCTGTATGTGGATGGACATGAGATTGAAGAGCCCTATGTCCATCATCAATCCAACTGGAACCTCCCCCCAAGAATGATAGCGCCTGAACATGTCTATGTAGTGGGTGACAATCGAGGAACCGCCATGTCTCGTCATCGTTTTGGTCAGGTAAAAAAAGAGCGTATCGTGGGGGGAGTCATCTTATGAACACGCAAAAACTCCTGATTCTCCTGACAATCCTCCTGGTGGCTGGTGGAACTCTCTTTTTCCTGCCAAGTGACGAGAAAAAGATCCGGAATAATATGGCTGCATTTGCCGACTACTGTTCATCGATAAAGAAAGAACCACCCCTTGAGACGCTGAAGAAGGCGGCTCTCTCAGCAAGACTTTGCAGCAATCCATGCTGGGTCCAGATTACATCCTTGAATATCGATAGAGCATTCAACACCAAAGAGTTCAGTGACCATATTCTCATCCTGAAAAAAGCACTGACCAATACACGCTTCAACTTCCATGATACTGTTATAGACTTCCCTGCTGACAACAGGGCCGAGATCATGACCACCCTCCGCCTGGCAGGAAAAACAAAAGACAGTCGCTTTACTGACGCCTATGAGATGAAGATACTGGTAGAAAAAAGAGATGGAGACTGGCTCTTTTCTTCTTTTACCGTTGTTGAATTCATAGAGCAATAATAAAGATTCAGCCACGGCCCCCCTTCTCCACCCTTGAAAATAACTGAAGACCTGCTATAAAAATCAAGTAACTATTCAGCAGCACGTCACCTTCGTCCATTGAGACCTTCTCGCAGCGCATGCATAGGCTTCGAAGTCCCGACCGAACGAACAAAAAACACTGCTAACCAGTTACAGGACGGTTGGTTGCCAATTATCAGGCAGCAGCTTCCAAGTAACAAAATCAACTGGACTGGACGCACTCAATCCCTTCATTTCGCATAGGATGTTCCCATGTCATCAGCCTCTACTAATATCGAACTCGGCACCACTGATGTGGTGTGGAACCTCAAAGACCTCTATGAATCGTTGGAGGATGAACTGCTTCAGGACGATCTGGATCTCTGTCTGCAAGAAGCGGAACTCCTGAAAGAAGGCTGTGCTGGAAAACTGGCAGAACTGGACCCTGCTGTCTTTGCCCGCACCGTTCGCCGTCTGGAACGCATCCAGCTGAACCTTGGCCGCATTGACACCTATGCCTTTCTCAACTTTGTCACCCAGGTAAAAAACAGTGCGGCCGGAGCCTTTCTCCAAAAGAGTAAAGAGGCGGCAAGCCGTGTCAATCGAGAGTTGGTCTTTTTTGACCTGGAATGGGCAAAAATGGATCAGGAATCCGCCGCCCGCTTCCTTGAAGCCGAAGACACGGCCCCTTACCATCATTATCTCACCAATCTCCGTCGTTACGCAACCCATCTCCTTTCGCAGACAGAGGAGACTCTGCTGGTAGAGCTCTCTCCAGTGGGGCGAGACAGCTGGCTCACCCTTTTTGAAAAACTGATGGGCCATCTCGAGTTTGGCGACAACAAAAGGAGTGAGGAAGAGGTTCTTTCTGATCTGTATGCCAGCAACCGGCAGGTACGCCAGGCTGCAGCCATCGAGCTCACCGAGGGCCTCCAAAGTCAACTCCATATCCTCACCCACATCTTCAACACCATTTTATGTGAGAAGATGCTCGATGATCGGCTGCGCCACTACCCCTCCTGGATCAGTGCCAGAAATCTCTCCAACGAACTTGCAGATCAGACCGTTGACGCCCTGGTAAACAGTACCATTGCGCGTTATGATATCGTCCAGCGCTATTATAGTTTGAAAAAAGAACTGCTGGGTCTTGATACGCTCCATGACTATGACCGCTATGCGCCACTGGACGCCCTGCCAAATCAGCTGATTCCCTGGAGGCAATGCCAAGAAGTGGTCTTGGAGGGTTTTCGTGCCTTTTCTCCGGAGATGGCGGACATCGCCGCCCTCTTTTTCGAGCGCCAATGGATCCATGCCCCACTTCTTGAGGGCAAGCGCGGTGGGGCCTTTGCCCATCCGGCAGTACCCGACCTCCATCCCTATATCCTGGTCAACTATACCGGCACCCTCCGTGATGTCTCCACTGTAGCCCATGAACTGGGACACGGAATCCATCAATATCTGGCAAAAGAAAAAGGCTATTTCAATAGCGACACACCTCTGGTCCTGGCCGAAACCGCCTCAGTCTTTGCCGAACTCCTCATCTTTCATCGCCAGTTGACACAGCTTGAAGATCCGGCCCAGCGCCGGGCCTTTATCTGCCAGAAACTGGAATCGATCTTTGCCACTGTCTTTCGCCAGATTTCCATGAACCACTTTGAAAAGCTGATCCATAATGGCCGCCGCGACCAGGGAGAACTCTCCACCGATGACCTCTCCAGGCTCTGGATGGAGAGCCAGCAAACAATGTTCGGGGATGCGGTTGCCCTGGGAGACCATTATCGTCTTTGGTGGTCGTATATTCCCCACTTTCTGCATAGCCCCGGCTATGTGTATTCCTATGCCTTCGGAGAATTGCTGGTTCTCTCTCTCTACCGTGTCTATCAAGAGGAAGGGGCGGCGTTCATCCCCAAATATCTCCACCTCCTTGCCGAAGGTGGCAGCCTATCCCCCTATGAACTGTTGGCCCCTTTCAATATTGACCTCAACGACCCCGCTTTTTGGCAAGGTGGTTTTCTGGTCATAGAAGATATGCTGACCGAAGTGGAAAATCTCATCCCTTGAGTTGATCTCCAGGAAGTTCCTTATGAAAAAAGGCTGATGGCCCCCCATGTCCGTCCGGAAAGAGGAGCGTTTTTTCTCAATGAGAGGAGCGAAAGACTGAAGCACTGGTGCCAAGCAGGAAGCAGCCAAACTCCGGTTACACGCACCATCGGGGTACATCTCGTCACTATTCCGCTGAAGACATTCCAAGAGCAACCAAGAATCAGGGAAAAAAGCTATTTCTTAATGACCACAACCTTCACAGGTCACTATCAACTCGTACCAAGGAGCATTCCATGAAAAATGAAATAGGAGAACGTCTCGTCCACGTGCTGAGGGCACCTGAGGAATCAGAGAGCCAGGAAAGTTTTGCCCGGGCCATGGAACTGACCAAGGCCTATGCAAGTTCGGGATCAGCCACCCATTTCAGTGCAGTGGCCAGACTTTTTTATGATCTTTTTGAAATGTTTGAAACCGGAAAAGACCCACGCCAGAACTAACCCATCACCAATGACCAGTCCTTCTCCCTGAAGAGCGTTACAGAATAGAGCAGAAAAACTGATTGTTTTCCCCAGAAGAGCAATATCGTCTGTAACCGCTGGGAGAAGGCAGGTCCCAGTCCTGGTCTCCTGACCTCCACCCCACCACAAGCACAATCGCAAAACTCAATAGGGAGGTTTGCGCCGCAAAAACTTCTGGAGACAGGTGGTCCCATCCTCGCAGGACTGGGCTATAGTCTTTATATATTTAATATTATTGTTTATATTTTCCATATATAAATTCCTATCCAGGTTCCAGCGTTCACGAAAATGGGTGCGCATTGCGTTAACAATATTAAAAAATATCCGCTGCAAACGATCAATAACGACATCATGATAGAAAAAAGTTGTCTGCTGCATGAGTTCCACTGCAGAATTATAGACAGTAATGCCCCCTTCCTTGTGCTCCTGAAAGAGAAGCGGGAGACGTTCCAGGTAATACCTGTCGGCCATCTGGGCCAGGATGTCAGCAGAACCCACCACAAAACCAGCTAACTTAATCTCTTCCGAAGAAAAGACCAGAGAATCAGGATCAACTTTGAGATTCGTACATTGAATAATTAAAGAACAGTCTGCAATAAAAGAAGAGGGAAATGCTCTCTCTTGGAGATAGCTTTCCATAAAGAGGATGGAACGTGCCTCATGCTCCTTGGTATATGCCGCCCCACTGGCTGCATTTTCAGATTGCTTCAGCAGGAGTCCGCAGTCATGAAAATAGGCACCATAGAGTGCTTTCTTCAATGTTTCTCCGGAAACATACCGCCCTTCACAGAAAAGTCCGTGAAAGAGCCTGGTGGCTGCCAAAACAACACTATAGGTATGGCCAAGGTTATGATATTTGGTGTTACTCGGACGATATTCCGAATGATCTCCGGCAAAAAAATCTGCGATTTCCTGATGCAGCTGACAAAGCTCTCCCTGAGGATAATTTGGCGCCACAAAAGAGAGCAAGGTAAGAATTTCATCAAGGGGATCATCACTGTCCCCGGACTCAAAAACCTGTGTCAGGTGAGAATGATCCATCTTTTCAGTGAAAACCACGCTATTATTTTCCGCATTCGGCTAAACAGAAAAAACAATTATTTTTCAAGTAGAAACAAGATGTTGTCATCCACTCTCCATCCCAGCCTACATTTTGCTTTTCTTTCAAAGGCATAAAAAAAATAAACTGCAACGGCCCAAGAATCATATTTGATTACTCGACACCTGTTTTTTAGCCTATACTGTTCATTCTCAGATTGCAATGCACGATTTTTTTTATGAATCAGAGAATATGGCACGAATCCACCCTCTCGCAAAAGCATGGGACTCTCTTCAAGGCCATTGAGAAAGGAAAATCGTCAATACTGCGAAACAACATCCCTGAGCCGCATTGCCAATGTATGCTTTGCAGCACCATCAATCAGAAAAGCTGAAACGAAATAGATTTAACAATACTTTATCACAAGGAATTTTGATGAAAAAAAGTTCAGGCTATAGACTTTCTGCTCACGAAACGATACACTGGGTATGAAGCAGTTTCTTGACCACTTCATTCAATAGGTCAGCATACCAAGAAAACATGAATCAAGAGATCGATAAACAAAATTTTGTCGTCATGGTAGTGGATGACGATCCCACTATTCTGACATCACTCACCCTCCTCATTTCCTCACTAGGCTACAGAACTCTTTCTGCAAAAGACGGCATTAACGCCTTAGAACTGCTCAACTCACAGATCTGTGATCTCATCATCACCGATGTCGTCATGCCACGGATGGACGGCCTCGAACTTTTGCACCATGTCCGAGAAGAGTACCCGACAACCGGTGTCATTATAGCCACCGGATACAGTAGCAGGGCAAGTTACGCAGAAGTGATCCGAGCCGGAGCCATCGATTTTATTAAAAAGCCCATAGAACATGCTGAACTCGAAGCAAAATTAACCAGGGCCCTGCGTGAACAGCAGATGCTCCGTGAGCTTGAGAAACAATCCCTCTGCGATGAATTGACAGGCCTTCTCAATCGTCGCGCCTTCGACAAAAGATTTCCACGTGAGGTAGAGCGAGCAGCACGACAGCATTACCCGCTCTATCTGGCCATACTGGATGTGGATCGATTCAAGAATTACAATGACACCTTCGGCCACCAGGCTGGTGACAAGGTGCTGGCTGCAGTGGGAGATATCCTTCATCTCTGTACCCGCAATAATGTCGACACCTGTTTCCGATACGGCGGAGACGAGTTTGCCGTCATTCTCCCCCAGACCAGCATATCCCAGGCTATAAAAGTCATCGAACGCATCCTGCAACGTTTTCGAAAAATGGGATTTGGCGACACCGACATCTCCATCGGCATGGCTCCCTGCGCACGCGACAATGCCCTGCCCCTTAGCGAAGATATGGCCCAGCTGATCGACAGAGCTGACAAAGCCATGTATCGCGCCAAGGCCAAGGGCATTGGCTGGGTCATTAATAACCCTTGAAGGGCACAAGCAAGTTAACAGGTTAGCATCACAAGAATGGTATTTTTCAGGCTATACAACCTGTAACTCTTCAGGTAGTGCCCAATACTTGGCACGCAATCGCTCTCTACCCGTTTAGCAGTGCTATATCTTCGTTCAGTCAGGACTCCGGAGCAGACACTCATGCGCTTCGAGAAAACCTCAATGGACGAAGATAGAATGCGACTGAATAATTACTAAAGACGAAGACATGGAATTCTGGGGCAGTGAGCTGGCAGTGCCCTGACTGCCCAGGAAGAGAAGGACAAGACTTGGTGAAAATTCATAAACGAGTCCTGAACTTTTGGAGAAATAAAGGTTGCAGAGAACACATTGCAAGAGCTGCAACCTCCAGCTGAACCCTTAGCCAATAGCCATCAATTAATAGCAATACACTTCTGCGGGCAGTAGGCTATGGCTTTTTCCACCTTGGCAGTCACTTCTGCATCAGGATCCACTAACATTGCCTTCTCAGTGGTCTCATCCATGCAAAAGACCTCAGGACATATTTCCACACAGGAACCGCAGCCATTGCACTCATATGTATCAATAATGATAGACTTTTCCACCTGATTTCCCGATCACTCCATGGCATCTTTGCGAAAATTTCTGTCCGGCTCCACAGGATAGATACCATTAAAACAGGCCAGACAGTAATCATCTGCTGTCAGGCCCGTTGCCTTGACTAAGCCTTCCAGGCTGAGATAGTGCAGAGAATCCAGACCGAGGTAGGCGGCCGTCTCTTCTATTGAGTGCTGCGCTGCAATGAGTTGGTCGCAAGAGGGAAAATCGATCCCGTAATAACAGGCATGACGGGTGGGCGGGCAACTCACCATCATATGGACCTCCGTCGCACCGGCCTCACGCAGGGCCTTGACTCTGCTCCGCCCTGTAGTGCCACGAATAATAGAATCCTCAACAATGATCACCCGCTTTCCCTTAAGAAAAGAACGGACGGGATTGAGCTTGACCCGAACATTAAAATCGCGCATGGACTGGGTGGGCTGGATAAAGGTACGCCCCACGTAATGGTTCCGAATCACCCCCATTTCCAGAGGGATGCCGGATTCCTGGGAAAAACCGATGGCCGCATAATTGCCGGAATCTGGGAAGGGCATGACAAAATCCCCTTCCACCGGACATTCCCGAGCCAACATCTCGCCCATACGCTTGCGGGCCTGATAGACATTAATGCCAAAGATATCAGAGTCGGGACGTGCAAAATAGACCTGCTCAAAGATACAGAAACTGGTCTTCCGCTTGGACCAGGGATAAACGGAAACCATCTCGTCTTTATTAATAATGAGGATTTCCCCAGGCTCAATATCTCGGATATACTCTGCCTCGATCAAATCCAGGGCACAGGTCTCCGAAGCCACAATCCACCCTCCGTTATTCAGTTTGCCCAAACAGAGAGGCCGAAAACCGGCGGGATCACGGACGGCAACCAAGGTATCTCCAGTCATCAAGAGAATAGAGTAGGCCCCCTTGAGACAGGAAAAAGATTCACAGAGTGCGCGCTTCAGGCCCAAATGGGTGGTACGTGCCATAAGATGGAGAACCACCTCACTGTCCATCGAAGTCTGGAAAATAGAGCCATTATCCTCAAGATCCCGACGCAGATCAATGGAATTAACCAGGTTGCCGTTGTGGGCTACAGCCAGAGTACAACCCTTGTGAGTCACCATCAGCGGCTGACTATTCGTCACATTAGAAGATCCGGTGGTGGAGTAGCGCACATGGCCCATGGCCATGGTACCTGGCAGTCCCTGGAGGATGGATTCTGAAAAAATTTCAGGAACCAAACCCATAGCTTTGTGAATTGAAACCTTTTCTCCGTCCGAGGCCACGATACCGGCACTCTCCTGCCCTCTATGCTGTAAGGCATAAAGGCCGAAATAGGTGAGCTTGGCAGCATCCTCATGGCCGAAGATCCCACAAACGCCACATTCATGCTTGGGGCGCCCGTCTTCTGGAGGGTGTACACTGGTCATATCCATCGAATATTCCTTCATTTGCAAGACTGGGGTCTCATTCACCATAAGGACAAGCCAAGACGGCCGTGCCACTGATCTTTAAAAAAGGGAAAGGCACAAAGAATACGATTATCTTTGTGCCTTTTCTCAAAATCTGATAAAAAAGACTTATAATAAGTTTTACAGAAATTCAACAATAAAGCACTGTTCATCTGTTTTTTCTTTCTTATTTCCTTCATTCCTAACAACTATCGTAAAGATAAGCAGCTAACAGATAAAAAACAACTCTTCTTTTACAACGAATGATCAATGGTTAAATTGACCTCCACAGTCAAGGCCTCGGGCTGAGCGGCAAAACTTGGCCCAGGGGACCTGGGACAAATACTTTGCGGCATTACCCTGCCCAAAAATGAACGGCTGATTGTCGGGGCCGAGACCTGCGACGACGCCGGGGTCTACCGTCTGAATGAAGAGACTGCTCTTATCCAGACTCTGGATTTTTTCACCCCCATTGTCGACGACCCCTATAGCTTTGGTCAAATCACCGCAGCCAATGCCCTGAGCGATGTCTATGCCATGGGTGGCAAACCATTGCTGGCCATGAACATCCTGGCCTGTCCGATTAAATCCATGGATGCCGGCATATTTCGTGAAATAATACGAGGAGGGCTCTCCAAGATCGAAGAGGCCGGTGCCCTGCTGGTGGGTGGCCACTCGGTGGAAGATAATGAATTAAAATACGGTCTCTCAGTCACCGGCGTGGTTCATCCGGATCGGGTTCTTCTCAACAGTGGCGCCAAGCCCGGAGACCGTTTGCTTCTGACCAAACCCCTTGGCACCGGGATCCTGTCCACAGCCATCAAGGGAAACCTGGCCGGTCCCGAAGTTGAAAAACAGATTACGGAAATCATGGCCACCCTGAACCGGATAGGAGCAGAGGCGATGGAGTGGGCCAGAGACAATGGTCATCAAATCCATGCCTGTACCGATGTCACCGGATTCGGTCTGCTGGGACACCTCCATGAGATGACTGCAGCATCAAAGGTCAGCGCCCGCATCTACAGCGACCACATCCCTCTTATCCCGGGCTGCCTTGACTTTGTCGCCATGGGGATCATTCCCGAAGGTGCCTATACCAACCGCAAATTCTACAAGCAATGGCTCAAGAATCTTAGCGGTGGAGATGATACCATGGAAATGGTCCTAGCCGACCCGCAAACCTCGGGCGGCCTTCTCATTGCAGCTCCTCCCGAAGCGGTCCGGGCTATTTTGGCCAAGATGAAAGAATTGGCGTATCCCCTGGCCTGTGCCGACATTGGCGAAATCAGAGCAGGCGAAGAAGGCCTGGTGGAACTGGCTGACTCAAATCAGGCTCTCAGCAGTGCGGAAATGCGGTAAGCACCGACTTTTTTGCATCTGCGTTATTGTTGTCACCATTCAAGGTGAAGGCGCCACCAAGGTTATAGCCAGTAACAATTCTGTGAGACTGACCAGATCGTTGAGGTCGAGACACTCATCAGTGGTATGAACCTTATCCATGCCTGTGGCGATAATGGCGGTTTTCAATCCATAGCTGTTAAAAATATTGGCGTCTGATCCGCCACCAGCAACCTGAAAAAGAATCTCACGTTGCAGATACTCCCCTGCCTGCCGCACTCTGGCAAGGACAGGATCACTCTCCTCAATGTGCATGGCTGGATACTCCATCTCCACAATGATGTCCACGGAAGGCTGTTTAACGCCAACGGCCTGTGTCGTCCCACCCCTCACTACCTTGTGAAATGCACGTTTAATTTCCTCCGTATACTCATCCAGTTTCTGAAGAGAATGGGAACGGACTTCCCCTTCTAAGGTAATCAGGTCCGGAACAATATTGGTGGCAACTCCGCCGTGGATCAAGCCAAAATTGGCAGTAGACTGCTCATCCAGCCGCCCAAGGCGGAGGTCAGCAATGGCACGCGCTGCCAGGCAGAATGCTGATATGCCATGTTCCGGATTGAGTCCGGCATGGGCGGCAATACCATGGACCTGGATTTTCAGACGATTCGCTGCCGGTGCCCCGACTATGACCCGATTGATACCTGTGGAATCAAGGGCATAGCCATATGTAGCCTGGAGGCGTTTTGCATCGAAATGCTTGGCCCCCAACAAACCGATTTCCTCACACGTGGTGAGCAGGATCTCAACCGGCCCGTAAAGAGACTCATTCTCCTGAAGGACAGCCATCATCTCGATGAGGGCGGCTATCCCAGACTTATCATCTCCACCCAGTATCGTATTCCCCAGGGAAGTAAAGATATCACCGCTGCGAAGGACCTCAATTCCGCAGCCCGGCTCCACCGTATCCATATGGCAGGCAAAAAAAATCGGCTCCCGCGCCGCTGTCCCCGGAAAACGAATAAGTAGATTTCCGCAATCAGCTCCGGTTTTTTCAGCAGAATTGTCTTCTATTACCGCTTCCGCCCCCAACTCGGTGAACACCTTGGTCAGATAATCAGCAACACCCCTTTCCTGCCGGGATGGACTGTCTATCTCACAGAGCCGCATGAACCCCTTTGCCAGCCGTTCTCTGTCGATGGAACAGTTGTTCATCCTCTTTTCTCCTCTCTTTTACTCAGGAGGACTACAGCATGACAACTGATCCCCTCCATTCGCCCTGTAAATCCCATTTTTTCAGTGGTTGTGGCCTTTACATTCATGCGCTCTTCACTTAGCGAACAGGCCTCTGAGAGGATTGTCCGCATCTCGGCTATAAAAGGAGCCAGCTTCGGCTCCTGACACACCAATGTAACATCAGCGTTGGATAATTCCATACCTTTCTCCCTTGCTTTCCCTACAACGTCTTGCAAGAGTTCAATGGAGTAGATATTTTTAAATTGTTTTTCCGAATCCGGAAAATGGAGGCCGATATCGCCTGCCCCCATGGCACCTAATATAGCGTCGCACAGGGCATGGGTCAAGACATCGGCATCTGAGTGACCGGCGAGCCCCATAGCAAAGGGAATAGTCACCCCACCGAGCACCAGCTTTCGCTTGGGAGCAAAACGATGGGCATCATAGCCATGGCCTACCAGCAGAGAAGGAACATCTGATTTTTTCATAATTTGTTCAGCAATGACCAGATCGTCCGGCCGGGTAATCTTGATATTCACCTCAGTCCCTTCAACCAACCAGACCTCTGTGCCGGCAAGCTCAAGCAACGAGGCCTCATCGGTAACATCTCTCTCTCCCACCAACTCATAGGCCCTCTGCAGGAGAGAGAGGCGTGCAGCCTGCGGCGTCTGAGCCTGCCATAAACCTTCCCGCTCAACGGTATGGAGGATTCGCTTATCAGAGCCACCTTTCTTCAGAGTATCCTTCACCGGTACAGCAGCAATGGCAGCGCCGTGCTCGGCTGCAGCACGGTAACAGCGTTCGATCAAATCAACCGTCACCAAGGGACGGGCACCGTCATGGACAAGGACGATGTCTACTCCAGTATCGAGAAGATCCAGACCTGCCCGTACCGAATCCTGTCGGCGTCGGCCACCGGCAGTCACTAGCACAGATCCCTCTGCCAGGCCATATTCTGCCAGAAGCTGAGAGGTAGATTCAACGCGGTCAGCAGGAACGACCACGACAATGTTATCGATACAGGGAGAAGCGACAAAGACACGGATGGTGTGGATAAGAATGGGGGCGCCAGCAAGAAAATGATACTGTTTAGGATGATCCAATCCCATTCTGCTTCCACTTCCGGCAGCAGGAATTATAGCGGCAGCAGTAACCATTATGGAAAATAAGACGATCTCAAGAAGAGGATTGATGTACCAAGCAGAAGCTCAATTCAATAAAAACAACTATTGATCTCTGCACCAGTATCTGAGGGAAACTGGAGCTTGAGAGCCAGCAAAGAGGAGCTAACTGAACAACCATCGCAACTGGAAGAGTTTTCAACTGAACAACTATCGCAACTGGAAGAGTTTTCCAGTGCCGCAGCTTCACCTGATCAGACTGGCGAATCTATAGTTCACTATGTGAGCCAGACTGATCAGGTGAAGATGTGGTGCTGGAGAACTCGCACTATCAAAAAAAGAAAAGGAGCGGGCTATAAGCCGAATTCTGTTTCCCTTGCGGGACCATGATCATTTCACTGTGGATGCCGATCGCCCGGCATCTCTTGCAACCTACCCGAAGACCTCAGGCGGGCCGCCCTCAATCGTCTTCCTATTTGGTCTTGCTCCGGATGGGGTTTACCATGCCCTGGATGTCACCATACAGGCGGTGAGCTCTTACCTCGCCATTTCACCCTTACCAGGCCTTAAAGACCCGGCGGTATCTTTTCTGTGGCACTTTCCACCAGTCACCCGGTGTTCGCGTTACGAACCATCCTGCCCTGTGGAGTTCGGACTTTCCTCCCCGGCCTCAAAGACCGGAGCGACCATGCACCCGCTCCCCTATCCTCTATAGTCAGATTGCTCAAAAGTTGAAAGTGAAAAATCAGATGATCGGAGACTGCAAACCGCCTGACTGGAGGTAAAAACTAACCCCCAATAACGCCTTCCTTCTCTGTTTCCTCAACCGGCTGGTGATACATAATGCGCTGACAGGTAGGGCAATCAAAATATTCATCTCCGCGAAGAAGGACATTATACCGTTGGGGGGGAATAGCCATGAAACATCCCTGACAAACACCTTGCAGGACATTGACAACAGCAAGCCCGTCGCGATGCTGACGAAGAGTGTCATATTTTTTCAGGAGCGGCGCTCTCAGATTTTTGGCCTGGGCCTCCCGCTTCTTCTCCTTGCTCTTTTTCCCTTTGAGAATCTTTTCTATGTTTTTCTTGACCTTTTCCGTCTCGTTCTGCAGCAATTCCGTCTCACCTTTAAGGAGATTTTTCAGCTCCTCAACCTCTGTGGTCAGGCTCTCCGCCTCTTCCATAATGGCAACAATCTTTTCTTCTTTTTCCTTGACGCCTTTCTTACCGTCCTCGATCTCTTTGAGTAAAGCGGCCTGCTCACGCCCGGTCTGCACCTGCATCATCTTAGACTGACGATCCTTCACATGCGCCATCTCATCGGCGGCTTCCATATCCAGGGTCCGCCGCTCTTTCTCCAGATTTTCTATTTTCCCCTCAAGCTTGGCAACTGCCTCCCCTCGCGCTGACAGATCTGCACTTCGCTTTTCCAGGGCCTCCTGCTCTCCCTGAATCTCTGAATCAATACTATCAAGTTCATGATCAATAACCTGCAGCAGTGTGAGTTGGACTATTTCTTCATTCAAAACTTTTCTCCTATCTATTGATAATATATCCGTAATGGCCTATTATTTATGAATTAATGTAAATGCTGGCCGTTCAGAATCGGTCTGGATAATATTGACATCCCAGTCCTTCTCTCGAGCCAAAGCCCCTAGCTTGTCGGCAAGTAATGCCAATGCCGGTTGTTCCGTTCCGTAATGCGTTCCATCGATAATACACAGCCCAGACTCTTCGGCCCAACGAGCCGTAGAATGCTTTATTTCTGCCGAGAGATAGACATCAGCGCCGCAGCGCTGGGCATCTTCGGCAAACTCAGAACCACTGCCACCACACAGCGCTACTGTTTTCACCTCATCAGGGGGAGTGCCGGCAACATGCACCCCATCAATCCCCAGAACATCAAAAACACGTTGCAAAAAATCTGGAAAAGAAAGAGAGACAGGGAACGTTCCTATTCTCCCCAGTCCAACACCACTCATACCAGAAAAGTTCACAGCATGGAGAAGACTCAGGCCAGTCAGCCCCAACCGCTCTGCGAGGGCATCACTGACCCCCTCTACAGCGCTGTCAAGATTGGTATGGCAGGCGATAACGTTAATTTTTTGTTCCAGAGCCCTTTCAAGAAAGGCTCCCACAGGAGTTGCAGTATTGACGGCAGAGAGAGGACGGAAAATACAGGGATGATGGGTAATCAGGGTATCTGCCCCTCTGTTGACAGCTTCTTCAAGAAGGGAAAGAGTGGGATCGAGGCCGAGAAGCAGGGAGCGAACCTGCCGATCCGGCCTGCCGATCAAGAGGCCGACGTTGTCCCAACTTTCAGCAAGGCCAAAGGGTGCAAAGCGGTTAATCCCCTCCAGGAGGTCACTAACCTGAAGAATCATCGAATCATATCCCCTAATTTTTTGAAATCAGGAAACAAAAAAAGGTACAACCCTCTCGGGTTGTACCTTTGGTTTTCTAGCGGCCTGAAACAGGTTTTTCTTCCTGTCTCACCGATACTGCGTATGAGGAGAGAGACGATCTGCTTCTCTCTATTTGCAAAAGAGTTTATTCTATTCAAGGAACCTGGTCATTTTATCAGATTCTGTAGTTATATGGTGGGCGCAGTAGGATTTGAACCTACGACCGACCGGTTATGAGCCGGTGGCTCTACCAGCTGAGCTATGCGCCCGCTCTGGCACGAAAACATCTTACATTAAGACAACCGAGCAAGAAAGTCAACTTAAAAAAAAGCAATCCCCGTTCTCCCCCTGCAAATTCGAAAAAGTTGAGACCTCTCCAGGACCTCTTTTCGTTTCTCAGGTTGAAAGAGCCCCCAGTGACCTGTATAGTCTCAAAAATGATAGAAGAATTCACCACCATTTCAGTGTGCATCTACGACTCTTGTGGCTCACCCCTAGAGGATCGCTCGTGGTTGAGCTACACGCAATTGCCTGTTTCCAAACAGGAGCAATTGCGCAGCGCATACGCCTTTCCCACTCACTTTTACATGGAGTATGATCAACAGTGATCTACAATAACCTCCTCTATTTCATCGTTGCCATTTTTCTTTTTGCCATCACCGGCAACACGGATACGCCCCAATTTCCCTTCTCAATTGCCCTGGTTATTTTTTCTGGTCTTCTCTTCTCGTATGACTTTTTGGCCAGACGTTTTTTTTCAAAAAACATGGGAAAAGGTTCGGCTGCCTACTTCAGCACCGAAAAGAAACTCTCCCTTCTGGCCCTGCTCTTCTACTCCGCCGCCCTTTATTTCTGCGATATCCATTACTACCTGGCCCCACTCTCTCTGGCTGATCTGCTTCCCTCACTGACAAATATCGGTGGTCTCGCATTTTTTGTCCTCTTTCTGGGCCTGATGTGGCGGCGAGCCCGACCAACATACGAGGCAGCCTTTGGTCAGAGCTATACGACATTGACCTTTCTTACAATCTGCCTCAGGACAAATCTCCCGATCGTCCTGCCCTGGATCCTTCTTTCCCTGACATACGACTTACTCGCCCTGCTCCCTTTCCCCGGCCTCAAATCCTTCTTTCATTCCCAGACCGGAGAATTTTTTTCCTTCATCTTCTTTCTGATTCTGCTGCTGATCTTTTTTCCCCCTCTCATTCGTCGACTCTGGGGCTGCATCCCCTTTCCCCATGGCCCTCTGCATGACCACCTGCACAATTTTTTCAAAAAACAACAGTTCTCCGCTCAAATCTATCTCTGGCCTCTCTTTGAAGGTCGGGTCCTGACCGCAGGCGTCATGGGCATCATTCCAGGTCTGCGCTATGTCTTAATTACCCCCGCACTGCTGGAAGCCTTGACACTGGATGAACTCGACGCAGTGATGGCCCATGAAATAGGCCATATCAAGAGAAAGCACATGCTTCTCTATCTCCTCATCATTAGTGGCTTCAGCGTCCTTGCCGGATTTATCCTCAAGCCATTCACCTTTTTCATCCTTTCCAGAGACAGTTTTTACCTCCTCCTGAAAAAGACAGGAGGAACACCAGAGACCGTGATCACGATCATGATGGCAGTCATCACTCTTGGTCTTATGATTCTCTATTTCCGTTACCTGTTCGGCTTTTTCATCAGAAATTTTGAACGTCAGGCCGACCTCCACGTTATTACAGCCCTGGGTTCCAGCCATTCCATCATCTCCGCCTTTGAGAAAATTGCCGTTCTTTCCGGAGACACCAGGGACCTGCCGAGCTGGCATCATTTTGGCATAGGCCAGCGTGTCGACTATCTCGAAAAATGCGAGAAGAATCCAACCTGGATTGGCCACCATAATCGAAAAGTGCTCCTCTGCCTTCTCGCCTACCTGCTGGTATTAGGGACCATAACCTTTGGCCAGAGCCTGCTGCCCTCAAACGCCTGGGAAAAATCGTACGAAGAGAAATACACAGAATACATTATCAATATGAAGATCATCCAGGAGCCGGAAAAGGCCCTGTGGCTGCGCCTTGCGGGTGACCTGCTGCAGCACAAAAAGATGGAAGAAAAGGCCCTGGATGCATACGAGAAGGCCCTGCTCCTGGAACCAACAAACCCGGAGATACTCAACAACCTGGCCTGGCTGCTGCTCACAAGCGAAAAACTGGAATTACGTGACCCTCTACGGGCCTTGTCACTGGCCAGGTTTGCCGCCATGCGGGAACCCCGAGGCCATGTCCTGGACACCCTGGCCACTGCCTATTGGGCCAACAATCTCATCAAAGAGGCAGTGGATACAGAAAAACAGGCCATCTTCGTCAATCCTGAGCAGAGCGAATATTACCGTCTCCGAATCAGGAAATTTACCTCTACGGAATATGAGACAGGCCTGCCCAGAAGGGAAGAGGAATCCATTTGACCCATGTCCCTCAGGGAAAGGAGGAATGTCCCCCCCCTGAACAAGACAATTCTCTGGCAAGACGGTGGCTTCTTCCATAAAAGTCTCCCCTGATGCGGACAAGCCAGTTCATCCCTTTAGCCAAAACCGTAGCTGCAAATGATAGAACATAAAATATTTGACCATAATTTTGAATACATAGAGATTCGCAACAAAAGCGCCCAGGCGAAAGTAGCACTGCAGGGAGCTCATCTCTTTTCTTACAAGGGCGTGGACAACAAGCCTCTTCTATGGCTAAGCGAAACAAGTTTTTTTAGGGCAGGAAAGGCGATACGCGGTGGAATTCCAATCTGTTGGCCCTGGTTCGGTAAACATAAGACAGAGCCCAGGCTGCCTCAGCATGGTTTTGCCAGAACCTTCTTATGGGAGCTTCTGGCAGTAAATGAACCTAATGCATACTCCACGGAAATCATTCTGCAGCTGCAAAACTCAGACGAAAGTTTACGACTCTGGCCGCACAGGTTTAGCCTGCAACTGCGTCTCACCGTGGCCCAGGAACTTACCCTCGCCCTCACCACCAAAAACTGCGACGAAAAGGCCTTTGAGATCAGTTCTGCCCTGCATAGCTATTTTACAGTGACAGACATTGCCAATGTCAGCGTTGAAGGTCTCCACAATAGCCCTTATCTTGACACAGTCACCCAGGAGAATAAAACGCAAAGAGGCAATCTTTCCATCTCCCGGGAAGTTGATCGCATCTTTCAGGACGTCCACAATCCGCTGATCCTTCACGATCAGGAGCGAACGATACATATTGCGGCAAGAGGCTCTTCGTCCGTCGTAATCTGGAATCCCTGGATAGAAAAATGTGCAAGAATGAGTGATATGAAGGATGATGCCTACAAAAAGATGCTCTGTATTGAAACTGCAAATGTCTTAACAGATAGGCAAAGGCTTCCGCCTGCTGCAGAGCACACCTTAACGGCAATCATCTCTGAAGGAAGCGAGAAAGTGGTCTGATCTCTCGCCAAGTTGTAACGGTAGCCACGACATAGACAAACCTGAAGCGGCCTCTCTTTTTCAAGTGCCAGCGCATCAGGCCAGGTGCTGACCCTTGAGAGAGATATCTCTACCTGGGCATCGCTGGAAAAATAAACAAGAACAGAAAGTAGAGAGGAGAGAAAAATGCCCTTACTCGGAGCCCATGAATCTGTGACTGGCGGCCTCCATCTGGCCTTTGACCACATCAGAAAGGTGGGAGGAGCGGCACTCCAGATATTCACCCGCAACCAGCGTCAATGGAAACCAAAACCAGTGAGTGCAGAGGAGCAGAAGCTTTTTGCTGCTGCCTGGCAGGAAGACCCGTCCATGCCCGTTGCCTCACACGCCTCTTACCTGATCAACCTGGCCTCCGGAAAAGAGGAACTGGTAGAAAAATCCATTGCAGCCTTTACTGACGAACTACACCGCTGTGCACTCCTCCGCATCCCCCTGGTGATCATCCATCCTGGTTCCCATGGAGGAGACGGGGTGGATGAAGGCCTGGCCCGCTTCAGCAAAAACCTTGACCAGGCCCTCGAACTGGCCGACAACCAGGTCACCGTGCTCCTGGAGACCACTGCCGGTCAGGGAACAGGACTTGGCAGCCGCTTTGAGGAGCTGGCAGCAATCCTTAACAGCTCAAAGTATCGGCAAAAACTTGGGGTCTGCATCGATACCTGCCATATTTTTGCCGCTGGCTATGATATCCGCAGCGAAGCGAGCTACCAGGCCACCATGACCGAATTCGATACCTTGATAGGGATTGAGCAAATCAAATGCTTTCACCTCAACGACTCAAAAAAGTCTCTCCAATGCCGAGTTGACCGCCACGAACACATCGGCCAGGGTGCAATCGGACTATCGGGATTTGCCAACCTCCTCAACGATCCCCGCTTTGCCAACCACCCCATGATCCTTGAGACCCCGAAGGGAAAAGACCTGCACGAAGACCGCGACAATCTCCAGACCCTGAAAAATCTTCTCAAAAGTTAAACGGGGGCTTCGCTGTACCAACAAGGAGGGTCTTTAGCCGCGAATGCCCCCGCAACTCCGCTACCAGGAAAGCGGCCAGCGCCACCTCCATTTGCGGCCAACACCCATCCCCCAAAAGGACGCAACTTATCACCATGCGCCTCACCACTTATCACGGAAATTAAAACTAAGGCCTTCCCCATACCCAGGAAGAATAAAACCCAGGCCTCTCCCTGGTCACGTTTTTTTGAAAAAGAATCGGAAAACCAATCGAATGCCGGAATGGCTAAGAAAAAGCAGCTACGAGGTCACAATCAAACGGGCCAACTCTCGTTATCCTCTGCGCACCGGCCGCATAGATGTCAGCTGGGGGAGTGCTGAACAGTTACCTCATTTGGTATTATCTGGTTCGAAGAAGAGCCACATGATCTGGGGAAAGCGCTTACGGAAACGAACCTCACAGGCATTGATTGCCTCCACCATGTCATCAGCGCTGCGACACCCCTGCATTTTGGCCTTCACTGCCACCATCACATCATTCCCCAGTTGAAAGGTGAGGAGGTTCAGGACCTGCTCGATCTTCTCCTCCTCTTCCAGAGAGGCGAGCATTTCCTCTTTCAAAGCAGGCTCTACCCCCTGACCAATGAGCAGACTCTTGACCTCAACGCCGATGAGGATGGCGATAAGGATAAGCAGGCCACCGATGACAATGGAGCCCAGAGCATCGTAAAAAGGATTGCCGGTGACCATGGTCAGCCCCACGGCAACAAGGGCAAAAGAAAGGCCCAGGAGGGCAGCCAGATCCTCACCAAAAACAACCAGGAGTTCACTTTGGCGGCTTTCACGAAACCATCGCGCCAGACTGCGATTCCCCCTCACCTTGTTCACTTCCCGCAGACAGCCCCAAAGTGAAAGGGACTCGGCCACAATGGAAAAGACAAGGACGCCAACAGCAAGCCAAGGCCTGGACAGGGCTTCTGGATGCTGCAGCTTATGAATACCCTCATAGATGGAAAACATGCCGCCGAGACTGAACATGATGAGGGCAACGATAAAGGACCAAAAATAAATGGATTTACCAAAGCCGAGGGGATAGTCAGGGGTTGGCGGTCTCTTGGCCTGCTTCAAGCCAACGAGCAGCAGAACCTGATTGCCGGTGTCAGCCAGAGAATGGATGGCTTCGGCCAGCATGGCCCCGGATCCGGTCATCAGGGCCGCTGCCAGCTTGGCCGAAAAAATTGCCCCGTTGGCCCCCAGGGCATAAAAAATAGATTTTAAAGAATCACTCTGATGCGCCATCCTCTATTTCTTGCACCACTCATAGGCATTTCGGAACATCTGCATCCAGGGCGACACTGTCAGTCCCTTCAGCTCCTCCGGCAGATAGTGGGCCTGCCAGGCCAGGAAGACACGTTCCGGATGGGGCATCATGGCCAGATGGCGTCCATCAGGAGAGCAGAGCCCGGCCAGACCGCCGGGAGAGCCGTTGGGATTAAAGGGATAGGACTCGGTGGCCTCTCCCCTGTCATCCACATAGCAGACCGGTGCCAGATTCTCGGCCAGAATCCGCTCTTTTATCCCTGCATCGGGAAACGAAAGCCTGCCTTCACCATGATCCACGTGGATACCAAAGACCAGCCCCTCCATCCCCTTAAGCATCAAAGAGGGACTCTTGCCTATCTTCACCGTACTCCAGCGCGACTCAAAACGGCCGGAGAGATTATGGACAAATCGGGGCTGTTCTTCTGCAGCCAGCCCCTGCCATGGCACCCAGCCCAAAAGGCCAAAGAGCTGGCAACCGTTGCAGATACCGAGGCTGAAGGTATCGGGACGGTCATAAAAGGCACGGAACATCTCCTTCAGAGTAGGGTTGAAACGGATGGTGGCCGCCCAGCCCTTGGCTGATTCAGGGACATCGGCATAGGAGAAACCGCCCACTGCAGCCAGCCCCCGAAAACCGTCCAGAGTAATACGACCGGCCAGGAGATCACTCATGGTGATATCCCATGGCTCAAATCCTGCGGCGTAAAAGGCAGAACTCATCTCCCGGTCAGAGTTAGAACCCTCGTCACGGAGGATGGCCACCTTTGGTTTGTCCGTTCTGGCCAGGAGCTCCGCAGGCGCAGGTTCTGGTGTGAAACTGAGGTGATACGTCGGTCCTTGGCGATCATAGCAATTTTTCTTTTCCTCATCGGCGCATTGGGCATTCACCTGCAACCGTTCCAGCTGATAACTGGTCTCCTCCCACCACTCACGGAGGAGGCGCATATCTTCATCCAGCACCGACTCTCCGTTGATCTGAATCTGTATCTTCTTCTCCTTCATAGTCCGCCCAAGGGAGAGAGAAGGAATTTCATACCTGTGCAGAAGCCCCTCCAGGGCAGCAAGATCCTCATCAGCACATTCCAGCACCATCCCCAGCTCTTCGGAGAAGAGCGCGGCCAGAGGAGAATCAGAAGTCTGCAGCTGGAGATCAAGGCCGCAGTTACCGGAAAAGGCCATTTCCAGAACAGTGGTGACAAGCCCACCATCGCTCCGATCATGTCCTGCCTGGATCAATCCCTCTCCTATCGCTTCCTGCACCGCAAGAAAGGCCTGTTTGAGGCGTTTCGGATCATCCATATCCGGACAATCACTACCGAGCCTGATCCGGGTCTGGGCCAGGGCCGATCCAGCCAGCCTGTTTTTACCATGGCCAAGATCAAGCAAAAGAAGCGAGGAGGCACCAGGCCGTTTCACATCCGGAGTAATGACCTTCCGAATATCACTCATGGCCGCATAGGCGGAAATGACCAGGGTTCGAGGCGACTTAACGGTCTCCTTACCCACCATGGTGGCCATGGAAAGACTGTCCTTGCCCCCATCTACGGCCATACCCACTGCGATCATGGCCTCACACATACCTTTGGCCGCATCAAAGAGCGCCGCCCCCTCACCGGGAAGCTTGGGCGCCCACATCCAGTTGGCAGAACATTTGACCTCTTCCAGATCGTCAATGGCGGCCCAGACCAGATTCGTCAAGGATTCGCCCACAGCCATCCTGGCACCTGCGGCCGGATTGACCAGCATCTTGATCGGCTGCTCACCTATGGCAGTGGCGCCACCACTCAGGCTGAAGTGCGACTGGGCCACCACGGCCACATCACTCACCGTCAGTTGCAAGGGGCCACAGCACTGCTGACGGGCAATGAGTCCGGTCACGGCCCGATCCACCTTGTTGACGAGAAAACGCTTGGAACCCACGGAAACCAGGCGCAGGACATCATGCAGGGCCTCACGCACCGTCAGGTCAGCCGGCAGGGTCAAGGGTCGGAGCTGTGGATCGATACGACTGTCCTCAAAGGTCTTCCGGGGAATATCACCGAGAAGCTCTGCCAGGTCTATATCCACGGGCGTAGAATCATCCTGTTCGTCATGGACCACAAATTGAAGGTCGCCGGTGACCTCGCCCAGGACCTCACAGCCCACCTTTTCACGCTCACAGATGGCCTGAAACTGCTCAATATTTTCAGGACTGATGAGAAATCCGGTACGCTCCTGATATTCGGCCACATAGATTTCCAGCACCGACATGGTAGGGTCACCCACCCGGATATTACGGATCTCGATACAGCCGCCGGAATGTTCAACCAACTCTTTTAAGACATTGGCCGGGCCACCTGCACCCTGGTCATGGATCACATCGATGAGCGTCTTATCTCCCATCTCATTGCAGGCCCGGATGACACGGTTCATCTTCTGCTCCATCTCTGCATCACCACGCTGCACGGCATTAAAGTCCAGCTCGGAGACATTTTCTCCCTGGAGCATGGAAGACGCGGCCCCACCGCCGAACCCGACCCGATAGGCTGGCCCACCCACCTGGACGATCTTCATACCTTTCTGTTCTGTATCTTTGTCCGTATGCCGATCATCTATCTGACCTATGCCGCCGGTAAACATGATGGGCTTGAGAAATCCCCAGCGATCGCCGTTTTCCAGGCGGAGATCAAAAGAGCGGGTAAACCCCTGGATCAGTGGTTCACCAAATTTATTCCCGTAATCAGAGGCTCCGTTACTGGCCTCAATCTCTATCTCCAGGGCAGAGGCCAGGTTATCAGGACACTGATACGAATTTTCCCAGGGCAGGGTGTACCCCGGAATATGAAGATTTGCTACGCAATACCCACTGGTTCCAGCCACCACAAAACCACCCTTGCCCGTCCCCTGGACGTCACGGATGCGGCCGCCGGTACCGGTCTCGGCCCCAGGGAAGGGGGCAACACCGGTGGGAAAGTTGTGGGTCTCTGCCGTGAGCAGGACGTGATAGCGGACGTCAACGGTATCAAGGGCACTGGGCAGACCGGGTAGGCCAGGAACAAGGGTTTTGATATCATGGCCCCGGATGACGCTGGAATTATCTTTAAAGGCCACCAAGCTGCCTTTGGGATTTTCATGCAAGGTGGCAATCACCAGATCAAAAAGGGTCTCTTCCTGGACCTCTCCATCAATGATCTGCTGTCCCCGGAAAAAACCGTGCCGCGAATGTTCGGAATTGGCATTGTTGAGATCCATGATCTCGACAATGGTGGGATTCCGGTCATTTTTTTTGACAAAATAGTCGTAATAAAAATTCCGATCACGCTCATCCATGGAAATCCCGGGGATCTCCAGCAGTGCATCCGGGCCCTTGCCCTTCATATCCACATCATAGACCGCTTCAGGCTGAATCCCGGTCTCAAAGGTGGTCAGCGGCTCCGGATAAGGGCATTCTGTCATCCGGTCATGGTTGTTGCGAACAAAATCCTCCAGATTCTCGCCCTCGCCTACCGTATACCTGCGGGAACGTTCCACCCGGCTGACGCAATCGAGCCCGGTGGCCCGACAGATGGAGACCATATTGGAAGACCAGGCCGTGGCAAAGTTGAGCCGGGGTCCGAGTTCCACCACCCGCGTCCCTGTCAATCCCGTTACCGTCGACACGGAACCGGCCAGAAAACCGTCGGCCAGGATCAGCTGCAGCCGCTTCCTTTCCTCGTCCGTCAGGGGACGATTTGATTCGATATTAAAACAGTATTCTCGGTCCTCACCGGTTTTTCGGTATAACTGACTGACAGTAGCTGACATGAGCATTCCCTATATGTAATGAATAGTTCAGATGTGTTTTTGAGAGACTCGTAACGAGGAATATCCTCAGAGTTAGACGTTCCCTTGTTTATAACAGATAGCCGCCCCAGTTGAAAACGAAAGTTTTTTCGTCATTATTCAGGTAAGGCCTCGCAACTGGCAAACAACGGCTTTGTAACTGTTCAGCAGTACTTTATATTCGTTCAGTCAGGACTTGGAAACATACTCGTGCTCTGTGAGACGACCTCGATGAACGGAGATGGAGTGCTACCGAATAGTGACGTTTCTTCTTCGTCCGCTCCAGCCTTAAAACAGCAATCAGGAGAGAAAGTTCCTTGATAAAGTGGCAGGAAAAGAGCAGAATAGTTGGAGTACAGTCATGCAATATTGTTAGAAGTTTCCGGTTTCAAACCGGCAAAAGGTATTTTAATGAATTTTCTCAACAGCGACGCCCTCCTTGATCTCCTGAGCAAAAAGGGCCTCATCACCCCAAAGCAACGGCAATTTATCACCCTTGAAAAAGGCAAACAGCGGCAAAAACTCCTCAAACAATTCGGGGACGCCAGAAAGCTGGACAAGAACTTTCCGGATTTAGTGGATGTCATTGTCTCTTTCAATTTAGATCTGGGTGACAAAAAAGGAAAATCGCTGGATGAAGATACCATTATGCTGGCAGTAAGCCAGGCCTTTAACATCCCTTTTAAAAAGCTGGACCCCCTCAATCTCGACATGGATACGGTAACCAAGACCATATCCAAAAACTTTGCCCTCAACCATATGCTCCTTCCTTTCAACTTCCAGAATGGTATCCTGGAAGTTGCAGTCTACAACCCAGACAATACGACAGCCCTGAAAGACATTGAACAGGCCAACCAGGTCAAGATCAAACGCTATCTCTCTCCAAAATCAGACATCAAAAAGATCTTGTCCGAATTTTTCGGATTTCAACGTTCCATCAGTGCCGCAGAAAGCCAATTCGGTGGCCCTGCCCTTGGTGGTTCGGTGGATATCGGCAACCTGGAGCAGTTTGTCAAAATTTCCTCTTCCAAAGAGATATCTTCCTCAGATCAGCACATCAAATCGGCAGTCAACCATCTCTTCAACTATGCCCTGGACCAGACTGCCAGCGATATTCACGTGGAACCCAAGCGTAACAGCTGCATGGTCCGTTTCCGTATAGACGGTGCCCTGCATACCATCTACAACCTGCCGAAGGCGGTCCATTCGGCCATTACGGCTCGTATCAAGTTTCTGGCCCGCCTGGACATTGCCGAAAAACGAAGACCTCAGGATGGCCGTATCAAGCTTGCCATGGGTGGGGACAAGGAGGCCGAGGTCCGCGTGTCCACAGTACCGGTAGCCTTTGGAGAAAAGGTGGTCATGCGTATCCTGGATCCGAATGTAATCTTTCAGGATCTGGACAATCTGGGATTTTCGCAAAGGGATCGAACCGTTTACAATTCATTTATCACGTCACCGCACGGCATTGTCCTGGTCACCGGCCCCACCGGCTCGGGTAAATCCACCACCCTCTACTCCACCCTGGAAAAGATCGCTACTCCGGAAATAAATATCGTTACCGTCGAAGACCCGGTGGAGATGATCCATGAGGCATTCAACCAGATTTCCATCCAGCCCCTCATCGATGTCACCTTTTCCACCATCCTCCGCAATATCCTGCGCCAGGACCCGGACATCATCATGATCGGTGAAATCCGCGATCTCGACACCGCCTCCCATGCCGTCCAGGCGGCCATGACCGGCCACCTGGTCTTCTCCACCCTGCACACCAACGATGCGGTCTCCTCCATTGTCCGCCTCCTGGACCTGGGTCTTGAACCTTTCCTCATCTCTTCCACCCTCCTCGGAGCCTTGGCCCAGCGCCTGGTGCGTACCATCTGTTCTCAATGCGCAGAATCTTTCAGCATGAAGGGAACAGAACTGCTGAAACTCGGTTTCCCGGTGGCAGAAAACGATGTCTATACCCTGAAACGGGGAAAGGGCTGCAGGCATTGCCGGGGAACAGGATATAAGGGACGATGCGGAATCTTCGAGCTCTTCCCGCTCTCCGAACAGATGAAAAAGATGATCAGTGACCGACAGAGCAGCAACGAAATAAGGCAGCTTGCCATCCGCGAAGGAATGACTACCTTACGTGAAGACGCCTGGGAAAAGGTCAAGGCAGGAATCACCACCTATGAAGAAGCCATGCGGGTAACCGCTGAATAAGAAGGCAAAGAATACAATCACCTTAATACGATAAGTAATGGCAACAAAAGACACAAGCAAGGCGGTCAAGATCGTCTGCAAAAACAAAAAGGCCTTCCACGACTACCATATCGATACCACCTACGAGGCCGGAATCATGTTGAGCGGGCCGGAGGTCAAATCGTTACGGGCCGGTAAAGCCAACCTCCGTGACGGCTATGCCCAGATTGATGGCCGAGGAGAACTTTATCTCCATAACGTCCATATTTCCTTTTACACCTTTGCCACCCATAACCCGAATGAACCTTTGCGGGTACGCAAACTCCTGCTCCACAAACGAGAACTGCAAAAACTGATTGGAAAATTAAAAGAAAAGGGCCTTGCGCTGATCCCACTAAAGATATACTTTGTTGCAAATGGGAAGGCCAAAGTCGAATTAGGTCTTGCCCGCGGTAAAAAAATGTACGATAAACGGGCCAGCCTGAAAGAAAAACAGAGCGACCGTGAACTGCAGCGGGTAATGCGTCATAACCAGGTTGGCTAGACCTGACAACATAACATTTTATTTATTAAACTCAAAAATATGGGGGCGAAACGGCTTCGACAGGGATGTGTAAGCTTTACGTTGCATGCCGAGCTTCTGTCTGCTCGTTAAACTGATGGAACTTTAATTATAATCGCCGACGATTATAACTACGCACTGGCAGCTTAGTCTGCTGTGCCGTTCCCCCGGTCTTTGCCCATAAGACCGGACCGGAGCGCCGACTCAATGGGCTGGTCCTCCGGCAATGCCTGTAGCCGGAGGACGAGAACTACAGGCTAGCGTCAAGAGACCCTTGTTCCGGCGGGGCCCTTGGCGCGAAGACTAAAGCCCGGGACTAAGCATGTAGATACGGGAGGGGAGCATTTTTGGACGCGGGTTCGACTCCCGCCGCCTCCACCAATTAGCAGTTCAAAGAAGTCCAGTAAAGACCAAAACCCCGAGAGCCATCAAGGCTTTCGGGGTTTTTCTGTTTTATAGTGTATAGTAAAATCCATTGACATCTACCGTCAAAGGGGGATACCGTCATGTCACTCACTGATACCGCCATCCGAAATGCAAAAGCCAAAGATAAGCCCTATAAATTATCAGATGGGAGAGGTTTGTACCTGTTGATAAATAAACAAGGAAAATATTTTCGATGGGATTATCGATTTGGTGGAAAAAGAAAAACTTTCTCTTTTGGGATTTATCCTGATGTCAAACTCAAAGAGGTTCGGGAAAGACATGAAGACCTAAGGCGACTTTTGGCTCAGGATATAGACCCTATGGAGTATAAAAAAGAACTAAACAACACACCTGCTTGAAGGCAGGTGGGTTTAAAAGCGCGGACTGAAAGTCACGCAATACCGTCATTAGCCGGTTTCTGAACCACCGAATTTCAATGTTAATCTTCTTGGCAATTGATATTTACGATTTTATATGAACCATCCTTACGATCAATTGTGACCTTATAAGATACCAACTTTTTATCGTAGCAAGCCTCCTCCACAGAAGAGGAGCTATTTTCACCACTTTTCGAAAAATCGTTCAAAAACAACTGCTAGCAAAATGCTACCCGCCTCAAAGGCGGGGGTTTAAACCTTAAGCAGAAACAATTAAAGTCAAAATCCAGAATGAGGCTTTGCATTCTTTTGAAGTTGTAGCACGCGAATGGTTTGTCAAAAATAAACCGGTGTGGACGAAAAAGCATGCACAAACCATAATCAGTCGTCTTGAGAATAATATTTTTCCTTGGCTGGGGAAAACTGAAGTTTTTGATATTTCTGCACCAATGCTGCTTGAAACATTGAGGAGAATAGAAGACAGGGGCGCTATAGAAACGGCCCATCGTGTTAAACAGATTTGTGGCCAAATCTTTAGGTATGCAATAGCAACCGGAAAGGCTGAGCGTGATCCTACTGCTGATCTTAAGGGTGCTCTGCCCCCGACTCGGGCAAAAAGTATGGCGACGATCACTGATCCAAAGAAAATTGGTGATCATGGCCTCAGGGTTTATTTCACCACAATGGATACCTTGATTAAAAAACTCAAAGAAGGCTCGAGCAGGCAAAAGGCTTATCTCAATTCAAGTCTGGTGGTAGTTGATGAGGTCGGATACCTGCCGGTAACTCCCCAGGAGGCGCATCTCTTTTTCCAGTTTATCTCCTACCGCTATGAACGGAGCTCCACTATTATTACATCCAACAAGAGCTTCGGTGACTGGCAGGAATTGTTTGGCGATCCAGTCATTGCCACCGCCATACTAGACCGGCTGCTTCATCACTGTAAAGTGGTCAACATCAAGGGTCATAGCTACCGACTCAGAGAACATTCGATCTCAAAACAGATTTTCAAAGAACAGGAACAAAAACAACAGGCAGATCAAACTATATTACAGAGCCAATAGGCAATCAGGTGGTACACTTTTCAATTGCCGAAACTGGTACACTTTTACATTGCCATTAACAAGGGATTGGCTGCTTAACCCCGGTAAACGGACAACAAGCCGGGATAAGTGCCTTGGTAGTATATTGACGTTAATAATGTTAAAGGTACACTCCCTTATCTTGTTTCTTATGAAAGACATTCAAGAGTAAGGCACTAATATGCAATATAAACACGGTGAAATAGTATTTTATCAGGCCGACGATGGTGGAAGTTCTTTCGAGGTAAGCCTTTATAAAGAATCTGTCTGGCTTTCTCTGAACCAGATGGTGGAGCTGTTTGGTCGCGATAAGTCAGTTGTTTCCAGACATTTGAATAATATTTTTAAATCTGGTGAGCTGAAGCGTGATGCAGTTGTTGCAAAAAATGCAACAACTGCCGCAGATGGAAAGACGTACCAGGTGGACTACTATAATCTGGATGCTATTATTTCTGTTGGCTATAGGGTCAACTCCATCCGTGGTACCCAGTTTCGTATTTGGGCAACTTCAATTCTTAAAGATCATCTGATAAAAGGGTATACCGTCAACGAAAGACGCTTGGCCGAAAAGGGCCTTGTGGAGATGGAACAGGCGGTGACTCTTCTGTCCCGTACCCTGCAAACCCATGAACTCGTCACTGATGAAGGTAAGGCTGTCCTGGATGTTGTTACCCGTTATGCCAAGTCCTGGACGCTTCTTCTTCAATATGATGAGGACCAACTTAAACTGCCCCAAAAGAGCAATCCGGCCAAACAAGCCTTTGACTATCAGCAGGCTAAAGGGGCCATTGCAAAGTTGAAGGTTGAACTCGTTAAACGTGGTGAAGCAAGCGATCTTTTGGGCCAGGAGCGAGAGGGACACTTGCAAGGTATTTGGGGAAGTATCAATCAGACCTTTGATGGTGACGATCTTTATCCGAGTGTGGAGGAAAAGGCTGCCCATTTGCTCTATTTTGTGATTAAGGATCATCCTTTTTCTGATGGAAATAAAAGGATTGGGGCTTTTCTATTTCTCCTTTTCCTGCAGGAAAATGATTTGCTTGAACAATCTGGTATTAATGAGAACGGACTTGTTGCCTTGGCTTTGCTGATTGCAGAAAGTGATCCGAGGCAGAAAGACCTTATGATTCGTTTGATTTTGAATTTGTTAAAGAATTAAAGTAGTTCTCAATCTGGTGATTTCCAAATAGCCCATCTGAAAAAGTCAGGTAGTTATCTGTTTATACTTTTTCGACATAAGCGACTGTCCAGTTTTTAGTGTGAAAAACTGGACAATTGAAGTTTGTGGTGTTGCTCTGTTGAGTATGAATATAGCTGATATCATGAGGTCTAAGGTGAATAGATTTTCGAAAACCTACGTCTTTAACGACATATTTTATGTTTATTGCTTTTTCGACATGAAATGTTATTATGTCGAAAAAGACAAGGAGCTGATATGCAAATGTTACTCGTTTCACCTAAGGATATAGGTGTTGCACTGCGGACTCTTCGTAAGGAGAAGGGGTTGAGCCAGAAAGAGTTGGGCCAAAGAGTTGGGCTTGATCAAAAAAAGATATCGTTGCTTGAAAACGGTAACGCAAACTGCAGAGTTGACAGCCTGTTTCGTTTACTCTCTGCCCTGGAGCAGGGCGTTGTTTTGCAATCTAAATCTAACTCTTCTACTTCAAATCAGGATGACTGGTAATGTCCTCGAAAAGGAATGTTTCACTGCAAATATTGATGAATGGGTATTTGGTTGGTCGCTTGCATTCTTCAGCTCAAGGAGTTTTGAGTTTTAATTATGAAAAATCATGGCTTGATTTTGACAATCGAAGACCTTTATCTCTTTCATTGCCTATAAGCAGTCAAAGCTACAGTGGCGTTATTGTCGAAAATTACTTTGATAATCTCCTTCCAGATAGCCTAGCAATTCGTAGCAGGTTGCAGGCACGTGTGGGAGCTGAGACGACCCGGTGTTTTGATTTACTTTCTTACATTGGTAGAGATTGTGTAGGGGCATTGCAGCTGGTGGCAGAAGGAGCCCCTGTTGATATTCGAAAAATAACAGCGACGCCTTTATCCGATGTTGAGATTTCAGCAATACTTCAGAGTTATCGAACCATGCCTTTAGGTGTGAATATTGAAGAAGATTTTCGTATATCAGTAGCAGGAGCCCAGGAAAAGACAGCATTCCTAAAACAGGATAATCGTTGGTGTAGACCAAGTGGTGCGACGCCAACCAGCCATATCTTTAAATTACCCATAGGAGAAATGGGAAACACCGGTATTGATCTTGCGGATAGTGTAGAGAATGAATGGCTCTGCCTGCAGTTACTTGCTGAATTTGGAGTACCGGTAGCAAGTAGCGAAATAATGCAGTTTGGTGAGCAAAGGGTCCTCGTTGTTGAGCGTTTTGATCGTCGTTGGGCAAAAGATGGATCGTGGCTCATGAGATTACCTCAGGAAGATATGTGTCAGGTTACAGGTGTATCCGGAAACTTGAAATATGAAAATGATGGTGGCCCAGGCATGCGCACGATTATGGATATCTTGCTGGGGTCTGAGCGTAGTTATGATGATCGTCGGGTATTCATGATGACCCAACTGCTTTTTTGGATGTTGGCTGCTATTGACGGTCATGCTAAAAATTTCAGTATTTTCCACATGCGAGGAGGTTTGTTCCGTATGACTCCTCTTTACGATGTTATTTCGGTTCATCCACTGGTTGCAAACGGACAGTTGGCAAGTCAACGTGTAAATATGGCGATGGCGGTTCAATCTAAAAATCGACATTACCGTAGAGATAGGATTGTTCGAAGGCATTGGCTAGAAGCTGCAAGGAAATGCCGCTTTTCCGATGGCGAGATGGATAAAATTATTGAGGAATGCTGTGACTCAGTTGATGGTGCAATAGAGCGTGTTGCCGCTCGAACTCCAGGTGGATTTCCGGAAGTGATAGCTAAAGCTATTTTTGCCGGTTTACGTTCATCACGAGATAGTTTGGTACGATAAGAGGCGTGAGGTTCTAAGTATGAAACGGATGATCATGAAAAGATCAACACAGAGTACAAAATAGAGTTGTCCAGGAAGGGCTCATTGTTCTTAATTGCACTCTTATGAAGAAGTAAAATTCTATTTACGTAATTGCCTTGTGACGAGTGATGGTGCGATAGATTACTGTAAAGACAATATTTATGATGGTGTAATGATAATTGAGATGTGTGATGGGTGCAAGACCAGCTAAGTGTTTTCGCTTCTCTGTGGAGGCTATCTCCAAAAAGCTCAACACCTGTTTGTCTATTTTAGATTACGCCCCAACTTGAAGTAAGAAGTGAAACGAGACTAGCAAGGACATTACAATGCTTTTTCGACAGTTTGGAAAAGTAGAAGCTTTTATTTCAACACCGTTGCAGCTAATATCAGTCATTTATTGGTAAAAGCCGTATTCACCGAGTTCATGCTGAGTAAGCCTGGAGCGACCACATTTTAATGATTTTAAATAATGAGGCTGAGCGTTGCAGGCAGGCCTATCAGAAGCATTTTGAAGAGACTCTAAAATCCAGCAATTCTCTGGAACAGGCTGTAGATTCATGTGCCCACCTTTTCCTCGACGGAAAACCGGTAAAAAAGGGATACACCACTCAAGTTTGATCATCTGCACTCTGGCAATTGGTCTTCAATGGCAACTGGATGATTTGACCATATTCGAATACCTTCTGTACGCAAGTCTATTCACTTTCCAGAATCTTGTACCTGAACGATTCGAGTTATCGATGATAGACGACGAATGGGATGAAATTCATCAAAGTGCTTGGGATGCTTTGAGTGAGCTCCTGATGTGGAAGTTGAAAACAAGAGACGAGAAGGATCTAAAGCTTAATGAGAGATTTTTGGCAAAATCTCTCAAGCGTCATTTGATACCACTGTTGTTGCCTGGAGAAAGATCTCCCTCATTAAGCCTTAAGAATCTTGAGGTGTTCAGCCAGCTAGTCGCTGCTGTAGTAAAACGTAATAATTTTTTGCACAGGACAATTTTTGAGTTCTGTTTGGACGACGATTACCGCTATAAATTTGATGGCGAGCATTTAACCCTATACCCAATTGAAATACCTGAGGAGTCGGAATGGGATTTCAATGGCAGAAAATTATCAGCACTACATAATTATTGGTTCAATAGGGCAGTAATCGAATATTTCAATTCTGATTTACCGAATGAAAAATTTGGGTTGCCTGAAAATGACGTGTCTAACCGCATGGCATATATCAAGGCCACTCAGGTGTATCTTCAATTGGATGAGATAAACGGTAAAGATCCAGGTGAAGTAGATCTCCTCTGCTATCTGGATAAGCATCTTCTCGTCTTAGAGGTAAAATCGACTTACATCAGAAAGACTAAACAGGATGCCTGGATCCATCTAACCAATACGTTGAGAAAGGCTTCACAGCAGCTCAGACAAAAAGAAAATGCAATAGCTCAAGCCATCGTAGATGACGCTAACCTACAATCAAAACTCAAAATTCCGGATCAGAAAGATGCTATCAAAATTTATCCATGGATTGTTGATAGTTCGATAGAATATGACCAGGAACTCATCGATGGCTATCTCAAGGTTTCTTTGGAGGGTTTGATTGTCATTCTGAACAATGAACGGGAATTACTCACAGGGAATCTGTTGACGGAAGAAGAGTTACCAAAGGACGATATGTTTTCTGGCGGATTCTCAGTCCGGCGTTTCATAGAGCTTGTGGAGAAAGGGGAATTGTGGTCGGTACTCGAAGAAGGCACATACATAAATATAACTTAGGATTTCTCTGTCTTTTAGCACTTCTCATGGGGGAGTAGCTTCTATTCTAATCCCGATTGTTAAATTGATTATGATCCTGGTATGCCATCAACTTGTCGTTGTGGCATGTGCCTTTTAAACTTGCCCTATTTATAGCAGATGTTATACTTCTCGAAAATTAATTAGCTTAAATTACTGCGTAATATGGCTATATTCGCAGGAGATGAATTGATGATCAGAAAACCCGAAAATTTTCCGCAGCAAGTCAAAAAAATTCGGCTGCAACTGAAGCTTTCCCAGGAAGAGTTGGCCCAGTGCCTGGGGGTAAGCTTTGCCACAGTCAATCGCTGGGAGAATGGCAGGACGAAGCCGTCGAAGCTGGCCTTGAAACAATTTGCAGCGTTTTGCACGACGAACAGCCGCAGCGGCAAGCTGAAACTCGATAATAAGGATGTAACCCCATGACACCTGGCAACTTTCAGCAACTCGCGAACTTCATCTGGTCCGTTGCCGATTTGTTGCGCGGGCCATACCGCCCACCTCAGTATGAACGGGTGATGCTGCCACTGACAGTATTACGTCGTTTTGATGCCGTCCTTGCACCAACAAAAGAAAAAGTCCTGCAAAGATTTGCTTCGCTGGAAGGGAAAGATCCGCAACTGATTGACCGGGTGTTGAACGAACTGGCCAAGGACGAAGACGGCAAACCGCTTGGATTTCATAATCATAGTCAGCTTGACTTCCTTAAACTCAAAGGCGATCCGGACAATATCGTTCAGCATCTCGAGCAATATATCGATGGCTTCTCTGAGAATATTCGTAAAATATTCGACCGCTTTGAGTTCCATGCAGAAATTGAAAAGCTGGCCGAGGCCAACCGCCTCTATCAGGTAGTTGCCCAGTTCGCAAGCATGGACCTGCACCCCAACCGTGTGGATAACATTACCATGGGGCTGGTTTTCGAAGATCTTATCCGCCGTTTCAATGAGGCTGCCAACGAGACGGCTGGAGACCACTTCACCCCGCGTGAGGTCATCCGCCTCATGGTTAACCTGCTGCTCGAGCCCGACACCAAAGTGCTTACACAGGGGGGCATCATCGTCACTATCTATGATCCCGCCTGCGGTACCGGCGGCATGCTGGCGGAAAGTCAGAACTGGATACGCGCTCACAATGAAGAAGCGACCGTCAAGGTTTTCGGCCAGGACTACAACCCGCGCTCCTATGCCGTGGCAGCCTCGGATCTGCTCATCAAAGGGCACAAGGACAGCCGCATCGAATACGGCAACACCCTGCCCAATGATCAGTTCCCAGACATGCATTTTGACTATCTGCTGGCTAATCCGCCTTTTGGTGTTGATTGGAAGGGGGAAAAAAAAGAGATTGATCGCTGGCCTAATTTTCGCGGCTACAACGGTAAACTGCCGCGTATTAACGATGGCGCACTGCTCTTTCTGCTGCACATGATTTCCAAAAATCAGTCATGGAAAGAAGATGATCGCAATAAACCCGGAACGCGCATTGCCATCGTCTTCAACGGCTCGCCACTCTTTACAGGCGGTGCGGGCAGTGGTGAGAGTGAGATACGCCGATGGATTATTGAACATGACTGGTTAGAGGCCATCGTCGCCCTGCCCGAACAGATGTTTTACAATACCGGTATCGGTACCTTTGTCTGGGTTCTGAGTAATCGCAAAGAAAAACACCGTAAGAAGAAAATTCAACTGATCGATGCCCGCGAGCGTTTCACGCAGATGAAACGAAGCCTGGGCAACAAACGCCGTTATCTGGATGAAACCGTCATTGACGATCTTACCCGGGAACATGGTACGCTGACCGAGTCCAAGACCAGCAAGGTTTTTGACAACATCGCTTTTGGCTATCGGCGCGTAACCATCCTGCGTCCACTACGTCTGCGTTTCCAGATCACTCAGGAGGCCAAGGAACGCTACCTCGACACCTGTCCTGAACTGCTTGATGCAATACTTGCGGTGGAAGAAACCTTGGGGGGCGAACCATATTATGATTGGAATGAAGTCTGGGGCAAGGTCGAGAAGATAATCAAGGTGCTGCCGGACGATATCGACGGCTGGACCAAGGGGGCAAAAGGCACAGCCCAGAAAAAGCTGTTTCGTCAGGTGTTCACCGAACCTGATCCAGATGCCGAACCGGTTATCGCGAAACTCCATAAGACCCAGAAGCTCGATACCGAAGCACTGTTTCCCGGTCAATCTCTCCCCGAGCTGAAATCAGATGAAATATACGCCCTGCTGGGTTTGTACATCGCCGGTAAAGGCAAGCATGTCGAGTATGAGCCCGATCCCTCACTCAAGGATTTTGAAAATATCCCTCTTAAGGAAGACATCATAAGCTATGTCCTGCGCGAGGTGCGCCCCTATGTGGATGACGCCTGGATCGACCGGACCAGCCTTGACGAGCAGGATGGCGGCATCGGCAAGGTGGGATACGAGATCAACTTCAACCGTGAGTTCTTCCAGTACCAGCCTCCGAGGCCACTGGCCGAAATCGATGCGGAGCTTGCTGCGGTGGAGAAACGGATTATGGAGCTCTTGCGGGAGGTGACGGCGTGAGTACACCGGACAGGGGAGAACTGATCGTTTACCGCACCGAGGATGGACAGGCGGAAGTCCAGCTGCAAACCCTGGATGGCTCCGTCTGGCTCAATCAGGGCGAGATGGCCGAGCTGTTCGATACCACCAAGCAGAACGTCAGTCTGCACATCAAGAACATCCTGAAAGATGGGGAGCTGCCGGAGGCGGCAACTGTCAAGGAATCCTTGACAGTTCAAAACGAGGGCAACCGCAGGGTCCAGCGCAATACCTACCTGTACAATCTGCACATGATCCTGGCGGTGGGCTACCGGGTGCGTTCGCCGCGCGGCACCCAGTTCCGCCAGTGGGCCACCGCCCACCTGGCCGAGTATCTGGTCAAGGGCTTCGTCATGGACGACGAACGGCTCAAGAACCCCGGCGGCTGGGACTACTTCGACGAGCTGCTGGCCCGCATCCGCGAAATCCGCGCCTCGGAGAAGCGCTTCTACCAGAAGGTGCGTGACCTCTTCGCGCTCAGTTCTGATTACCGTTCCGACGACCGCGCCGCCCAGCTCTTCTTCGCCGAAACCCAGAACAAGCTGCTCTTTGCTGTTACTCACCAGACCGCCGCCGAGATCGTCGTCTCCCGCGCCGACCCGGGCGCCCCCAACATGGCGCTCACCAACTGGAGCGGCTCGCGGGTACGCAAGCATGATGTGATCGTGGCCAAGAACTATCTTTCCGCCGATGAAGTGGACACCCTCAACCGGCTGGTGGTCATCTTCCTGGAACAGGCAGAGTTGCGGGTGAAAGAGCGCAAGCAGCTCACCCTTGACTACTGGCGGCAGAATGTCGACCGCCTGCTGGACTTCAATGAAAAGGCTGTGCTTACCCATGCCGGCAGCGTCTCGCGCGAGGCCATGGAACGCATCGCCCGCGAGCGCTTCGACGCCTTCGACGAAAACCGCCGCATAGCCGAGGCCAGGCAGGCCGATGCCGAAGAAATCGCCGAGCTTACGCGGATTGAAAAGCAGCTTGAAAATAAGAAGGAAAAGCGATGAATCCGGGAGGGATGATGGCCTCACAGGAAGGCACGAAGACACGAAGGATCGAAGATCTTGGCACAACCAAGAACTATAGCCAAGTTCCTTGGCAGCGATGTGCCAAATTAGATTGGCCAGCAACTCAGTCCACATATGTTTGACATTTCTCTTGGAAAAATGCTTCAGCCAACCTCAAATAACCCGGATGACGTCGAAACACCTTATATCAAGGCGGTCAATGTTCAGTGGGATGATTTAAACATCGAAGATCTACCAACTATGTGGGCGAGCCAGGGTGAGATAAAGGCACTCAATCTCAGGGTAGGCGATTTGTTGGTTTGCGAGGGTGGCGAGGTCGGACGGGCGTCCATTTTGAAAAATGAGCCACCTGAGAACTGCATCTATCAAAACGCACTTCACAGGGTACGTTCACTAAACAACGATGTTCGCTATTTAAAATACTGCTTAAAGCAGGCTTCTGAAGCAGGTTGGTTCGATGTTTTATGCAATCGCGCAACCATTGCCCACTTTACGGTTGAGAAGTTTCGGGAACTACGCATTCATATTCCATCGCCGGAAACCCAACGCCTGATCGCCGACTACCTCGACATGGAAACCGCGCGCATCGATGCGCTGGTGGCGGAAAAGGAAAAGATGCTGGCCCTGCTGGATGAAAAGCGCGCCGCCCTCATCAGCCGCGCCGCTATACGGAAGTGGATGTGCGTGATAAGACGGAGTCGGTTTTCGTCCATGTTTTTAGTGCCTACCCGACTGTGCCGTCACCTTACTACACCGGCTTGGCATCGTAGATTTAAAAATACTGCATTGTCCAGAACCGTCTATTTGATCGAGAGGTGGATTCTCGGCGTGTTTGTTATTTAAGGTAGGTGAAAATGGCAAGGAAACCTAAAAAAGGCGATGCCCTATCCGAGTTGCTGTCGGCGGCATCACACAAAGTCCTATCACAATTGATTGTCGAGCTGGCAACGGAGTTTCCCGATGTCCGACGGGGATGTTTTGATTTTCTGAAATCCCAGGTTTCGGTTTCCGAAGCTCTGATTCAACGCTCAGAAGGTGAAGCTGTTCTGGCTCTCTGGTCCGAACTGGCGCCAGATCTGGAAGAACTGGATGATTATGGTGGTGGCGACTATGCCACCACGGATCATGTCGCAGATCTGTTGGACCAGGTTCGAGAGCGGCTGGATTCCCAAAAGGTGGATGCTGATTCCCGGCAAGAGATTCTGGACGTAACCCTGCCGTTTATCGAGAGCGGCAATGCCGGCTTGGACGACATGCTCTACGATATCGCCTATGCGACCTGTTATGATGATGACGACCTACGTTCACTGGCGCAGAATTTTGAGGCAATGAAGGGTGAATGGAAAACGGTTCATGCCCGCAGAATCTACCGTCGTCTCGGAGACCGGGATAAATATCTTCAGTTGCGTTCCCAGCAGATGGAATTAGGCGCCGACTACCATGACATGGCCACCTTTTATTGGGACTCCGGCGAGCAAGAAAAAGCCTTGCGGGTGGCTGAAAAAGGCTTACATAAGGCAAAGGGCCGCATGGATGAGCTGCGCGCTTTTGTCACTGCCAGAGCTGAAGAAACGGGTGATCGAGAAAAGTATATGGCGCTTCAATTCGACCAGGCCACTGACGGCCTGACCTTCGAAAAATATGTGGCTTTCAAGAAGCTGTGCAGTGCCGAAGAATGGTGTCTTTACGAGCCACAAATTCTCTTGCAGTTGAAAAATGCCGGGGCAGGTAATCGGCTGAAAATTCGCATGCATCGCAAGGAGTATGATGAGGCATTGGCTATCTTGTCCAAAGGACGATATCCCATCTCGTCCTGGGGCGGCGAATACGAAATCCAGGTGGCACAGAAGCTTGAAAAACGCTACCCCGAAAAGATTCTCAAATACTATCTATCCGGCTTGGGTAATTTGGACCGGAATGCAGAGCGTAAAGAGTACGCTCGTAATGCCAAAATAATGGTTAAAGTGCGGCATATGCTGGTCGAGGTGCTCGGCGATGGAGCCCGCTGGGAAAAGTTTGCAAGCAAGATCAAGAAAGATAATCTCCGGCGACCGGCATTTCAGCAGGAGTTTGCCAAGGTAGTACCGGGCTGGCGGGAGTTGAACGGATAAAGTTGAAAGATGAGGACATTTCATGAGCTCACGCAGTAACAAGGAGAAGAATGATCTCAAACCTTTGGACGAGATGATCGAGGAGATCATTGTCGACGCCTACGGTGACCATGAGCGCGGCGGATCGATTTTGAGGGCAGTGCAGTGACACCTAGAAAGCGAAAGCAGATCGACCCGTTGGAGCAGGCCATCGAAGCGGTCTTGTCTCCCGGAAACTTCATCTCCTACGTAGCGGCCTCGTCGTTCGTTGACGCTGTTCAGGATGTTGCCAGTGACATTGAAAAGGTCATTAAAAGAGAGCCCGAACGAGCAGCCCTTCTGTTTGAGACCTTCATTGCCGCGTGCCACGAAAAAGCCGATGAGATCGACGACTCCAGCGGCACTTTCGGCATGCTGGTCGAAAACTTGTTCCTTGGTTGGATCAAATCCCGTCAGGCTGCAACCCATGATCCGGATGAGACCGCAAAGCTTCTGCTTTCCTGGATGGAGGACGATCCCTTTGGGTTTTGTCATAACCTTGATCGCCAGGTTGTCAAAGTGCTCGACAAAAAGGGCTTGGAAGCTCTGGTTGGTCAAATTCGTGCCAAATTCGAATCGGTTCCGAGCCGGGACGAAAAACGCTTTCCAGAATACGCACGCCGCAGATGGGGCGGTGTGCTGAAGACCCTGCTTGCCGGTCAGCGTGAAGTCGAAGCCTATATAGCAGTTTGCGAGCAGACTGAGCTGGAAGCCCAGGATTGCCTGGCTATCGCCAAAATATACCAAAGTCGGAGACGACCTGAAGATGCACTCACCTGGGTAGAGCGAGGCTTGGCGATTACATCATCAGACAACCGACGATCATTTGGAGACCACGAACTCCAACAGATGCAGCGAGCCCTGCTGGCTAGAGTCGGCCGACCGGGAGATGCACTCCAATCCGCTTGGACCGAATTTGAGGCATATCCCTCCATCTTTACCTACAGGGAGTTGATGTGCTACGTACCGGCCAAAGAGCAAAAAGCTTGGCACCAAAAAGCCATGCAGGCATCAGCGAAGGGGAACCTGGCATCTCAGATTGAACTCTGGCTTAAGAAAAAAGAGATCGATCGGCTCGTATCGCGCCTGCGCAAGGCAACGGGTCAGGAATTGGAGGATCTCAGCCATTACATGGCCGAACCATTGGCCCGCAAGCTGGAGCGGTCTCATCCGGATATCTCTGCCAGAGTATATTGCGCGCTGTGCATGCGCATCATCAATGCGGGCAAGAGCAAGTATTACGACGCGGCGCTCAACAACATCGAGCGTGCCAAGAAATGCTACGATAAAGCCGGGCTCAATGCCGACTGGCAGGTGGTGGTTGCCGATGTGCGTCAAAGGCATTTTCGCAAGAAGGGATTCATGGCTGGATTCGAGGATATCGTTTCCGGCGCACCCAAGCATGTTGAACCGCCATTTCTGGAACAGGCAAAAGCTCGTTGGCTGAAAAAACGAAAATGATACCATTATGGCCTATACGCTATTGGGTGAGGAAGGAGAAATGGCTGAAGTGGATGCGGCTCTTAAATCCGGTGGCCGCATTGCCGGTGATCAAGTGAAGGGAGCAAGCTAAACACAGTTCAACTACTAGTTGCATAAATTGGGTGGAGGCATATTATAAACCTGTTGTGCTTCCGTATTAACGGCTTGAATCTTTTTTAGATAAGGTAAAGCCGTACAGCTCTCTCAACTATATTATCAAGAAGTAATCGAATAATGGCAAAGTGCACCGTCTGCAATTCCCGGAAAGGGAAACGAAAATGTAAAGCGACCGGGACTTTTATCTGCAGCTTGTGCTGTGGCGAATCCCGCACAGAGGCGAAATGTGATGGCTGCTCCTTTTTCAAATCAGCCGCCATCTCCCGAAATTATCGGAGTGTCCCTTATTACAGTACCCAGGAAATGGCGGACAATCCCGAGCTGGGGAGTATAGCCGATGTGGTCGAGTTATCGCTCTGCCAAATATGGGCGAACGACCACCGGCACGTGGATGACAGGACAGCAGCCCGGTTGATTGAGCTGATGATTGATAGGTATCACTTCAAAGACGAAACGCCACGGACCGACACACCGGTGTTGGAGGATGGATTTCGCTTCTTTTCACAAAACACCGGTAAAAAGCTTTCTCATATTGACCCTGAGCAATTGGTCAAGGTCCTGGCTGCAGTCTACCGGTCCATTCAGCGCAGGACAATTGGTGGAACCAGCTACCTTCAATTTGCCAGCCAATTCAACGGTATCGGTCCGGCAATGTGAGCCTTGCAAAGTATGGCAAAAACTTTGACGCATAAATGGACGTTTACCAGTCGTTTCAGAAGGCAGGCATTTGGCTGGCGAGGCTCCGGGACGGCGGTTCAGCGGGTGAAGGAAGCTGTTACTGAAATTAAGGCAGCGGCCCGCAAGGACTCGCTGCTTGGTGCGGAAGGGGCTGTGTTGTTTTTCGAGAAAGTATCCCCTGCTCTGGAGCAGATAGACAGCTCTTCAGGGGCCATCGGCACGGCGGTCAACAACGCTGTCGATGCCTTGGCTCCCTTAATTGCCGAGGCCCCGGCAGACGTCGACCTTCGCAGGAAATGGCTTGAGCGTCTTTGGAAAGCCATCGAAGAAGATGACATTCCTTATATCGAACGCCTTCCGTACCACTGGGGTAGTCTCTGCCAATTACCTGACCTTGCTTCACATTGGGCCGATGATTTGATGACGCCGGTGCGGATAACCTGGTCGGAGGAAAGAAGAGCCAGCGGTGGTTATTACAAAGGAACTTCAGCCTGTTTCAGTGCTTTGCTGGCAGCGGGGCGATACAAGGAAATCCTGGAACTACTGTCCCTTGCGCCATATAAATTTTGGTATGATCGGTTATGGGGGATGAAAGCCTTGATGGCCATGGGAAAGAAGGCGGAGGCCTTGCGCTATGCCGAAGACTCCCGTGGCCTGAATGAACCGGATTATTGCATCAGTGAGGCTTGTGAAGAGATTCTGCTTACGAGCGGTATGGTGGAAGAAGCTTATGCCAAATACGCAATCGAGGCCAATCAAAAGACAACCTATCTGGCTACTTTCCGAGCAATCGTCAAAAAATACCCAAACAAAGATTCAGGAGACATCCTCGCCGATCTGGTGGCAAGTTCACCAGGAAATGAGGGGAAATGGTTTGCAGCGGCAAAATCAGCAGGCCTGTTGCGTGAGGCAGTCAACCTTGCCAATCGGAGTCCGTGTGATCCAAAGACACTGACCAGGGCTTCACGTGAAATGAAAGATAAGGATCCGTATTTTGCTCTTGAGGCAGGAATCGCGGCTCTTCGATGGCTCATCGCTGGTTATGGGTACGACATTACCGGACAGGATGTTCTGGATCCGTACAGATTTGCTTTGGAAGCGGCAATAAATATCGGCTGTCTGCAGGATACGCAGGATCGCATCCGGGAAATGGTATCCGCCGACAAATCAAACGACCAGTTTGCGAGCAAAATTATCCACAGCGAACTCGACCGCTTAACCTGACAATCCCACAAGGGGGTACTCTGTTTAGTCCCCCTTTGTACGGTACTAAAAGGTATCGCCACATCACCGCTCTCATCGAGCTCGCCAATCAGCAGGCAGACGCCACCCCGTTAATCGAGTTCATGCTCAGCGCACTGCTCGATGCCCTCAGCGACGCCATGGTCACCGACCAAGTAGGCGACCAGGTAATCGATCAAGTAGCGGCATCGATCCGGGTGTTTGGTCTTGATTACATACGTATTATATTATATAATAATATTTAATGGTATTGACGGAGGTGATATTATGCAAAAAAACACGAGCGTCACGCTCGGTGCACATTATGAAAAGTTTATCGCTCATCAGGTTTCCCAAGGCTATTTTAGCACAGCGAGCGAGGCGATAAGGGCGGGTTTGCGGCTATTAGAGGAAAGAGATGTCAAACTATCCCTATTGCGCCGAGCGCTTGTTGAAGGTGAAGAAAGCGGCACCGCCGATTATTCCCTCTCTGGGTTGATTGATTCGCTTGATAAGGAAAGTCTCGTCAAATGACCAAGTTCATTCTGACGAAGCGGGCAAGGGCCGATCTGGTAGATATAGGCCGCTACACTCAAGAGCGTTGGGGGCAAGAGCAGCGAAATAAATATCTCTCCATGCTGGATAGTTGTTTTAAGCAGTTGGCTGCAAGCCCTACCAAGGGAAGAGATTGTAGCAATATTCGGGGCATGGCTACCGGAAGATCAATGTAGGTAGCCATGTTTTCTTTTATCGTCAAAAACGAAATGATGAGATTGAGATCGTCCGGGTTTTACACGGGCGTATGGATATTGAAACAAAATTTTCTACGACCCAGGATTGATCTCTCAGAATCCCGGAAAACCGACTATTGCAACTTGTGGTCATGGAAATAAGAAACGAAAAAATATTGCAAAGATAGATAGTGGCAAAATTTGGCGAGGGCTCTATCTTGCAGAATTTGGAGGTTAACCATGTACACCTCGTAATAGATCCAGGAGAGCATATAGAAAAACTCGGCCTTCTCATGAAGCGTGTTGCCGGCCGCCAGACACGCTACGTCAACAGACTGGAAGGGAGAAGCGGTTCACTGTGGGAGGGGCGGTACAAATCGAGCCCTATCAATGCTTGCGAGTATCTGTTGGCCTGTTGCAGATATGTAGAACTCAATCCTGTCCGTGCAGGCATGGTGGCAGAGCCTGAGCAGTATCAATGGTCAAGCTGTCAGTCCAAGACAGGGACGACAAAGGTACCATGGCTTGATTATGACCCGTTTTATCTCAGCCTTGGAGAGACAACAGAAGAGCGAGCAAAGAATTACAAAAAATGGCTTCATGAAACGGTGCCCAAGAAAGAATGGAAATTGATAAGGGAGGCTGGCCAACGTGGGCAGTTGACTGGAAGCCCTGCGTTTGCAGAGGAAATTTCAGCAATGCTTGGCCGACGGGTAGAGCTGCGAGGTCCTGGACGACCTAAAAAGAATAAAGGATAGATCTGTGCCCTTTTCTTCACTTTTCTTCAAGCCAGGTCCATTAGCCAAAATCCCTGTATAGACCGGAGTTGCCCATGGATTCTTGCATCGTTACCATTACCGGCATGTCCTTCCTCTTAAGCTTTCTTTTCGCCCTGGGAGGTGTGGGCTCCGCTCTGGTCCTAATCCCGGCCATCACCTGGCTTGGTCTGCCTTTCGCCGAGGCAAGATCGATCGGACTGTTTGTCAACGGCGTCAGCATGGCGGGGGCGACCTGGTCCAATATCCGGCAGAAACGACTCGATTACCGCCTGGGCCTCCCGATCATCATCGCCTCTATCCTCTTGGCCCCGATAGGAGCCTGGGTCGGTATACATATCCGAACAGAGTATGTGATGTATGCCTTTGCCGCCTTTTTGACCTTTTCCGGACTCATGATCCTCTTCTTCAACGGTTCGAAGTATAAGAATCAATACCGGGAAGACAGACCGGTCGCCGGGCCATTGCTCACCGGCGTCGGTTCGGGTTTCTTCTCCGGCCTGCTGGGCGTAGGCGGTGGCGGTTTGATCTCACCGCTGATGATCCTCCAGGGATTCAACCCAAAGAAGGTGGCCACGGTCACAGCCTTTGCCGTACCCTTCTCCTCGTTCACAGCCTTTCTCGCCTATGCAACTATGGGCGCAGTCAAGTGGAAAATTCTGTTCTTCGCCGGTGTTGCAGCCTGGGTTGGCGGCTACCTTGGCACAATTGTCATGCAGAAGAAAATGCACCCGGTCGCCGTACGGAAATTTCTTGGCGGTGTGCTCCTGCTACTGGCAGTGCGAATGATACAAAAGATGTTACTGTAAAAGGAAAAAAATACAAAATAGATCTGTCCCCTTTTCCCCGCTTTTCCCCCCTCTGTTATTTTCTCTTCTCCCTCTTCCTGCCAGACAGCATCGTGCAAATTTGCATTATTTTTCCATATTTGCTGCACAATCAGTCACTACTCTTATCCTAGCACGGTAGTCTGGGAATGCAGTCCGTGGATAACGTGTTCATGAGCAAAATAGTAAATCGGGTTCAAAGACCTGAAAGGAGCGTTATGGAACTTACAAGAAATAATCAAGCAATGGAAAAGCGGGGTGCGGCTTTGGCGCAAAAATGCTTTCGAGATGGTGTTGCCGTTATCTGTCTCTCAGCCATGCTGACATCGTGTGCACCCGTTTTGAGGGTTAAACAGTCTTCGACTGAGACTGTAAAAACGGTGGACACTACGGTGTATTCATACCCTGTATCGGGCCAGACCAAAGCCCAGCAAGATCGTGATTATTACGAATGTTCTCTATGGGCTGTTGAGCAATCCGGATTTGACCCGGAGCTGGAACGATTGGCATCAGAACAGCGTATTGAGGTTGTTCCAGCTACACCACCAGGCTCCGACGTAGTGGCTGGCGCTGCTACAGGGGCGATTGTCGGATCAATACTCGCAGGACGCCATAACCATGGAGAAGGGTTGATCTTTGGAACGATAACCGGTTTGTTTTTTGGTTTAGCTTCAGAACATGCAAAAGCGGAACAGGCTAAAGAACTACAGGCACGACTGAACGAGCAGGAATGGCTTCGCGTTGAGAAATTGGCAGACGAATACCGGCGGGCGATGTCTGTATGTCTTGAGGGACTGGGATATAATGTACAGTAGCTACGATGAACGGCTGATTGTATCGTAAATCTCATTATGTGAAAAGGAGGCAATTATGCATAAAAATTTGAAAAAGATGTTTGTTGCGTGTTCTGTTGCATTCTTCTGCATTGCTCCGGAAAGCGGATATTCAAAAGGGCCTTATCCCTCTGGTGGAATGCACGATTTTGCCTACCCTCCGATAGGGGCCCAGGTATCGGTTTTGCCGAGACATCATTATACCGGTCGTCACGCTGGTCATATTTATCATTACCACGGCGGTATCTGGTATAGCCCTGCCGGTCCAGGGTTTTCTATTGTTGCTCCACCGGTAGGAATCTTTGTCCCGGTACTTCCACCAGACTATTCAACCGTTTGGGTTGCTGGTATTCCATACTATTATGCTAATGATGTGTATTACGTCTGGAATCAGGAGCGTAATTGTTACATGGTGACCGGACAGCCTCAGGAGCAGGCCAATATATCTTCGACGCAAATGGAGGGGCAGCTGTTTATTTATCCTAAAAACGGTCAAGATGAAGTCCAACAGGCAGACGACCGATATGAATGTCATATCTGGGCGGCGGAGCAGACAGGCTACGATCCAACCAAGCCTGAGCAAAACATATCCGTACAGACGCTCAAAAGCAAAAGGTCAAACTACCTGAGGGCTATGAAGGCCTGTCTGGAGGGGAAAGGATACAGCGTTCGTTAGCCCTGAGTTCTCATAAATATTTTGTCAAAATTAATCCGAAGGATTGAATCCTAGTAATAACGGATGAGTTAGAGGAAAAAACGAAATTACTCGTTCGGCAATCTTGTGCTTGTCCAAAATAATAGCACGCAATCAACTCAAAGTGGTGTCGTATCAAGGTCATACTAAGTATCAAGGTCATACTAAATTTGATACGACACACGATTTTTTCGTAGTTCTTTTTACGATACTTCTATGAAGTAATATCAACAGAAGTGTAGTCACCACTACTATCACTTTTTTGTAATAACTCAAGAAGTTGTGTTATCTGATCGCCACCGTTATTTTGTCCATAAGCGGCTAATACTTGGTCAGATGATGGTGGAGGAGGTGGAATACACAATAACTTAGGGTCATTGTTGACGAAGCAATAAATACAGCCAAGGCACAGGTCTCCCCCCAGGTGTATCAACACAGTCACAGCCACATTGACTTGGGATGGTTTTCTTTGGATCGTCTGGACAGCCATCGATACTGTCCTTAACCCCATCAGAATCACGATCACTCGAAAAATTGGCCACCACGGATTGATTCTTGTCAATTGTGACCGTTGTTATAGCTTGATGTATATCGGCAACTTCCCCGGTCCAGTGATCAAATACATATCCGGAGCTGTTCGTAGCTGATAGAATGATAATCTGTCCATCGTTGTAAATCTGACCCGGTGGATTTAGGGTCACAGCTCCGGATTGAATCGGATCCACGTCCACCGTCAGAGAATATTGTTCAACCTGGCTTGCGCTTACGGTAAGTGTGCTGTAATCAATGTAATAAGTTCCCATGTAAGTGTTGGTTCCAATATAGATATCACCATCATTTTCTATATAACCTAATGCAATGGATGGTAATGGACATGTTACCGTATAAAAATTACTCGCACTTGGATTGGTGGAAGGGTTGAGTTCACAAACTCTATTCTGCGGCAAACTAAAACTACTTGTATCACTCGCCATGATATCGATATTTTGTTCGTAAATATTCGATCCCCAATACCAAACCTTCACTCGGAGTGTTATGGAAGCTGATTGAATAATAGACCCTTGGGGTATTTGATCCAATGTGTGCTTCCAATTGATATTCCAACTGAACGCCTGATTTAGATCAAAGTCTATGGTTTGACTGTAGTCTTGACCAAGAGCATACAATGGCTGAAGCGTTAACAACGCTACAACGATCCATAAGTAGATCCAATTCTTTTTCATATCGCCACCTACCTCCGTTTGTTTGTCAGGTTAGTTCATTTATAATTCCTTCTAATCCGTGTGTCTTAACCACCCATGGTGGCAAGAGTATGATGGTAACTAGTCGTTTTCCTAGGGGGCTTTTCCAGCCGATAAACATTAACTTAGCCAGCAAGAACCATACCCTAACAATTCTGCACAAACAAGGCTTTTTGGATTTCTTACCCACTAAAACAGGTACATACCCTGGAGAAATAACAGTAGTGGTCGATGTTTGATGGAGCCAGTATCTTTTTCACCCTGCCGACCGTATCGCTTTCCAGTTGTACCTTGATGATTCCGTGCGGATGAGTCGGTTATTTAGTGAGGACAGAACATGGTCCCAGAAATTTGACCAAGTCGCTAAGTGAAAAATCTGCTCCAAACAATGTCCTTGACTGAACTCAATGATGGAAGAGAAAATGGTAAAAGGCACGAAAGGGAAACATTCTCGAACATTCCAGGCGAAAGTGGCACTGGCAGCGCTGGCCGGAGGCAGGACACTGGCCGAGTTGGCCCAGCAGTTTGCAGGCGCGATGGGTTTATGGATGGCAGACTGTGTGTGCCAGGAGCAGTTACTGTTGTTGCTGACGAGTCGCCTGGAGGGGTATATCGACGAATTCTCGGCCTTGAGGTTTGTCGCCTTTCTGTGCGCCGATCAGACAGCGCTCAGGTCCGCGACAATGCCAGCTTCACTGCCTGTCCCATCTGGGCCAGGCTATACGGTTTCATGACAAACTGACTGGCCCCGAGAAGAAGGGTCTGTTTGACTTCTCCATTCTCCGCAAAACCACTGGCGACCAGGGCTCGCTGCTTGGGTTTTATCTTCAGGATCTCTTCATATGTTTGGCGTCCGTTGATACCGGAAGCCATGATCATATCAAGGATAATCAGATCCACTTCATTCATCTTGACATAGTTGACTGCCTCTTCTCCACTCCCCACTGTGTCTGTTTTATAGCCAAGGCCATCGAGAAGATTGCAGGCAATCCTTTGCTGCTTTTCCTGGTCATCGACCACCAGTATTTTTTGTCCGTCTCCCCGGTATTGTTCAACAGAGGGCGGCATGGCCTCTTCTTCGGCAGCCTTCTCGGTTAGAGGGAAATAAAGGTCAAAGGTGGTCCCGCCAGCATTACTTTGCATATCAATAAAACCGCCATGATCATGGACCGAATTCCAGACTATGGCCAATCCCAGACCGGTTCCGCTTCTTCCCATTTCTTTCTTTGAATAAAACGGTTCAAATATCTTCTTTATGTTTTCCTGCTGGATACCAGGACCGTTATCCGTGACCCTGACAACAACATATTTTCCCGCCGCTACAGGCTCATAGCCGACAAAAGGATGCTCAAGGAAGACATTTTTAGTACTGACCACAATGCTGCCCTTTCCTTCAATTGCTTCAGCAGCATTGCCAATCAGGTTCATCATGATTTTATTGATATGCAATGCAGAGCAATAGATATTGGACAACCCGCACTCACAATCGAGCTTGATATCAATATCTTTCAGCTGGGAATCAAATTCTTTGGCCTTAGCACTCACCACATAATTTTCCACCAGGATGTTCAGATCCCAGACCCGCTTTTCAGCAGTAGCTCCCCGTGCTACGGTTATCAGATCCGAAACGACAGATGCCGCCTCCTGGCCTGCCTCCTGTATGAGCGAAATCGTCTTTCTGTACTCATGATTCTTATCCATCTGCATTAACAACAACTCCGGCAGGGTTACTATGCCGGAGAGGATATTATTCAAATCGTGGGCCACAGAACCAGCCATCAATCCCAGCGTTTCCATCTTATTGCTAATGGCAAGTTGTTTCTGAAGCTCAATTTTCTCCTGCTCAGCCCTGACCCTTTCGGTAATATCCCGAATAGCACAGACCCGGACCTTCTTTCCCTGGTATTCCATACATCTGCTGCTGGTCTCAATGGGAAATTCCGCTCCATCCTTCTTGATACCTGTGGTCTCATGGGAACCAAAGGTCTCATTTTTAATTCTTAAATGGACCACTGGCAGGGCCGCTGGGGAGAGAATCTTATCCAGTATCTGCTCACCGACGAGTTCTTTTTCCTCATAGCCAAACATCTCAAAAAACTGTCTGTTGGCATCAAGTAACTGGCCATTGCTGTGGATCACAATCCCTTCCCAGGATGCATCAGCCATGGTCTTCGATCGCTCCTCACTGATTCTCAGAGCCTTTTCCAGACGACTATGCGCCAGTGCTTTGCCAATCACATTAAAAAGCAGATCGTGATCCACCGGTTTTTTCAAATAATCATAGGCCCCCTTCCGCAGGGCCTCTATGGCTGTTTCCACAGTGGCATTGCCGGTCAACATAATCGTCGCTGCCCCGAAATTTTCATCCTGCAGACTGTCCATTATCCGATAACCGAGCATATCCGGCAACTCAACGTCGAGAAGGAGAAGATCAAAAACACCCTTTTTCAACAGGTCAACCGCCTCCTTTCCACTCTGGGCGATAGTCACCAGGTAACCGGACAGCCCTAATATCTCTGCTAAACTTTCACAGAAACGAGGTTCATCATCAACGAGAAGAATTCGTGCTAAAACGTTCATCCTTAAACCTATTTGCACTCAGTAGAAAATAAAACCAAACCGGTTTTTACCTTATATTTCAACTATGCCGGGTGCTACCATGACAGGCCAGCTGACCTCTGTTGGATTGGTAGGCTGATAGTAAAACACGTACCATCTTCCTTATCACTCCGACATGTCACTGCCCCCTTCAACTCGGTGACAAGGGTGCGAACAATGGAAAGGCCAAGCCCCGAGTGTCCCTTTCCTTTTGTGCTGGTAAAGGGTTCAAACAGCTGTGAGAGAACCTTCTCAGGCAGGCCCGGCCCATCATCATGGACAGAGACCTCAATGCCATTCTGGATAGCATTCGCACCATAACCAGATGCAGACACTCCTGCTACTCTTGTACTGGTCTTGACATATACATTTCCACCGTTTTTCATTGCTTCTGCAGCATTCTTTATCAGATTCATGACGATTTGTTTTATGGCCCCTGCATCCGTCCTGATGCTCGGCAGCTCAGGATCGGGTTCAAAATGGACATGGAGACGAGACGAGTAAAAAACAGATTTAGAAAGAATGCTCAACAAATTGGAGAGGAGGGCGTTTATATCCGTCCACTCAAAATTGTGTTTGACCGGAGTGGAAAAATCATTCAGCTGCTGAATAATCGTTGAAATGCGTTTTATTTCCTCATCCAGGATAGTTAGCTCTTTAATAAGTGAATCCTTTTCCGGCAATTTCAGTTCAAGAATTTTCAAGTAATTTCTGATAATACCCAGGGGATTATTGACTTCATGGACAACTTTTGCAGCTGCCATGGAAGCTGCTGCCAGACGGGCAGTTTGTATTTTCTGGGCCTGCTGTCTCTTCACCTCATCCAGATAAAGGGACATTGCCGCCTGGTTGGCTAACAGCTGTAACAGCCCGGACTGCCCCTGACTGTTCAAATCGTCACCGGGAGTATCAGGCAAGCCAATAACAAGGACCCCAACCGATCTCTTTTTGGCACTCATTGGCACGTAGAGCATTCCCTTGCCGCCAACGGCCTCAAGCAATTGAGAATCTGCCAGATTATCCAGATGATGCTTCGCATCCTGCAAACAGGATATCGATTTTTTTTCCCGCATTGATTTGACGAGAAGACTCGTGCTCTCTTCCACTGAAAGGACAAGATCCTGTAATTGCTGATTATGACTATTACCCGTCGACCCGCAACCATACAATTTTTGCTGTTCAAAATCGTGGAGAAAAAAGAAAATCGTTTCGACGTCAAAGAGAATACTGAGAGCCTGCTCTATAACCTTGAAAATCGCATCTCGGCTTTCTGCTTGCACAAGCCCCCCTAAGAGCCCGTGCAGCAAAGAATAATTTTTGACCTGACGCAGCAGGTCTTGATCATGTGCAGTTGACTCAGGCAAGTGTTCATCAGTTGTTTCTGATGGTGGCTTCACTTTTATGCCAAGGCTCTCGGCAACTCCTTTTATCTCCTCCTCGACACCGCTTCTCAGTTCATCGATCTGCCCTGCTCCTAGACCAAGGAGTTCAGCGCCGACGTCATAAGCAGGTTCCCAATCTCCTCCCCCCACCTGACCAAACTTTTCCGCAAGATACACAAGTTTGACCAACGGGAAAGCGCCTTTGACCTGTTCCAGAGAGGCATGATGATACAGAATCGTATCGGCAATAAAAGAATTCAACTTCCACTTCCTCACCAGCCAGGCCCCAGCCTCACAGTGATTAATTCCTATCTGTTCTTCTTCAGCACTGCAGCGAACCGTTCCCCCTGCGACAAGGTCTTGAATGGCCATACATTCTTGAGCAAAATTCATCCACAATAAGAGCTGGCCAAGATCGTGCAGCAGGCCAGCAAGGTAAGCCTCTTCCATGTTCACATAAGCTATTTGCCGGGCAATTCTTTTGGCATAAATGGCAGTGGTAAACGAATCCCACCAAAAACGACTCATGGGAAACTGCTCGTTTTTCCTGAGCTTGCTGAAGACCTGCTCCACAGAGGCCGTGAGCGAGATATTTTTAATGGTGTCCGCACCAAGATAGACAACAGCCTGATCAAGGTTTGAAAATCTATTGTTCAAGCCAAAGTAGGCTGAGTTGACTAAAGCCAGGACCCTGGAACTAATCGATGGATCCTTGATGATGATCTGGGAAAGTTCAGAGAGATGCATGTCATCCTTGTCACAGGTTTCGATGAGCTTCAGCAGTACCTGTGGCAGCGCTGGCAGATTCTTTGACCTTTCCAGGCGAGCGTATAGTGTGTCTTTACTGTCCATATGGATTAATTCTTCATGATAGCCTTAAGTCCTCTCCTTTTGACCAGAGGAAAAGTATAGGTCAGCTGGGGTTCGCTATCCTCATAGTAGGCAAAACCATTTTTCCCATGATGCTTAACGTAGTACATGGCCAAATCCGCATTTTGCATCAATTCCTCATCAGAATCACTGTCTCCTGGCGCAAGGGCAATGCCAATGCTGACTCCGATTCTCATTTCAAGACCTTCTATGTTAAAGGGGACTTTAAATTCCGCTATAACTTTGCGAGCAATTTCATTCGTATCCTTGCGACTGCTTACCTTGGGTATCAGGATAGTAAATTCGTCTCCACTGATTCTGGCCAGTGTATCGCCTTCTCGCAGGCAGGACTTCAAACGAACACTGAACGCCTGCAGGAGTGCGTCACCTAAGGCATGGCCAAAGGAGTCATTGATTCCCTTAAATCCATCAATATCCAAAAACATGACGGCCAGGGATTGCTTGTAGCGCCTGGTCTGACAAAGGGCTAAGCGAAGGCGATCCTGAAATAAGCTGCGATTGGGCAGATTGGTCAGTGCGTCATGATAGAGCTGATGATGAAATTGCTTTTCCGTTTCTTTGCGTTCCGAAATATCCCGTACCACACCATAGGTACCAAGAAATGTTTTCTCTCGAATTTCTTTGCCGTTCTTGTATACTCCGGTGGCATAGAGTTCAACATATACATCCAATGGCTTGAATGAGACATGGGATAAACCCTTTTTTTTCTGTTGCAAGCGAAGTTCAATATTTTTGGCCGCACGCTGTCCGGTTCTCCTCTCACTGAAAACATAACGGGATTTCTCCAGATCTTCTGGGAAAATCAGGATGCTGTAGTGTTTGCCAAGGAGTTCTTCCCTGGAAAAACCGAGGAGCTTTGTCACCTGTTTGTTAAAAAATGAAAACTGTCCATCTTGATCGAGTAAGTATATAACATCAGGAGAATTGTTGACCATGTAGCGATGCAACAACTCCGAATTCAACACCTTGTCATACTTGCGCTGACTGCTCTTCGTCAGCACCTTCTGGGCCAGCATATTATGAATAGAGGAGAGCAGTTCATCCGGAGAGTAGGGAGTTCTGAAGAAATCATGGGCCCCTTGGCGCAAAGCCCAGACAGCCTGATCAAAGATGAAATCATTGCTGAGCATGATGAGCTTGCTCGTCTTCTGCCTGCCCTTTATCTGCTCCATCGTCTCAAGTCCACCGATCTCTACCACCTTGAGATCGAGCACTATCACTTCGAAAGTACACTGATCCAGGAGGGCCACGACCTCCTCCGCCGTCAGGGCAATACATGACTGGTAGCCTTGGAGAACGAGAAGTTGCTGCAGGCTTTTAGAAAAGCGGCGCTCAGTAGCGGCGATCAGTATTTTGGCACTCTTGAGAGTTAAAATCTCTTGCGACAAAGGGGTTACTCCTTCCTCAACACCCCCCTCAGCGCCTGATAATGATTGTTTCTCTTGCATAACAATACTGCGATCAAATATTTATTTTCTATGCTAATTTCTTATGCAGCAATGAGCATAGAAACAATAAATGGTCGAAAACACACCCAGCAAACTCACTACGAATTGGGCAAACAACTCGCACGGTTCCGGAAGCCAGGAATAATCGACTCAACAAAGGCTATGGAACGACCCTACACAATGACAACAATGACCAGCTACTGATGAGTCATTGCTTACAGCAAGTGCAAAAAAAGAGAAAGCCACCATCCATGGAGGTGATGAAATCGAAATAACAATTGAGGAGCATGAATGGTGGTCAGGCAACAAACAAAGGCCGTAATTATTCAGCAATACTACATCTTCTTCTATTGAGGTCTTCTCGAATAGCATCAGTATGCTTCGAAGTCCTCAATGAACGAATATAAAGTACTGCTGAATAGCAACAACAGGGTTGTTTGCCAATCAGTTCCCAAAGATCTTTTTATCCTTTTCCGGCCATTGCTCCGTCGCAAAACAGCAATAGCTACACCTGCCCCAGGAAAACGGACCTCTTGAGAATGATATATGGTAGCGGACTGGTTTGTCAACACTTCTATATGCCGCAGCATCACCTAACCGGTTAATGGGACGCAAGTATTGTTCGTATAAGATCCGAGTAACAAAAAAGGTTAATGAGTATTGCAGACTCTTTTTTTTTACATAATACTGTGAAATTCAGCCAATCCTGTCGAAGGCGTCTCACAGATTGTATCTAAGTTACTGCCCCCCACCCATACAGAAAAAAACGTCAGCAGGGCAACGATAACAAGCCAGGAAGAACCTGAAAAAAGAAGCTTTCCTTTCTTTGCAATGCTGGTTTTCAGCTCTCAAGTCGTGGAGTTAATGATCCTCAACGCGTAGCGTGCCAATGACAAGACGAGCATCATTGCCAGAACAACCTTGCTTTTTACCCATGCTTTTGTCAAAGCCAGATGCCAGCTCAAGCCAGGAAATTATCAGCCTTCGCTTTCCCCAACATCTCTAAGGATTCATATTTCTGCCAAAAAAGAAAGAAACAACCTGCTCCGCTGGATCGCAAAACACTCTTATCGCGAATCAGAGGCAAGCATTCTGTCAAGACCTCTCCCATTAGTGACAAAAAAACCCGCGCCCCTGTGAGTAACCACAGGTATTGCGGGTTTTCTTTTTTCTTCCAAGGCGTCAAGTTGCCCTTGATATCACCTTGAATCTTCAGACATTTAGTATCTTCACGAAATTCTTTTCGTGTTTTCCTGCAAAGAATTTCGTATAGGTGCTTTCACCCCTCAAGGGGGGACTTCTACTGAGTGCCGGCTTACCGTTCATCACCGGTGTCAGATTTTCTCTCACTCAATACCAGCCAGAATCCTGCCGCTAACCGCGTCCAACTGCTCTAAGGCGAGGAGATAATTGATCCGGCTGGCTGCTTCGGCGCCGGACGCTCGGACCAGGTCGGTTTGGGCTTCATTGAGACGGGTGAGGGTGGCCGCTCCCGCCCGGTAGGCCTTCTCGACATGGTCTCGAATACGTCCAGTGAGGGCGAGGGAAAGTTTTCGCCTGTCGCTCATAGTGCGGGTGGCCGAGGCCGTAGCAATGGATTGGCGAATGGAGGACTGAATGGTCAGAAGCAGTTGCCGTTGCTGCTGGCGAGTCGCCTGAATGGTTTTATCGACTTCGCGAATTTTCGCCGAGCGCTCCCCTCCCTTATAGAGGTCCCAGGAAAGCGTTACGCCGGCGAAGGTATCGTGTTCCTCCTGGTCGATGACTCCCACATCGGTCATTTTTGTGTAATCAAAACCGCCGTTCACAAAAACCTTTGGTGAATATGTCCCTTTTTGCGCTTTTTTATTCTCCTCCAGGGCAGCAATGGAAGAGGCCGATGCCTTGAGATCGGGCCGGTTTTGCAGGGCGTAAGAAAACTCTTCGGCATAGCTGGGGAGAGGACGAGCGGGAACCCCTTCTTCATTACGTAGCGGATACATCTCCTCCGGAAGCTTTGCTTCGGGCAGGGCCATCAGTTCGGCGAGGACAGTGGTGACAATCTTGAAGACCTGTTCCTCCTTGATGAAATCAGTCCCTGCCTCCAGGGCTCGAACCGAAAAATTGAGTTTTTCGGCTTCCGGAATGCTGCCCGCCTGCCAGCGAATGTCAGCCTCTTTCTCAAGAGCCCGATTAAAGAGATGATTCTGTTGAGCTATGAGCATACTCTCCACCGCAAGTTGCGCCTGGTAAAATGCGGTTGCAACTGCTTCTGCAAGGAGGCGACGAGTCTCACCAAGAATGTGCTGAGAGGCTTCTACAGTATACTGTGCAGCCAGGATGCGGGCGCGACGGCTGAATCCGTCAAAGATAAGCCAATTGGCCTGAATCCCGACATTAGTGACATTCAGGTTATCCCGGACCTGAACTTCCGGGGCCCAGTCCGGTTGCACGATGCTGTCCTGGTTCCGGTAGCCGGCATAGAAGTTTGCCGTCGGCTGCAGAGATGAGCGGGCCTGATCAAGAACGGCCTGAGAAGCCTGGATTCTGGCCAACGCCTCCTCAATGCCTGGAGAGGCGGCAAGGGCAATGCGCTGCGCTTCCCGAAGGGTGAGGGTGCCGGTGGGTATGTCCATGGACAAAGATGCCGGTTCTTCTGCCCAGGAGTATCCCTGCAAGGGGATGAGGAGGAGAAAGAGAAGAAAAAGAACTGTTGACCCATTAAAATCAGACATGATTTACATCCACTTTAATTTTATAAACCAGAGTATAGACGACAGGGACAATAATCAGAGTGAGAAAGGTTGCCGCAAAAAGTCCACTCATTATGGTTGCCGCCATGGCGGCATAAAAAGCATCGAGGAGCAAGGGAGCCATTCCTAGGATCGTGGTTCCCGAAGCCATGATAACCGGACGCATACGACTGACCGAAGAATCGAGAACGGCCTTGTAAGGCGCAGTGCCGCTTTGCAGATCCACTTCAATCTGGTCAATCAGGACAATGGCGTTTTTGATCAGCATGCCGGAGAGGCCAAGAAAGCCGAGAATCGACATGAAGCCAAAGGGGAGTCCGGTCAAAAGCAGGCCTGCGCTTACTCCAATCAGGGACAGAGGCACGGTCATGAAGATGATGAGTGGCCGCCGGAATGAGTTGAACAACCAGACCACAATGACAAACATGGCGATGATACAGAGGGGGAATATCTGCTGCAGTGGTGCCTGGCTCTCTGCAGAATTTTCGTATTCCCCACCCCACTCCATGGAGTAACCGGTGGGCAGCGTTATCGCCTCAATCTTTTCCTGAATCGTCGCCAACATGACCGTGGGAAAACCGTGAACCGGGTTGCATTGGACGGTGATGGTACGTTGCCGGTCACGGCGTTTGATCAGGGGATCTTCCTGGTCCGGGAGGATGCCGGTAGTGACTTGGCGCAAGGGAATAAAGGTGTTGTGCAGAGAGCTCCATATCTGCATATTGCTCAGATTATTGATACCGGCCCTATCCTTTGCCGAAGAACGAAAGAGGATCGGGATCAATTTGTCCTTTTCGTGGAAAATTCCGGCCAGAATCCCATTAAAATTCCACTGCAGGGCGTTGGCAACATCAGTGCGACTGATCCCCGCATAGCGAGCCGGAGTCTGGGCAAATTGGGGGCGGATTACTTCCACCGGATGGCGCCAGTCCGTTCTCAGGTCGCGGGCATTTCCGGAATCGGCCATTATTAATTCCGCCTCTGCCGCCAGTTTTTTCAGGGTGGTCACATCCGGGCCACGAAATCTGACTTCTATTTTATAAGGTATGGAAGGTCCATTCTGGATTTTACTGGCAAAAGGTTTGGCCAGGGGGAAATTCTCTGCCATGTATTTTTCAATCTGGGGCAAAAGCTGATCAATCTGGTGGTAGTCATCCACTTCCACAAGAATCTGTCCATAGCTGCTGTTTGGAGTCTGATAATCGTAGGAGAGGATAAAGCGCAGGCCTCCTTCACCAATAAATGAGGTGGTACCCACCACAGCCGGCAGCGTATGGATGTACTGATCTATCTTTTCTATATCCTCAGCTGTTTTATCCAGATGAGTCCCCTGCGGATTCCAGTAGTTGACAAAAAAATAGCGCTGAGTGGAATCGGGAAAAAAGGCCTTGGGAACATAACCAAAGCCGATAACGGCCAGGACCAGGAGAAGCAGGGTGGCGGTAATCACCAGCCAACGGTTGCTGATGGAAAGGTGGAGCAGGTGGCGGTAACTCCGGTTCATCCCTCTCTCATGAGAATGTCCCGAGTCCTTGGCCGTGCTTTTTAAAATCCAGACACAAAAGAGGGGAGTAACGGTGATCGCCAGTATCCAGCTGAGAGACAGGGAGAGGGCCATGACGTCAAACAGGGATCGACAGAATTCACCGACCTTTCCGGGAGCGAAACCGATGGCGGTAAAGGCGAGTATGGCGACAATGGTGGCCCCGAGCAGTGGCCAGCGAGTCGCGTACACGGTTTCACTGGCCGCCGTTTCCACATCTGCGCCATGTTCCATGCGGACCAGGGTACCGTCGGCAACGACTATGGCATTATCGACCAGCATCCCCAGGGCCAGGATCAAAGCCCCAAGAGAAACCTTTTGCAGGTCTATCTCCATGACAAACATCCCGGCAAAGGTGGCAAATATGGTCAACAGCAGGATTGCCCCGATCAGCATGCCGCTGCGCCACCCCATAAACAGCATGAGGAGGAGGATGACAATGACGACCGCCTCGACCAGATTGACAATAAAGGTGTTGACTGCAGTGGTAACTTCTTTGCTCTGGTAGTAAATCGCCTCCACTTCTATCTCTGGTGGTTTGTTCGGTGCCAGTTCCGCCAGCTTGGCCCGGATTGAATCCCCCATGCTGATCACATTGCCACCATCGAGGGTGGAGACACCGAGACCAATCGCCTCCTGACCGTTGTAGCGCATGATGTGGCGTGGTGGGTCGATATACTGGCGGGAGATATGGGCCACATCACTCAGGCGAATCATCCCTTTGCCGCTGCCGATCAAGAGGTTGGCGATCTGCTCCTCGCTGCCAAGGCCGCCGCTGGGGCTGATGCGCAGGTAGTTGTCGTCAACCCTGACCTTACCACTTTTCTGAACCCGGTTCTGGGTCTGCAGGATTTGCATGATCTGCAGGGGCGTCAAGCCGATCTGACTCAATTGCGCCTGGCGAAACTCGACAAAGATAGCCTCTTGCCGCCCCCCCCACATATCAATCTTGGCAACGTCGTCACAAAGGAGCAGTTCCCTCTTGAGCTCATCGGCATAATCCTTGAGCTGGGCATTACTCAGCCCCTTACCGGTCAGGGCAAAAAAAACACCGTACACATCGCCGAAATCATCATTGACGACAGACGGCCCGGCACCGGGAGGCAGCTCCCCCTGGACATCATTGACCTTGCGCCGCAGCTCATCCCAGACCTGCGGCAGGGCCTCGGATTGGATGGTATCCTTCATATCCACGTACACGAAGGAGTAGCCTTCCTGAGAGGTGGAATAGATCTCTTTCACCTGGCCCATGGCCTGGATTGCCTCTTCAATGAGATCGGTCACCTCCTCTTCTACTTCAGAGGGACTGGCACCTGGGTAGGCAGTGGAGACAACGGCCGTTTTAATGGTAAAGGTCGGATCTTCCAGACGCCCGAGATTCTGGTAGGCATATACTCCGGCGGCCATCAGGAGGACAGTGAAGACGAGCATCAATGTCCTTTTTCGTAAAGCAAAGAGTTGCGGTTGCATGGGAGTCACTTCTCCTTACCTTGGTGCTGGAGAATTATTCAGCTGCTGCGCTGACGGAAAAAGGGATGAGGGCTGCGCACTCGTGTTGTTTATGAAAACTTCGGCCGTCATTCCGGGAAGGACATGCACATCGGCTGGCGCCGGGAATGAAAAACGCAGAGCATAGGCCCGGGTGAGGGGATCAGCTGCGGTATTCCACTCTTTGAGCCGGGCCGCAAACAGACGCCCTGGAACGGCTGAGAGTTCGACTGCAACCTCCTCGCCTTTTTGCAAGAGATGGTGGACGATCTCGCTCTCAGGTATCGTGATCTCCACCTCAAGAGTGGAGATATCCTGAATACCGAGCACCTCCTCTCCGGATTTGACCATTTCGAAGTTTTCCGCCCCCTGAGTCGTGATCACTCCGGCGTAAGGTGCCCGCAGCGAGGTGTCTTTGAGTTGGTGGCGGGCAATCTGCAGCTGGGCCCTGATACTTTGTACTCCGGCAACGGCTGAATCAAAACTGCTTCTTGCCCGATCAAAATCGGCAGTGGCACTGACATGTTGATCAAAAAGCGTCTGCGCCCTGGTAAAATCACGCTTCGCACCATCCTGCCGTGCCTGGGCTCCGGCGAGCTCGGCCTCGAGGACCCGGATATTGTCTTCGAAATCACGGGGGTCAATCTGCATCAGGACCTGTCCTTCTTCCACAGTCTCACCCGGTTGGACCTCAACGCGAATCAAAGGTCCTTTGACGCGAAAAGCCAGTTTCGCCTGCCGACTGGCAAGAACATGACCGGGATAGCTGAGAGTAGATTGTCCACCTCTGATCTCGGGCTTTGCCTGAGCTGCCCCCTGTTCAGGGGAAGAAAATGCCGGCACTGCAAAGGGGATGGAAAGAAGCAAGAGAGTGACAAACAGGGCTGAGATGACGGCCAGGCGGTTATTCAGAGTCATGGGATGTCTCTTTTCTGGATGTAGGCAGGTTAAAGAACAGTAAGGTCTGGGTGGTACAGGTGTCAACCAGGCGTTGCAGGTACTGAAGGCTGTATTCATTTTGTCCCAGTTTTTGGAGGATTATGTCCTGATAGTCCGCATGAGAAATCAGCGGAGTCACCAGAAGGAGGAAATGGAGTTCAACTGTGTCATCATCCATGCCTGGGTCAATTGCCTTAAAGATTCGGCAAATTTCTTCACGTTCCTGATCAGTGACGATGGAACTGAAGGTGTTTTGTAAGGGATTGGGATATTGCATCACCTGGAAGATGACCCTGTTGTGCCAGGTAGGCACCTCTTTATCAAACAACAAGGAAGTTTCCCGACCTATTACCCGTCTGATTGCCTCGGCCTGACCAGCCCTGCTTGTCAAATCGATATCGACGAGGGCATCCTTGAGAGGATTTTCCAGCCAGCGTCTGGCCACCGATTGGATAACCGCTTCAAACAATTTCTCCTTGCCGCCAAAATGGTAATGAATACTGCCGATATTTTCATCGGCCAGTTGGGCAATGGCGCGGGTAGAAATGGCATTAAATCCTTTTTCTGCGGCCAGCTGGCCAGCCGCTGCAATCAAGGCCTGACGGGTTTTGGTACTGGTCTGGTATGTGCTCATGGTGGACTCCTCACTCTCTAAGAGAGATAATTTTAGTCGACCGACCAGATTTGGTCAAGTGATTAAATTCAAGGCCGGAATATTCCCGTTTGCAAACAAAATTGGCGCAGCTAAGACCTGAGAACAGGCCCTCCTTTTTCCACCCTCTTCCCCAGACAGGCCCCCTGACTTATTTATCCAAATAAGATACAGTATAGAGCATGGCATCCAGGACCGGCCTGCGCGATACCTGAGACAGGCCCAGAAGAGAGCACAGCAACCGCAGTCAGCAAAGAATACTCAGCCGACATCTGCGACGGCTCAAGGTACTGGCGCTGAGATTAAACATTACAACAGGATTTAGTCCCATGGTTCTAACAGCTGCAACGGCCGGGATCGTAAAGAAAATTTTAGGATTTTTCCTGCCTGGCGGCCTGGTCTTTATTACGGCCCTTCTCTGTATCCAGCGAGGCCTTGTTGATCCATGGCTGACTCACATTGAGAAATTTGCCCCCTATTTGATTCTCGGAGTCGGTTTTCTCCTTGGCTGGCGATTCCATCGCAGCCGTTTGGCCTTTGTTATTCTTCTCCTGACGCTTGCGGACAGAATCCTTTACTATTTCGGCCCGGGTGGGGTGACTGGTTTTCAGAGTGGCAAGGAGGTCTTCCAGGCAACAGCCATACTCTTGCCAGTAAACCTGGCTCTTTTTTACCTTGTCAAAGAGCGGGGAATCTTCAACCTCCAGGGCCTGATGAAATTACTTTTCATTCTCGCCCAACCCCTGGCTGTGTATCTCTTACTCCTCAAACAACCTCAAATAATGAGGTATCTCAGTTACAATTTCATCAATCACCCCCTTCTTGATAAGGGTAATCTGCCCCAGGCAATCCTCTTTACCTATGCTGCTGCCATTCTCCTCTTTATGATCGGTTCCCTGGTGTCCCCCAAACCTATCGTCAGAGGTTTTTTCTGGTCACTGCTTGCAACCGCTGCCGCTCTCCATGGTATGAATGGCGTCCCTGGTGCCGCTATCTTTTTCAGCGTCGCCGGATTTATCATTATCCTCTCGGTAATTGAAACAGCCTACGCCATGGCCTATCATGACGAATTAACAGGGCTGCCAGCCCGGCGTTCATTAAACACCACTATGCAGAGTCTCGGACGACATTTCACGATTGCCATGCTGGATATTGACTTTTTTAAGAAATTTAACGACAGATACGGTCACGACGTGGGCGACCAGGTACTCTGCCTGGTTGCCTCGCATATCAGCCGTGTAGGTGGTGGTGGAAAACCCTTTCGCTACGGAGGAGAAGAATTCACCGTTGTTTTTCCCGGCAAATCAAAAAAAGAGGTTATCCCACACCTGGAAAACCTGCGCGAATCCATTGCCAGGGCAAAATTTGGACTGCGAGGCAAAAACCGTCCCAAAAAAAGACCCAACAAAAGAACAAAGACGACATCACCAAAAACCGTATCAGTCACTATCAGTATAGGGGCAGCCGAACCGGGTCCCCATTACAACAAACCCGCCGAAGTCATCAAGGCAGCAGACAAAGCCTTATACCGGGCCAAGAAAAAGGGACGCAACTGTGTCGCCACCTGATTTTATGCTATAATGAAATCTGTAACCATTTTCTCTCAAAAAATGTTAAACAAAGGCTATACTTATCAGAGTTACTCCCTATTGTTCTCTAGGAGCTTGTCCGGGAATACCCTTCTTCCCAAACTCTTCGTTATTTCTGAAAAGCAATGCTCGCAATCTTTCCTAGATGGTTGCGCTTATTTTTCTGGAATACCTCGATGTTAGGCAAAATGCATTTTCTCGGACAAGCTCCAAGGAACCCATAATAACAAAGGGCAATGATTTGTATTTCCTGATATGGTTCACTGAAAAAAAACGAGAAGAGCCTACAAGAGAGACGCAACAACGACCTAAGAATCCTGCCGAGTAAGAGGAAATCATGACTCTATATGATCGGGAGCTAGAGAAGGACAACTGCGGTTTCGGCCTGATCGCCCATATGGGTGGAGAGGTAAGTCACAAGCTGGTTCGGACGGCGATTTCTTCACTTGCCAGAATGACCCATCGCGGTGGTATTGCCGCCGACGGCAAGACAGGTGATGGTTGCGGCCTGTTGCTGCAGAAGCCGGATGCTTTCTTTCAGGCCCTGGCCAGGGAAGAGGGTTGGAACCTGGGTTCCAGATACGCCGTGGGGATGGTCTTTCTCAGCCAGGATGAGACAAAAAACGATCTCGCTCGTCAAATCATCAACCAGGAACTGAAGAAAGAAACCCTTACCGTTGTTGCCTGGCGAACTGTCCCAGTGAACCCAGAGATCCTTGGCAAGCTGGCGGGCGAAACCCTGCCCGACATTGCCCAGGTCATCATTAACGGTCCTTTTGGTTGGGGCTCAAAAGACCTGGAGAGGCGTCTCTACATGGTCCGCCGCCGGGTGGAAAAGCGGGTGACGGACGATCCTGATTTTTATATCGCCAGTCTTTCCAACCTGGTACTGGTCTACAAGGGACTCTGTCTGCCTATAGATCTGCCCTCCTTTTATCCGGATTTGGCTGACTTCAGAATGCAGTCGGCGATCTGTCTTTTCCATCAGCGCTTCTCCACCAACACCCTGCCCAAATGGCCGTTGGCCCAACCCTTCAGATACCTGGCCCATAACGGGGAGATCAACACCATTACCGGCAACAGGCAATGGGCCAGATCCCGTTCCTATAAATTCAGATCGCCGTTGCTGCCGGACATGGGCGAAGCCATGCCCTTCATCAATACCTCCGGTTCCGACTCTTCGTCTCTGGATAATATGCTGGAATTGTTCCTGGCCGGCGGCATGGACCTTTTCCGCGCCTTCAGACTCCTTATCCCCCCGGCCTGGCAGAATCATCCCAACATGGATGAAGACCTGCGCGCTTTTTACGATTTCAACTCCATGCATATGGAGCCATGGGACGGGCCGGCAGGCATAGTCATGAGTGATGGTCGTTTTGCTGCCTGTGGTCTCGATCGCAACGGGCTCAGACCGGCCCGCTATGTGGTGACCAAGGACAAACTTATCACCCTCGCCTCAGAGGTCGGCATCTGGGACTATGAGCCGGATGAAGTCCTGGAAAAGGGACGGGTCGGGCCCGGCGAACTGCTGGTAATTGATACCCTTACCAGCAAACGCTGGACCTCCTGGGACATCGACAGAGAATTGAAGGGCCGCCATCCCTACAAAAAGTGGATGGAAAAATGTTGCCAGCCCCTGCGCTCTTTTGACCACGACGAACAACTGGAAACCGGTCCCAGATCGTTCGATGATGACCGCCTGCTCATTTACCAGAAGCTTTTTGGCTATAGCAACGAAGAGCTGGAACAGGTTATCAAAGTGCTGGCAGAGACGGGGCAGGAACCGGTGGCCTCCATGGGTGACGATGCGCCCATGGCCGTCTTGTCCACCAAGGAGCGAAGCCTGTACGACTATTTCCGGCAAATGTTTGCCCAGGTCACCAATCCGCCCATCGATCCCCTGCGGGAAAAGCATGTGATGTCCCTGGCCACCTGCATCGGCCGGGAACAGAACGTTTTCGACGAGGCCCAGGGGCACGCTTACCGGGTGATCTTTCAATCGCCGCTCCTCGTCTACAGCGACCTGCAACAGCTGCTGCAACTCAACCAGACCCATTACAGACATGTGATCCTTGACCTCAATTATCGCCAAGAGATCGGCCTGCAGCTGGCAATCGAAAAGCTGTGTAAGAAGGCATTGGAAGAAACCCAGACAGGTGCTGTCCTGCTGATCCTCTCGGATCGCAACATTTCCCCAGAGACGCTGCCCATCCCGGCAGCCATGGCGGTCGGTGCTGTCCAGCGTGTCCTGGTGGAAAACAACTTACGCTGCGATGCCAATATCATTGTCGAATCAGCAAGCGTCAAGGATTCCCACCATTTTGCAGTACTCTTCGGCATGGGGGCTACGGCCGTCTATCCCTATCTGGTCTATGAATCCCTGGCCCAACTGGTTGAGGAAGGGACACTCACAGTCAGCCTCAGGCAGGCCATCTCCAATTACCGAAAAGGCGTCGATAAGGGTCTTCTCAAGATCCTTTCGAAAATGGGTATTTCCACCATTGCCTCCTACAGATGTTCGCAGCTTTTTGAGGCGGTGGGCCTGGCAACAGAGGTCACCGAACTCTGTTTCAACGGAGTGGTGAGCCGGATTGCCGGGGCCGGATTCGCAGATTTCCAGCACGAACAGGAGAAATTGGCCCAGTATGCCTGGAAGAGGCGCCATAAGCCCCTGAATCGGGGTGGCCTGTTCAAATATATCCACGGGGGAGAATACCACGCCTACAACCCCGATGTCGTTGATTCCCTGCAAAAGGCTGTGCGCAGTGGAGATTTCAAGGATTACCAGGTCTACTCCAGGCATGTGAACACGCGGCCAATTGCCTGTCTCCGGGACCTGCTCCAGCTGAGAAAAGACAGTAAAACAATCCCCCTGGACGAGGTTGAGGCCGCGGATACGTTCTATAGCCGTTTCGACTCCGCCGCCATGTCCATTGGCGCCTTGAGCCAGGAGGCCCACGAAGCCCTGGCCATCGGTATGAACCGTCTCGGCGGCTTTTCCAACAGCGGCGAGGGGGGAGAAGACCCCGGGCGTTTCCATACTGAGCGGGTGTCGAAGATCAAGCAGATCGCCTCCGGACGTTTCGGAGTTACCCCCCATTACCTGATGAACGCCGAGGTGATCCAGATCAAGATGGCCCAGGGTGCCAAACCTGGAGAGGGTGGCCAACTCCCCGGTAACAAGGTGACAAGCCAGATCGCCGCCCTCCGTTATTCGATTCCGGGGGTAACGCTCATCTCTCCCCCGCCCCACCACGACATTTACTCCATTGAGGACCTGGCCCAACTCATCTTTGATCTCAAGCAGCTTAACCCCAGGGCCCAGATCAGTGTCAAACTGGTCTCCGAACCAGGGGTCGGCACCATCGCCACCGGGGTGGTCAAGGCCTATGCCGACATGATCACCATCTCCGGGGCGGACGGGGGCACCGGGGCCAGCCCCCTCACCTCAGTAAAATATGCCGGCAGTCCCTGGGAACTTGGCTTGGCCGAGACCCAGCAGGCCCTGGTGGCCAACGGCCTGCGCCACAAGGTGCGCCTGCAGGTCGACGGCGGTCTGAAAACCGGACTCGATATTATCAAGGCGGCCATACTCGGGGCCGAGAGTTTCGGTTTCGGCACCGGACCGCTCATCGCCCTGGGCTGCAAATTCCTCCGCATCTGTCACCTCAACAACTGTGCAACCGGCGTTGCCACCCAGGATGAAACCCTGCGCAAACAGTACTTTGCCGGCGTCCCTGATATGGTCATGAACTATTTTTCCTTCATGGTCCAGGAGACGAGGATGCTCATGGCCGAGCTCGGTGTTGCCAAACTCACCGACCTCATCGGCCGCACCGATCTGCTTGAGGAAGCGGCAGGCATCACCTCAAAACAGGAGAAACTGGTACTTGGCCCCCTTTTAGAAACCGTTCAGCCCTCTGCAGCAGGCGGCCTCTTTTTCCAGGAAAAAAATATTCCCAGCGACCCGGGCAGACTCAATCTCGAGATCGAGCAGCGCTTTGCAGAGGCCGTGCAAAACTCATCAGGAGGAGGAGGTGCTTTTGCTATCCATAATACCGATCGTACCGTGGGGGCCCGGCTCTCTGGAAAAATTGCCACCCTCCACGGCAACAGAGGAATGGAAGAGGCCCCCATCAATCTCCTCTTTAACGGTACCGCCGGTCAGAGTTTCGGGGCCTGGAATGCAGGAGGATTGCACATGGTGCTGACAGGCGATGCCAACGACTATGTGGGCAAGGGAATGACCGGTGGCAAACTGGTCATCCATCCTCCCCATGGGGTGACTTACAAGAGTCACGAGGCGGTCATTATCGGCAACACCTGTCTCTACGGGGCCACCGGCGGTTGGCTCTATGCGGCAGGGCTGGCCGGAGAACGTTTTGCGGTCAGAAATTCCGGAGCCAAAGCGGTGGTGGAAGGGATCGGCGACAACGGCTGTGAATATATGACCGGCGGTATCGTCACCATTCTTGGAGAAACCGGGGTCAATTTCGGGGCGGGAATGACCGGAGGCTTTGCTTACGTCCTCGATAAAACGGGAGGACTGCAATCGAGGATCAATCCTGAAATGGTTGAGGTCTTGTCCCTCCAGGGCCTGCCTGTACTGCAAGAACATCTGCGGGGAATCATCAACAGTCACCATCAGGAAACCAACAGTTTTTGGGCCGAGCATATCCTGACAGCCTTTGATGAACATTATGTTGCTCTTTTCAAGCTGGTCAAACCAAAGACATCTGATGTGGCAACCCTGTTAGGTCACCGTGGGAACTCGCCCAGAGAAACGCTGGCAGTGGTCTATTAGGGAGCCAAGCTCCAACAACTTGCCTCCCAAGAGGAAAGATATGAGTCAGAATCTATTCCAGTTTATCGAAGTAAAACGGGTCGATCCCCAGAAAAAAGGGATTGAACGGCGGCGACACGAGTTTGTGGAAGTGTATGATGCTTTCCAGAAATCACAGGTACAGATGCAGGCGGACCGCTGTCTTGACTGCGGCAATCCCTACTGCGAATGGAAATGTCCCGTCCATAACTATATTCCCGACTGGCTGCAGCTGGCCAACGAAGGCCGCATCATTGAGGCAGCCGAACTCTGCCACCAGACCAACAGTCTGCCGGAAATCTGTGGACGGGTCTGCCCCCAGGACCGGCTCTGCGAAGGGGCCTGTACCCTCAATGCGGATTATGGGGCCGTCACCATCGGCAATATCGAAAAGTACATTGTCGACACCGCCTTCCAGATGGGCTGGCGCCCTGACCTCTCCAGGGTAGTCGCGACCGGGAAGCAGGTCGCAGTGGTTGGGGCCGGACCCGCCGGACTCGCCTGTGCCGATGTCCTGATCCGCAACGGGGTAAAACCGGTGGTCTTTGACAGGCATCCGGAGATTGGTGGTCTCCTCACCTTCGGTATTCCCTCATTCAAACTCGAAAAGGGGGTTATGGCACTGCGGCGAGAGGTCTTCACCGACATGGGGATAGAATTCCGCCTCGGTCTGGAAATAGGACCCGACCTTCCCTTTGCCGATCTGTTAGAGGAGTATGATGCCACCTTTGTCGGCACCGGAACCTACACCTCCATCCGCGCCAACCTGGAAAATGAGAAGAGTGAGGGGGTGTATGATGCCCTCGACTATCTCATCGCCAACATCGACCGTCTTATGGGCTGGAAACGCAAGCGCTACCCCTACGTCAACCTGGAGGGCAAACGGGTGGTGGTCCTGGGCGGCGGCGATACGGCCATGGACTGCCTGCGCACAGCAGTCCGGCAGGGCGCAACAGATGTTGCCTGCGCCTACCGGCGGGACAGAGCGAACATGCCGGGTTCGGCCAGAGAGGTGCAGAATGCCATGGATGAAGGCGTTCGTTTTCTCTGGAACCTCCAACCCCTTGGCGTCATTGTCGGGGAAAACGGTGCGGTGAAGGGAATCAAGGTGGTGAGCACCCGACTCGGCGCCCCCGATGGACATGGGCGAAGAAGGCCGGAAGCGATTGCGGGCACAGAGACAGAGCTTGCAGCCGACAGCGTCATCATGGCCTTCGGTTTCCAGGCAAGTCCTCCCCAGTGGCTGAGCGAAAACAACATCTCAACAAATACCTGGCAGCTCATCGAAGCCCCGGCAGATGGAGCCTTCCCCTTCCAGACAAGCAACGAAAAGGTCTTTGCCGGTGGCGATGCAGTCCGTGGCTCCGACCTCGTCGTCACCGCCATCGCCGAAGGACGACGTGCAGCCGAAAGCATTCTGAGCTATCTCGGGGTGTAACCCCCCTCTCTAACAGGATTTTCTCTTTGGCCGGGCCTCTTGGTATCCATTGACGATATCCTGGGGGAGCGGCTTCAGCCGCGAATGCACTCCCCGTTGCGGAAACAGCCACCCGGCAACTGCCACCTCCATTCGCGGCTGAAGCCGCTCCAACACGAATAACCTTTTTTACCAGTTTCTCACCAGCTGCAGGGAAGGATCGGTTTTAAACCCTGCAAACACAGCACCTTGCAAAACACCACCCAACACCTGCTCAACCCCTCTACTGTTGGAGCGGCTTCAGCCGCGAATGCTCTCCCCGTTGCGCATACAGCCACCCGGCACGAACCACCTCCATTCGCGGCTGAAGCCGCTCCACAACACCAAGAACCTCTTTCACCTTCTTCCCTCCATTCACAGGGCAGTCTGTCACCCCTTTTGGCACCACTATTCCCTGGTCCAACACCATCATTTGCCAGAAAAACGAACAAAATATCGCCTGGCCGCCGTAAAATTATTGGTAAACAGCAGAGAAAAAAGGATAGATTAAAAAAAGGCGGGTAAAATTTTTACATCCACATTGAGAGGGACGATTGGAGACAACAGCGATACCCAAGGTGCAAACTATCAAATTTCTGCACAAGGTTGCGATCATTGTACCGAGTTACCTGCTGATCTTTGCTATTGTTGCCTATATCGCTTTGGACATTGAGTTCCTTCAAAATCTCTACATTCGCCATATCATCCTGGCCCTTCTTCTCCTCTATGCCACTTCTCACCTCATTCGCGCCCTTACCTTCTTTTTTGGGCGCTGGGTGGTGGCCCACACATCACGTAACTTCAGCCCGGAAAGACAATTTAACCGTTACCGAGAATGCCAACAGATCAGCCACTGCAGTGGCGAGAAACGCCAGCACATCGTGCTACTGCTGCACGGTTTCACCACCTCTCCCATGGATTGGAAGATCCTCGCCGCCCGTCTCAGTGCAGAAAAAATCGATTTCCATGCCCCCCTGATCAGTGGTTTTGGCCAGGTCAATCAGGATTCGATCCTCTCCATCCACAAAGAAGACTGGTTCCGGCAAATCGTCGATACCTACGACCTGTTTGCGGAGCGCTATGAAAAAATTTCCGTCATCGGTCACTCCATGGGCGGCATGCTTGCCTGCTATCTCGCTCAGCTCCGCCCTGTTCACGAACTGATCATCTCCGCCCCGGCACTCTTTCCGCAAAAGCAGCAGGGATTCTACGCCCGGGTGGTCAGAAACAGATTCGCCACCAACCTGGTGTCGTGGCAGATCCCCATGATCCCGAAGCCCTCGCGCAGTGGCAGATCCGGTCCGGCCGACACCATGGACAGCAAGGCGACCTATCACTATTTTCAATATCTCGTCGCCCCTGTTCGCCTGCTATTTGCCATGCTCCAGGCCCAGATGGAAATCAAGCTCGATGAAATGAGTTACCAGCGTTTCACCCTCCTCTACGGAGCCCATGACATCACCGTCGACAATCCAGTCATAGAAAAATTTATCAGCTCCATCAACCTGCCTTTCCAACGTTTCCGATTCACCAACTCAGCCCACAATATCTTTGTCGATTTTGACCATGAACAAGCCAATGACCTGGTCATTACCCTGCTCACAGATACATTTTCAAAACAGGATCAACAAAAATATGACTACAGACACTACCCCCCAGCGGCCAGCAAAGGAGCCTCAAAATGCCAGCAGAAACAATGACCGTTCGTCAGATCATCGAGATGGCCCGCAACCATATCCAGGAGAACTTCTCCGATGACCCCGGTTTCAAAGGTGCCTACCTCATAGGCTCCATCAATCACATGTCCCCCGACTCCCCTTTCCCGGAATACCGCGATATCGATATCGGCGTCATCACCGACAGCGTTGACGACCGGCGGAACACAGAACAGGACGTTAATGGCTACATCGTTGAGGTCATCTGCGGCAACCCGTCGCTCTTCAGCAGCGCCGAAAAAATCCTCTCCAGCTGTCTTCATGCCGACAACTTTGCCGCCGAGAGTATCCTTCTCGACCCCGACGGTTTCCTTGAGACGATTCATCAAAAAGTAAAAAGCGAGTTCTCCCGGCGCAAATGGATACAGGCCCGTTGTTACCAGGAAATCGAAAGTATTTCCGAAAATTTGAAGAACATGAAACAGGCGGCAGGGTTGAGCGACTACATGTTCAATTTCGGTCGTTACGCCATGTTCAGCACCGGGGCCCTGACCGCCGTTCACCAATTTCCACCCACCCACAGATGCGGTCCCATCCAATTACGCAACATTTTGCACAGGGCCGGGGATGACGAGTTATTTGAAAACTACCTGCAGGTCACCGGCACCAGTGAAATCAGCAAGGAGGAGGCGGAACACTTTCTTGAAGACGCGGTCTGCGCATTTGATCGGGCCATAGAAGTTTTCAAGACCCCCATTCTCTATGCCTATAAACTGGAACCCTTTATTCGCCCGTATCTGCTCGAAGGGACCAAAGAAATATTTCGCCAAGGCGGCTATCGTGAAGCCATCTTCTGGATTGCCCGTTTTTTTGTCATTGCCTCCATGGTCATCCAGACCGATGGCAGGGAAGAAGAAAAACCAGCGGCCATGGCCAAATTAGCTCAGTTTCTCCATGCCCTGGGTATTGACACCAGCCAGGCCCGCGCCCAGCGTACCCTGGCCTGCGAAGCCTTTCATGCCCGACTCTGCAACTATATTGATAAAACCCTACAAACATCTCCGGACATCACGGACTGACGGCTGGTAAGGGATTTCCGATTTATTTTTGAGTGCGCCTGAAGCCGACGCCACCATAACCCAACATCCTTTCATGACTGATCCCCAACAACAACTGCCCACTTCATTCTACTGGACCATGCTCATTGGCTTGCAGATTTGCGTCTTTATGTGCACCTTTGACAGCGGCGTGGTCAACCTCGCCCTGCCCGTAATCCGCAAACAACTCCATTTGACCCTTTCAGAGGTCAAATGGGTGGCCATCTGCTACACGGCAACCGCTGCCCTGACCCTGCCCCTCTCGGCCTGGCTGGGTCGACGCTTTGGTATCCAACGCATGTTCCTCTCCGGTGTGGTCATCTTCACCTTGGCCTCCGGGTCATGCGGACTTGCATGGAATCTCTCCTCCCTCATCGCCATGCGCATCATTGCCGCATTGGGGGCCTCACTTATTCTCTCCCTGAACAAGGTGATCGTCCTCCGTGCCTTTCCACGAGCCATGCACGGTCGCGCCCTCGGCTTTGCCGGGACCACCTTTGCCCTTGGTATCCTTTCCGGACTGGGCGTCGGTGGCATCCTCATTCACCTCTGGAGCTGGCGATCCATTTTCCTGATCAGTTTCCCCATCGGCATCATCGGACTGATCTGGAATTTTATCATGATCAAACGTTCCGGAATCGAGAGCGATGCCAGTGCCGGACTCGTTTTTGACTGGCAGGGTATGCTGTGGATGGGGGCAGGATTCGGTGCCCTGGTCTGGATCGTCAATCACTGGCTCAGTGGCTCAGACGACCCTTTACTCCTCTCCCTTGCCTCCACCCTGATCGGCATCATCGTCATTAGTGGATGGCTGCACCACGAACTCTGCCGTGAAGAGAGTTTCCTCCATCTGCGCCTGCTGCGCAATAAACCCCTTGGTTACAACTTCATGAATGGGTTTTCGGTACGCATTCTTATGGGGATCACAAATTTCATCATTCCGTTCTACCTGCAGAGCGTACTCCTCCTCACTCCTGCCAAAGCCGGGCTTGTCCTGGCCACCGGTGCCATCAGTATGGGGATCATCGGTCCCTTTGCCGGTGCCATGTCCGACCGACGCGGCATGCAAAAAACCATTGCCCTGGGTCTTGCCCTCATGACCCTTGGCATCAGCGGCTATATCGCCCTGCCGACAAGCATAGAAAATCCGACAACCCGCATCCTCTTCATCATCGAGATCATCGCCTTGCAGGCGCTCATCGGTTCCGGTAGCACCTTCTTCAGCGCAGCGAACACCAACAGCAGTCTGCACAGCATACCGCACGATCACCAGGCATCCATTGCCGGACTTCTGTCCGTGAATCTCATGGCCGGTTCTGCACTGGGCTCGACATTTGCCGGTGAATTTTTCAATCTTGTCGGAGGCGCCAAACATGTCAAAGATGCCGCAGCAGAGACCACCAGTCTCCTCTTTCCACCCCATGCCTTTTCTTGGCTCTTCGGCGCCTGCGCTGTCTGGCTAACCCTGCTCACTGTCTATGCCATGATGCGTCCCAATCCCATCATCCCCTTATCACCAGAATACCAGGAGAATACCCATGCCAACTGAACGAACTGTCGCCCAGGTGATCAACATTGCCCGTCAATGGATCGAAGATAAATACGCTGACCGCCCAGACTTTATCGGCGCCCATCTGGTCGGCTCCCTGCACCATATGCCCTTTACTGCCCCTTTCCTCTCCTATCGTGATGTTGATCTGGCCATCATCCTCGACTCCATCAGCGACCAGGACATCGACGATACCAACTATGACGGGCTTATCATGGAGGCCATCCTTGCCCCGGTGCAGCGCTATGAATCTGCAGAAGAACTCCTCGCCGACTCCTCCAATGCCTCCATTTTCGCCGCCGACCACAGTGTGTTACTCGATCCCACAGGAAAACTCAGCGCCTTAACCGGGGTTATCAAAAAGGAATATCCACGACGTAAATGGGTTACAGCCCGACGCGACGAAATGCTGCAAAAGGCAGAGGAGGCCTTTGCGGCCCTGACCAAAGCAAAGGATATCACCCAGGCCATCTTTGCCGTTGGCGAACTGAACATGTACCTTATTGCCACCCTTACCGTCGTCCGCCTGACCCCCCTCACCCATCGCCGCAACATGCTGCAATTGCGCAACATCATCCAGACTGACCAGGAGAAACAGATCTTCGAGAAGCTGCACCAGTTGCTTGGCTCCCAGCATGTGAGGCCTGACGAGGCCGAAAACCTGCTCACCAGAACCGTTGAGGCCTTTGACTATGCCCTCACCATCCATAAAACACCCGTGCCTTATGAACACAAACTCAAACCCTGCATCCGGCCCTACCTGGTGGAAGGGACCCGGGAGATGTTCAACGAAGACGGACACCGGGAATCCATCTTCTGGATCACCCTCTTCATGATGATTTCCTGCGCTGCCATCCAGGCCGACGCCCCTGCCGAGGAACAGGTCAAGCACCTCAGCCACGCCCGCGAACTCCTGCAGACCATTGGCCTGGCCAGCCCCGAAGACATCCAGGAACGGATCCGATTGGCCCAGACGCTGCTGGACGAGATGAAAGGACTCACCGATCATATCATTGCTGCGTCTCCCGATATCCTTTCCTGAGCAATCAAGGGAATGTTTTCTGTTTTTTCAGATGAATTAAAGAATTGCCTGCCCTGGGAGAAGAGTAACACTGAAAACCATTTTTCTTGCCTTTAGAGAAAGAGGGTGCTATTCATCAACTAGCTGAAATGATTCATGCATATTTTTATTATGAGAACAAAATATCAAAATGAAAAAGATCTTCCTCCCCCTATGCCTCAGCCTGGCACTGCTTTTCACAGGCCCCCAGACAACGCTTGCAAAAAAATTCCACGAAGATGGTCATGAAATAGAAATTCTATGGAAGCAAAAAGGCGAGCAACTCCGTACCTGGGGAAAGATCACTGGGGGGAAAACAACCTGTAAACAGATGAACTATACCATTTCCTTCCAAAACTCTGAAAATGGTTCATACGCCCGAGTCCATGGTTTTATCAATAATTACCGCCCAATCGGACGAAACAATTTCAGGGCAAGCGATAAAATTTATAACACCTCCCACGACAAAAGCTGGTATGTAACATCATATGATATCAATTGCCTGAATTAAGATGAACGAACAACCTGAGCAAGAACCATCAAAGGTCACCAAAATTCTGGTGAATGCGATCCATGGGGGAAGAAAGCAGGACAGTAAATTCTGGCAGAGTGAATTTTCAGAAGCAGACAGTGAAAAAATCATGCTGAGAGAAAACAAAAAAAGACTCTTCCTGGAATCAGTCATCTTCTTTCTCCTCTTTTTTGTGGGGATAGGAGTCGTGTCCTATGGCGGCCTCTTTCTTTACAAGAGATACGCGGCAGAATTCACCACCCCCAAACAGGGAGGTGGCCAAAGGACGGTGGCAAAGAGGACAACGGGAAGGGAGGCAGGGACAGAACCAATTCCCAGGCTGGACAATAGAGCAATAACCCAAGAAGAACTCGACCAGGCAATTCAGAAAGCACTCGCAGAAAAATCCAGAGGAACTGAAGAAAAAAACCTTCCCCAAACTGATCAATTTTATTATCGAGTAGAGCTCGTCAACGGTGGAAAGATAGAAGCCGAAAGCGCCTCAAGAGATGGAGATATGCTCACCATCAAAGATCGAAAAGGATTAGTCATAACGGTCAACAGGGCAGAAATCAAGAACGTCAAAAAAGTAAAAATGTAACGTCAGGGTACTGCTGATCCAAATGCGACCGGTGCGAGCCAGAACATCACCACAAAAAAAGTAATCGTTATGAGTATAAAAGGAAAGATAACGTCCTGGAACGATGAGAAAGGATTTGGCTTTATTACGCCTCTGACCAAAGGAGAGCGGGTCTTTGTTCATATCACCTCCTTCAGCAACCGCAATCGTCGCCCGGAGGTCAATCAAATGGTCACCTACACCCTGTCTTCCGACACGCAAGGGAGGCCATGCGTTGGCCGGGCGGCACTGGTCGGAGACCCACTTCGACACAAAAGAGAGTGGAAAAGAGGTCTGCCATCAATCGTAGCCGCCGTCTTCTTTCTCGGTATTGTCGGTGCCTCAGTCCTTGCAGCGAAACTTCCGCCTTTGATTTTTATCTTTTATATCGCCACCAGCGCCCTCACCTTTATTATATATGCTGCAGACAAATCAGCAGCCAGGAAAGGGGCCTGGCGGACCCAGGAAAGCACCCTCCATGTGCTGGCACTGGCCGGAGGCTGGCCCGGAGCACTGGTCGCCCAGCAAAAATTGCGTCACAAGTCCCAGAAACAGTCCTTCCGCGCCGTCTTTTGGCTAACAGTTTTCTTGAATTGCGCTGCCTTTGTCTGGCTCTTCACTCCAAGCGGCTCAACGACCCTCCAGTCTCTCATCACCGACCTCATGCCGCGGCTAACAGCCCTGTCGGATAAGGCGGATTTTCTCCCCTCACTCCCCAGCCTCGTCAACATGCAAGGAAGGTAAGCAGGATATTCCCCTCTCTTTTCGACATAGTCCCGCCTCCCTGATCACACCGCCTTTTCTTGTTTCTCATACCAATCCTGATCACCATAGAGCCTGTCGGCACATTCTTCACAAATCCCGTGACTGAATTGTGCTTCAGAATGCTTGGTTATATAGGCTTCAATCTGGGTCCAGTATCCCTTGTCATCACGTATTTTTTTACAGGAAGCACATATTGGCAAAAGTCCGTTTAACACCTTAATCTGTATTAACTTGGCTTCCAGGTCTGCTGTACGTTTTTTTACTTTCTCCTCCAGTGTATCATTTGCTACCTGAAGTTTTATCGCTGCAATTTCTCGTTCTTCATAGAGTTCTCTCAGGTAGATATAGGCGAAAATATAGACTCCAATGATGTAGAGTCCGTGACGGATGGGGGCAAAGATTGTTTCATAAACTTCTCCCAGCATCATATCCGGTATCTTCAGGAACTCATTGAGGAAAAATAACGACAGGGCAACAGAAATTGCAGTTCGAACCCATCCTCTCGTTTTTTTAATCAAGGTTACTATGGGAAAGACAAGAAGAACTGAGGCGTTTATGCGAAAGATCCAGTCACACCAAGTTTGGCCGAATTTGGAATCAGGAGAGGCAACAATGTGTTTTCCCCACCATATAAAGGTGACACAATAACAGAGAAGAACAAGCGCGATTCCAATTTTGAGATATCTCTGAGCAAGGATTTTATCTTCAAGTAAATACTCCATATAGCCAGCGGCTATCACAAGTATGGCAATGTCAAAAATTGCATGCTCTAGTGGTGGAAAGATGATATGTAAGTCGTCTCCATTCACAATCCCATAGGCCTGTAAGGAGGCCATGGTCAGCATGAACAGTTCACGAAGAAAGCCAAGTCCAAACCCTGCGAGCAGGACCTTTTCATGAAGGACCTGGCTCTGACGTTGTCTGTACCAGGCAAAGAGCATCAGGTTAAACCAGAACATGCCAGCTATTCCAAACTGGACGATGCCGTGTTCAATACCACCTTGGCCACCGGTAAACTGGGATATGAGGCTCAATGTCACATCGAAAAGATGTTGCATACTCTTCCAACTGTTCCTGAATCCAATAGCGATGCCGGCGGTGACAGAGGCCTTGCGGCTTCCTCGCCCCGGAAAATATTGTCTGACAGTCTCGTCAGCACCCAGCGCCAGCACCCTGAAGGCAATCCTTAATGGCTGGCCCCTTTACTTTCCGGGAAAAATTTTCTCGAAACGAATCCCCTGAAGACACTGATAACACTTAGTGTACCATCTTTTCGCTAAATTAAAATAAAACTTGAAGAGCAGGCCAGTCTTTATTTTTTCGAATTGTACTCCCCACAACGCAATCAAAAAGAGAACAATCTCTACTTGTGCAGGAGGAGCAACTACCAGAACGGTTAATTGAAAGATTGTGACGAAGGAGCTGACATACTCGAACTCCTTGGGAATCCGAGAAATCCGGAGACAGAGTATTATCACCAGACAGCCATCGATAACTATGACGATGCCCCGCGACTGGTCTCGCTGTGAAAATCCATACGTGCCAACCCCTTTGAGACGGAGCAGGTTTTTTTTACAGAAGTAAGAGCACCTCCCTACTCCGGTTGGAGACAGTCTGCCATGTCGTTGATGGTTGAGGAATGGCGGTGGAAGGCCTTGCTGTCGGGGAGGCAGATGCCGAGCAGAGCAGGCCCACGGAGATCTGGAGGGCATCCAGCGTCAGCTCTTCAGCGGCCGCAAAAACGATTCCCTTTTTCAGATCCTCCAAATCATCGGGGGAACAACAGAAAAGGGTTCTCTTTCATACCTCCTGTAATCCCGCGAAAATTTTGCAAGTGTTCCGGCCTCTGACTAGACCTGGCCTTTCAGCAGAGTCTGCAGTTTTTCGACGAGGACTAACCGCTTAGCAGCTGTCATGTTCCTCTACCGATGCAGGGGTCATGATATACCTTCAGGCCTTTATACACCCCTTTGCTAAGCACCCTGGCAATAATATCGATGCCTTCCCTGATCTCCTCTGCTGTGACCACCAGGTGAGGACGGAATCGGATACTCCTCTCACCGCAGCCGACCATAAGAAGTTTTTTCTCTAAAAATGCCCTGAGGAGTTGATTACGGGTCTCACTGTCCGGAGTGTCAAAAGCACACATTAATCCCAGGCCACGAGGGCTTGAGACAACATCAGGAAAATCAGCTGCCAGAACCTTGAGTTCGGATAAAAGAAAATCCCCCTGAATCCGGGCATTTTCTACAAGGTTTTCCTCTTCAATGATCTGGAGAATAGAGGTGCAGCGAACCATGTCTATGAGATTACCGCCAAAGGTCGAACTGATCCGGCTGTGCTCCTTAAAAACATTGCACTCCACTTCATCGACACGTCTCCCCACGAGGATACCGCAGACCTGTGTTTTCTTGCCAAAACTGAGAATATCCGGTTGCACATCAAAATGTTCATGCGCCCAGAATTTGCCGGTAATCCCTATGCCGGTCTGCACTTCATCAAAGATGAGCATGATGTCGTGTTGATCACAAAGGCTACGGAGGACCTGAAAAAATTCCTGGCGAAAATGGTTATCCCCACCTTCACCCTGAATTGGTTCAATGATAAGAGCGGCAATGTCATCACCTTCCTTTTCAATGGCCGCCATGATCTGCTGCAGGGCCTTCTCTTCAGCTGCGTTAACCTCTGCCAGATTGTCCTTTGTCAGCGGGAAGGTGATCTTGGGGTTACTGATTCTCGGCCAGGAAAATTTAGGGAAGTATTTTGTTTTCCTGGGGTCATAGGTGTTGGTAAGGGAGAGGGTATAGCCGCTTCTCCCATGAAAGGCCTCCTGGAAATGGATGACCTTGCTGCCCAGTTCTTTTTTTATACCTTTGCCAATATTTTTCCGGACCTTCCAGTCAAAGGCTGTTTTCAGTCCGTTTTCCACAGCCAAGGCACCACCTTCAATAAAAAAGAGGTGAGGTAAATAATCTGGAATCCCCACCCGGGAAAAGGTTTCGACAAGTTCCGCCATGGGCTGGGAATAGAAATCAGAGCAGCTCGGTTTATGAATGGCAAGGCTCCCCAATCGATCCTTTACAGCCAACATTTTTGGGTGGTTAAAGCCAATTCCCATGGAGGCATACATGGTGAAAAAATCAAGATAACGATCACCATTCTTTTGATCAACCAGCCAGGACCCTTGCGATTTCTCAAAATCAAGGATAATGTCGAATCCATCGGCCAGCATGTGTTTCGAGAGTATTTTTTTTACCTTGTCTGCGTTAATCACTGTTGTCTCTCTCGTGGTGTTTACATATTCGCTCCAAAAGATAGCGTATCAGTCATTTGCCATCATGGTTCAACTGCCTGAAACCAAACACATTAAACGCACAATGCCCTATAAATCAAAGCGTACCCCCTGAGCCAGTGGCAGCTCAGTTCCATAATTGATCGTAACGGTTTGTCTGCGCATGTATGCCTTCCAGGCATCGGATCCCGATTCCCTGCCCCCTCCAGTTTCTTTTTCGCCACCAAAGGCACCGCCGATTTCAGCGCCTGAAGTGCCGATATTCACATTGGCAATACCGCAATCGGAACCGGCGCAGGAAAGGAATTCCTCTGCTTCCTGAACTTTGCTAGTGAAAATAGCCGAGGACAAACCCTGCTTAACCTTATTCTGCAGCTCAATGGCGTTTGCTACCGGGCCCTTGTATTTGATGAGATAGAGAATAGGAGCAAAGGTTTCGGCCTGGACAATGGGGAAATGGTTCTCGGCCTCTGCCAGTACCGGGCGTACGTAACACCCTGATTCATAGCCTTCACCTTCGAGCACATTCCCGCCATAAATAATGGTGCCGCCCTGAGCTGTTACATCGTTAACTGCCTGTGTGAAGACACGCACCGCTGCCTTATTAATTAAAGGACCCACATGATTTTCGACATCCAGAGGACTGCCGATACGTAAACTCTTATAGGCTTTGAGAAGCGCCATTTTAACCCTCCCATAGAGAGTTTCATGAACAAACAGCCTTCGGGTAGTGGTGCAGCGCTGCCCTGCCGTGCCCACGGCTCCAAAAACCAGGGCAGGAAGAGCAACCTGCAAGTCCGCCGACTCGGTCATGATAATGGCGTTATTGCCACTGAGTTCAAGAATGGTCCTGCCCAGCCGTCTGGCAACACGCTCTGCAGCATGGCGTCCCAACGGAACAGAGCCGGTAAAGGAAATGAGAGGGATGCGGATGTCAGAGAGCATGGTTTCGCCAATCACGGAACCCTTGCCTATCACCAAGGAAAAAAGACCTTCAGGAAGTTCGTTTTGTTTGAGGACATCGGCAATGATCTTCTGAATTGCAATTGCCGAAAAAGGAACCAGTGAGGAAGGCTTCCAGAGACAGACATTACCGCAAATTGCAGCGATCATGGCGTTCCAGGCCCAAACCGCCACAGGAAAATTAAAAGCAGTGACAATGCCCACTATCCCCAAGGGGTGATACTGCTCATACATTCTGTGACGAACTCTTTCAGAATGCATAGTATAGCCATACAGCATTCTGGACTGCCCCACGGCAAAGTCGCAGATATCTATCATCTCCTGAACTTCGCCCAGTCCTTCCTGGAGTGACTTGCCCATCTCATAGGAAATCAGGCTACCCAGCGGCTCCTTGTATTCCCTGACCCTGAGTCCTATCTGTCTGACAATTTCTCCCCGCTTTGGAGGCGGCAGCCGCCGCCACTCCAAGAATGCTTTCTCTGCAGTTTGAACAACCTGTTCATAAGACTCTGACGATGCCTGCCTCACATTGCCGACGTTTTTACCATCAACCGGAGAAACAACCCCTAAGATGTCGCCGGATGTTGTCTTGAGCCAATTGTTGCCTGTGGCTGCCCCATAATTTTCGGCTTCAATTCCTAGAATCTTCAGAAATTCCATAGAGCACCCCTCTCAGTCAACCGGCAATTTCAATAAGATGAAGGCTTGTCCTGTGAATAAGTGATATCTGTTTGCTTTCAGTGTACGATTCAGCGGGGCGAAGTACAACACGCCTCCCGGCACAGCTGTCCTTCGCCCCTGGCAGAATAATCGTTTTAAACATCAATGAGAAACAGGATCCCTCCAGCATGTACGTGTTAGATCCCCTCCATAAGTTACTACTCAGCATTGATGAAATGATTGTCAATAGCACTGAATTACCTGCCTGCATAACACACTGACAATGTTGACACAATTGGAAACAGCGGTGTACTTGGGAAGGGCCGTCTCTGGCGGTTCCATTTTCCTCTGGGGGGCGGGATGCAGCAAAGACAGACAGCAAGAATTAAATTGTATTTACAGAAAATGATCTGTGAGCCACAATCCTGGCCCAATTATCCAGCCTTATATCGATTTGCTTTGGCTTGTTTAAAATAAGATTACTGATTTTCCTGCTTTAACATAAGGTGCAGCAAAGGAGCTATTGGAACAGTTTGTATGTCAATAGGAGGCGGTGGTTCACTGAGGAAATTGAGACGCCATGAGTAGTAACCGGAACAGTTCGGGCAGGTGTATGGTTGGGTAATTAATTGGCCGTCTACGTATGGTATATCCATACTAAAGGTATTGGTACTGCCGATAAACTGCTGCGTATATATTGGGCAGGAATCACCACCGGTGCAGGTTACAAGTGCAGAAGAATCGGGGTAGACCTCGATGAAGTTTAAGCGTAAGACCCCATTAGAACAGCTGCCGTTGACGGTTACTGTTACCAGAGACTCTGCAGTATCTGATAAACAGTCGCACGAAGGGGTTGTATAGACAAGATCTATTGTTTTTCTGAGGCTATTGTTGCCAGCATTACTGACACCTTGGGAACTGACTTTAATGCCTACGACGCCATTAACTCCGGATGCCTGACTGTACGTTCCTGAGGCAATGGTTTGATTTAAGAGTTGATGATTATAGGTGATGGCTCCATAACGTACACTACTCGGGCAGGCTGCGCTGTAGGCATTTTTATGCAAAAAGAGAAAGCATACAGCCAGCGTCAGGACCATGATATATCGATACTTTTCCATCTCTATCCCCCCATATTCAGATAAGGTGCGATCTTTATCAAACCAAGTGATCAGGTGATAAAAATTCGCTTTCCAGTGGGAAAGCACAGCCGGTAAAAACAGGCACTTTCCCTCCCAATCGGTACGGAATATATCCTGAATTGTTCCCTGAGGACGACCTGGAATCCCCTCCCAGCGCCAACGCCCTCGGCAATAAGAAGACGACAGTCGCACCCCACTCCAATTCCAGTAAAATCGGGCGACAAGACACGCAGCAACCCTGCAAGTTAAAAAACTTGTCCCAACTGGGGCCGGACCACGCTATCTAGCTATTATAACGTCATTACACCCCAATGACCAGCTGTTTTCCCCTTCTATCTTGCTTTTTTGCGATCGTAATTGACTTTATTAACGCCCCGCTTCTCGAAAAGTTAATACCTGGAAGGCACCTTCCTATAGGGCAACGACCTTGTTTCTTCCTGACTTTTTAGCCTTATAGAGCGCTGTATCTGCACGATTAATAAAATCGCCACCACTATCTTCTTGAAAATACTGGGCAACACCGAAGCTGCATGTTATCTGAAGGTCTACCGGAAAAGTATGTGTTTCGACAAGCAGACGGAGTTTTTCAGAAAAGATAACAGCTTCTTTTTTACTGGTTTGAGTTGCCAGGATCACAAATTCCTCACCGCCCCAACGGGCAAAAACATCAGATTCCCGCACATTGTTGCGTATAAGCGTGGAGATATCTCTTATGACATCATCGCCTGACAGGTGACCAAAAGTATCATTGACCTGCTTAAACCTGTCGATATCGAACATAATTAAGGACACTTGCGTTTTATAGCGCTTTGAACCCGACAATTCCTGTCTGAGCCGATCGTTGAAGTATTGTCTGTTATACAGATCTGTCAAGGTATCTGTCATAGCCTGCTTTCTCAGGACAGAATTTAGATACTCCAGCGATTTCAGATACTTGACCTGCTCTGTAATGTCACGAAATGATATAACAGCACCAGTTGCCTTTTCCCCGTCAATAATTGGTGAACAGGAAACAGACACAGGTATGACTACGCCTCCTTTCCGTAAAAAGGATAGGTCATCACTCCGGAATACTTTTTTTGTTGAGAGCGTCTTTGCAGTAAAATTATCCGTATCAGCAATCTGCTTCCCGTCTGGATGTTGCGCATGTACCATCTGATCAAATGAAGCGCCAAGAAGGGTTTGCTCGCCCCTGCCTAACAGATTACAGGCCTCCGGATTGCAAAAGCTAATGCGTCCTTCATGATCAACAACAATCACCCCATCACCAATAACAGAAGTGATGGTTTTGAGTCGATTTTCGTTAACGGCGACTTTTCGTTCCAATTCACTCCGGACTCGCAACATATCGATCAAGGAATTGAAGGAATCTGAAAAATCGCCTAAAAATTGAAACCGTTGATCCAGATCTCCCTCAGCGACACGCTCCGTCTGGCAGGCAAGGTGTTTCAAGGTGAGTTGAAGTTTTCTCGCTGGCTTTGCCAGTCGATTTTTCTGGGATATTTCTGCGGAGAGGTCTCCTGCAGCCAGTCTTTCCTGAAACCGGTGGGCCTCCCGCACAGTATCTATGAACTCAAGGCATTGCTGAAAAAAGATCTCCGTCTCGGCCCCGTTGTTGACTGGTTGGGGGAGGGGCAACAGGTTCTCGGCTTCTTCAATCCCTTTTTCCACTACAATTTTCAGATATTGTGCAAAAAGAGCATGGGGAGTAGTAGTGTTCGACTCCATGAGTACTCCTGGGTAAGAAAGGTCGTTTGCAAACTCGATATTTCAGCTGTCAGCTTCAGCCATGCCCTCCTGCCTCAAACAGCATTTTCCAGTGGGAAAGTAGAGGTGACAAGAGGTGATAAGGTGAAGTGAGAAAAATTCGCTTTCCAGTGGAAAAGTAGAGCCGACACAAACGGGCCATTTCCTTTGCCAGCCGGTACGGAATATACCCTGAATTGTTCCCTGAGGACGACCGGTAATCCCCTCCCACCGATGCCCCCCGACAATAGGAATGATAACCATAACCCACTATATTTCCGTCTAAAATCAGTAAAAACAACCTACAATACAACCAAAAACTCAGCAAGTTAAAAAGACCGCTCCTGCGGAGTCTTAGGCATTCCACCTAATTCTCACAGTTCCATCCGCTTACTCCTCATCAGAGAATACCATTAACGAATTGAGGGGACATAATACCATTTCTTGTGATCTTTTCGTATTCCCTGCCCTTTTTTCCCTTGGCCCGAAGGAAACCAAGATTGTAGGGTACCTTGAAAAATTAGAATTTTCGTGCAAAACCGAGGCATGAGAAAAATTTCAGAACATGCATCTAGTTGATATTCCGGTGATATAATTTTTCTTATCCCGAAGAATCTGGACGAAAAGGCAATTTTGCAAGGGAGCCTGTAGCCGATCACTCACATCACCATAGAGACGTGAAGCGGATCAGGCTGGTTTCACAGGGTCATTTTATCGTTAGAGAGCACCTCTCCCTGAGGACTCAGGGAATTTTCAGACCGTGATTTGGATGCATGAAGCAGACCGCCAGGGCGTATTCGTCAGCGGAGAAAAGAAAATCCTCCATTGGCCGATAAAATCGCACCTGCCAACAAGCAACTTTTGAAATATCAAAATGTCAAGCCTGCCCCTGGAACTACGGTTTACTAAGCTATAACGATGCGAAGAGGCTGGTATCGCTGCAAGGCACCATTTTGCCCAGAGCACAATTTTTTTTACCTGCAAAGGAAGGTAATGGGACTTACTATTCCGGTTGAATACAGTCTGCCATATCATTGATGGTTGAGGCATGGCGGCGGAAGGCCTTGCTGTCGGGCAGGCGGATGCCGAACTGACTTTGCAGGCCGACGGAGATCTGGAGGGCGTCCAGCGAATCGAGTCCCAGTCCGCTGGCATCGGAGAAAATCTGGACATCATCGGCCACTTCGTCAGGGGTGATATCTTCTATATCGCACTCTTCGATGATCATCGCCTTCAAACGAAGTTTCAACGTCTTGTCTAACGAACCCTTCATGCTCCCCTTCTCATTTTAGAACTGAACACCATCCCGGCCACAAGCAGCAAGCCCGCACCGAATCCTGCCAGGGCCAGTGATTCCAGGAGGACCGCTTCCGCCCCCAGTCCACGGAGGAAGATATCAAGGAACCCTTCAAGTCCCCAGGACATGGGGGAGATGTTGGATAAATCCTGCATCGCCTGCGGCATATAAAATTTCGGCACCATAATACCACCAATTGCTCCCAGCAAGATATTAATGATGCCGCCAATGGTCGTCGCCTGCTCTACCGTGCTGGCCAGGACTGCGATCAAGACCGAGGTCCCTATGGCCGCCAGGCTCAACCCAAGCGATACCATGAACAGACCAGTGATTGAATCGCCAAGGGTCAGGGCATCCCCACCGCAAAGCGGGACGACGAAGATTCCCACAGCAATCATCAGCCAGACCTGAATCTGGTTGATGAGCATGTAGGGTGCAATCTTCCCGGCAAAGAGTAGGGGCACCGTTATATTCATGGCACCCATACGCATGAGGGTGTTCTGCCTGCGCTCGTTGATAAAGACCGTTGACATGGGAATGATGACAAAGAACATTCCGAAAACAATCCATGAGGGGACGCTTTGCTGGGTGGAGGTCGGCTGTTCATTAACCGCCATACCATTGAAGCGTACCTCCACCAGACCATCGCCGGCAAAATCCATCGCCTCCAGCTGTTGTGCGACTTCCGGGAGGAAGGGGGCAAGTTCCCCCTCCATCTTCTCCAGACGCAGACGCATGATTCCCTTTGTCAACTCCCCTTGAAAAAGGGTCACCACCTCCTGCTTGACGTCTGCGGCAACGGTGAGTTGCAGCAGGGCAGAACCAGACTGCCCTTGGCCAAGGTTTTGGGAAAATCCCTGGGGAATGGACAAGACAAATTGCACTGTCCCGTTCAGGGCCTGTTGGCGCTGGTCCGCATTGCTAATGGCCACCGCATCCTCTGCCAGCGCCCTGTTGGCAGCCAAAAAACTCTGCAGCCTGGCGCTTTGGGCCGTCTGATCCTGATCCACCACCACATAGCTTGACAGGACCCGGTCACTGCCCAAGGTATCTTTGAGGGCCAGGGACATGATGAGAATAAAAATCGCAGGCATGACAAAGAGGGCCGCCAGGGCATACTTATCACGGAAGAGCAAAATAAACTCTTTGATGAGCATGGCCCTAAGCATCGGAATTTTCACCTGATGTCAAACGAAGAAAGAGGGATTCGAGAGTGGTCGTCCCATAGCGGATCTGCTTTACTGCAATATCTTCTCCTTCCAGGGCAGCGAGCAGTGTCCCCATTTGCCTGGCATTGCACCAGGTCGTCATCAGTGTCCCGGCATCGATCGCCGCCACCCCCTCATGCTTACTGGCCAGTTCATCCAGCTGTGCCTTGCTTGCCTGGAACAATTCGATAACAGCGGAATGACCCTCCTCCCCTTGGAGCATCGTCTCAAGCGAGCCCTGGCGAATGATCCGGCCATGATCAATGATGGCCACCTCATCGCAGATCTTTTCGATCTCCGGCATATAGTGGGAGGTATAGACCACGGTCTTGCCATCGTCTCTAAACGAACGAACCGTCTTCAGGATAGCATTACGTGATTCGGGGTCGATCCCGGCCGTGGGTTCATCGAAATAGAGGAGTTCGGGATTGTTCAACAGGCCGATGGCAATGTTCAAGCGCCGTTTCTGCCCTCCGGAAAGGGTCGCCGCTTTTTGCTCCCGCAGTGAATGGAGGCGATTGACCGTCAGGGCGTAGTCGATATTGTGGCGCAGTGCAGCCCCGCTGATCTTCTGAATCCCGGCAAAGAACTGCAGGTTTTCCATAATGGTCAGGTTGTCATAGAGGGCCAGGGACTGGGGGATAAAGGAGCTGCGTTTGCGGATCGCCTCCAGCTCACCGTTGAGCGGCAGTCCAAAAATCTCGATCTCGCCCTCCTGAAAATCGATGAGTCCGTTGAGGATCGAGACCAGTGTCGTTTTTCCGGCACCGTTGGGGCCGAGCAGGCCGAGAATGACGCCCTTATCGAGGCTCAGATCGATATGATTGAGGACAATGTGGGCACCGTACTGCTTGACGAGGTTCCTGATCCTGATCATGGTCTAATCCAGCTTCCCATTCAGCAGTTTCCTGTACACACTGGCTTCGGCCTCAGCAACACTTTCAAGCTTTGCCTGCAAGACGGAAAAATCAATGGCCTGATTCTTTTTACTGCGGATCGCCTTGGCCAGCATCAGGGCAAACTCCCGCCACTGGTCGCCGACCACTGTCATCATCTCCGAGGCCTCCGCCAGCAAGGGATTACCGATGAGCCTGCCCGCTTCCTGCAAGAAAGAGGCATAGATAAAACGGAAACCCGCACCGCCGGTACCGATCTCCTCCTGCATCCGCACGATGTGCCCCAAAAAGAGCTTCGCATAACGAGACTCTTTCTTCTCCAGTTTACCAATGCTTCTCGCCAGGGCCCGGATACCGCGGATACCGGCGATGGGCACCGGGGTCTTCAGCATCGCCTTGGCATTCTTCTTCACCACCTTGGGGATAACGACTGCATAATTAAGGGTTGCAGGGACCTGAAGCGGATAGTAGAGCAGACCTTTGGGCGCCATCACCCCCTTGACGAAACGCGCCTTTTGCAGGGCCTTTGTCGCACAGCGCACCGGTGCCTCAAAAACCGGATCACTGATCAGATACTCGTCGCCCTCTTTGCCGTAGACGATCAGATTGTGGGCATTAAAGTGGAAGCGCATCTCTTCGGGAAAATAGGGCAGCCAGAAGACAGAGGTCTGGGCCCCGACGATCTCGCCCTGAGCCAGCAGGCCGTCAAGGGCCTTTGTCCCCTGTTCAGGATTCGAAAAGGTCTCCATCTTCATCTTGATGCCAATATTTTTCTGCAATCCCTTGATGATCGCTCTAGGCATGCTGCGATAGGCGATCAGCGGCAAACCGCCCAGCTTGACAAAGGGAAGGTAGGCAAACATCAAGCCACCCGAGAGGCCGAAGACCATGGCCTCGGAAAGCGGCAGGCCGTGATGCTGCATCATCAGTGACATCACCCCGCTCTCACAATGGGCAGAGTGACCATGGACAAAGCTCTGGTTAGACACCACTCTCTCCTCTTTTTGGCAGGGTGGACAGTGTCTCCACACTGATACCCAGGGTATCGGCATAACGGGCAAGCATCTTGGCAGAAAGCCTGGCAAAGACCTTGGGCCGGAAATGGCGTTTGATCCGCCACTTGAACAGACCACTTGCCTGAGACAGGGTCTGCAGTTCCATCCGCCGGTCATACATATGATAGTAGAGTGGCGAAACCTCGCCTGAAAGGGCTCTCTCGTAGGCAACTGCTGCCAGGCGCTCCAGCTCAAGCAGAGCCTGCCTGGTGGCCTCTTCTTCAACTTCCCAGCCCGATGAGGCGACAATGGTGTACCTGCCACTTGCATCGGTGGCATAGATCGCCTTTTTGTTGTTGGCGTAGGTGGATATATTGTGCTGGGGGACCTTGCTGTCTTCCATCAGACCACCGTCAGATGCATAAAGGCCGTGGAAAAACGACCGCTTTCCGGAATGTAACAGAGTAGAGTCTCCCCTTTTTGGAGGCGACCTGAATGAAAGAGCTCTTCGAGGATAATATAGATCGAGGCCGAACCGGTATTGCCCTTTGAGCTGAGATTGGTAAACCACTTCTCCTGGGGAATATCGCACCCTGCCGCCTGCATCCCCTCATAGACCTTCTCGCGAAAAAACCCCGATGAGTAATGGGGCAAAAACCAGTCTACTTTGGCCGCATCGACCTTCCCCTCCTGCAGCAACTCCTGCAACGGTTTGGTCACCGTATAGTCGATGATCTTCTCGTTCAGAAGCTTGACATCCTGTTTGATCGAAAAAATAGACTGCTCCAGCCACTCCTGGGGCAGGTACTCTCGCCAGCCCTGCACAGAACCATCCGCCCTCTTTTCCCCGCCCCCATACATACAGGTCTCAAGTTCACCGGCATAAGACTTCTGGAAGATCCAGTCAATCTGGAGAGAATTTCCGTCCCTGTTGGGTGTATCACTCATCCATACCGCGCCGGCACCATCGCTGAGCATCCAGCGCAGGAAATCTTTTTCAAAGGCGATCTCTGCCGACTTGGCCAGGAGCTCGGTCCGCGACTCGATCTCCTCTGCAAAGTGATGCCCCCGCATGATGGCAGAGGCGTTCTCCGAACCGGTGGCCACACTATTATGACTCTGTCCTGAACAGATCGACAGATAGCCATACTTCAGGGACATCATACCGGATAGACAGATACCTGCCGTAGCAACCGCCTCACAGGGGGGAAGACCAAGCTCGCCCTGCACCATCAGGGCATGATTCGGCAGCAACTGATCGGCCAGGGTTGTGCCGCAGGCCAGGACTTCGATGGCACTGAGTTCACAGCCCTGTTCTCCAAGGCTGCGCACTGCTTCGGCAACCAGTTGTGCATTGCTATGGCTCGCTTTCCCTGTCAGCGGGTTGATAGCATAGTATCTGGATTTGATCTGATTACTGCGAAGTATCAGTTTCCGGGCACGAGATGGCCTGGCACCAGCCTGGCCAAGAACACTCTCCATTGCTTCATTTGACACGGGAGCATTGGGCAAAAACGCGGCGATATGAGTAATATAAACCTGTTGCAAAATCTATTTCCCTGTTATCTGCCCGATGGCTGTTCGTAGTACTGGACAGCTTTGTCGAGGGCTTTTTTTCTAAACGGATACATGATCTTACGGATCAGCATGTTCAAGGGGACTATGGTCAACACCAGGGTCAGAAGAAAGACGGCATAGATGGTGATGACGACATTGCGTCCCCGCGAATTCGGGGCTCCGGCCATTTTGATCAGTTTACTCCAGATCAAAAAGCTGCGGTGGGCAATACGCTCAGTGGCGATCAGTTTACCGTTGACATTTACGGCCCCCATATTGCTCAGCAAAGGGCCGTCACCCTGCTCTTCATCTTTGCTCAGGGCGGAACAGAGGCGCTCACCAAAACGTGCCGAGGCACCAATGTCTTCCTCAGCAACCCCGGCTCTGGGGAAGAACCAGAAGGCGTCTTTTTTTCCGGTCAACATCCAGCGCGGGGTGGTGACAAAGGTGTAGAGCGATTTGCCCTGATCCGTCAGGGCCACGTTGTCCAACAGACGGGCGCCAAGATCAGCCAGCAGCGACTTCATCTTCTCCTGGGCAATCAGCCACATGTCGCGGCAGGCAATCACCGTTACCACCGGCGTATTGTGAAAAAGACGCCTGGCCTGTTCACTTTTTAAAAAACCGGTCACCGGAATGGAGGGCGAAAGAAACCATGAGGTGTAGCCCAAAACGATCAAGTCATACTTCTCTTCCGCCTCGACGGGCTCCACCTCGCAGCCATCGAGATACACGGCTTCGGGAAAGACATTGAAGAAGGTATAAAAAGACCATGGGTAGGGATAGGGATGCAGCGGTTTGATTTGACGATAATCACACTGCACCGCATCACACCGTTGCAACGGAGCAACAATATTGTCCAGGACCCTTTTCAGCTGCCCACTCTGCGAATAATAGAGAACCAATACTTTTTTCATAAGCCTTCCATCCACCCCTCCTAGAGAAAGCTATTGTTTACCCAACCTGCACATAAAATAGTATAACTTTCTCAAACTATTTTGAAGGCCAGGTTCTATATAAAATCAAGCCTTCTGGGCCATCGTCTTGCGTTATCAAAGCCAGGATTGTGCTGTCGGTAAGCAGTGCCATGGCAGCCAGGAGGCCTTGAGAGATTGCAAAAGGATACGCCATGGAGAAGACTCCGCAAGAACAGAAAAGCTGGCTCTCCACTCTGTCTTGGCACAGACAGCGAGATGCATTGCATTCGCCCTTTGTTTCAGATAGAACGGGTTATAAGAAATATTCACAGGGAAAGCAAAAATAAGTTCACGAAGAGGGGGGCCGCTGAACATTTTTACTGGCCATATCATTCTCCTGCCCAGATGGGTCCAAAAAACACTCTTGCCAAATTCAACAACTTGCACATTGTGTCCGAGGAGCTCGTCTGAGAATAGGCATTTATTCTCAAATCGAGGAATTCTCAAAAAATCAACACAGTCATATTTTTGATATTACAAGAATTATTTTTTTCAGCATTCCGAAGAGTTGGGAAGAAAGGGCATTCTCGGCCAGGCTCCTGGAATGCATTATGAAGCTATACGAATGATGAGAAAAAAACGCTGTTGGGGTTTCATTCCACCTCCAAGCTGGGAAGTGAGGTTGATCACTCTCCTTATCTTCTGTTTGAGTGGGGCCACTACGGCTTGGGCCATGCAACTATTCGTTGAGACTCCGACTGGTAAAATTATTACCCTGGAGATCGAAGCCAGTGATACAATTGATAGTGTTAAGTCAAAAATTGAGGACAGGGAAGGCATTCCTCCTGAGGAACAGATACTCATTTTTGCAGGAACAAAGTTGGAGGATGGCCGCACCCTTGCGGATTACAACATTCAGAAAGAGAGTACTCTTTCTTTATTTCTAAGACAACACAACCTTGAGGTTACTCATGCAGGGACTGGTTCCGGTGCCATTGTCAGTATTCCTGTGGGGATAAGCTGTGGCAACGACTGTTCCGAGGCATATGCCTACAATACAACAGCAACCCTTACTGCTACAGCAAGTCCAGGCTCTGTCTTTGCCAACTGGAGTGGCGATACTGACTGCCTGGATGGCATCTTGGCCATGACAGTGGCTACGAACTGCATAGCCACTTTTGAGAAATCTTTCTCCTGGTGGCCTTTTTTTCTGCCGGCTAACCTACCGCATGCTCAACAATTACAGTGAGACGCTGTCCGAAAAGACCATCTCCTATAAGGTGCTTTTGCAAATGGGAACTGAACGTCCTCCAACACCTGCACAAGCCGCTTTATGGGCTCTACGAAAACCCCATTATTGGCGACGACTCAACAATGAATTGTTCGCCTTCCAGGGAGAAGCCGGCTTCAGCCGCGAATGGGGGCGACTCAGGTTGGCTCTCTGTTGCCTGGTTAAGGGGGATGTTCGCGGTTGAAACCGCTCCTACTTTGCTATTCCTAAATTGCAGGCCTGAGGGGCCTTTCGCTGAGGGATAGGAGGAGAGAGCTGGGGCTTGCCGCTGTTCCCCCGTGGCCTGTGGGAGCCGGCTTCAGCCGCGAATGGGGGCGGATCGGAGGGGGAGTTTCACTTTCGGGTTCCTGGAACGTGCTGTTCGCGGCTTGAGCCGCTCGTACTGGCAAAGCGCAACTTCTTTGACTCTTTTCTCCCCTCAGCTCTCAGGAACAGTGGTAAAAATCGACCTGGGCTGGGTCACCCAGACAGGCGAGTGCGGCCAGGTACTTCTCGTCATGCAATACGGGAAACAGGGTACAGGTTCCCCGAAAACGTGCCTTATCCGTCCAAATCAGTTGTGGCCTGTCATCTTCCTCAAACGTTACCGCAAAACTGTCCAGAGGAAAGGAAAGGCCAGCCCCCACCGCCTTGACAAATGCCTCTTTACGCGTCCAGCAACGGTAAAATCCCCTTATCAAGGCATTGCCTGAGAGCTTAGCCAGGGCCTGATATTCTTGCTCAGCGAAAAAGCGCTGGCCAAGTTTCAGACATTGGACATCATCACGCATATATTCAATATCGATGCCAAGCTCACAGTTGCGGCTAAAGGCAAACAGGGCAATATCCCGGGAATGGCTGACGTTGAAAAAGAGCGCCTTGTTTTTCCCTGGAGTGCGGAGATACGGCTTTCCATATTCGTTGTAGGAGAAGGTGAGTTCTTTTGCGGCAACACCGGTATACCGACTCAGGAGGCCCCTGAGTGTGGTGCGGGTGCGGACAAACTTGTTCCTGTCCGAGTCGAAACGAAAGCGCTCCGCCCTTTTCATTTCATCTGCGGACAAACTGTCACAGGAGAACCCCGCATCGGTCTTGAGCAATGACATTTTCCAGACATGCACATCCCTGCCAGTACAATCACCGGCAGTTGAGGCCGATTTCCACTGATCATCTTGTCTCATAGTTTTTTCTCTCTTATCGCCATACCGGGGCCTGTTCACGGCTGAAGCCGTCTGCTCTTTCCGTACTTGCTGATCTGCTCGTTTTTGGGGAGTTGGGATACCCCTTCATTTTCCAGCTCCCCCCCCCGGTTGCCCCCCATTTGGAGTGAACTACTGATCAGTGAATCGTCGCCGCAATGACAAAGGTCGTTTCGAGACCATCCAACAGCCTGAAAACCAAATTCGCCCCATACCGCACACCGAACACCGCATACCGCACACCCCACACCGCATACCGCATACCGCATACCCCACACCGCATACCGCATACCGCATACCCCACACCGCACACCCCACACCGCACACCGCATCCCCATATTCTGCTCAACAGCTCTTGCTTTTCTTGCTCGTGAACGATACACCAAAACAATGATATCTGATACCAAACGCTCCCTCTTCCCCTCAGCGGCAGGTGACGGCCGAAGAGTTTTGCGTTATCCATAACTCTCTACAGGAGCCCCTATGTTCGATGCCACACACGCAGATCTCAGCCTCAACGACCCACAGGAACTCTCCGGTCTTTTCAGCAAATGCGCGGACATGACGCCGAACAACATCGCCGTCGTCCATGGCCGGGAGACAATCACTTACAAGGAGTTGGATCTGCTCTCCAATCGCTATGCCGACTATCTGCATCGCAGCCATCACATTGAGCGCGGTGATATGGTCTGCGTCGCCTATGAGCGCGGCATCAATTTCATCGTGGCCATCCTCTCCATCCTTAAATGCGGGGCTGCCTATGTCCCCATCGATGCCAAGGAACCGGCAGAGCGACGCCATGACATCATCGACGATGTGGCACCGAAGTTGATCCTGGTGCAGCCGAAGCATCGCCACGACTTTGATTTTGCAAACTGCGTCAGCCTCGAAGATCTCACCGACATCTATACCTATTCGCCCGCATCGCGACAGGCCCACATCCACAGTCACGATCTGGCCTGCGTCTTTTTCACATCGGGCTCCACCGGTCGGCCCAAAGGCGTCTTGCTCCCGCATCTGGCCCTGACCGGCCTGATCCGCAGCCCGCGCTATCTGACCATCACCCCTGAAGATCGGGTCTTGTCGTCGAGCAGCATCGCCTTTGATGCCGCCTCCTTTGAGATCTGGACGGCCCTGGCCAACTCGGCGACGCTTGTCTGCATCGACTACGAAACCATCATCAACCCGGAGGCCTTTGCCGCCTTCCTCGATCACCAGGATATCAGTGTCATGTGGATCACATCGGCGCTGTTCGACCAGGTGGTGGCCTTCCGCCCCGGTATGTTCAAAAAGGTCAAGTATCTCCTTTCCGGCGGCGACGTGGTCAATCCGAAGACGGTTTACAAGGTCCTGAATAACGACCAGGGACGGCCCAAGGCCTTCATCAACGGCTACGGTCCCACTGAAACCGGTATCCTGGCCACCTTTCAGATGATCACCGAAATGCACGACGACAACCTGCCCCTGCCCATCGGCAAGGCCCTCGCCGATACCGAACTCTATGTTCTCGACGAGGATCGAAAGCCGGTCTCGCCGGGAGAACCGGGTGAGCTCTATATCGGCGGCCATCGATTGGCCAAAGGCTATCTCAACCTGCCGGAACGAACTGCCCAGTCATTCGTCCCAAACCCCTTCACCGGCAATCCCACCGACATCCTCTATCGCACCGGCGATCTGGTGCGCTTCCGCGCCGACGGCAGCCTTGAATTCACCGGTCGAGCCGACCGCCAGATCAAATTCCGCGGCTTCCGCCTGGAACTCGACGGCATCGAAAATGTCCTGGTCAGCCATCCGGATGTGGCCAATGCGGCCATCAAGATGGTCAAGATCAACAGAGAAAAATGCCTGGTCGGCTATTTACAGCTGGAGACTGATCACCAAGAGAACTTCTCCCTTACCGACTACAAGGCCTATCTCAACGGCAAGATGCCATCCTACTCAGTACCGCGGGTGATTATGGTAATGGATCAGCTGCCCATCACCCAACGGGGCAAGATCGACCGCAAGCAGCTGCCGGAGCCGGTAATCGAAGAGGAGAAACGCGACGACATCGTCGCCCCCCGCACAGAGACCGAGAAGATCATCTACAAGGTCTGGTCAGACTGCCTGGCCCGAAAGGCCTTCGGCGTCACCGACAACTTCTTCGACCTGGGGGGGTCCTCGATCCTCCTGGCCACCGTCTATTCCGGTATCCGCAGCCAGATACCGTCCCCCTTCACCCTCGACGCCTTCCTCGAAAACCCGACCATTGAAGGCTTGGCCCGAACCATTACCGAGCATGGTGGCCAGGTCGACCACGCCAACGAGCGCGCAGAAGCGGAGGCCGACGCTGTCCTCAATGCCAGCATCCGCCCGCTCTGGAGTGCCGGCAGCGAGGCAGAAGGCAATGCAGTACTCCTCACCGGCTCCACCGGTTTTCTCGGCGCCCATCTCCTGGCCGAGCTGCTGGAGAAGAGTGAGCGCCCGGTATACTGCCTGATCCGTCCCCATGACAACGAGTCCCTGCATGAGCACCAGCACGAAGCACTGCAGCATCTGGCACTGGACGGAGCACTCCAAAAAGCCGACCGCATTCGCCCCATTGCCGGGGACCTGACCGAACATGGCCTGGGCCTGAGTCCGCTGGACCACCAGCGCCTCCTCGACAATTGCTCGCACATCATTCATTGCGGGGCCTATGTCCACCACATCTATCCCTACACTCGACTCAAGACCGCAAACAGCCTCAGCACCCTGGAGTTGATCAAAATCGCCCTGCGCGGACGTCCGAAAAAACTCTCCTTTGTCTCAACAGCCAGCGCTATCACCGAGTGCAATGCCCAGGGGATTGGCTATGAGGGGCGGGTGGGAGAGCATCCAGCACCTTTTTTTGGCGGTTACGCCATGTCCAAATGGGTCTCTGAACGCCTACTCGAACAGGCCTTTGGGCGCGGAATGAGTGGCCTGATCCTGCGCCCCGGCAATATCTTTGCCAACAGCAAGACTGGAATCTCGAGCTCGGTGGACACCAATTTTGCCCTGCTGATGATGCACGCCTATCTGGACACCGGCCTGGCACCGGACCTGGATCTGATCTTCGAGGCCGTTCCGGTGAATCAACTGGCAGAGGCCATCGTCGCCGCCACCCTTGGCGACTGCGACCGCCAGATGTTAAACCTCTCCAATCCACAGGAAATTCCTTTACAGGACTATGTCACCCTGCTCAGCGAACTGACCGGCAAAACGATCAAGATCATTCCCTTCGAGGACTGGAGGCAGCAAGTGATCGTTCCCCTTAGCGAGTCGAACCCCCTCTATCCCCTGACCCTCTACTTTCAGGATAATCCCAGCGAAGAGATCATGCACTTCGAGACCGCACTGGGACAAGCCGAACTTGAACGCCACAACATCCACTATCCCAAAGAGTATCGCAAACTGTTGGGCGACGCCTTTGATAAGACCCTGCGAGGAGCACTGGGGATGGCCTGAATAATCAAGCCTCACAGTGCCGTACCGACAAAGTAGGCGACCAGGACCAGGATGCCGGAAACAAGCACAAAACCGGCTCCTGGGCCACGGTCAGCACGAAAGTCGACAATGAAGAGGACGACGCCTGCGGGGACGAGGAGGAGGAAGATGGCCCCGAGCGGGGCGACGAGATCGCCGAGGATGGCCATGACCGGCACATTGGCAATAGCCAGTATCCATAAGATGACAAAGGTCAGGGCGTAGAGCAGATTCTCGTAGCGAGCAGCAGTGATTTGAGCCTTCCCCTCTTGCTGACGACAACTGACCAGAGACAGAATTGACTCACGATAGCCTATGAAGATCCCGAGAAAGGAAGTAAGGAGGGCAACCACGCTGATCACTGGCCCAAGATCACCAAGCCAGCTGCCCTTATAAAGATTGCCGAGCAGTGCCAGGGCCGAAATGTTATTATGTGCGGCGTCCACAAAGTCGGTCTTGGGGATGGCCAGCATAAAGGAGACGACAAAGAGCAGCAAGAAGATCATCAGCGCCAGCGTCGCTGCACAAATGATCAGGTTTAACCTGTGCTGCCGCCTGTGCGGATTCGGGATACGGCCCCGAAGGTCTCGAACCAGGCTCGACAGGGTTGGAAAAAACATAAACGACAGGGTAAGAAGGGGAAACAGGAGGAGAAACTGCTTCAACATCTCAAACGGGATCGGCACAACCAGGGCGTCGCCAGCAAGGGTCCAACTCCAGTGCGGCATCAAGGCAACCGACACCAGGCACAGCAAGGTGATCAGCAACAGGCTCAAGCTGCCCAGAATACGCACCAGCAGGGGACGGGCAAATCGCAGCAGCAGCATCAAGGCAGTCAGGATGGAAAAGCTCAGCCAAATCCGGTGCTCCATACTGAGAGCAAGCCATCCCTGATTGCTCAAAAACTCCCCGAAATCGTTGGTCAAAGAAATCGAATAAGCGATCAACAGGATCAGCAGCCAGCTGATAAAGAGCAGATGCAGGAGCATCGCTCCCCAGCGCGGCAGCCAACGACCGACTGCGGCAAAAAAATCGGCCCCGTCGATGACACGACTGGGGACCAGGGCATAAAGGCTGTGCCCGAGATAAATCGTGGGATAGATGAGAACAGACACCAGAAGCAGAACCCAGAAACCGCTCTGCCCGACCTGGATCGGCAAAAACAGGATGCCGGCGCCAACGGCAGTACCGAACAGAGCCAGGACCCAGGAAAAGGCATCGACAGGGAGTTCCGTGGCCACTCCAGGGGGTACATCAGTTTCCAATGTGGACATCATCTGACTCCTTCAGAAATCATAAGGGTGCTTGCATCCTGTACAACTTTTCAGAAAGAGGCGGATAATCTGCCGGATAGGGCAAGGGCCACTGGCTGAGCGCACTCTCTCCATCTCCAGCCAATCAAATCAGCACCATATTTGCAAATGAAAAACCCCGACAGAGAACAGGTAACACGACTTGATGAGCTGCCCAATATCGGAAAGGCAATGGCGGCCTCTCTCCAATTGATCGGTATTGACCATCCCCGAAAGTTGATCGGCAAAGAGGCGGTAGAGCTCTACAAGGAACTGTGTGCACGATCAGGAAAAAAACAGGACCCCTGTGTTCTTGATGTTTTTATGGCCGCCATTCATTTCATGGAAGGTGGCGAGCCGCTTCCATGGTGGTCATTTACCGATAAACGGAAAAAACGCTTGTCCGGGTTATAGTCCAGACAAACGCCCCACCGTGCCACTCATCCCGCCGCTACCAGTCCGTAGATAATCCCCGAATCGTTCGGCCCATGGAAGGGGTGACGGCTGACTTCCTGGACGCCAGCCTCCTTGAGCATAGTACAGATCTCTTCTTCAGAGTAACAGCGCCCCTCTGGGTTATTAACCAGCATGTTCAGGGAGAAAAGAGCAGGAAAGAGGGGGGCGTTCTTAGAGTTTTCCAGGATGAAGTCGTGGATGAGGATGAGGCCGCCGGGGACCATGGCAGCCACTGTCTTGCGGATCAGCTGTTGGCACTCTTCGGGACCATTAGAGTGGAGGATATGAGAAAGCCAGGCTACGTCATAAGGGCCACCGCTGATAGGATCCCTGTTGAAGTCGCCAGCGATAAAATCAATACGGTCTCCCAGGGCAAACTGATCCACGATTCTACGGGCAAAGGGCTCGGTGGTACTTCGGTCAAAGATGGTTGCAGCCAGAGAAGCATTGGCCTGACAGAAGTGGATGGCATAGGTCCCAGGACCACCCCCCAGATCCAGGAGATGGCTGCGCCCTGTGAGCTCAATCTGGGGAACAAGCCTGGGGGCGATATCCATGGCCAGGTTAAACATCCCCAGGAGAAAGTTTTCCCGATCTTCTGCCTCGCTGGTAAAGCGCTCCTGCACCGGGCTCCCCTGTTTGACCGCAGTATGGAGTTGGGCCCAGGCATCAAGCAGATTGTGATGATGAAGAATGATCTGGCCCTTATAGGCCGGTGAGTTTTTACTGAGAAAGGTGGTGGCAGCCCCGGAATTCTGATAGCCGGAGCCGCTTCTACAGAGAAGCCCCATGGCCGTAAGGGCATTGCAGAGGTGTTCCAGCCCCCTGCTGTCCACATCAAGTTCCCCGCTCAGGGCAGCCACTGTTTTAGGAGCACCATCCAGGGCGGTAAACAGCTGCAGGCGTACCCCGGCCTGGAGAGTACAGCCCTGCCAGTAGGCGGAAGAAGTCGCGAGGATCTTGCCAAGGGTCCAGTCGTTGCCAGGATGAGTCATGAGTACCTCTCAATAGAAATAATTAAAAAAAAAGGTAAGACTTGAGCAGCACTCCCTCTTCGTCCATTGCGGTCTTCTCGAAGAGCACGAATATGCTTCGAAGTCCTGACTGCACGAATAGAAAGCACTACTCAGCAGGTAGAGAGCGGTTGTTTGCCTATTATGAGGGGTTACCTGAATAGGGACAAACAAAGAAAGCAGGAGATTTTGAGGCCATAAGCAATGCCAACATACTGAAGCGCTCAAACAAGGTCAGGCCAGAAACACCACCGTACCTGTCTGCTGTTGCCTTTCTTATTGGAAAAGAGAGCATTTTTCTCCACGACTCAGAACTCTGGAAAAATGCCGAGAGCTCTGTAACATATCGGCATTTTTCCAAAGGCTGCCACCCATCTCCATTCTTTTACTTTTCATCACTAAAAACAAGATAAAAAAAAGCAACCTATTAGAATAACATACTAATAAAAAGCAGAGACGGGGAGGGACATGAATGATCGACTCCATAACCGGGTGGCTTAAGCCCAATCCCGTATACACGCCACGTTGGTGATTGAATAGAGGAGAAGCTCAGATGCCGCTGTAGAAGTGACCAACCCGCTCAAAGAGATGCACAGCATTTCAGAAAGAGGATCGTTTTTTCTCCATCAAGGCACTCGAGGAATTAAAGGGCGGCTCTGCCACAGCAATCAGGCAACCTGCCAGGGATAGGTGTTCTTTTCCCTCTACCCAACGAGACTATGCTGAAAAACAGAGAGAAACAAACGAAGCGCAAACTCCGAGAGTCAGGAAGGAGAGAGCCAGTAATGAACAGCCAGAGAGATTTTTTTCCTTAAGACAGATCGGCCCTCATTTACCTACATATTTTCCTCATAACATTGGTGAGATAATGGGCCTCAGCTACCATCTTGATACGATAATTATCATTATCAAAGACGGTCCAGATTGCCATCAATTCGCCATATAAACATATGGTTATATAATTAGAATGTACTTGAGAGTTTGCCAAAACTCTAGATTACGATCCCTTTCCTTTCACAAAAAAAAACATTTTCGAGAATTTTTTTTCCACGCTGTCTTTCCACCTTATTTTATTCAGCAAATAGAAACTTTTTTTTTCATTTCACCTCAAAACGGTCAGGAAACCACCGCCGATCGCCTTGACAAAAGCATCCAGAAAGCCTGATAATCCTCCAATACATACCTAATTATAGAAATTGATCTTCCGTCACTTTTCCTTTTCCGTCAAGGTATACACCATGCTTCATACCGACAGTACAAACCTGACAGATGCCGAGCACATTGATGAAATAATTTTTCAGGCCATATCTGCTCAGGATGCCTACCTCCAGCTTGACCAGAAATCCATCGACAGAATCGTCAAGAGGATGGCCAGAGTCGGTGCCTCCAATCACCTCGCCCTGGCGAAAATGGCAGTGGCCGAGACAGGAAAGGGCATTATCGAAGACAAATCCATCACAAACACATTAGCATCCATTGGTTTGGAGCAGAAGTTAGGCAACATAAAAAGTGTCGGCCTGATTGAAAACAATACGGTTGCCGGATATCAGGTCTTCTCGGAACCAGTGGGTATTCTGGCATCCATCCTGCCACCCGAACACCCAACTGCGACAATACTTTTCCAGGCGATTCTCAGTGTCAAGACACGCAATCCTGTGGTGTTTTCCTTTCATCCCTCGGTTAAATCCTCATCCATAGCCGCCGCAAAACTCATGCTTGAGGCAGCATTAGAGAGTGGCGCACCTCCTCATGCCATCCAGTGGCTGCCTTCAAGCTCGGAGATGGGTGTGCAAGCCCTTACTCAGCACCCGGAAATTGCCCTCATTCTCATGGATGAAAACACCACCACCCTCTCTTCACTCTTGTCTACCGACACCCCCATTTTGGGACTGGGACAGATCAACACCCCCTGTTTTATAGATCGTTCAGCAGACCAGGAACAGGCAATTACAGATATAATTTTCTCAAAAAGTTTTGACAACGGTCTGATGAGCACCTCTGAGCAGGTAGTGATTATCTGCAATAGAATCTATTCCCAAATTCTTGATCTCCTGCTCCAGAAGTCATGTCACCTGGCAGATAAAGAGGAGAGAGAACTCCTGGAGGAGCTCCTCTTTCATCCGGACAGTGGTGCCCCTAATCCGGAGTGCATTGGCCGCGACGCCTGTACCATTGCTGAAATGGCAGGATTCTCGGTCCCTACTCAAACCAAAATCATCTGCGCCGAAATTGGCGGCATAGGCCCGGATTATCCCCTTTCCAGCCCCAAACCTTTTCCAGTTCTGGCCCTCCTCCTCTCAGAAAGCTGGTATGAAGCATTGTGCTTCTGCGAGGCCGTACTGGAGCTTGGAACGTCTGCCCATACGGCAGTTATTCATACCCGGAAGAACTCCTTAACCAGAGAATTCTCCACCCGACTGGGAGTCACACACACGATCGTGAACGGTCCTGCAACCCATGGCGATATCTGCCACCTCTCTCATCCAGGAAGCTGTAAATTCACCTCAGCCGTAGACAGACAAAATGGGAACCCAACCACTGCCACCCTCTCGGTGAACAAGCTCCTTTCCCGTAAAATCGTCCAGCAGCGTCCACCCAGGCTGCGAGAATGGGAGATTCCTAAGAAAATACTTTTTTCTCCCAACTGTATCAACTATCTGAAAAGTTTTACAGGGGTAGAACGAACACTGATCGTCACCGAAAAAGGACTCATCAACAGCCGTCACATGGATACCATTCTCCACCACCTCGGTGATCAGAAGCATCCGGTGCAGACAGAGATCTTCCATGAGATAGCAGAGTTGACGACCCTGTCTTCCATTGAACAGGGCATGCAGCGCATGAACCTTTTTCAGCCCACTGCGGTACTGGTCCTCGGAGACAAAACTACCATTGACACGGCAAAGGCCATGCGTTTCTTGTACCAACGGCCCAAGATTACCCTGCCACACTCGCCGCTGCATACTCTTGTTAATGATTTTTCCGACTGCCGGGCAGATCCACCCCAAAAATCGATTCCCCTCGTTGCCATCCCCACCAATCTGGGAACGGGCTCGGAAATGAACTCTTTTGTCACCATTTACGACCAAAAGAGAGAAAAGCCTATCAATCTGCACTCCTGCGAACTGATTCCCGACTGTGCCCTCATTGATCCCAGCCTGTCCATTGCTGCTGCACCGCTAGCCATTGCCATGACCGGAATGGCCATTCTCAGTCATGCCCTGGAAGCCTATGCATCGGCCCTGGCCTCAGACTACTCGGACTCCATGGCCATGAAGGCCACAGAGTTGATCTTCACCTGGCTACCTGTGGCCGCTGGCAACCAACCAAGCGATGAAGCCACGGAAAAAATTTACAATGCGGCTGCCATGGCAGGCATGGCAGCAAGCAATGCCATGCTCGGTCTCAACCATGCCATGGCCCACTCCTTGAGTTTCATGTTTGAACTGCCCCATGATCTGGCTAACAACCTGCTGCTTCCCCATATTATTCGCTACAACGGCGTGGAAAACCCCTCACGTTTTAATCCACTCACTCCCGGAAGCCGCTACGTGGCTCACGAACGCTACCAGGAAATCGCCAAAGTTCTTGGTCTGGCAGAGAACAGTCCCGAAGAGGGAGTCAAATCCCTGGTCTATGCCATCACCCAACTGCAGAAACAACTGGCGCTGCCCCTGAGGCTGCGTGACTACGGTATTGCCCAACAGGAATATTTGTCCAAGGTTGAGGACATGGCCGAACTGGCCTTTGAGGACCACTGTACAGCCACGAATCCACGCCTGCCCCTGATTCCGGAGATCATCGATATCTACACCGCCATCTACTGATTCCAATCTGGACTGCTCTTGCCAGGCAATTATTTTTTTTCTTGCCAAGAGCAATCCTGTTCCCTATTCTTCTCTCTTATTTATCTGCGTCATTTTCCTGCGTCTGAAACGCAAAAAAACATCAGCAAAGAGAGAAGCCACTCGTGTCTTATCCACAATTTCAGAGAAAAAACATCGCCTTCCCCTGTCTTAAAGCGACAGGAAAAGTCTTCCTTCTTTTCCTCCTCCTTGTCACCACCTCCTGCGAAAATACCGATGTTGGAATGATCGCCGGAGCCGGAATAGACGCGATGAAGGCTGCAACCCTTTCCGACACCCAGGTCCGACAGCTGGCAAATCAGGCGGCCAACATGGCTGACAGCTCCAACAAAGTTGCGCCTCCAGACAGTCCCTATGGTCGCCGTCTGTACAGGCTGGTCGGTGATCATATTGAGGAAGATGGACGCACCTTCAACTACAAGGTTTACCTCTCTCCTCAGGTCAATGCATTCGCCATGGCTGACGGAACCATTCGCATCTACAGTGGTCTGATGGACATGACAAGCGATGGAGAGCTGCGCTTCATCATCGGCCATGAAATGGGACACGTGGTCAACGATCATATCAAGAAGAAAATGATGCTGGCCTATGCCAGCAGTGCCCTGCGCAAGGCCATTGCCTCTCAGGATAACCTGGCCGGCGATATTTCCAGGTCTATCTTGGGCAGTTTTACAGAGACCATTGTCAATGCCCAATTCTCTCAGCAGGAAGAACGCGAAGCTGATGATTACGGCCTGAAATTTCTCATTCGCCAAGAATATGACCGCCAAGCTGCCATATCGGCCCTGAGAAAGCTTGCCACCCTGGGCGCCGACCACTCCTTCCTCTCCAGCCATCCCGCCCCGGATACCCGCGCCGACCGTCTGGAAAACCAGCTTTCCAGGAAAAAAACGGATAAACCAGCATCCTTTTTCCAAAGTGCACTAGCTGAACTCAACAGGCTGTGGGAATTCCTCCGCCAGCTTATTTCCGCCCTTCTCTGATCCCAGTTTCTCTGCAGTATTACCCTGGTCCCAGATGTCGGTTGTCACCTTGATCCGTTCCCTTGCTTCTCCCAGGAAGGTGAGCTTATGTTACCCGGCAGAAGTAGACAAAGAGACCACAACTTGGCCCCGCATCCTTTTCGGTCCTGCACTCTATCTATCGTTGCAATAATATATCCGTCCCCTTTTTCCATTAGATGTATTATTGTTGAAAACAATAAATAGGATAGTTGGTGAAGCAAGCAATAACTGACGTCTGTCGTGACCAAGTGGTGTCTGTAGAACCTGTATATCCTCGTGCTCCGGTTTCTCCTGTGACTGTCCAGTTTCCACAGTCGTAGTAATTGGTTGGGTCCCATTGGCTATATCTCGTACCATCAGCATAGGTGTTCGTCCACACGCCACTCTCCTGCACTGTATCTTGGTTTTCATTTATCGAAATTGGGGCGTTGATTGATCCATCTGTCAAATCAGTCCAGTTATCGGCGATAGTGGTACCGTTGGTTAAAATATATCGACGATCATTATATTTGGTGAATCTCGTTGACGGCGAATCGGTTCGGTCACTTAGCCATGCCATGTACGTTCCAGGCAATCCAGCAGAAGTAGCAAGATTTTGACATATTGTGTCAGCACCAGCTAGTCCCCCTAAATTACCAGAGTGTGTCGTGCTGGTTACAAACACAGATTTAAAATCATTACAAATAATGTTCCCAGAAGCATCTATTCCAATCATAACAGAGTTACTTGGACATATTTGATTAAGTGGTACACAGCATGGGCCGGTTGAATTGAGAGGAATGACAACAACTTTTTCCGCAAAAGAAGCTGTATTGGTCAACAAAACAAAGCTAAGGAGTCGTTAAAATATAACTATAACAAAACGATCTGAAGTGGTATATTGTCGTCATGACTATTACAGAAGACGACATTAAACTTATACGCACCAGATTCAATATGCTTGCGTGGTCTT
>Ga0180007_10000156_pt1 | contig 125661 bp, 100 predicted proteins | sample MM_PC_MetaG_FD_121122 | JGI IMG/M metagenome (GOLD analysis project Ga0180007, IMG submission 121122) | Groundwater microbial communities from the Aspo Hard Rock Laboratory (HRL) deep subsurface site, Sweden - MM_PC_MetaG | ecosystem: Environmental > Aquatic > Deep subsurface > Groundwater... | reverse complement strand
AATATAAAAAATAACATTCAAAAAAAAGGTGATATTATGCTACCAGTTGTCGCCATTGTAGGCAGACCAAACGTAGGCAAATCAACAATTTTTAATCGAATTGTTGGTGAAAGAATTGCCATAACTGACGATACTCCAGGAGTCACAAGAGATCGCATTTATGGAAAAGCTGATTGGCTTGGCAGAAAATTTAGTGTAATTGATACAGGGGGCATCGAGATTAGCGATGCACCTTTTTTGACTGAAATCAAAGCTCAAGCAGAAATCGCCATTGAAGAGAGTCATGTTATTGTATTTATTGTTGATGTAAGGACAGGTTTACTCTCAGATGATAGAGAAGTTATGCAAATGTTATATATGTCAAAAAAACCAGTGATTATTGCAGTTAATAAAGTTGATAATCAAAAGTTTTTAGAAAACATCTATGATTTTTATGAACTTGGAAGCGAAGACGTAGTATCCGTTTCAGGAACGCATGGAATAGGCATGGGAGATCTTTTAGATAAGATCGTCTCTAAACTACCACTAGATTTAGAAGACGATTATACGGAAGAATACTTGCGTTTATCCATTATTGGTAGACCCAATGTAGGAAAATCTTCTTTAACAAACGCTATATTAGGTTTTGAACGAGTCATCGTAAGCGATATTGTAGGTACCACAACTGATTCCATTGACACTGTTTTTATGAAAGATGGACAAAAGTATGTAGTAATTGATACAGCTGGTCTAAAAAAACGTGGAAAAATATTCGAATCTGTCGATAAGTATAGTGCATTAAGAGCCATGCAAGCAATTGAAAGAAGTGATGTTTGTTTACTTGTTATTGATGCACAATCAGGAATTCAAGAACAAGACAAACATGTGGCAGGTTATGCTTTAGAAAACGGAAAAGCCATGGTGATTGTCGTTAACAAATGGGATACTCTTGAAAAAGATGATAAAACCATGCAAGAATGGACAAAAAAAGTCAGACAAGAGTTTCAATTTATTACTTATATGCCAGTTGTTTTTCTTTCGGCAAAAACAAAAGCTAGAATTCATACGCTTTTTCCAATTGTTGAAAAAGCTTTTGAAAACTATCAAAGAAGAGTTTCGACAAGCGTTTTAAATGAAGTGATTTCAGAAGCTATGCTCTTAAATCCGCCAAAAGAACACAATCAAGCAAAAGTAAAAGTATACTATGCAACTCAAGTAAAAAGCAAGTGTCCAACCTTCATTTTGTTTGTCAATGATAGTGATTGTATGCACTTCAGTTACTACCGCTATTTGGAGAATCGACTACGTGAACGCTTTGATTTTGAAGGCACTCCAATCAAAATGATTCTTCGAAAAAGACAGTAATGGCTAAATATAGAAAAAAAAACGTTTTTTTTTAGCACATCCCTTGCAATTTATAAATAATGAACTTATAATAAAATTAATAATAAATAGGAGGATATAAGATATGAACAAATCTGAATTAGTAGCCCGTATTGCTGAATTAGCTGATTTAACAAAAAAAGATGCCGAAAAAGCTCTTAACTCTACAGTGTTTGCCGTTCAAGAAGCTTTGGTAAAAGGTGAAAAAGTTGTCTTAACTGGTTTTGGTACTTTCGAAGTTAAAGAACGCAAAGCTCGTTCTGGACATGACCCAAGAACTGGCGCAATTATCGCTATCCCTGCTTTAAAAGCACCTACTTTCAAAGCTGGTAAAGTCTTAAAAGATTCTGTACGTTAAATAATATTTATAAAAAAAACTGATTATTTTTCATAATCAGTTTTTTATTTGTATTTTTATTTATAAATTAAGAAAGCCAAATACCATTAATACATAGAGCGAGTAAGAAATAAAGTTATTTATAAAATGGACGGCAATTGGAACATAAATATTTTTATTTGCTCGAAAGTATATATAGCCAAATACTATGCCCATTCCAACATAAGGAATGGCCTGAATAAAATCACCATAAGAAATTACATGCATCAATCCAAAAATCACACCACTAGATATAATAGCTAAAATAGATCCAAATCTTTTTTCTACAAAATTAAATAGTACTTTTCGGAAGACCAACTCTTCAACAATCGGAGTAAAGACACAAAGCAATAAGAATAATAATACAAGATTTAGTATGTCCGTAGAAAACATAGAACCAATCATTACTTCGTTTTCTGATGTGGATGCTTGACCTAGAAATTCTAATAAATATTGTGAAGAAATGGAAACAGTATAGACAATGAGTATTCCTACGACAATTTGGAGGGTATACTTTTTAAGATTTAATTTAAAATTAGTCCAGTCTTTTTTAAAATTAGTTTTATCAATTACTAAAAAGATTATTCCAGTTATAAAAACTTGACTTAAATTAATTAAAATATAAAAAAGAGGTAGTTCATCAAACCCATAGGATAGTTCGTAAGAAATAGGGATATCATTTGAAGCGAATTCTCCAGTAAAAGTCCAAATTTCATTTTCAATTACATCTTCAGTTTCATCTGAAATAGAACCAATAAGGGTTTCGTTTCCGTCGTAAAAGTCGATGGTAGCCCACAAATAGGGAAGGGTGAATTGGTTTTCGTTTTTCATTACTACTGTGACTTCAGTCAAATAAGGAATTGAATTTAACCCTTGATCTGGTATTTCTGTCACAATGTATTCTGGCTCTGAAACTAATGTAATATTATCTAATATTATCTTTGTGTCAGGATATTTTACTGCAAAAAACAAAAATGAAAATATAGAGACAACCATTAATACAATAACATAGATTAAAATAAGATTTCGATTAATTATTTGTTGATTAATCGAATGAGATACCCAATCATTAGAGTCTTTTGGAGCAGGTGATTTGTCTAAATCATTTTTATTATCATCTTTAAATAAATCATCATATTCTGTCATAAATTCACCTCTTATTTAACTATTATACTAAAATTATACTAATTTCGATAAAATATTTTGATTTTTCTATAAAGAAATGCTAGTTAAGAGATACAACAATTGACAAATAGAGGATTTTAGGTATAATAATTGTATAGTATTTGACTGAAAGGAAGATTACAGATGGTAAAAAAGTCATTTGCAGTTATTGGTGTTGGCCGTTTTGGTCTTGCCTTAATTGAAGAATTAGTTAGTTTAGAAGCTGATGTTTTAGTTATAGATAAAAATTATGATAAAATTGAAAAAGTAGCAAAATTAGTTACAAATGCGATTTGTCTTGACTCTACTGATATTGAAGCACTACGAGAAATTGGCATCACAAATTATGACATCGTTATCGTTGCTACCGGAATTAATGTTGATAATTCAATTTTGACTACGTTAATTTTAAAAGATTTAGGTGTCAAAGAAGTATTTGTTAAAGTGCAAAGTGAATACCATGCAAAAGTAGTGGAAAAATTAGGCGTTGAATACGATCATTTAATTTGGCCAGAACAAGCTACTGGTAAACGTTTAGCAAAAATTCTCGTTTCAGGGAACTTTTTAGAATATTTAGAGCTCGACCAACAATATAGTTTTGTATCAATCACTGCAACAAAGAAAATAATTGGCAAGCATTTATTAGAACTTGAGATTCGATCTCGTTTTGGTGTAAATATTGTCGCAATCAGAAGAAACGATAAAATAATTATTCCCTCAAGTACAACCCCTTTTGAATTGTTAGATGAAATTTTATTAGTAGGACATAATGATTTTATTTCTAAGTTTACTTCTTGGTTAAAGAAATAAACATAATTACATTGAATTAAGTCATGAATTTCAATAAATTCTTGACTTTTTTTTATAGAAAAAATGCATGGAGTAAAAAATTATGATATACTTTATTTGGTGAAATAATGAAAAAAATTCTAATAGCCTCTAAAAATCAAGGTAAAATTAATGAGTACAAAGAAATGTTAAAACCACTTCAAATCGAGGTGATTTCTTTATTAGACTTAAATAGTTCCTTGGATGTAGAAGAAACGGGTACATCCTTCTTTGAAAATGCCTTGTTGAAGGCAAAATCTGCTTGGAATCAATATCATTTGCCTTGTATCGCAGATGATTCTGGACTTGAAGTAGAGGCTTTGCATGGAGAACCTGGCATCTATTCTCAAAGGTATTCTCCTCTTCAAACGGATGAAGCAAATAATCTGTTTTTACTTGAAAAATTAAAATATGTACGCAATCGAAATGCTAGATTTGTCTGTCAAATTGTATATTATAAAGATTTAAATCATTATTCAACTTACGAAGGGATTTTAAAAGGAAACATTCTTAAAAAAGGGATTTTTCAAAATGGTTTTGGATATGATCCTTATTTTTATATTCCAACTTTAGAGAAAACATTATCCCAATGTACGATAAAGGAAAAAAACGATGTAAGTCATAGAGGATTGGCTATGAAAAACCTATTAATAAATTTACAAAAGGAAACCGTATGAAACTTGTTGTATTTAGCGATAATCATCGCGATCGAAAAATCGTACAAAACATTTTGCTTTTAAATCCAAATGCAGATCGTTATATTTCTCTTGGAGATTCAGAAATGTCTGAAGCGGAGCTTTCAAGCATGAATGTGTTTGGTGTAAAAGGAAATTATCCATTTGAGCCAAAATTTCCCTATGATTTAATGTTTGAATTTGAAGGATGGAAAACATTACTTACTCACGGACACCGTTATTTTGTAAAAAATGGGCTCTATACGTTATATCAACATGCTGAGGAAAATCAATGTCAACTAGTTTTATTTGGTCACACGCATCAATGTTTTGTGGAAGAAAAAAACAATATTTTATTTGTAAACCCAGGTTCTGCAACTTTTCCAAAAGGTTCAGTTCATCCAACGTATGCTGTCCTTTCTATTTTAAGGGATAAAATAGATGTTCAAATTTTAGATTGTATAACAAATGAAATTCTTTTATCATTTATAAAAACGTCAAAAGGGTGATTACATGAATTATCGTGAAATGTATTTAGAATATCTAAACGAAGAACAAAACGAAGAACTAGTCAATAAATTAATTGAGCTACAAAACGATTCGAAATCAAGTGAAGACCCATCGGTTTTTTTAGATGTGACTCATTTACTTCTAAATACTTACTTATCATTACAAGATTTCGAAGCGTACATTAGTACCATTAAATCAATTTTGGAAAAACAAATTTATGAAGATTACAAAATTATTGTTGATTTTGTTGATAAATTGATTAGTGTTTTGTTAAAAATAGAAGACTTTTCTGAACTAGATGCAACCCTCAATTACCGAGATCGTTTTATCAGTCAAAATAAGCAACAAATCATGATGCAAAAGTTTTATAGGGCTGTATGTTATGAAGGATTAAAGGAAAATAAAAAAGCAATCTCTGCTTTGCTTGAAATACCTGATTCCATTTCCAATAATAATGTCATCAGTAAGTATTTAAAACTAGCTATGCTTTATCTAAAAGAAAACAACATTTTAGAAGCTAAAAGCATGTATAATCATGCCCTTATTTTTGATAAATCCGAGAAAAACACGATGTTTTCTTTGGTATGGTCTGACATTTTATTTCAAGAAGGGTTTTATCAACAATCCTTAGATAAATACCAAGAATATTTCATTAAATCAAAAATTAAAAATCGCTATTTAGACCGATATATCTATATAAACATTGCCTTAGGCCATTTAGAAGAGGCTTGGAAATTTTATTTAGAATACGAACCAAAGATTTCAGCATCTTTGTCTAAAAATTATCGTAAAGAATTTTATGATGCTTCCGTTCTTCTTGCAAACGAGTTAAGAAAATATGACGAAGCCGCTAAAATTCAGGAAAAAATAAATTTGCTTGATAACAAAGATATGCAAATAATCGATCAATTTGATGGGTTTTTCCATTTAATTTCTGAAATTGGAGATAAAAAAATTTTTATAAATCCAAGAGACATTGTGTTAGAAAGCTTCCGATCTCTTGATAAATTATGCAAGTTTCAACGAATAATATTTGTTAGTTTGACTGAGGATGGTTATAAAGTACAAACTTATAAAAAAGGGCTATTAATGGATAAACAATATTCTCATTTGGAAATCAAGGATTCCATTTTAGATCTTGTTTTTTTGTCAGAAGATAGTTACCAGGTCTATTCAAAAGAACAACTTCAATCCACATTTGATTATTTAAATCATCAAGAACTAAATTGTGAATTTGTTATCTCGCTGAAAGTTCAAAATAATCATTTTGGAATTCAGTTTGTTGTTGCTTTTTTGAGTAATGCCATCCATTTTGATTATGCGCATAAATTGCTTTTGGTAACGACAAAATTCATTTCTCAAAAGCAATCTGATTTAGTCTATTTAAAACTAGAAACCGACCATTATAAAATATATTCAACCTTTTTTGATAATGCCAATAGCGGCATTATGAAAATTGAAAAAGGCATCGTAACGCTTTTAGATAGTAATGTTAAATCATTACTTGATATGGAAAACGATATTTTTTCTTTTGAAGAATTGCAATCTAATTTTTCTCTTGAAAACAAATTATATTTAGACGATTTTTTAAAACAACAAACCATGGTGTTACTCTATCATTCTCCAAAACATGTTGATAAATGGCTTCAATTATCCGTTATTGTTCAAGAAACCATCATATTCCTTGCGGTTGAGGACGTCACATCATTGAAAAGACTTGATTTATTACATGATACTTCAATCCATTCACAAAATGTAAATTCTTTAGGAAATGTAAGCGCCTTAGAAACAGATTTTAATAAATTACTTGAAGCATCTACTTTAATTTACTTTCAGTTAATTGATCATGATACTTATCTTTCACATTACTCATTTGAAACGCTTGAACCATTATCGTACCAAATGAAAGAAGTGTTTGAAGAGATTTCAAAAGTTTATTTTATTAATCTCTATGAAGGAGATACTCAAGGATGGTATCTTTTACTTAAAACAATTGATAAACGCGTGATTTCTCGTATTTTAAACGATTTCTATGATAAGATTAACAAAAATAATATAATCGAAATTCCATTGCTTTTTCATTCTTTTGTACTTGTATTACAAAAAAAGCATCATTTCAATGAAGTGAAAAATCAAATCATTTCTCTTTTTTACAAAACAATGGATAAAGGAAATATTGTTTTCTATGATAAATCCATTACTTCAGAAACACATCTAATGAAAACGATCGAAATCAACATTGAAACACTTATATCCAAAGATGAATTGCTTCTTGAATATCATCCTATTGGTTTATGGAAAAATCAAGAAATTGATTTATATGAAGTAACTCTTCATCGCTCTTTGTTATTGGGAGAACCTCAATTATTTCAAAAGGCATTGCAAAATCACAATTTACAAAAAAAATGGGATGAGTTTTTTGTCAAAGCATTTATAAAGCAATGGAAATCAACTTTCTTAATCTCTACAAAAAGCCCGAAATTTGTTATTAATCTCTCTAGTGCATCTTTTTCGGATCAAACGTTTCTTTTTGAGTTGATAAAACGAATGAAGAAAGCGAAAATTCCTCTTCAAAAAATCGTATTTGTTTATGAATATGATTCTTGGCTTTATGAATTTGTACATACAAGCATTAAACGTTTTCAACAAATGGAGGTTTCTTTTGGAATCAAACATTGGTCTGAATTAGAATTAAGTAATTTAAATTCTTTGCAACTATACGATTATGCTTGGCTTTTCCCAAAAGAAATGGATTGTTTCACTTTATTTAGTATAAAGGATCTTGAATCAATAAATCGTTGTAATATCATTTACAATCACATGGATACAACTGTAACCAAATCCTTTTTAGAAGAAAAAGAAGTTTCTTACCTTGAAGGTTCCTTTTTTAAAACATGTGAATCCATTGAGGCGATTCATTCATCTTTAAATTAGTATTCATTAAACGGTTCCATAGTTGTTATATGAATAAAAACGTAAAGGATGTTATATAATGGATTTGATAAATGGAGGTTTGAAAAATGAAGAAAAAATGGTGGCAACAACAAAATATTTATCAAATCTATTTAAGAAGTTTTTTGGATACAAACAACGATGGAATAGGTGATATCAAAGGCATTACAAAAAAACTAACCTATTTAAAAGAATTAGGAATTGGAATTATATGGATTTCGCCTCACTATGATTCTCCAATGGATGATAATGGGTATGATGTAAGAGATTTCTATAAAATCAGTCCTGATTATGGCACCATTGAAGACTTTAAACAATTACTTTTTGAAGCTCATAAGCTTCAAATGCATGTAATAACTGATTTAGTATTAAATCACACTTCGGACGAACATGAGTGGTTTAAAGCTGCTAAAAATCCAAACGATGCTTTTCATCAAAAATATCATGATTATTATATTTGGCAAAATCCTATTATTGATAATCAAGGCAACAAACAAAAACCTACTCGTTGGATTGGCTGGTTCGGTAGTTCAACTTGGGAATATAACCTAGCAACAAATGAATATTACCTTCATATCTTTAGCAAGAAAATGCCGGATTTAAATTGGCGAAACCCGAATCTAAGGTCCGATATGAAAAAAATGATTAAATGGTGGTTGGATTTAGGAATAGATGGATTTAGAGTAGATGCTTCTAATCATTTAGAGAAAAACTGGGACTTCCCTGATACTTTTCCTGGATACGAAAATTTTTCTTCCCTTCCAAAGCATCATGAATATTTGAAAGAATTAGGAACTGATATTTTTGTTCCTTACGATATTTTGACCATAGGAGAATCAGGTGGAGCCACAAAAGAAGAAGCTCTTCAATACGTAGGATATGATTCAAATGAATTTAATATGTTAATTCAATTTGGTCATTGTTGGGCAGATATTGATGATTCTCATTCAAAATTAATGGGAAAATGGGCGCAGGGAAATTTGCATGTTTCTAAAATTAAACAAAGTTTTTGTCATTGGTATGAACTTTTAGATGAAAAAGGCTGGAATGTAATCTATTGGCATAATCATGATCAGCCTCGAATTGTAAGTCATTATGGTAATGATCAAGAATTTCATGAACGTTCCGCCAAAATGTTGGCTATTACATTGTATTTTATGCCGGGTACCGTCATTTGTTACCAAGGTGAAGAAATAGGTATGACCAATGTGAAATATGATTCTATTCAAGATTTTCGTGATGTAGAAGTGTTTACTGAATATAAAAACTTTCTTAATTTGGGATATAGTGAAGACGAATCCTTATCAGTCATTAAAGCAAGATGCAGAGATAATGCTCGGACACCTATGCAATGGAATGATAAACCATTTGCTGGTTTTTCTAAATACGATCCTTGGATGAAAGTAAATAGTGATTATTTACAAATCAATGTTTTAAAAGAACAATCCGATAATCATTCCATTTATCAAATGTATAAAACCATTTTGAATCTTAGACTTACAGATTTAAGTATTATAAATGGTAAAATCGAATTTATTGATATCTTAAGTGATGAATCCTTTTGTTATATTAATCGTTACCAAAATAGTGCATATTTAGTTGTAGCAAATTTTAAGTCATTAAAAATCGAAGTCGACTTATCGAAAATAGAACATCTTGAATCATTTCATCCTTTTATATCAAATATAACAAGCTTTCCAACACTTTCTCAAATCATCACTTTAAATGCATATGAAGCGTTTGTCTATAAAAAAGAATCATAGAAATTTATTTTGAATTTTTCTATAAAAAAAGTCGAATTCTTTCTAAGATAATTTGGTAAAAACCTTTATCCTTAGAACTTCGACCTTTTTATTTGTTTTCAAGTATACAAGACTGATTGAAAGAACAAATATATTCCTTTATATTTTATGAAAAACGTGATAAAATAATAGGGTATTTTAAAGAGATTAGGAGATATTATGACTCGAACAAAAGAAAGAGAAACAATTGTATCTTTGCTCTATTTAATTGAAATGGATGGAGAATATGATCGTTTTAAAACCAATCAATCTATTTTAAAAAAAATTGACCATGTTTTTGAAAACATTCAATCCATTGATAAAGTAATTATTGATAATCTTCAAAACTGGACAATTGATCGATTAAATTACGTCGATAAAGCCATCATCCGTTATGCAGTTTATGAACTGCTTTATACAAATACTCCGTATGAGATTGTTATTAATGAAGCTATTGATTTAACCAAACAATATTCTAATCTTGATGATGATTTAGCAAAAAGTTTCAACAATAAGCTTTTGGATAATATCAAAAATAATCTCAAAAAATGAAATGAGTGATGTTTTATGGAACGCAAATATTTAACTGTTACTGCATTAAATCGATATTTAAAATTTAAATTTGATAACGATACTAATTTGCAATCCGTTTTATTAAAAGCAGAAATTTCTAATTTTAAACGTCATAGCCGAGGTCATTTTTATTTCACGTTAAAAGATGATCAATCTCAAATATCTGCAGTGATGTTTTTTAATAACACAAAATCAGTTACTTTTTCTCCAAAAGATGGATCAAAAGTAATTGTCGAAGGGTATATTTCAATCTATGAAAACTATGGAACCTATCAAGTTTATGTTACTCATTTAAGCGAAGATGGCGTTGGAGATTTATTTCAAGCATTTGAAAAATTAAAGATTAAACTTGAAGCAGAGGGTATGTTCGAAGATAAAAACAAAAAACCAATCCCTTCTTTTCCAAAATCTATTGGTGTAATTACTTCACCTACTGGAGCTGCGGTGAGAGATATCATTCATGTGATTAACAGACGATATCCTCTTGTAAAAATAATAATCTACCCCGCACTAGTTCAAGGAGAACAAGCAAAACAATCAATAGTAACTCAAATTGAAAAAGCAAATATTGATAACTTAGTTGATACATTAATTATTGGGCGAGGTGGAGGTTCGATTGAGGATTTATGGGCATTTAATGAAGAAGCAGTTGCACGTTCCATTTTTGCATCAAGAATTCCTATCATTTCAGCTGTAGGCCATGAAACTGACTTTACCATCGCAGATTTTGTTTCTGATATGAGGGCGCCAACACCTAGTGCAGCTGCAGAAATTGCTGTACCAGAAAAGAAAAATATACTTTTAGAGTTGTTTTCACAAAAACAAAAATTGAATTTTGTCATGAAAAATATGCTTGAATCAAAGTTAAAGCATTTTAATCAAATTAAAACATCCTATGTGTTTTCTCAACCGAAACGACTTTTTGAAACACGAGAATTACGATTTAGCAATTCAATAGATCGACTTTTTCAACAAAACCCAGAAAAAACTCTTATTTTTCATCAAGAAGCTGTTTTAAAGTTAGAACAAGATTTACACAATCGTTTTTCGACTTTAATTAAAACTTCAGAGTATCAATATATTAATTTGATTGAAAAATTAGAATTAGTCAATCCCTTGTCGATTATGAAAAAAGGATTTTCTATTATTAAAAAAGATCAAAAAATCATTAAAAATATAACGAATGTAGCTATTAATGATTCTATTGATGTCTATATGAGTGATGGACAATTAAATTGTCAAATATTATCGATAAGGAAGGATGAAAATTAATGGAAAAGAAACGTTCTTTTGAAGAAGCGTTAAATCAACTTGAAACAATCGTGAAGGAATTAGAAACTGGCGATTTATCTTTAGAAGCATCTGTAAGCAAATACAACGAAGGTATTTTGCTTGCTAAATTTTGTCATGAACAATTAAAGAGTGCACAAGATATTATTGTTAAAATGATGAAAGATGATAAACTAGAAGACTTTATAGAACCAGAAGAATAAATGGTGAGAATATGATTGACCTACTTAAAATTGAAGGACCTGAATTTTTAAAAGATTTAAAAATAGATGAATTAAACGAACTCTCTCAAGAGGTTCGTTCTTTTATCATTGATAAAGTATCTAAAACAGGAGGTCATTTATCTTCAAATTTAGGAGTTGTAGAACTCACAATTGCTGTTCACAAGGTCTTTTCATCTCCAAAGGATAAAATTATATTTGACGTTGGACACCAAGCCTACACCCATAAAATATTGACAGGAAGAGCAAAGGATTTTGATAAATTAAGAAAATTAGATGGATTATCTGGTTATTTAAAAAGAGAAGAATCAATTCATGATGTTTGGGAAGCAGGGCATTCCTCAACTGCAATCGCAGCACTAGCTGGTTTCGAGTATGCTAAATCAATGGATCATTTATCCCATAAAGTTGTAGCAGTAGTCGGAGATGGATCGTTAAATAGTGGGCTTAGTTTTGAAGCGTTAAATTTTCTAGGCCATAAACCAGGACTTTCACCCATTATCATACTAAATGATAATGAAATGAGCATTTCTAAAAACGTTGGCACATTAGCAAAACTATTAAATTCAATGCGTTCTTCTAAACCTTATGTAAAAGCTACGAAATCCGGAAGAAAATTTCCTAAAATATTTCATGAATTAAAAGTAAGAATTGGAAATATGCTTCGAGGTTTTGCGAAAAACATGACTATATTTGATGAATTTGGACTACAGTATTATGGACCAATTGATGGTCATGATTTTAAAACATTACTGAAATATTTAACTTTAGTAAAAAACTCGAAACAACCTTGTGTATTACATGTAATCACTAAAAAAGGTAAAGGATATTCTCCTGCAGAAAACGACGTAGAAGGATCGTGGCATGGAGTTTCTTCTTTTGATATTCAAACGGGACTGCCTTTAGTTAAAAATAAAGAAAACCTTCACTCTTGGAGTAATATTATTAGTGACTACATTTTAAAATATACAAAAACTCATAAGGATTTTCGTATTATTATCCCTGCTATGATTAACGGTTCAGGTCTTAGGGAGGTTCAACACCAATTTCCAAATCAAATCATAGATGTAGGAATTTGTGAATCGTTTGCTGTCTGTTTTTCAGGAGCTTTAGCGATAAACAATAAACAAGTTTTTGTTCCTATCTATTCTTCGTTTTTACAAAGAGCTTATGATCAAGTTTCTCATGATGTTGCAAGACAAGATTTGCATGTTGTTTTTGGAATAGATCGTTCTGGATTAGTAGGAGATGATGGGGAAACTCATCAAGGGATTTATGATATTGCATATTTAAGACATATTCCAAATATGGAAATCATTCAACCAAAAGATCCAATCGAAGCTTTTCAATTGCTTGACTATGCATTTAATGTTTCCTCACATCCTGTTGCTATAAGATACTCAAGAAGCAAACTTGTCTTTGAATTTCAAGATCATTATACTTATTCTGAAATTAAATATCCTTCTTGGGAACAATTAACGTTTGATGGAACGATAAATTTAATTACCTACGGAGATAACGTGCTGAGAATGAAACAATTAATTGAAAGTGAAAAACTATCGATTAATCTTTATAATGCCCGTTTTATTAAACCGATGGATGAAAAAATACTTATTTCTATCTTATCAAATGAATTACCTATTTTTGTGTTAGAAGATGTAACTGTAGTTTCCGGACTTGGCAGTGCAATCTTAGAATATGCTCAAAGTAAAAATCTTTTATGTAATCAATTATCGATTTTAGGATTGCCAGATCAATTCATAGAACAAGGCAGTCTTGAAGAACTGTATTTAAAGTATGAATTAGATAATATTACTTTAATTAAACTTTTTAAGAAAAATTCTCAAAAATAGTACTTTAAGGATGATTTTCTATGTTAAAACGATTAAGAGTATCCGATTTTGCAATCATTGAACAAATAGAATTATACTTTTTTTCAGGGATGACGGTTCTCACAGGTGAAACAGGAGCCGGAAAAAGCATCTTAATTGATGCTATTTCTTTATTGCTTGGAGATAGAGCAAGTCAAGACATGATTCGTACTGGAAAAGAAAAAGCCGTGTTAGAAGCAGTTTTTGAAGTAGATCATGAGCAAGTACATTTGCTTTTGCGTCAATTTCAAATTGAGATTGAAAATGATGAATTAACGATTTATCGTGAAATCACACAACAAAACAAAAATATCATTAAATTAAATGGAAACATTGTCACTCTTCAACAGTTAAAAGAAATCACGAAATATTTAGCGGACGTTCATTCTCAGTTTGACACTCAACGATTAATTAATCCTTCTACTTATATGGAATTAATTGATGGGTTTAACCCCGATATTTTATCGGATTATTTCATAAATTATCATAAATCTTTGTCGATATATAAAGAGAAATTTATGAATTATCAAGCCTTAATTAAACGAAAAAACGATTTAAATGATAAATTGGAAATGTATAAGTATCAATTGAAGGAGTTATCTTCGTATGAACTTGTTAGCGAAGAAGAACAACGTTTAATAGATGAAGAAAGTATTTTAGAAAATTTCGATAAAATCTATTTGAATTTACAATCCATGAAAGAAATATTTGAAAACGAACGAATTTTAGATCATCTGTACGATCTTAAAAACATTTATGAGAAATTGACAGATGTATCTAAAGATTTTTCAACGAACCATGATAGATTAAATGAAATGTATTATGACTTAGAAGATATTTCTTCACAAATCACTGATAAAATTCATCGTCTTAATTTTGACCCAGACGTATTAAGTCAAATTCAAGAACGATTGCATATTCTTGATAAACTTAAAACCAAGTATAAAAAAACGATTCCTGAATTAATGGAATACTCTACTCTTCTACAAACTTCCATATCTGAGGCAGAAAATTATGAAGATTATGTTTTAACCTCTCAAAATGATGTAAAAAAAGCGTTTGATACTTGTCTGTTAGAAGCAAAAAAAATCAGTCAAGTTCGAAAACAAATTGCTGAAAAGATTATTAAAGAATTGAAGATGGTTCTAAAAGATTTGGTATTACCTCATACTGAATTTGATATTATCTTTTATTATGACGAACCCGCTTCATTTTTAGATATCACTAAATTTAAAGAGATGGGTCTTGATGAAGTAGATTTCTTATTATCTACCAATCTTGGAGAACCTTTAAAGCCTATTTCAAAAACAGCTTCAGGCGGAGAAATGAGCCGTATTATGTTAGCTTTTAAAACGATATTTATCAGAAGCCAACAATTATCCACCATTATATTCGATGAAATTGATACAGGAATTAGTGGTTTCATTGCAAAACAAATTGCAAAAAAAATCAAAGAGATTTCTCTTACTTGCCAAGTAATCTCCATTACCCATATTCCACAAGTAGTAGCCATTGGAAATCATCATTTAAAAGTTCAAAAAATCGAAGAATCAAATCGAACAAAGGCTTTGGCTACTTATTTAGATTTTAATGGAAGAATTCAAGAAATTGCGGAAATGATATCAGGTGAAACCTCAACAGAATCAAGTATTCAAAGTGCAAAAGAATTATTATTAAATGCCTAAAGAAAAGGACTGCAAAGTTTGGCTTTACAGTCCTTTTAATTTTGGAATTTAATTTTATTTTAAAACGCTAATCATTCCATAAATGGCAGCAATAACCGTAGCTAAAAACATTCCTGCAGCAAGAATTACGATAATGACTTTTCCAACTTTACTTTTAGTAGGATTATACGTTTTAATTTCTTTTTCTACGACAGTTAAATTAGGTTTCTTTTGATTGTTTGGCATTTTCTCACCTCTTATTTATCATTTCACTTCACTTATTATAAACTATAAACCTATAAAAATAAAGTTTTTTTTAAAAGAAACTTCATTAATTTTTGATTTTCCAAGTGAGTGGATTAAACTCATCAAATTGTTCTAAATAATTTATGACTTGACTTGTCGTTTCTGTAGGGGTAGATGCTCCACTTGACACGCTTATTATCATATCATTCTTTAGTAGCTTATGATAAATATCATGAGCGGTTTCAATTAAAATAGTTTTTGTATTTGTAATGGTTTCACTTACTCTTGCAAGATTTTTGGAATTATTACTCCGTAAATCTCCTACAATAAAACATAAATCAACATTTTTGTTCGTTTCTACTATGGCTTCTTGTCTAATCCTAGTAGAATCACAGATTTCTTCAGAAATAAAAGCAAAAGGAAATTTGTCAATTAATTTTTGTTTGATTTCTTCGAAATCGAATACACTCAATGTTGTTTGATTTGTCACAAAAATCAATTTCGAGTCGAGTTGAAGCAAATCTATATCTTCTGTTTTTTCAATTGAAATAATCGAAGAGTCAATTCCTAAAACCCCGACTGTTTCAGGATGATGTTTTTTACCAATGTACAAAATTTGATAATTTTTCGCTAAATATTGTCGAATTAAATCATGAGTTTTATATACATCTTTGCAAGTGGCGTCTACTAAGGTTAGGCCTTTAGACTTGATTTCTTTCAATACATCTTCAGAAGTTCCATGAGCGGTTATAATGATTGTCCCTGTTTGAACTTGTTTCAATAAATCTAATTTTGAACGATTTGGCTCATCAAGAGTTATAACTCCTTTCGAAGTAAAATCATTGACTACTTGTTTGTTATGTACAATCATCCCAAGAATATATATAGGCCTTGGAAGATTAGGATTTTGAATTGCGTTATTTACTAAACTTATAGCTCTTACAACTCCTGGGCAAAACCCTCTTGGAGTAATTCGAATCACTTTCATCGTATCACACTCTTATCGTTTTACATTACACTACATCTATTATATAATATAGTTAGTGATTTATCAAAAGAAAGCACGGTGTTCCACATGAATTTTACAAAAAAAGAAATCGAAAACGCTTTAAAGCAACTGAATTTTACTTCTTTAACAGAAGTTCAAGAAAAAGTAATCCCCTTAATCTTTCAAAAACGAAATCTGATTGTGGAAGCAAAGACTGGATCTGGAAAAACCCATGCCTATTTACTTCCCATTTTTGATATGTTAGATGAATCGAATCACGAACTTCAAATCTTAATCAGTGCTCCTACAAGAGAACTTGCAAGGCAAATCTTTGACTTTGCGAAACAAATTGCCTCTTTTTTTAAAAATCCAATTGATATCCGATTATTTACAGGCGGAACCAATCGAGATGATGAGATTAAAAAACTTGAAAAATCTCAACCTCAAATCGCAATTGGAACTCCAGGAAAATTATTTGATTTAATTCGTAAGATGAATATTTTAAAAAGTCATACTGCTAAAACATTTATCGTTGATGAGGCTGATATGACGATGGATGAAGGCTTTTTAGACACTATGGATGGTATTGCATCCACCATGTCAAAAGACTTGCAAATGCTTGTTTTTTCAGCAACCATCCCCGAATCGATTCAACCGTTTTTAAAGAAGTATTTACAAAATCCTATTTCGATTCAAGTAAATCCTCAAGAAATATCTAGTTTAAACATTTCTCATTTTTTTATTAAGACAAAAGAACAAGATCGTTTTATTTTACTTGACAAAATTATTGATTCGATTCAGCCATATTTAGCAATTATCTTTTGTAATGAAAAAGAAAGTGCAGAAAAAGTATATTCTCATCTAGTTGAAAGAAAATTGAATGTTACTTTAATTCATGGAGATTTACAAGCTAGAAAAAGAAAACAATTGATGAGTCGGATCCATTCACTTGATTTTCAATATATCGTCGCAACCGATATCATAAGTCGTGGAATTGATATTGAAGGTATTTCGCATATCATCAATTATGAATTACCAAGAGACGTTGAATTTTACATCCATAGAAGCGGAAGAACTGGAAGAATGTTTTTAGATGGTATCGCAATCTCTTTGTACGAATTTAATGATAATACTTATATGGACAAATTAGAAAAAAAAGGATTAACATGCAAATACAAAGAAATTGTTAATCATCAATTTGTTGATGCTAAAATTAGAAACCAACGTCAAAAACGTTACAAACAACCTGGTAAAGTAGAATCAATTGCCCAACAATTGGTTAAAAAATCTTCTACAGTTAAACCAGGTTATAAGAAAAAATACCAAATGAAAGTGGATAAAGTTAAAAAAACTTTAAATCGCAAAGGAGTTAAATAATGCTGTTAATTGGTTCTCACGTATCCTTGGGTGGCTTGAAACAATTTCTAGGAAGCGTTGAAGAGGCTATTTCTTATGATGCAAATGCCCTTATGGTTTATACGGGCCCACCACAAAATACAATACGAAATTCATTAAGCAAAATGAAAATAACTGAAGCTAAAACATTGATGAAAGAACATTTAATAGATCCTAATCATGTAATTATACATGCCCCTTATATTGTGAACTTAGCTAATCCATCAAAGGAAAAAAGACAATTTTCTATCGATTTTTTGACAGAAGAAGTCAAAAGAACTGCAGCGATGGGTTCGAAGATTATCGTTTTACATCCAGGTGCACACTTAAACCAAGGTGTTGAAATAGGAATTAAGCTTATCAGTGAAGGCATTAATCAAATCATTGAAAACACTTTTGATTTAAATGTAGTGATTGCACTAGAAGGAATGGCTGGTAAAGGTACTGAAATCGGAAGAAATTTTTGGGAATTAGCTTCTTTGATTCAAACAATACATTCTAAAAATCGTGTTGGAATTTGCCTTGATACATGCCATTTAAATGATGCAGGATATGATATCTTACATCATTTTGATGAAGTGATGATGGAATTTGACCAAATTGTAGGAAAAAGCTATTTAAAAGTCTTTCATATAAATGATAGTAAAAATGAAAGAGATACTCATAAAGATCGACATGAAAATATTGGTTTTGGAACCATTGGATTTGATGCTTTAAATTACATTGTAAATCATCCATCACTAGAACATATTATTAAAATATTAGAAACACCTTATGTTCGGTCATTTCTGTTAGATAACAAATCATATCCTCCTTATAAGCATGAAATTATGATGCTTAAAACTCAAACATTCAATGACTCACTTATATCTGATGTAATAAAAGAATATGAATATGAGGTAAACAAATGAGTTTAAATATTGTGCTATATTCCCCTGAAATCCCACAAAATACGGGTAATATCATGCGTACGTGCGCAGGAACCAATACTCGCCTTCATATTATTGAACCAATTGGATTTAAATTAGATCCTAAATATTTAAAACGAAGTGGTGTAAACTATTTAGATAATGTCACCTATCTTGTTTATAAAGATTGGAACGATTTTAAAACTCAAAACCAAGGAATCTATGTTTTTTCTACAAGATATGGGAAAAAATCGCCTGATCAATTTGATTTTTCCAAAGAAGACGAAGATTATTATTTGATTTTCGGAAGAGAATCGACAGGAATTCCAAAAGAAATATTACGATCTAATTTAGAAAATTGCCTTCGACTACCAATGAACGACAAGATTCGCAGTTTAAATCTATCAAATGTTGTGTGTACAATTTTGTATGAAGCGTTACGTCAAAGAAAATATGATAATTTGTTTCAAGAAGAACCAATTTCTTTAAAAGGCCCAGATTGGTTGGAAAAATAATAAAGACAAAACAAATGTCTTATAAATATATTTTATATATTAACGAATGGTTTGTTTGCAAAACAAACCATTCGTTTTTGTTAAATAAGAATAAGACTTAATATTTTGCTTGTTTCAGAAAAAAATCTGTTATAATAATAAGTAAGTTATTCATAAAGGAATGATATTTATGAAATTATCAGTCGGTAGCAAAGTCATGCTTCAAAGTTACAAACACGATCATTCTCTCCATCGAATTTGGGAAAAAGCAACTATATTAACTGAAAATGATGAATTTATCGTTGTCGCAAATAAAAGAACAAAAGTAATTGAATCAAACGGAAGGTTTTGGTATACCAAAGAACCTTCCGTTTCGTATTTTTTTAAAGATCATTGGTACAACGTCATTGGAATTATTAAGCCTACAGGGATATCGTATTATTGTAATTTAAGTTCTCCAATTTTGTATGATGAAGAAGCTTTAAAATATATTGATTATGATCTTGATGTTCGAGTTTTAGCTGATGGTTCTTTAACTGTCCTTGACCGAAACGAGTACAAGAAACATCAATGTTTGATGCAATACCCTAAAACGATATGTGAAATTTTAGAAGCAGAACTAGATGATTTAAAAAATCGAATTCACACACACAAAGAACCGTTTTTACCTGAATACATTTCACAGTGGTATAAAAATTTTTTAGAGATGAAGGAGCAATAAACATGTTAAAAGATCCACGCTTAGAAAAACTCGCAAGTACTTTAGTAAACTATTCCGTTCAAATGCAAGAAAACGAAACCGTTATGATTTATTCTTCTATTAAAGCAAAACCTTTAATTCTGGCTTTATTGAAAGAAATTAGATCCAAAAAAGGAAATCCAATTGTCGAACTTTCAGATGATGAAATTTCAAGAGAACTATTATTTTCAAGCACTGAAAAATCTTTTGATAGAAGTTACAGATGGTTGGATCATAAATTAGATGATATCGATTGTATTATCCATATCATCGCAACAGAATCTGATTATACATCACAAGATGTACCTATGGAAATTAAATTAAATTATTCAAAAAAAATGAATCCTTTGACTCCAAAACGTTTAGGAAAAAAATGGGTTTTACTAAATTATCCAACTGAAGGCGCAAGCCATAAAGCAAAAATGAGTTTTGAAAAATATTTTGATTTTATCATCGATGTTTCAAGTGTCGATTATTCGAAAATGAATGAAGCCTTTATTCCATTAAAAGAATTGATGGAGAAAACGGATAAAGTAAGAATTGTTGGAAAAAATACTGATTTATCTTTTTCAATAAAAGGAATGACAGCTATTCCTTGTGCAGGAAACTATAACATTCCTGACGGAGAGATTTTTACTGCTCCAGTTAAAAATTCTGTGAATGGAACCATAGCATATAATGCTCCCTCTCCTCAAAGAGGTTCTGTATTTACAAACGTAAAATTAACCTTTGAAAACGGAAAAATTATCCACGCAACTGCAGATCAAGAACTAGAATTATTGGAATCTATTTTTAATACTGATGAAGGCGCAAGATATGTAGGAGAATTTGCAATTGGCGTTAATCCTTTGGTAACAAAACCGATGGGAGATATATTGTTTGATGAGAAGATTGCAGGATCCATTCACTTTACTCCTGGAAGATGCTATGAAGAAGCCCCAAATGGAAATGATTCTGCAATTCATTGGGATTTAGTCATGCTTCAAACTGAAGAGTATGGCGGTGGTGAAATCTATTTTGATGATCGATTAATTCGCAAAAATGGAAGATTTGTTATTTCGGAACTTCAAGGGTTAAATCCTGAAAATTTAATATAAGAATTGTTTTTACAAAGAAGAGAGATTAGTTTTGCGATTAATCTCTTTTTATGTTATAATTATCAACAAGGAAGTGGTGCAAATGGAACTCATTTACAAAATTAAAAAACCGGAAACAATTACTAGATTTATGCATGAAAATAATATTCCTTTAAAGTTAGTTCAAATAGAAAATGGAATTTCTCAAATCATGATTAATCATGATTTAAAAACTAAAAATGATACAATTAAAAAAGGCGATACTTTACGGATTATGATTTTGGATGAACAAATTGACAAAACCATTGTAAAACAAAACATTCCTTTGAATATTTTATATGAAGATGAATATGTTTTGATTGTAAATAAACCAGCAGATATGCAAATTATGGTTTCAAAAGCACATCCTGAAGGAACTTTAGCAAATGGAATCAATTACTATTATGAAAAGAATAAAATTAATAGCAAAATATATCTAGTAAATCGTTTAGACAAAGAAACATCTGGACTGGTTATGATAGCTAAAAATCGATTTATTAAATTTTTATTTAGTGAAAAAACAGATTCGACTATTAACCGTGAATATTATGCTATTTTAGATGGCATCTTAGATGCAAAGAAAAATTGTATCGATTTACCTATAAATCGGGTTGATGGCTCAATAAAAAGAGAAGTAGTTTTAAACGGTGAAGATTGTGTAACAAATTACCAAGTTATTAAAGAATTTAAAGGGTATTCGCTCGTAAAAGTTTTAATTGAAACAGGAAAAACTCATCAAATCCGAGTTCATTTTTCTCATTTTAGTTATCCAATCGTTGGAGATGATTTGTACAATCAAAAACGTTATCAAGTAGAACAAATGCTTTTATTTAGTTATAAAATATCTTTCCATCATCCTATCAAAGATCAATTAGTTGAAGTAGAACTTGATTTACCTGAAAGTTTTACCCATTTCATGAAAAAAAACGGAGCATAATTCAATGATTAAAAAAACATTTGTGTTCTTTACGTTGATACTGTTTTTATTGCTAGTAGGATGTAATTTTAATACTATTTCAGATACGAAAATTACAGGTGATTCAACTACATCTACCACCTCAAGCACTATTACAACTGAAACCGCCGATGCTTTAGCCTACAGTCAATTATTTGACAATACAATCTATAAAAAATTTGTTATCACATTTTCACGTGATAACTTTCTTAAATTAATCGATGATATGGAAAATTATAACGATCTATATGGTAGTTATAGAGACAATACTATTCAAGAAGTTGATCTTTACTATGAAGATGGATATGGAAATCAAGAAACGTATTATGAAGTTGGTTTTCGAACCAAAGGAAATATTTTTTCTCGTGTTTTACCAGTTATAAAAGATGAATTTGGTGAGATTATTGGCTACCAACAAGTATCCTTTCAATTGGAATTTGATGCAACGTTTGATTATCTTGAAAATTCTACTGAGTGGAAAGCATTACAAGACCGGGAAGTTTTTGATTTAGAACAATTAAATTTTAAACGAATTAATCCACAAGATTCTGGTGTTGTAACCGAACTTGTAGCTTATGACTTATATAAAAGTGCAGGAATTATTACTTCTAACACTTCACTTGGAGTCGTATATTTTCAAATTGAAGATGAATTAATTGCATATGGCCTTTATTTAATTCAAGAACCAATTGATTCTGAATTAATTAAACGTACTTTTGATACAAATCAAGATGGAACCATTGGTGATTTATATAAATGCGTTTGGCAAGGTGCTCAACCTGCTACTTTGAAAACAAACTATTTACAAGACAGTTTGGGAGTTTCAGATTATAATGATGGATACCGAAAAAGTTATCAATTAAAGACAAATAAGGAAACCTCTAATTTTAGCTCTTTTACAACATTTGTAACTAAACTAAATGATACATCTGCAGAGAATTATCAAAACATCTTAGAATCTAGTTTAGATATTGATTCTTTATTAAAAGCCTTTGCAATTGGATTTTTAATTGGAAGTCCCGATGACTATAGAAGTGATGCCAATAATTATTATTTGTATTTTTATGAGGGAAAAGCTGTATATATTCCGTTTGACATGGACCAATCTTTAGGTTATGGCTGGGATCCATACGGTAATCACGGACTTGATTTAGATGTTTTGAATTATCCTTATGCACAAAGTTACTTAGGAGATATCAATGATTTACCACTTTCTACCAATATTTTAAGTTTTGAAACATATCGAAATCAATACTTAAACTATTTACTAGAATATGCCAACCAAGAAACTGGAATCTTTCAGTCTTCGTTTTATGAAGCGGAATTTTTAATGGCGAAAAGTCTTTATGAAGTTGAATTATTAAATCAAAATCATTTAGGAGTTTCTTACTTTTCTACTACAGAAAGATGGATGTCTGTCAGCGACTATTATCAACAAAAAAGTAGTTATGCCATTGAAAGAGCAAACTTTTATTTAAATCCTTAGGAGTGATAACGTATGAGTTTTCTAACCCTTAAAAGAATACTTTTAATGTTTTTACTTATAACTTCCATTTTTGGTATAACATATTACCAACTGATTCATGCAAATCAAGATATTACTTCAATATCCGATTTAACAGTGAATCGAAAACAAAAAACGGACTATAAAAATCTATTTGATAATGGAAACTTTAAATCCATTACAATTGAATTTTCAGAAATTATTTTTCAAGAATTATTATCCTCTATGCAAGATTACTTTGATCAATATGGAACTTATCAAGATAATTCAATGCATAAAATAACCATGAAATATTCCGATGGTTTAGGCAATTCCTTTACTGTAAACGAGGTTGGATTTAGAACCAAAAGTAATACTTCTAGAAATTTACCTTTAACTTATGATTGGATGGAAAGAAAAAATTATCATCAAACATCCTTTCAACTTCAATTTGATGCAACATTTGACTATGACAATCATTCAAATGAATACGCTGTTTTAAACTCAAGAGAAGTTTTTAATGTTGACCAATTAAATTTTGAATATTGCAAATCTTTTGATAGTCAATACGATGAAGCAATGATTTCGGAAGCTTTTGCCTATTATTTATATGAACAGGCAGGAGTAACGGTTTCGAACGCCAGTTATGGACTTGTTTATTTTCAAATAGGAGAAGAATTAATTCCTTTTGGTTTTTATACCATTATTGAACCCATAGATCAAGAATTTATAAAAAAGAATTTTGATGGGAATTTAATAGGTGAATATGGCGATTTATATAAAGCAACTGATGTAATGGAACCTGCTACTTTAGATTTAAATTTTGATGGATTAATTGGAATCGATGAAAACGAAGACAATGTTCGTTTTACTTACTCTTTAAAAAACAATTCTTTAGATGGAACAAGAAAAATCTTTAACGACCTTACAAATTTTATTGAAGGAATCAACAATTTTTCTTATTATGAAAATCATTTTACTTCTTTACTTGACGTTGATATGTTTATCAGAACACTAGCTATGGGATTTTTAATTGGAAATACTGATGATTACAGATATAACTATAATAATTTTTATCTATATTTTGATGTGTATACCAATCAAGTATCTTTTATCCCTTTTGATCTTGATAGTTCACTTGGGTTTGGAAAACATCAAGATTTATCTGGAAATTATGGAGTTTATTACGACTTATATTCCGCAACAGATGAAACCGCAATTCTAATTAATAATTTGTTAGCTATCCCTGTTTATAATCAACTTTATCTTCAATATTTAGAAGAGTTTATTCAAGATGTGTTTCGTTATGATATCTTTTACCTTGAATTTCTTGATGCAAAAGAATTATACGAATCCATTTTAGTTTCAGAAAATCATCTTGGAAACCAAGTGTTTCATGAACGAAATGCATCATGGTACTTTACGACAAAAGCAGAATACTCTTTAAATTTAATCGAGAATTACCACAGTTCATAGAGTATTCCTTTACTAAAACGTTTTCATTACCATGATTGAAAAAAAACAAACTTATTGTATTGACAAATCGATTTAATCCTTTATAATTGGGGACAAGCAAAAAAACTTCATATTAGTTTAGAGGTAGCGTTGTAAATGAGTAAGTTGTGGTGCCGGTAGGTGATGAAGCAATTGAAAGGTAATCAACGCCGAATGAAAAAGTAGACATATTTTTTCATGGGGTTATAGGAAACACCTATAACACTCCTATCTTCATTTAGAAAGATAGAGGCGCTATAACCAAACAAATAGTTTCTAATTATTTGATTTGAAGCGTCTGATATGACGCTTCTTTTTTTTGTTAAAAAATCAGATAGAGGAGAAATTAGAATGAAAAGAGCAATGATGATTTTATTAATTATTTTAAGTTTTACAGTATTGGTAGGATGTCAAAATGCAAGTGGTATTCAAGTGGATCAAGATAACTACAACTACATTCTTGATCAACAAGAAATTGTTGTTGGTTTAGAATGTCAATATGCCCCGTTTAATTGGACTGTAGAAGAGAGCAACGCGTCTGTGATTGCTGTTCAAATCGATGGATCACAAAATTATTGTGATGGTTATGATGTGCAAGTTGCATTAGCAATTGCAAGTGAATTAAATGTAAATTTAGTATTAAAAGCCATCGAATGGGATGGATTAATTGCATCTCTTGCCGATTCTGGTCAAATCGATCTAATTATAGCTGGTATGAGTCCAACTTCCGATAGAGCTCAAACAGTAAGTTTTACCAATGAATATTACCATTCTACTCATGTGGTTGTTTTAAGAAGTGATTCCATCTATAACACTGCTACATCAATAGACGATTTTGAAGACGCAACGATTGTTGGTCAATTATCAACAATCTATGATAGTTTAATTGATCAAATGACAAATGCAGTTCATGAGAATCCATTAACCGATGTTCCAACCATCATTACCGCAATCAAAACAGGAACCATTGATGCAACGATTCTAGAGTTACCTGTAGCTATCGCTGTTTGTGAGGCGAATTCTGATCTGATGTATATTGAATTTACATCAGATAATGGATTTGATGTTAGTTATGAAGATAGTGCAGTTGCCATTGCATTAAGACAAGGTGATGTACTTCTTTTAGAACGAATTAATGAAATTCTCGCGTCGATTTCTATAGAACAGAGAGAAGTTTGGATGATAGCAGCTATTGATAGACAACCTTAAATCATGTAAAATTCAAAAGAGAGAACTATCTCTCTTTTGTTCTTCAAGGAGAAGATATTTGTGAAAAAATATGTACCATTATTTAAAAAATTACTTGTATTTATAACAGTGTTTACAATGCTGAATTTAGTGCTACCTGACAGTTTTTCGCTTTTTGCAAAAGAGGAAACACTGTCTTCTTTTCAATTGATAGGTAATTCATCGGATGTTTTAGATGATGCAAGCGAAAATCTTGTGATATATAGCTCTTTTTATTATCAGAATGTTACTTCTGCAAAATTATCTCAAATATCTACTGACTTTTTACTTCCTTCAAAATATGGAGATGTTTTAATTGAGTGGCAAATAAATACCAGTAGAATTCTCATTTGTGACGAAACATCTTCGATTATAATTCAAACCATTACAGGTCCTACAGAAATCGATGTTTATTATGCCTCTATCGTTTCATTTCCTACTGTTTTTCAAGGAAATGAAACGTTTGAACTTCAAGCCATTTTATCTTACGATGGTTTAGAAATTACAAAAACTTATATTGGAGGAATCTCTCCTGTTATTCCCGATGATTTTTGGGGAGGAGTAGTCTTTACATTTGTTAGGTATCTATCCTTGTTTTTAGAAGGTGTCCTCACAACGCTTGGGTTATCTTTAATTGGAACGATTATTGGCTTTGTTTTTGCATTGTTTTTAGTATTTATGCGAACTCAAACGCCTCATTCTAGGGACTCAAAAATGACAATAGTTGGTAAAAAAGTAGTTAATAGATTTAGTAAGATATACATTACAATTTTCAGAGGAACACCTATGATTGTTCAAGCATCCTTTTTTTGGTATGGATTAGGTTTGTTTGGAAACGCAATGGTTTGCGGATTATTCGTGGTATCCATTAACACAGCAGCTTACATTGCAGAAATTTTAAGAGGTGGAATTACTTCCGTCGATTTGGGCCAAATTGAAGCGGCTAGAAGTTTAGGCTTTACAAACATACAAACCATGCGGTATATTGTATTTCCACAAGCAATTAAAAATTCCATGCCAGCAATTGGAAATGAATTCGTAATTAATATTAAAGATACATCCGTTTTATCCGTTATTGGTATTTTTGAGTTGTTTAATCAAACGAGGCGAATTGCAGGAATGCATTACCGACAGCTAGAGGCCTATTTTGTTGTGGCATTAATCTATTTATTTCTAACTTACTTTGTTACAAAAATACTGCAAACCATAGAAAAAAAATTGGATATGCCAATCAAAGAATTGACAAGTTCCAATTAAGAGGTGAATATGAATAAAATTATAGAGATAAAAAACTTAGAAAAATCCTTTGGAACCAATAATGTTTTAAAAGGAATTAACCTAACCATTAATGAAGGCGAAGTTGTTTGTATTATTGGATCAAGTGGTTCTGGAAAATCGACATTGTTAAGATGCATTAATTTACTTGAAGAACCAAATCTAGGTGAAATTTGGTTTGAAAACACAAATTTACTTGAGAATTCTGTAGATATCAATCTGTTAAGAACAAAAATAGGAATGGTTTTTCAATCGTTTAATTTATTTCAAAATCTTAATGTGATAGAAAATGTAATGATTTCTTTAATAAAAGTAATGAAAAAAAATAAAATTCAAGCGTTCGATAAAGCAATGATCTATTTAGAACAAGTCGGTATGAAAGATTTTGCCTATCAAAATCCAAAATCTCTTTCAGGAGGACAAAAACAAAGAGTAGCCATTGCAAGAGCATTAGCGATGAATCCGAAAATTATGCTTTTTGATGAGCCAACATCTGCTTTAGATCCTGAAATGGTAGGAGAAGTATTAGAGGTTATGAAAGACTTAGCTATAAAAGGAATGACAATGATTGTTGTTACACATGAAATGGGATTTGCAAAAGATGTCGCAAGTCAAGTAATCTTCATGGATCAAGGGATTGTTTTAGAAGAAAATACACCAGATATTATCTTTTCAAATCCGAAAGAAGATAGAACCAAAGAATTTTTAAAAAGAGTCCTTTAATTTTTTTAAATTAAAGGTATCCTTCCAAAAAAAAAGCAAGCTCGAAAGCTTGCATTTTTTTTAGATTGTAGTTACGATATTAACGATTTGATCTCTTACTTCAGGGAAGAAGCTAAAGATTACTACGAAAGCTAATAAAATAAAATAGATTAAAGCAAGCAATTTTTTACCTGTTACAAATTCAAGTCCAGCTAATCCACAAACAACAAATATTGCGTATGTTTTCACTGTTTCAAGAATTCCTAAAATTGATCCATCGACATTGAAATTAAAAATAGTGTTCGCAAATAAGAATGCATAAAGTGCAATCGTTAAGAACCCAAATAATTGACCTAAAACATTATAAACTTTTTTCATTGTACCCTCCTGTTAAATTTTAAACTATATTCATTATAAAAGAAGATTTTTATTTTGACAAGAGGAAAAACGATTATTTTATTTTTGAATGTACGCAAGTAGTAGTTTAAGGGTGTTTTCAACTGCAGATTGGTGTGTTCTTTCCATACCATGAGATGCATGCACTCCAGGTCCAATTAAACCGCCCTTTATGTCTTGACCGCCTCTTAGTGCTGCGGATACATCACTTCCGTAAAACGGATAGATATCCGTAGCATATTGAAGGTTTCCTTTTTTTGCAAGGGATACAAGATCTGATGTGATTTGATAATCATAAGGACCAGAAGAATCTTTACAACAAATCGAAACCATTTCTTCTGTACAAGAAAGGTCATCTCCAATGCACCCCATATCAACAGCGATAAGTTCATCTAGTAAGGGAAGATTCGATGCACCATGTCCGACTTCTTCATAAGTAGAAATGATAATTTTAATGGTAGGGTTGAGCTTGAGATGATTGCTCTTAATATATTTAAGCAATCCAAATAAAATAGCAACACTCATTTTATCATCTAAAAATCGACTTTTTATAAAACCAGAATCCGTAATGGTTGTTTTTGGATCAAAAAAGATATAATCTCCTGCTTGAATTCCAAGTTTTAATACATCTTCTTTCGTATGAACAACTTCGTCAATTCGTACAATCATTGTTTCAGGAGTTCTATCTTTTGATGAAGCATCTTTGTAAACGTGAACAGAAGGAGAAGTCGACAAGAATGTTCCTGTGTATTCTAAATGATCTCTTGTGTGAACTGTGCAGTACTCTCCATCTAAAGTCGGCCAAATTGGTCCACCAATGGTTGTGAATTTAAGATTTCCATCACTTGTAATACTCTTGACCATGGCTCCTAGCGTATCAACGTGTCCCGAAAGTCCAAGCATATAATTTGTTTTACCAGGAATCGTAATGATGGCATTTCCTTTTTTAGATTTTTCGATATAAAATCCTAATGTGATAGCTTCTTGTTCAATTCGAGAGATAACTGTTTGACAGTATCCACTAGGAGAAGGTATTTCAAGAATTTCTTTTGCAAAATTTAAGATATAATTTATTGTTTCTTTCATTTTATCACCCTAAAATATTATACCATATCTTTAGAAATGATAAAATTGATATTTGCTTTTATTTAACCTATTTCTATGGTAAAATATAGATAGAATAGATAACAGAAAAAGGAGTGATGAAAGTGATTGTAATTTTTGGTGGTGCATTCAACCCTCCTACGATTGCTCATAAAGAAATATACTACCATGTCCTAAAATTTATTCCATTTACAGAATTCGTTTTTTTACCAGTTAGTAGTTTGTATACGAAACGCTCTCTTGCTAGTAACTTCCATCGATTACAAATGTTAAATTTATTAATAAAAGATTTGCCAAATTCATCTATTTCAACGCTTGAATTTGACGATTCGGATTATATAGGAACGTATCAAAGTTTACTTCGCATACAAGAAAAGTACCCTAATCAAGAATTAAGTTTTATCATTGGTGCCGATAACTTAATTAAAATCCATAAATGGATTAATGCAAAAGCTTTATTAACGGATTTTAAATTTATTGTGATTAATCGAAGCCTTACCGATATGAAAAATTATATTCAAAATGATTTGTTTTTAAAAGAATATTCTTCGAGATTTGTCCTATTACCGGACTTTAATTTGGATATCTCATCGACTGCTTTTCGTGAAACATTTGACCAAAAAATTGTTACAAAAGAAATTTATCAATACATCCAAATCCAAGGACTTTATAGAGGCTAAATTATGATTAAAAACGGATTCGTTAAAATTAGTTTGATATCTCCACAATTAGAGGTTGGAAACCCGCTTTTTAATGTGATAGAAATGGTAAAAGCTTTAGAGAAAAATCAAAGCGCCATTGCCGTATTTCCCGAACTTGGAATTAGTGCTTACACTTGCAATGACCTATTTTTTCAAAAAGCTCTTTTTGATGACGTTTTATCAGCATTATCTTACCTAATTGAACATAATCCATTTGAAGGAATCGTTGTATGTGGAATGCCTTTTATCGTTGAAGAAATGGTTCTAAACGTCGCTCTTGTTTTTCAAGGTAAAAAAATCTTGGGAATGGTTCCTAAATTTTATCTTCCTAACACAAAAGAATATTATGAAAAAAGATGGTTTAAAACCGGTTTTGATGTAGTAGAACATATTAAGAAAGTAACCATTTTAAATCAAGTAATTCCTTTTGGAAATTTAATATTTTCGTTTGAAGATATTCATTTTGGCATTGAAATTTGTGAAGATATGTGGGCAACCATTACTCCTGGGAATTTACTAAGTGTTAATGGAGCAAATGTAATTATCAATATTAGTGCTTCAAATGAAACACTTGGAAAAGACCAAATTCGGAAAAATGCTGTTTTAGAACATTCTCGTAAAAACTGTGGTATTTACGTTTATTGCTCTGCAGGAGCTTCTGAATCTTCAAGTGAAACAGTATTTTCAGGACATAACATTGTCGCTTGTAATGGTAATTTAGTGGTTGAGACAGAGCGTTTCTCTTTAGAAACAGAAATGGTTTACGCAGATCTTGATTTACTACGTCTTGGATACGATAGAAGAAACAATTCTTCTTTTAGAGATTCAATTTTAAAGTATCGATATGTTTATCAAAATGTGCCTTTTACTTTAATAGAATCAAAATCGTATCAATTTAGTCAACCTCTTAATCCTTTACCTTTTGTGCCAAAAACGAATCTCATCAATGATTTTAATAAAATTTCTTCTATTCAAGAATATGGATTAGCAAAAAGAATGAAACATTTACAATTAAGTCATATTATCATTGGTGTCTCGGGAGGGCTAGATTCTTCTTTAGCTCTTTTAATTGCATGCCGTGTTTTTGATGCACTGCATTTAGATTTAAAAGGTGTTATAGCTGTTACAATGCCCGCTTTAGCTACAAGTGATCGCACCAATAAAAACGCCAATAAATTAATGAAACTTCTTGGTGTTACGGCTTTAGAAATCGATTTGAAAAATCATGTGTTAGATCATTTAAATTTAATCGATCACGATGGTGTCACTGAAGACGTGACCTATGAGAATACACAAGCAAGAGCTAGAACAATGGTTCTAATGAATCTTGCAAATAAATATCAAGGAATTGTTTTAGGTACTGGAGATTTATCTGAAATTGCATTGGGTTGGTCTACATACAATGGCGATCAAATGAGCATGTACAATGTAAATGGTGGAATTCCTAAAACTTTGGTCCGCTTTATGATAAAAAGTTATGCCGATAGAGTTTTTGATTCTAGCATAAAAGATTGTTTATATGATATTTTAGACACACCGATTACTCCCGAATTAAAGACAAATCAAACAACAGAGTCTTTAATTGGCAAATATGAAATTAATGATTTTATTTTGTATCGATTTTTAATTTGTGGTGACGATGAAGCCAGAATTCAATTCTTATTAAAAATCGTTTTCCAATTAGATGATACTTCATCTTTAAACTACACGACTCATTTCTTTCAACGTTTCTATTCACAACAATTTAAACGACAAGCAAGCCCAGATTCCCCCAAAGTTCTCGATTATGCTCTTTCTCCTCGGAGTGATTATCGTTTACCTTCAGATGTAAAAAGATAGGTGATTATATGCCAAAAGTAATTATTGGACTTAGTGGTGGCGTGGATTCAAGCGTTGCCGCTTTACTTTTAAAAGAACAAGGCTATGAAGTTGAAGCTCTTTTTATGCGAAATTGGGATTCGGCAATGAATCAAGACCTTCTTGGAAATCCAGATATTAATCAAAACATCTGTCCTCAAGAAGAAGATTATTTAGATGCAGTAGCTGTAGCAGAAAAATTAAATATTCCTTTGCATCGCCATGACTTTATCAAAGAATATTGGGATAATGTTTTTACTTATTTTTTAGATGAGTATAAAAGAGGGAGAACCCCAAATCCAGATATTTTATGCAATAAATACATTAAATTTAAAGCCTTTCTTGATGTGGCAAATGACTTAGGAGCCGATTTCATAGCAATGGGTCATTATGCTAGAACAAGAGAAGAAAACGGTGAGACGTTGCTTCTAAGAGGGGTAGATGACAATAAGGACCAAACGTATTTCCTTTGTCAATTAAATCAATCACAAATTGCAAAAACATTGTTTCCCATTGGCCATATGTTAAAAAAAGAAGTTCGTGAGATTGCATTAAAACATCATTTGGTTACAGCGAAAAAAAAGGACTCTACTGGAATTTGTTTTATTGGAGAAAGAAATTTTTCTTTATTCTTAAGTAATTATTTACCTGCTAAACCTGGTAAAATTATAGCCGATGATGGTACGATTCTTGGAAATCATGATGGATTAATGTATTATACCATTGGCCAAAGAAAAGGATTAAGAATCGGTGGAAATCAAAAATATGAAAATAATCCTTGGTTTGTAATTGGAAAAGATCTTGAAAAAAACGAATTATACGTGGGTCAAGGCCTCAATCATCCTATGTTATATTCGGATAGTTGTATTGTAGAAGATGTCAATTGGTTTTCAAAAAAGAAAATGCCTCATCAATTTGAATGTAGTGCTAAATTTAGATATCGTCAACAAGATACACCTGTTCGTATTTTATTTATCGATTCCACAACAATTAAAGTATCATACCCTGACTTAGTACGAGCTGTTACTCCTGGTCAAGCAGCGGTTTTTTATGATAAAGAGATTTGTCTTGGTGGTGGAACCATACAAAAAGTATTTATGCAAGACTTGCCAAGAAATTATTAAGATAAGGAGATTTCTCTATGAATAAAATTGGACTTTGTTTAACTGGAGGCGGCTCAAGAGGAGCCTATCAAGTAGGTGCTGCGAAAGCACTCGAAGAATTAGGCATCTTATCTAAAGTATCTGTGTTTTCAGGAACAAGCATTGGTGCAGTAAATTGTTCTTTACTTTCTACCAAAACTCCAAGTGAAGTAAAGAATTTATGGTTAAGCGTTTCTCCTGATCAATTAAAATCTACACAAAATCTCTTTAAAAGACTTGTGAAAGAACGTTTGGAATTTGCAGCAAAAGGAGCTTATGAGATTAAACCATTAGAAGAATTATTAAAACAAAATCTAGATTTAAAAAAACTTAAAAAACAATCTGTTTTTGTGACATTATCTGAGGGTGGACAAGTTAATGAAGGAATCTTTGGTTTGTTGAAATCGTCTTATAGTCATTACATCAAGAAAGACACTCATGTGATATATAGTCCTTTGCATGAGCAATCTGAAAAAAACATCATTAAACAAATATTAGCTTCTTGTTCGATACCCATTATCTTTCCTCCATTAAAAGTTGGAGAAAAACAATATTTTGATGGGGGACTTTATGACAACGTTCCCGTTAGACCTTTAATTGATTCAGACTGTGATACGGTAATCATTATTCATTTAAATCGCATTTATTTTCTCGATAAGTCTAAATATCCTGGAATTCATTTTATCGAAATCAAACATGGTAAGGGCTTAGGTGGAATTTTAAACTTTGATCCCCTACAATCAGAAATCACTTTTAACTCTGGGTATCAAGATACATTGGCTTATTTTGAAAAAAATCCTTTCAATTTGTAATTTATAAAGAATATAACCTCCTTTGTCGTAATATGTTTACGAAAGCAAAGGAGGTTTTTTTATGAAAAAAATAATTTTATTAGGGATTTGTTTTACTATGTTGCTTTCACAAATGATCTTTATTGTGAAAGCAGAAGAATATTTAAGTTATCAAGAGATTATCTTTGAAGAAGATACTGCTACTCTTTTAAAAGAATTCAGTGAGAAAGAATACACCAATTATTTAAAAGAAATCACAAAGAAAAAATTTATGGGTTGGAAGATTGAAGTAGTAAATTTGAATGAAAAAGTTGAATTCGTTTCAGAAACAAAATTAAAAATATATAACAACGGATATAGCACCATTAAACATGATATTACGTTAACTTCAAAAGAAGAAACGAAGTACCAAATTAGTGTGTCAGGATCGATGGATATTAGTATAAAAGGTGATATCAAAAAATTCAAAGGATCTCTTGATGCAGACATAAAAGCTTCTATTTCTTACTCCAAAACATCTACGACTTCTGAAAATTATGAGTTTAAAATCATTGTGGATCCGGGAACATACGTTTCCATTATTACAAGAGGAAAAGGAGAAGTAAATAATGGCGTTGGAAAATATTATTTCTTTTGGATTCAAACAAAAAAAGGAGGCTGGGAAACTTTTACCATTACAACAGAATACTATGAAATTGTAAAAGAAAAAATATAAATGAAAAAAGTTGTTTTTTTACTTCTAATTAGTTATATCCTTTTTTCTGTCACACTATTTATTACTCATAAACAAGAAGCCACTTCTGTATCAATTCTTTCACTAAAAGAACAACATTCTAGAGTCATTACAAGTCAGGAAGAATTGTTTGATGTTTTCATTTATTTCGATCAAACAAATAGTTTTTTTACAGATATTCAAAATGTTGAAAATTGTGAACTCGTGGATGAATTTGAATTGATAACGGTAAAATTGTTTTCAATCGTCGACACAAATGAAATCGTTACTTATGAAAACAAAAATTATACTACTTATCAATTTAATCTATCCTTTGAACAGTTGTATTCAGAAAACGCATCTTTTGAGTTCGAAAATGCTTCTCTAAATATCTATTATTCCAATGATGTCCTTGTCACTTTGGAAATAGGAAACGTCAATTTATTGTTTGATGAGGTATCGAATTTCATGCATTTAGATATTCAAAGATTATATGGAGTATTTAATGAGATAGAACAAGTAGAATATCTGATGGGAATCGTCCTAAATTTGGAAGCAATCTCACCTGGAATTATTGAAATCAAGAAAATAGAATGCAATGTAATATCAATTCATTTGGATTTAGAGCATATTGTCTTTTTAGATCAGACAATTGATGCTTTTTCTAAGATAGATGAAATTATACTTTTAAGTGATTATTCAAATATTACAGAAGAATTTATAAGTCAATCGTCTTCTATCGTTTTAAATTCTTCTAAGTTAATATTTATTCCATTGTTATACAAATCTACGCTTTTGCACATATCTAGATTTCCTTTAATTATTACATACATGTATTTAGGAAATGAGTATGTCTATGTCATGGATGATTTTCTGTTTTATCATAAAAATTCATTTTCGGAGGTTTCGCCTAGTGATATCAAAAGAATTGAATATCATTATTGAAAATGTAAGTAAAAAATATTTTAATAAATTAGGAATTTCAAATATCTCAACAACCTTTGAAGCGGGATATTTAAATTTGCTTGTTGGTCCTAACGGTAGCGGTAAATCCACTTTGCTTAAGTGTATAATGGGTTTAATAAAATATGATGGAATCATTAAAAAAAATACTTACAAAATCGGATACGCACCCGAAGAGTATGTGATGCCTTCCTTTATGACCATTCAAGATTTTTTAGTTAGCATTGGTAGGGTAAAAAATCTTGAAATTGTCTATTTAAAAGAAACAATGAAGAAGTATTTGTTAATCTTCGATCTTTTGCAAGAGGAATCCCGTTTAATCGGAAAATTATCAAATGGAATGAAGCAAAAAGTTAATTTGATGCAAGCGTTCATTCATCAACCAAGAATTATTTTGCTAGATGAACCTTTAGTCTCTCTTGATTTAGTTTCTCAAGAAAAAATTCTTTCTATGATTAAAGAAAGATGCAAAGATTCTTTAATCATTATTTCGACGCATCAACCAGAGAAATTTAAAGTGAGAAAAAAAAGAATTTATCATATAGAAAATGGGTGTCTAAAGGATGAATTCATTAATTAAATTGCATTTATATTATTTGATTAATCGAATTTCTTTATTTCTAATTCTCTTTTTTTCTTTAATTGTTTTTATCGTTTTACTGTATAATAGCAATTTCGAAATGGGTTACACTGTTTTAGATGCAAGTAGAACAGAATACGCCTTAAATTACTATCAGGAGTCAATTTTAATCATAACTCTTATTTCAATTTTATTTAGTGTTTTCTTGCATTTGAATGCTTTTTCACAGCAAACAAATCGTTTTGCATTTTATATTGTTGATTCCAAAAAAGCTAAACTTAATTATGTTGTTAGCAAACAAATCGCTTTAATGATTATAAATTTTATCTTTATTTTAAATCAATTTTTTCTGTTTTTAATCATTGGAGAAGTACTAACACCCTTTTTTATGGATTGGAATCAAATTTTTTCTCTTTTTTGGATGGTATTTATTCAAGCTAGCCTATTTGGTTTGCTACAAGTCTATTTAATGTACTTAATTCATCATATATTTACAGGGATTATCCCGATTCTTCTTTTTTGGTTAATTGAAGCCATTTCTAGTTTTGATTCTCTTCAAACTCAAAAATTGTTTTCAACTTTTCAGATTGTTTTTCCTCATATTAGTTATATCAATAATCAATATAATTTAGCGCATTCAATGCTTTACTATATTATCGTTTTATGTATCTTCATTGTGTTTGAATTTGCTTTGTATTTATCCAAAGATATCAATTAATTATCACAAATAAAAAATCAGAAAGATTAAATTTAATTTAATTTTTCTTTTTTTGTTATATTGTGTATTAATTGTCGTCTTCATTCATTTAAAAAGAAATACTATTTGAAAGAACTAGGCAAGAGTGATATAATCTATATATATAAAATTTTAATGGGTTAAGTTATGGAGGACAATATGTGTGGAATTGTTGGGTATTTAGGAGTTCATAAAGCCTCAGATGTTATATTGTCTGGTTTAGAAAAATTAGAATATCGTGGATATGATTCCTGTGGAATTTGTTTTTTTGATAACGAAGCAAATCAATTCGTTTTTTATAAAGATAAAGGTAGAGTTAATCATTTAATTTCTGATTATGATTATTCTGCAAATAACAATTTGGCGATAGGCCATACTAGATGGGCGACTCATGGCAAACCAAATCAAACCAATTCTCATCCTCATTTTTCTCTTTCAAACCGTTTTTCTATCGTTCACAATGGTGTGATTGAGAATTATAAAGAATTGACGGCTAAATTTTTACCAGAAATTAAATTCATTAGCGAAACGGACACAGAAGTAGTTGCAAATTTAATTGAACATTTTTCCATCGAGTTATCGGTTGAAGAATCGATTCGAAAAACATTATCTTTGATTGAAGGATCTTATGCTCTTTTAATTATCGACACTTCTTTCCCAAATGTAATGTATGCAGCTAAAAACAAAAGCCCTCTTCTAATTGGAACTGCAGAAGACGGAATAACGCTTGCAAGCGACGTTATGGCGCTTGTTGGTCACTCCGATTTTTATTTTCCAATTGAAGACAAAACATTTACTGTGGTGAAAAGAGAAAACAACGAATTTCATTTTGAAATGTTTGATATCATTGGCAAACCAGTTGAAGTTCATTTAACTAAAATGGATATTGTATTAGAGGAAATTGGAAAACAAGGGTACTCACACTATATGTTAAAAGAGATTTGTGAACAGCCCTCTGTTGTTCGTAAAATCATGTCAAAATATATGGTTGAAGATGATTTTTCTCTTGATAAAGAAATTGTTTCTTTGTTTAAAAGAGCTAAAAGAATCTATATTATAGCTGCAGGAACTAGTATGCATGCAGGTTTTATCGGGAAATATTATTTTGAGAATCTAGCATTTATTCCTACAGAAGTATTTATTGCTAGTGAATTTGCTTATAATATTCCTCTTTTAGTAGAGGATCCTCTTTTCGTGCTGATTTCTCAATCTGGTGAGACAGCGGATTTAAGAGCATGTCTTCTTAATATTAAAAAGATGGGTTACCCATCTATCACAATAACAAACGTTGCTACATCTACCCTTGCAAGAGAAGCCACTCATTTCTTAGAAATATTTGCAGGTCCTGAAATAGCAGTTGCTTCTACAAAGGCTTATGTTGGTCAAGTTACACTACTTGCAATTATTTCTTATGTTCTTTCTGAAAAAAAGACGTTTGATTTAAAAACAGAATTATCAAAAGTAGCTGTTGCAATGGACGCTATTATTGATAAGCGAGAATACATTCACAGTTTAATCAAAGAGAATATTACAAAACGTAATTGTTTTTATATTGGACGAGGAATTGATTACTATACTTGTCTTGAAGCTGCTTTAAAACTAAAAGAAATTTCATATATTCAAACAGAGGGATTTGCGGCTGGAGAATTAAAACACGGTACTATCGCTTTAATTGAAGAAGGAATTCCTGTTATAGCAATTATTTCTCAAAGTGCAATCAAGAATAACACAAGATCGAATATAAGAGAAGTTACCTCAAGAGGGGCTAATGTATTAGTCATTTCATTAAATAAAGTAAGCGATCCGACAGATGAAATTATTTTAATGGACGTATATGAAGTGTTCTCACCTTTACTTACAGTCATTCCAACTCAACTGATTGCTTATTATACTGCACTAGATTTAAACAAAGATATTGATAAACCAAGAAATCTTGCAAAATCAGTAACCGTAGAATAAGGAGTTGAATTTTATGGGTCATTATTTTGGAACCGATGGAATAAGAGGAAAAGCATATGATTATTTAAATTTTGATCTTGCATTTCGTGTAGGTCGAAGTTTAAAATTATTATCACTTGAGACTCTTGTCATTGGAAGAGATACAAGAGAATCCGGCGAAATGTTAGTAGATGCCATTAAACAGGGTGCTAAGATCAGCGGTATTGATGTTTTAGACATTGGAATTGTTTCAACTCCAGTTCTTTCTTATATTAGTCAAATTCAAAAAAGTCTTGGAGTAATGATAACCGCAAGTCATAATCCTTATCATGATAATGGAATCAAAGTCTTTCTACAAGGAAAAAAACTTTTTGAAGAAGAAGAAAATGTAATCGAACTTTTTTTAGATGGCAAGAAAGATTTACCTCTTTCTACTAAAGTGGGCCATGATTTAGAATCTATTGATGTATTAAATCTATACAAAGAATTATTCAATGATGTTTTGGTGAAAACAAACTTTAAAATTGGTCTAGATTTAGCAAATGGTGCTACTATTTTTTCCGCTCCTTTTATTTTCCAACAAATGACAGATAATCTGTTTTTAATTGGAAATCATCCCGATGGAAGAAATATCAATCAATCCGTTGGATCCACTCATATTGAAACAATTCTCCAATTTGTTCAATCAAATCAATTAGATTTTGGAATTTCTTTTGATGGAGATGGAGATCGTTTAATCGTGGTGGATTCACATTCAAATGTTTACGATGGAGATTATTTGCTTTATGTTATGGCTCTTTATCTTGAAAATCAAAATTTATTAAAACATCACAAAGTTGCATTGACAAAAATGAGCAATCTTGGTATCATTAAAGCTCTTGAAAAACATGGAATTGAAGTAATTCAAACCAATATTGGTGATAAATATATCTTTGAAGCTCTTGAAAAAAATAACATCATTCTTGGCGGTGAAAACTCTGGCCATATTATCAATAAAATCTTGTTAAATACTGGTGATGGTGTTTTAAATGCTGCCTTTTTAATAAAAATTCTTTTCGAAACCAATCAAAGTTTACAAGAAATAACTTCTTCTATTAAAATGTATCCAGATAAACTTGTAAACCTTCATCATGTAAATCGAGATTTAGTTCAGCATGAAGAAGTTTTATTTAAAGTAAATGAAATCAAAGAAATTTTAGGGTCTGACGGAAAAATATTAGTTCGAGCAAGCGGTACTGAACCTCTGATTCGAATTTCTGTTAGCGCTAAAACAGAAAAAGAAGTAGACAATTATATTCAATTAATTGTATCAATAATCGATCGTTTAAATCATTAATGATTCAAAAGGAGGAACATTTGCAATGAAAAAGTATGCTGTGATATTAGCTGCAGGTAAGGGCACTCGAATGAAAACTGAATTACCAAAATGCGCTTATTCTTTACTTAGAAAACCTATGATTGCTTATATTGTTGAAAATATCCGCAATAGTCTTGTCGCAGATGAGATTATTGTCGTTGTAGGCCATAAAAGAGAGGTTATTAAAGATATTTTAGGTAATACCGTCTCTTATGCTGTTCAAGAAGAACAACTTGGTACAGGGCACGCAGTGATGGTTACAGAAGACTTTATTACTGATATGGAAGGCGATACGATGATTCTTCCAGGAGATATGCCTTTAATTGATGATTTAGTAATCAAACAAGCTTTTCAAGAACACTACGAAAAAAAGAATGACTTGACAATCGTTACGACAAACTTGCTTACCCCTGAAGGATATGGAAGAATTGTTAGAAACACGTTTGGTCAACTTGAAGCTATTATTGAAGAACAAGAAGCTACTTCTGCACAGAAATCGATTAACGAAATTAATACTGGTATTTATATTGTAAAAAACAATGTTTTATTTCATGCTTTAAAACAAATTGACAATCACAACTCAAAGAATGAATATTATTTAACAGATATCGTTACCATTTCAAAGAAAAACAATCAACTGATTGGGTCTTATTTATTAAAAGAATCTTTCAAAGCATTAGGCGTAAATGATTTGTATGCTTTAAGTATTGCTGAAGCACAACTGCGATTAAAGATTAATAAAGCATTAATGTTAAATGGCGTGGCAATGATTAATCCTGAAACCATAACAATAGGCCATAATGTTAAGATTGAAGAAAATGTATTAATTCACCCTAATACCTATATTACTGGAAATTCAGTTATAAAAAAAGGTGCTCAAATAGGTCCTAATACTGAAATTCATGAAAGTATCATTGGCGAAAGAGTCGTATGTAGACATTCACTTGTTTACAATTCTGTTGTACAAGAAGATAGCACCATAGGTCCATTTGCCCATTTACGTGATGGCGCAAATATTGGCCCTAAAAACAGAATTGGAAACTTTGTTGAAGTGAAGAAATCTTCAACAGGAGTTAATACAAAAGCATCACATTTAGCTTATATTGGCGATGCAACCTTTGGTTCTAATGTCAATTTTGGATGTGGTGCCATTACGGTGAATTACGATGGCGTAAATAAATATCAAACTTTTATTGGTGATGACGTGTTCATTGGTTGTAATGTAAACTTAATTGCTCCAATTCGTATTGAAGATAATTCTTTGATTGCTGCTGGTTCAACTTTAAATAAAAATGTTCCAAAAGGTTCTCTTGCAATTGCGAGAGCTTATCAAGTAAATAAAGAAAATTATTTAAATGAAAAGCGAAAAATTCCTAAAAAAGATTTGTAAGTTTTTTTGTTGACAAAATAGTGCAATTATACTATAATGTAAGAGGTTAAAAAAACCGTAGAAAGAAGAAGTACCCACTTCTCACCTGATTGATGAATCAATAGGTTGCTAGCTACTAAGGATAACTTAGATTTGTAAGCATTGTGGGTGCCATTCTGGTATCCACTTTTTTAATTATATGGAGGTGTTGAATATTTTATATAACAACAGTAAACCGGTCAAAAGAGATGACACGTTAATTAACGAAGAAATTCGTGTAAGAGAAGTGTTGTTAATTGGTGCTGATGGTACACAATTTGGTGTAAAATCAACCAGAGAAGCAATGTATATAGCTTCTCAAGAAGGCCTTGACTTAGTCATGGTCGCACCAGGAGCAAAACCACCGGTCTGCAAATTAATGGATTACTCAAAATTTCGTTACGAACAACAACGTAAAGCAAGAGAAGCAAGAAAAAATCAAAAAGTTGTTGAACTGAAAGAAATACGCTTAACTGCAGTAATCGATACACATGATTTTGAAACCAAAATAAGAAATGCCATTAAATTTCTTGAAAAAGGCGATAAATTAAAAGTTTCCGTACGATTGCCATATCGTGCTGGTCAAATGCTAGTTTTACAAGGTAAGGAAGTTTTGGAGAAATTCAAAATCAGGTGCTTTGAAGTTGGCGAATTAGAAAAAGATATCATGCATGAAGGAAGATATATTACGATGACTTTAGGTTCTAAGAAAAAATAACAGAGGAGTGTTTGAATATGCCAAAAATGAAATCCCATTCGGGAACCAAAAAAAGAATTAAGAAAACAGGTTCGGGAAAATTAAAAAGAAGTAGTACGTTCCACGGTCATTTGATGGGCCATAAATCACCAAAACAAAATCGTCAAGGTAGATCTACTGAAATTGTGTCCGCATCAGATGTAAAGAGAATTAAGCATCAAATACCGTACTTGTAAGGTTTAGGAGGAAGAAAAATGCCAAGAGTAAAAGGTGGATATACCACTAGAAGAAGACATAAAAGAATATTAAAATTAGCTAAAGGTTATTATGGTGCAAAGCATTTATTATACAAAACAGCTAAAGAACAAGTAATGAATTCACTTGCATATGCATTTCGTGATCGTAGAAGAAGAAAACGTGATTTTCGCAAACTATGGATTACTAGAATAAATGCAGCTGCTAGATTAAATGGATTATCTTATTCTAAATTGATTAACGGGTTAAATCTTGCTAATGTAGAAGTAAACCGTAAAATGTTAGCAGACATCGCTGTAACTGATTCTCAAGGATTTAGTTCTATTTGCGACCAAGCTAAAAAAGCAATCGATAAAAACTCTAAATAAAGCAAAAAGTCTAGAAATAGACTTTTTTCTTTATTACTTTTTAAATTAAAATAATATAAATTATATATTAATCAAAGAAACGTAAAATAAGTCAAAAAAACTTATTTTTTTTGAGAACTTCAGATTAATCTAAATCAACTCCATTTTTGATTGTAAAAATATCGTTTTTTTGGTAATATGAGTATGACATAAGTACTGGAGGGTCTATGGAAGCAATTGTAAAAGTAGAACACATATCTAAAACATTTAAACTATCAAAAAAACAACAAAAAATTGAGAAAACAAACGATAAATATAAAGTAGCTGTTAACGACTTGTCTTTTGAAGCATATAAGGGCGAAATTTACGGTTTATTAGGACCAAATGGAGCAGGGAAAACGACTGCCTTGCGTTGTATTTCAACCTTAATAAAACCAGATAAAGGCGATATTTTTATAAATGGATATAGTGTTTTATCTTCTGAAGACGAAGTAAGAAAAACCATTGGTTTTTTAACAAGTGATTTAAAACTCGAAGATTTCTTTACCCCTAATTACTTGTTTAATTATTTTTCGCGTTTACATGGCATTGATGAGGCTACCATTTTGACAAGAAGAGCCTTGCTTTTTTCTAAATTCCAAATTGATAAATTTGCAGAAGTAAAAGTGGGCGAATTATCTACAGGAATGAGACAAAAAGTACAAATTGCAATCTCGCTTGTACATGACCCTGATGTAATTGTTTTTGATGAACCAACGAATGGGCTTGATGTCTTAACAGCAAAAGTAGTCACGGATTATTTATTAAGTTTAAAATCGTTGGGGAAAACAATACTTGTTTCAACCCATATTTTTAGTTTAGTCGAAAAAATATGTGATCGCGTCGGAATTATTATAAATGGAAAATTAAAAACATCATCTTTACTATCTGAATTACTACAAGATGGAAACAGTCTTGAAGATTACTTTTTTAAACTAGTTGAAGAGGAGGAAATCCTTTTATGAAAAATATATGGACTATTTTTAAAAAAGAATGGGATAGAGTCATAAAAGACAAACGTTTGGTCATAACCATTATGATTTTACCAGGGCTTATGATCTTTTTGATTTACTCTTTTATCGGTGGTGCTATTACTTCACAGACTTCGGATACTGTTTCTAATATTGCTGTTATTAATGTGCCTGTTGATTTTCAAGGTATATATGAAACTTATGAGGATAGTGAGTTCTTAAACATAAAAGAAATCACAACACCCGAGATCGATACGTATAAAGATATGATAGATTCAGAAGATTGGGACTTAATTCTTGCTTTTGATGAAGATTTTTCAGAATATGATAAAACAGGAGATAAACCAATCGTTTTCATTTATTCCAATTTAAATAATCTTAATTCTAGTTCAATAACCAATCGTTTCAAATCGTATTTACAAATCTATCAATCTCAATTAAGCATTGAATTGTATGGAGATACTGATTATTTTGTATACGATATAGGGGGTACTTTGGTTGATAACAATCAAATTGCAGGGCAAATTATGGCTACCCTTTTGCCGATGCTTGTGGTGATGTTTTTGTTTTCTGGTGCGATGTCGGTAGGACCTGAATCCATTGCTGGAGAAAAAGAAAGAGGTACCATTTCAACACTATTAATTACGCCAATCAAACGCAGTGAAATTGCAATTGGAAAAATTCTTAGTTTGTCTGTTTTATCGCTCATTTCTGCCATTTCATCCTTTATAGGTATTCTTGCATCTTTACCAAAATTATTGCAAATGGAAAATTTTAACACTTCAATATATAGCATCCAAGACTACTTAATGATTTTAGTATTACTTTTTTCAACAGTATTCGTTATTGTTGGAATTATTTCAGTTATTTCTGCTTATTCAAGAAGTTTAAAAGAAGCTGGAACATTGATTATGCCTGTGTACTTTATTTCTATTATTGTAGGACTTTCTTCGATGTTTGGAAATGGAGCAACTACAAATTATTTTTTATACCTTTTACCTATTTATAATACCGTTCAAACTATGACAGCAATTTTAACGTTTGATTCAAATCAAGTAATATATTTGCTTATTTCTGTTGGCGCAAACCTATTTTATCTCATTTTATTTGTATACATTCTAAATAAAATGTTTAAAAGCGAAAAAATTATGTTTCAAAAATAAGGGTGATGACGTTGCAAAATCGAAAAACAATACATATTTTTGGCGCTTCGGGTTCTGGAGCTACTACTTTAGCAAAAGCAATTTCTGAAAAATATAATTATCATTTTATTGACACTGATGATGCATTATGGGAAAATACGGATCCTCCTTTTACTGTGAAAAAAAAGGAATATGAATCCATTAAAATTGTTCAAAATCAATTGAATGCTTATACAAACAACGTGATTTCTGGAGCCTTTGTTGGATGGGGAGATTCTTTTAAAACCCAAATTGATTTATTTATCTATTTGCATTTGCCTTTAGAAACTCGTTTAAAACGAATTCAAACTCGGGAAGAAAATCGTTTTAAAGAAAGAGTTCTTCCTGGTGGAGATTTATATTCTCAACATCAAGAATTTTTGGCTTGGGTAAGTCAATATGAAATTTTAGATGAATCAGTCCGAAGCCAAAAACAACATGAAAAATGGCTTAAAAATGTTAAAACCACTACATTGGTGATAAAAGAAGTTTTGCCACTTGATGATTTACTAAATCGTGTAAAACCTTTTATAGAACTGTTATAAAATTATCAATTCATGATATAATAAAGATAAGGTGATTACTTAGATGGAACATTATTATGATATCGTTTTACGTTTTTTACTTTCTGTTTTAATCCTATATTACAGTGTTAATATTATTTTTCGTTATCACGCGTCTATAGATAGAATAGATTTTTTACTGTTTATTTTAATGGGTCTTCTTTTTCTCAATTATATTGGCACTTATAAAATAATTGAACCACTCTATTTGTTACTAATAATACTCCTTACATTTCTTGGAGCAAAATTGTACTTTAGAAAACGACAAATTTACGGTTATTTGCTTTTTAATATCTCAAAAAAAGATTATAAAGACATTAAATCTTCTTTAGATGCTCAAATGAAGGACAATCTATTATCTGAAAACCAATTTTGTTATCAAGACAAAAAACCATTTCTTCTTGTAATAAAAAACATTCCATGGAATACTACTAAAAAATTAATGAAAGAATTCGATCTTTTCTTACAAAAAAGACCCAAAACAATTACATTCATAAGTTATATTCAAATAATAATATCACTTTTGCTTCTAGCAATTCTTTGGCGCTTTTAAGGAGGAAAGAATAAATGAAAGAACTAAGCGATGGCCATGTAAAACAAATTCTAGTTCCAAATAAAAATCCGCATCGATTTTTTGGAATTGATTTTTTTGCAAGTCTTTATCAAGGCTCTAACCCAATCTTTCAATATTTTGGAACTCCTATGGATTCTTTTCAAGTTTTTGATTCATCCACCATCACTCCAAAACAAAATGGAATTGAAGTATTCACTCTTGAAATTAGGTCTAAAATTCCAGGAATGGTTATTGGTTTTTATCAAAACCCAGATCCCTATCATGCTTTAGAAGAAGAATTTCATTTGATGTCTAAGGCTTTAGAAATCCTTTCTAAACAAGAAATTGGTGTTTATATTGAAACGACAAACGATTTAATACTTAGAGATTTACCTATCTTACAAAAAATTAATGAAAAAGCACCTGTAGTCGTTGTCATCCCTTTTGGACAAATCAATGATTTGATATTACATAAAATTGAACCAAATTCCCCAACATTTTCACAAAGACTTAAATTATTACATAAACTTTCAAGTTCAGGAATCACAACTGGAATTTTACTTAAACCCATTATCCCTTTTATCAATGATTCAGATGAAAATATTACAACTATTATTGAAAAAGGCAGAGATGCTGGAGCGAGTTTTATTTATCCTTCTTTTGGAATTTCACTTGAAAAGAATCAAAGAAAAGATTTTTATAATCTAATCGATCATGAATTCCCAGGTTTAAAAAACGTATGTATGGATGTTTTTGGATCAAAAAAGATTTGGATTTCAACAAATGCATCTCAATTAAAAAAGACTTTTGTCTTTGAATGTAAGAAAAAAAGAATGTTCTATGGTATGAAGGATATTGTTGAATTAATCAAGCCTTCTTCTACAGTACAAATTAAACTCTTTTAGAAAGGATGAATTAAATGACTTTTGCCTCTAATTTTTTAAGTGAATATTGGTTGTTTTTTGTCATTGTAGGAAGCATAATTATGTTTCTTATCGTGGGATATACTCTTTACAATGTGATTACTAGAAGAGTTGCAAATCCTTCAAGAAACAAAAAAGCGCCATCAAACACAGAAGAAATGAAGGATAACACACATTCATCCAATGAAAATGATGAATTTTCTTCATTACAAAATATAAATAAAGAAGAAGATTCTTCTTCAGTAGAAAAGGAAACCGATGAAGAAGAAGAAATAGATTTGCCAGATTCCAAGATTGAAGATGAAAATATAGATTCTTTATTAGGTAAAAATATTGAATCTTCCTTAATAGAAAAACCTCTTGAACAACTAAATCCTAAAAATGATTCTAATTCTGATACCATTATTGAAGATTTATCAACATCAAAGCCTCAAGCTTCTATTACAGAACCCGAAAAACCTAAACCAATTGAAAAACCACCGGTTGTTTTCTGGTCTGAAAAAAAGGAAAAGGAAGAAGCCCTAAAATCCGCTGAGAAAGATCCATCTGAAAAACCTCCAGTTGTCTTCTGGTCTGAGAAAAAAGAAAAAGAAGATGCATTAAAATCTTCCGAGAAAGAAGCCTCTGCTAAACCACCTGTTGCCTTTTGGTCTGAGAAAAGAGAAAAGGAAGATGCACAGAAATCTGCTGAGAAAGAGTCGTCTGCTAAACCACCTGTTGCTTTCTGGTCTGAAAAAAAAGAAAAAGAAAAATCACAAGAAATTCTTGAAGATGAATCTGATGAATCTAATAATAACTCTCATGATTCAAATGAAGAGAATGATGAAACTGAAAATTCTGAAAAGGGTGAAAAAAAGAAACTAGGGAAGTATCATGTATTATTTCAAAAGAATGAACAAAATTGGTGCGTGAAAAGAGAAGGTTCTACTAAAATACTTCGAGTCTTAGAAACACAAAACGAAGCAATTGCTTGGGCAACAATTAAATCTATTGGTCAAAATACTACTTTTATCGTTCATCGAAAAGATGGTAAAATTAGAAAACAAAATTATTCTAAATAAAAAAAAGACTGCGAAGTCTTTTTTCTTTTTACCAACAAAACACATAAGTTATTTGTTTATATAAGTGAAGAATAATTTATTGTCTTCTAACCCTATATAATGTACAATATGAGTAAGAGTGAGGTGACATTATGGGAGAAGACTTAAATAAATTAGTAAAACTTCTTCAAGAAGGTAATCTAACTGTCTTTGACGAAATTTATCATCAAACATACCGTAGTGTCTTTTTTTCTGTTTTACCTATTTTAAAAGACGAAAGTTTAACAGAAGACATCATTCAAGATACTTATATGAAAATGTTAGAAAATATTCAAAAATATAAGGAAAAGAATTTTTTCGCTTATTTGATAACAATTGCTAGAAATACAGCAATTAATGAATATAATAAAAGAAAAAAAACTACCTATACTGATGATAATATTGATTTGTTTGTAACGTATCCACTAATCAATCATTTAGAAATTTCTTTGGAAAACGAACAAATCATTAAAGATAGTTTATCGGTATTAGACGAAGTCGAAAAAAATGTATTTTTACTTTATAACGTTGAAAATATGACTCACAAAGAAATTTCTTCCGTATTTAACAAACCAATTGGAACAATAACTTGGATTTATGCAAAAGCAATTAAAAAAATTCGTAAACACTTAAAGGAGGCAGAAGATGAAATATAGTGAATTTAAAAATTTAATCAAACAACACTCTTCTTTTGCAATTCCAAAAGAAAAAGATATTTCTTTTATAGTGGAAAATCATTATCAAGAGAAAGAAATGAGCATACCTTCTAAACCATATTTTAAAAAACTCATTTATTCCTTGTCTTTGGTTTCTGTCATGATTTTTAGTTTGGTCATAATAGGAATCTATATTACACCATCTATTTCTGTTACGCTTGACATTAATCCTTCCGTAGAACTTCAAATCAATCGTTTCGGAAAAGTAATTGGAGTTGAGTCGTTAAATGAGGATTCTATTGTATTAATTGATGGTTTATCTTATCGAAATCAAAACTTAGAAATTGTTTTACAGCAACTTTATGACATAAGTATTTTAGAAGGTTATAGTTCAACCGAACAATCCTATTTCCTTTTTGGAGTTCAAGGCTCTTCTTATGAAAAAGAATCAGAAATTGAACAAATCATTTTGTCTTCATTTGACTCAGAATCAGTATCTTTGTTAGTTATGAACAAACATAACGAATCAACTGACACCATATATTCTGGATTTGTTTCAGAATCGATACCCTATCGAGAATTTTTTGTGTCTTCTTCAGAAAACACGATTTTAACTACCACAGCGTATTCTGGCGAACAAGACAGTTCTAACCTACCAAGTGATACTTATGATTATACTTATATTGGTTCATTACTCTCTCAAGTTGCTTTTTCAGATCTTGCATTGTCACTACATATAACAGAAGCAAAATTACAATTAATTCTAAACATCGTGCAAGCCTATCCTGAATACAATACTTTTACAAAGATTACTGAATTTTCGAATTTTTCTATACAAGAATTGTTCGCATTATATCAAGGTATTTCTTAAACAAATAACTACTAAAAAAGCTCTATCCCAAAAGGTTAGAGCTTTTTTAATGTAAGTGTGTGTTTTTCATAAAATTTATTGAATAATCCTGCTAGAAAATAGACAAGTAAAAAACCTAGAAAAACTAAAATAAAAAGCATAATTACGTGCCATCCATTTGGAATGACATTTAATAATAATACTGGGCCCCCATAAAAAGGATTTGTCATTAAATACATATTATTTGCAGATTGATCAACAAACAAATTACCATACATAGCCCACGATGTCATAAGTGTTGCGCCAACAAGTGTGTATTTCCAGCGTTTTTTATCTAGTTTAAAATCACCAATGGCTATCATATAACACGGTAAGAAAACCAAAATAAAATGAACAATTAGACTTCTTAGCATTGGAAAGGTAACAACAAAAGGATCACCAAATAATACTCCTGCAGGATAAATCATTACAGCTAATCCGCCAATAATTGAAGTAGAAAAAACAAAATCTTTCATAGGCTTAATATTAAACCAAATCACAAAAGGGAGTAATACATTATTTACACCACACATTTGAAACGAAAAAAATGTTCGATAATCTAAAAAAGGATGTGAATAAGAAGAAATACCGTCTCCATAACGAATCCATTCAAGAACAAAAATGAGTTCGCCTCCATATTTTAATACCAGTAATAAAATTAGACAAACATTAATAATGATTTTTTGAATATTTTTATTTTGGTAACTACAAAATCGAATTAATAGATAGAACACTATTGCGGCAGATAGCAAATAACAGAAATGAATCCAACCAAAAAGATATTCAGTTGGTAAACTATCCATGCCAGAACTAGTAAAAAAAGTTGATAGTAACATGCTTATTCCTCACAATTCATTTACAATATGTTTTATTATACAATAAAATTAAAAATTAAAAACCGACTTCACAAATTTTATACAAGATTAATTGCATGAAAAAGGTGTTGCAAAATAGTCTAAAAGTAGTAAAATAGAAATACAACCGTTTTCATTGGAGGTAAAAACATGTTTAAAATTAAAGTAGGAAACGATCATTACTCGTTTGAAGATAAAATAAGATTAGAAACGTTAAGCCAAAATTATGAGGGTTCTTTTTTTGCGGCCAAGGTCAACAATCGTTTGAGGGAACTGACCTATGAAGTTGGTTTTGACGCTGATGTAGAATTTTTGGATTATACTTATTATGATTCAACAAGAATGTATGCGACTTCCATGCGTTATTTGATTTGCATGGCCTTTTATCGTATTTTTCCAGAATTGCAAATCAAGTTTTCAAACAGTATTTCCATGGGTATTTATGGAAGAGCCATTAATGGTGTGTTAACTCCAGACATGATTCAAAAAATTATTGAAGAAATGAAACGAATCATTCAAGCAGATTATCCTATCATTAGAAAAAAAGAATCCATCAATAAAATACAAAAATATTATGCTTCAAAAGGATATATTGATAAAGTCGAAACTTTAAAATATCGAAAAGAAAAAGTAAATATTTATGAGTGTGATGGTTACATTAACTATATGTATGGTTATATGATTCCATCCACTAGATATTTAAATGAATTTGAGCTTTTTTATTATAGCCCAGGTTTTTTAGTTCGATATCCTAGAATAGAAGAAAAAGGACAAATTCCAGAATTCTCAGATTCACCCGGATTTTTGAGAGTTTTAAACAAAGCAGAACAATGGGCAATGACTTGTGATGCCGATATGATTTACAAGATGAACCGTAAAATTGAAAACAATAAATCCGTAGAATTTGTTAATATGTGTGAAACCAAACATAATAATCAACTTTGTGAGTTGGGTGAAATTATCTCAAAAGATACCGACAACATTCGTTTAATTGCAATTGCTGGTCCTTCTTCCTCTGGGAAAACTACTTTTTCTAAACGACTCGAAATCGAATTATTAACAAGAGGCATAAAACCATTAATGATTTCCATTGATAATTATTATATGCCAATTGATAAAGCACCGATTGATGAATTTGGAGAAGCAGATTTGGAACACGTTGAAGCTTTAGATTTAATGTTGTTTAATCAAAATATTACAGATTTAATCAATGGTATTCCTGTAAGTTTACCTACTTTTGATTTTAAAGATAAAATTAGAAGATTTGCAGATCCTATTTGCATATCAACTCATAATCCAATCATTATTGAAGGAATTCATGCTTTAAATGATGTTTTAACAGAATTTATTCCTTCAAATCAAAAATTTAAAATATACATCTCTCCCTTTGCTCAAATAAACATTGATTACAATAATCCTATTAATTTAACCGATATTCGTTTATTAAGGAGAATTGTAAGAGATTTACAATTTAGAAATACCACTCCTGAGAAAACGCTTAGTATGTGGCCTTCTGTTAGAAGAGGAGAATACAAATGGATTTATCCTTTTATTGAAAGCGCAAATTATATTTACAATTCGGAATTAACATATGAACTTTGTGTGTTAAAAAGATATGCCTTAAATGCTCTAAAACATATTCCAAATGATTCAGAGTATTATCTTCAAGCAAATCGGCTAATCAAGTTTTTAAAATACTTTAAAGAAATCGATCAATACTTGGTTCCTTGCAACTCATTACTAAGAGAATTTATAGGTAAAAGCGTTTTTGAACACTAAATTTTTAGTGTTCTTTTTCTTAAAATATGGGCTTTATAACTAGAAATTAATTCATTGTTATTTAAAGCCATTTTTGATATAATTAATAAATGATTAGGTGGTGTTGCACTTGAAAAAAGAAACGTACATTCCTTTTGGATTGAATATAGATGAAGTTAATCAAAGGATAATGGACAATAAAACAAATAAACATCCTAAATCAAATTTAAAATCCATTAGAAAAATCATTAGTGAAAATGTTTTTTCCTATTTTAATTTGATTTTAGCTGTTCTTGCTTTGTTGTTAATTTCTATTAAGAGTTACGAAAATATGTTTTTTGTCCTTATTGCATTTTTGAATACCCTTCTTGGAATTTTACAAGAATTTAAAGCAAGAAACACTATTCAAAAATTATCGCTTCTTTCTCAACCAACTGCAATTGTTAGAAGACAAAATTTTGATATTGAAATCGATGTAGAAGCCATTGTTATTGATGATATATATCTCTTATCTCCAGGAAAACAGATTGTAAGTGATGGGGTTGTTTTATCTGGTCATATAATGGTAAATGAAGCGAATTTAACAGGAGAGTCTGATGCCATACTAAAAGAAGAAGAAAGTCGAGTTTTATCTGGTAGTTTTGTTGTATCAGGCAATGCATTTGTAAGAGTAGAAGCCGTTGGAAAAGATAATTATATTGAGAAATTAGCCTCTAAAGTTAGAACTCTTGGAAAGCCTACTTCACAGATATTATCTTCTTTAAGAAATTTACTCAAATTAATCGGAATTATCATTGTTCCTTTAGGCCTTCTTACTTTTTATAATGCTTTTTTAAGATCAGAAATGGATTTTTTGCTTGATTTTATGAGAACAACAGATTTGTATCAAAACGCATTAAAGAAAATGGCTGGTGCAATGGTTGCAATGGTTCCATCAGGCTTATTTTTATTAACAACAATGACCTTTTCAACTTCAGTAATAAAACTAGCTAAGAAAAAAACATTAGTTCAAGAAATTTATTCCATTGAAACTTTAGCTCGAATTGATACCGTTTGTCTTGATAAGACTGGTACGATTACTGATGGTTCTATGGTAGTGGATAGTGTAGTTCCAATCCAAACAGAACTTATAGAAATAGCAGAAGAAATTTCAGCTTATGATAATGCAAATATTATTTCTAGTATGATTTACGCTTTAAATGATAACAACCAAACCTCAAAAGCAATGGAAAAATATTTTGGAAGAAAAAGAAAATTTCGAGTCAAAGAACTTCTCAATTTTGATTCGATAAACAAATACAGTGCTTGTACTTTTGAAATAGGTTCTTTTGCAATTGGAGCACCAGAAATGGTATATAAAGGTAAATATACTCTTATAAAAAAAGAAGTAGAAAAATATGCCAAAACAGGAAAAAGAGTTCTTTTATTTGCGAAAATCAACAAACTCAAGGATGGCAAAATTCAAGGCCCAGTTGAACCGATTTCTTTAATTTTAATCAATGACCATATTCGAGAGAGCGCAAAAGCTACTTTAGATGAATTTCAAGAATCAGGAGTAAATATTAAAGTAATTAGTGGAGATAACGCCTTAACCGTTTCTGAAGTTGCTTTAAGAGCTGGCGTTCCCAACGCAAAGAAATATTTATCTCTTGAAAGAATTTCAGATCAAACTTTAATTAATACGTGTAATAATTATACTGTTTTTGGACGAGTGAGCCCTCAGCAAAAAAAGATATTAATTGAAACATTCCAAAAGAACAATCACAAAGTCGCGATGATTGGCGATGGCGTAAATGATATTTTGGCTTTAAAAGCTTCCAATTGTTCTATTGCATTAGCAAGTGGAGCAGAAGCTGCAAGAAATATTAGTCATTTGGTTTTATTAGATAATAATTTTGCATCGTTACCAAAAGTAGTAAAAGAAGGAAGACAAATCGTAAATAACATGCAAAATGCATCAGTTTTATATTTAGTAAAAACGATGTATACTATTTTACTTACGGTGATTTTACTTCTAACTTCGAATATATATCCTTTTGAACCTGTACAAATGGTAGTGATTGAAACTTTCATCATAGGCATTCCATCCTTTATCATTGCTTTAGAACCCAATAATAAAATGTTTAAAGGTAATTTCTTAAAGAATGTATTTAAACAAGTAATTCCGGGAACGATTCTTGTGATTGCCAATTTACTTGGTGTTTATCTTTTTGCTAGTTTTTGGCCAGGTGTAACCGAAGGTGAAATATCAACCGTTGGAATCATTGCTGCAACATTTGCCTATTTATTAGTGCTAGTAAACGTCTGTATGCCTTTAAATAAGCTTCGTTCCATTATTGTCGTTTCTGCTTTAGTCATTTCGGCTTTTTGCTTTATTGTCCTTGGAAACAACTTCTTTAAACTTGAAACTTTATCTTTGCCAAGTTTCCTATTATTGCTTTTACTGATGGAATCTACCTATATTATTATGTCTATTTATAAACATGATTTAATTAAATTTTGGGCTTGATTTTAAGACAAGACATAGTATAGTTAGTAAAATATGATATAATAAAACTAAATATAGCCTTTGAAAGGAGATGCTTTTATGAATGTATTGCATGTTTCTGCAGAATGTTATCCCTTTATTAAAATTGGCGGTTTAGCCGATGTTGTAGGATCATTACCTAGTGAATTAAAACGCTTAAGAAATACAGAAGTAAGAGTAATGATGCCTAAATATAAAGCGATTCCTACTAAATACAAAAAAAATATGAAACACCTAACAAATTTTAATATCGAATTAAACGAAAAAGAAAAGGTGTATGTAGGCATTGATACATTAAAACTTGGAAACATTCTTTATTATTTTGTTGACAACAATTACTCTTTTGGTTCTAGAGATCAAGTTTACAATTATGGCGATGAATCGGAACGTTTTTCCTTTTTTCAAAAAGCTGTTTTAGAATCTCTTGAATACATTGATTTTTTACCCGATATCATTCATGTCCATGATTGGCACACTGCAATGATTCCTTTGCTTATTAAAACAAAATACAAGAACCTTTCACACATAAAATCAGTTTTAAGTATTCATAATTTGGCTTATCAAGGGATTTTCCCAGTTAACGATTATCTTTACTTCAACATGGAATATGATCCAAGATTTGAATTTGAAGGTTTTTTAAATTTCTTAAAATCTGGAATTGTTTGTGCAGATTATATCACGACCGTTTCAAAAACATATGCCGAAGAAATACTTACGGATTACTTTGGTTATGGACTTCAAAAATTATTAAAATCTCGTAAAGAATCCTTACAAGGAATTTTGAATGGGGTTAGTTATAAAGATTTTAATCCTATGACTGACACATTCATCGCAAAAAATTATGATGTCGATACGGTTAAAAAAGGCAAAAGAGAAAACAAACTAAAATTATATGAAGAACTAAACGTAGATTTTAAATTAGATAAGCCACTTATTTCAATCATTTCAAGACTTGTGAGTCAAAAAGGAATTGATTTAATCAAACGGGTATTTGATGAAATGCTTGAAGTCGATGATTTTTGCTTTGTGCTTCTTGGAGATGGAGAATCTGAATACGTTGATTATTTTAAAAATCTTGAACAAAGATTTCCTAGTAAAGTAAAATGTTTTATTGGCTATTCGAATCCGTTAGCTCATTTAATTTATAGTAGTTCTGATTTCTTTTTAATGCCTTCTAAATTTGAACCATGTGGATTAGGTCAAATCATCGCTTTGAAATATGGTACCATTCCTATCGTAAGAGAAACGGGAGGACTTGTAGATACCGTAATTCCTTACAACCAATATAATAATACCGGAAATGGCTTTAGTTTTACCCATTTCAATGCTCATGATATGATGCATGTCATTCGGTATGCTCTTGAAATTTATCATAAAGACAAAAAAGCGATGAACATATTAATTCAACACGCTATGGCTTCAGATTTTAGCTGGACTCAATCTGCTAAAGCCTATAGAAGTGTTTATAAATCAATTTTAAAAATAAAGGAAGAGGTGAAATAATGGATGTTTTAGCGTTAATTTTAGCAGGAGGACGAGGATCAAGGCTTGATATCTTATCTGAAAATAGAGTAAAACCAAGTGTTCCTTTTGCAGGAAAATATCGTATTATTGACTTTACTTTAAGTAATTGTTCAAATTCAGGGATTTACAATATTGCTATCTTAACACAATACCTACCTTTTTCACTAAACGATCACATTGGTTCAGGAAAACCTTGGGATTTAGATAGAAGGGACTCAAAAGTCACTTTATTACAACCTCATAGTGACTGGTACAATGGAACAGCAGATGCAGTTAGAAAAAACATTCATTATATAGAACAATCCCATGCGAAATATGTGTTAATTTTATCAGGAGATCATATTTACAAAATGGATTATCGTAAAATGATTGAAAAACATATCCAAACTGGAGCGGATTTAACGGTTGGATGTAAAGTAGTTGAATTAGAAGAAGCAAGTCGTTTCGGCGTTTTGGAAGCAGATGAAATGGATCGAATCGTTAAATTTGTGGAAAAACCTAAAATTCCAAAATCAAACTTAGCCTCTATGGGAATTTACGTTTTTAATACTGATATTCTACTTGAAAAGTTAAATAATAAAGACATTCCTGATTTGGATTTTGGGAAACATATTATCCCTTCCATGATTTCGGAAAAGAAAGTAGTCGCTTTTAAGTTTTATGATTATTGGAAAGACGTTGGAACCTATGATTCTTACTTAGAAGCTAATTTAGAATTAATAGAAACAGTTGATAAAATACCTCTTGATATGTATGATCTCAAATGGAAAATATATACAAAATCAGAGGAACTTCCTGCGGTTAAAGTAGGCTCAAAAGCGATGATTCATCAAGCATTATTATCAAATGGATCGATTGTAGCTGGAAATGTTTTAAGAAGTGTGTTAAGCCCTGGCGTTATTATACATCCACTTGCCAAAGTGACAAATTCGGTGTTATTAAATAATGTCGAAGTGAAACCTGGAGCAGTTGTTGAAAATTGTATTATTGATAAAAATACAGTAATTGAAAACAATGCATGGGTTGGTTTTGGAACGGATTTAACTCCAAACATTGAAAATCCTGAACTTTTGGAATCAGGAATTACTGTAATTGGAAAAAATGTAGTCATTCCAAAGAATATGATCATCGGACGTAATTGTCGTATCTTTAGAACCGCTGATTTATCTAAAGTGGAAGATAACATTGTCAAGTCAGGATCTACCATTCGATAATTGATAATTTGCAAATAAAAAAAGGCTATTTTTAGCCTTTTTCTTATTATTAATTTTGAATTGCTTTTAATTGCAAGGAATCAGGAGTATATTGCATAATTTCAATTCGATTCGAATCTGGATCTTCAATCCAACATTGATAATTATTATCAAGTCCCATTTCCGGATAACTTACAATCTTAATTTTTTTAGATTCTAAAGAAGCTACAAACTCAAAAATATTATCTACTTCAAGACAAAAATGTTCATACGAAGAATGATTTTCAGTGTGCAAACGTTGTTTCTTAAAAAATAATTCGATAAACTGTCCTGTCCCAAGAGATAAATATACAATCATGGGATTGTCTAAAGCATCCTTTAAAACAAACGCCTTCTGAAATCCTAATCCATTTACGTAAAATTGTAATGATTCTTCCATATCATTTACTGCAAAAGCTAAATGCGCTATTCCTTTGATCATGAAATCACCTCTTTTTATCTTATTATACCGTAAGTGAAATAAAAAAAACACTCAATATCAGTGTTTAAAGTGAAAATGGTGCTCTTACCAAGAATCGAACTTGAATTTCAGCATTACCATTGCTGTGTTTTGCCATTAAACTATAAGAGCATTTTCTTTTATATTATAATCATAATATCGAAAAAAATCAAGATTTTTATATTTACCTAAATTCAGTTACAAAGCTTAATGTAATAACTGAGTAATTATTAAAATTATTTTTAATTATTTTTAATTATTGACAATTATATTCAGTTTGTAATACAATAGAGTAGGGTGATAAAAATGTTGGAAATTAAAAACGTCTCAAAAAGTTATGATAAAAAAAAGTTTGCTAATGACAAAATCAATTTAACCATTGAGCCTGGAGATATTTATGGTTTTATTGGACACAATGGAGCAGGTAAAACAACTTTACTTAAATCCATTGCTGGTATTATTGATTTTGACGAGGGTGAAATCTATGCAAATGGGTTGTCAATTAAAAAAGAGCCGTTGTTAGTAAAACAAATTCAAGCATATATTCCTGATAATCCTGATGTATATGAATCGTTATCAGGAATTCAATATTTAGATTTCATTGCGGATGCTTACCAAGTAGATGTGGCTAAACGTCGACTACTGATTGATAAATATTCGTTAATGTTTGAAATGAATGAAGTGTTAAACAATCCAATTTCTTCTTATTCTCACGGAATGAAACAAAAAATAGTTATTATGAGTGCTTTGGTTCACGAGCCTAAGATTATGCTATTAGATGAGCCTTTTGTAGGATTAGATCCTAAAGCAAGTTATTTATTAAAAGAAGTCTTTCGCGAAATGTGTCAAAAAGGTTCTTTAATCTTTTTCTCTACTCATGTATTAGAAGTAGCGGAAAAACTATGTAATAAAGTTGCAATTATTAAACAAGGAAGAATTATTGCAAATGGAAATACCCAAGACATTATAAAAGATCAATCACTTGAACATCTTTTCTTGGAGTTGACAGAAGAACTATGATGTACTTAAAATTAATGAAAGTCTTTTTTAAAGAAGGCTTTTCTTTGAAACGAATGTTTAACATAACTTCTTCAAAATCGAAATTACAGTCTGTTTTAATTGGACTCTTATTACTCTATGGTCTTGGAACAATTTTATTTGGATTTGGGTATATATTCCTTGATTTGGGTTTGATATTTAACAACGCAAATATGATCGAATTTCTTTTAATGTATGTATTTATTTATTCGTCTTCGTTATCCATTATATTCATTTTGTTACGAGCAAATGGATATTTATTTCAATATAAAGATTTTGAACTTCTTGAACCATTACCCATTAAACCAAGAATAGTTGTTTTTGCAAAAGCAAGTGTGATGATGATTATTGTTTATATTTCAGTTTTTTTGTTTACTGCTCCAATGGCATTTTCTTATTTTTATTATACAGGATTTAATATAGTCAGTTTATTATTTTACTTCATTGCAATACTGTGTGTTCCTTTAATTCCTGCCGTTATTTTTTCTTTCATTGCATTATTGATTGCGAGAATTACAGCTAAATTTAGAAAAAATAAATTAATTACAATCATATTAATGTTTATTGCATTTCTTGGTGTTATGTATATTTCATTTGCTTATAATTTTTCTGGTGGAACAAATCCCATGCTAAATCAAGAAGGATTTATTGCTGGAATGGGGGAAATTTATCTTCCAATGATGTGGTTTGTCAATGCGATACATAATCGAGATATATTCAATTTATTGTTATTAATTGTGACTCATGTATTTCCTTTCTTTTTATTTTTAATTCTGATTCAAAAAATGGTATTAACGACTAACCAAAAAGGATTAATGACTATTACTCGTAAAAACAATAAACCCGTTTTAAATCAACAACGTTCTGTTTTTAACTCCATTATTACGAAAGAATCCAGAAAATTCTTTAGTGTTCCAATTTATGCATTAAATACTGGATTTGGTCCTATTATTCTTTTTGTATTATCAGTTTTAAGTTTAATTTACAAAGATAAAATTCTTGAATATCTGCCACAGTTAGGTTTTGTTGGACTTTCAACAGAATTAATCTTATTGATAATCATTTGCTTTTGTTTGTCAACGGTTTATACTTCAGCAATTTCTCTTTCACTTGAAGGAAAAAACTTTTGGATTATTAAAACGCTTCCTGTTCAACCAGAAAAAATTATGTTTGCAAAAATGGCATTTAATGTCCTTTTGGGTCTTCCCATTGCGTTATTTAGTTTGGTTCTATTTGGAATTAGTTTTCAAATTCAATTATATCATTTATTCATTCTTGCATTATACATCACAACTTTTTCTTTTCTCACTTCAATTTTAGGTTCTATTATAAATTTATATACGCCTAAATTTCACTATAAGAACGAGACAGAAGTTGTAAAACAAAGCATAGGTGCTATTCTTGGCATATTTGGAGGAATGGGAATTATTTTAATCAATGTAGGAATTTATTCTTTACTTAAAAACGCTTTGAGTTGGCAATTAAATGTGATGGTTAATTCTTTATTTGATTTAATACTTTTCTTTCTTGCTTTTTATTTTGTTAAAAAGGTTACAGAAAGCCTTTTCACTAAAATGGCTGTTTAATATTTGAAAAAAGAAGCGTAATTTCCTCTTAATTTCATTTGTAATTTTCAGTTAAAAATGATATAATTCGTATGTTCATGTAAAAATATAATTCGAAAGGAAATAACTATGACAAAATATGTATATTTGTTTAAAGAAGGCGACGCTTCAATGAAAAACCTTCTTGGAGGTAAAGGTGCAAATCTTTGCGAAATGACCAATCTTGGTATGCCAGTACCTCAAGGATTTACCGTATCAACTGAAGCATGTACAAAATACTATGAAGATGGAAGACGTATCAATGATGAAATTATTGCTCAAATTTATGATGCTTTAAGTGCAACAGAAAAAATTTCAGGAAAGAAATTTGGAGACAATAACAATCCATTTTTAGTTTCTGTAAGATCTGGTGGTCGAGTATCAATGCCTGGAATGATGGACACAATTTTAAATCTTGGCTTAAATGATGTAGCAGTTGAAGGTTTAGCTAAATTAACTGAAAACCCTAGATTTGCATACGATTCTTACAGAAGATTCATTCAAATGTTTTCTGATGTAGTTATGGAAGTTGAAAAAAGCAACTTTGAAGCTATTTTAGAAGCAAAAAAAGAAGAAAAAGGTGTGGAATTAGATACTGATTTAACTGCAGATGATTTAAAAGATATCGTTGCTAATTATAAAGTAAAATACAAAGAAATTAAAGGCGAAGCTTTTCCTCAAGATCCAAAAATACAATTAATTGAAGCTGTTAAAGCCGTTTTTAAATCTTGGGATAATCCAAGAGCAAATACTTACCGCCGTTTAAATAACATTTCTTACCAATGGGGTACTGCCGTAAGCGTACAATCTATGGTTTTTGGAAACATGGGTGAAGATTCAGGAACTGGTGTTGCTTTTACAAGAAATCCATCCACTGGAGAAAAAGTATTGTATGGTGAATACCTATTTAATGCTCAAGGTGAAGACGTAGTTGCAGGTATTCGTACTCCTAAACCTATCTCTGAATTAGAAAAAGATAATCCTGTTTTATACAAAGAATTTAATGATATCGCAGGTAGACTTGAAGCTCATTATCGTGATATGCAAGATATGGAATTTACCATCGAAAGAGGTAAATTATATATGTTACAAACTAGAAATGGTAAAAGAACAGCACAAGCTGCTTTAAAAATTGCGATTGATTTAGTAAAAGAAGGATTACTTACTGAAACAGAAGCACTTTTAAAAGTAGAACCAAAACAATTAGATTCCCTACTTCATCCACAATTTGATAGCGTTTCATTAAAAAACGCCAAAGTCATCGCTGTTGGACTGAATGCTTCTCCTGGAGCCGCTACTGGTCGTGCAGTATTTACAGCTGAAAGAGCTGCAGAAATGGTTAAAGATGGAAAACCAGTTATTCTTGTTCGTCAAGAAACATCTCCTGAAGATATTGAAGGAATGTTCGTTTCTAAAGGCGTTTTAACAAGTAGAGGTGGAATGACATCTCATGCTGCTGTTGTTGCACGTGGAATGGGAACATGCTGCGTTGCTGGAGCTGGAACGGTTAAAGTAAATGAAGTTAAAAAATACTTTGAAGTTGATGGAAAGAAATACTTTGAAGGAGACTTTATCTCTTTAGATGGGTCAACTGGCAAAATTTACGGAGAGCAAATTAAAACCGTAGATGCGACAGTATCAGGTGATTTTGCAACACTTATGGAATGGGCAGATAAATATCGCTCTTTAAAAGTTAGAACAAATGCAGATAATCCAAGAGATGCAAAAGTTGCTTATAAATTTGGAGCTGAGGGAATTGGACTTTGCCGTACAGAACATATGTTCTTTGAAGCAGACCGTATTCCTGCCGTTCGTGAAATGATTGTTTCTAAAACTTTAAAAGAAAGACAAACTGCTTTAAATAAATTACTTCCTATGCAACGTCTTGACTTTATCGGTCTTTATGAAGCGATGAATGGTTTCCCTGTAACAATTCGTTATTTGGATCCACCACTTCATGAATTCTTACCAACAGAACGTGACGATATTGAATCTTTAGCAAAAGAAATGCATCTTACTTATGAAGAATTAAAAGCTACTGTCGATTCTTTACATGAAACGAATCCGATGCTAGGTCATCGTGGTGTAAGACTATCGATTACTTATCCTGAAATTGCTGTTATGCAAACAACAGCTGTCATCGAAGCAGCAATTGATGTAAACAATCGCGGTGGAAAAGTCGTTCCTGAAATTATGATTCCACTTGTAGGTGACGTAAAAGAATTAAAAATGATTAAAGACATTGTTGTTGCTACTGCAGATGAAATTATTAAAAAAGCTAAAGTAAATTTACAATACCATGTTGGAACCATGATTGAAATTCCACGCGCTTGTATCCTTGCGGATGAAATTGCACAAGAAGCTGAATTCTTTAGTTTTGGAACCAACGATTTGACTCAAATGACATTTGGTTTTAGTCGTGATGATGCAGGAAAATTCCTTCAAGATTACTATAGCAAAAAAATATTTGAAAACGATCCTTTTGCTCACATTGATTTCAAAGGTGTCGGCAAATTAATGCAAATGGCTGTTGAATTAGGTAGAAAAGTTCGCCCTGATATTAAACTTGGAATATGTGGTGAACACGGTGGAGATCCAGCTTCGGTTGAATTCTGTCATAATATTGGACTATCTTATGTTTCATGTTCTCCTTTTAGAGTTCCAATAGCTAGACTTGCCGCAGCACACGCAAACATTAAAAATCCTCGTTAAAATACGATTCAAAGGACTTGCTTTTGCAAGTCCTTTTTTTCTCTTAACTCCCTTGACAAATGAATAGGGGGTGTTTATAATGAAATTGTACTTAGATAGTTGGAAATCACTCAACCGCGACCGACAGTAATTGAACGGGAGTTAAGGTTTTTCTGGTGTTGAATACCTATTCGATTAGGAATCCTTAAAGAAAAACAAGAGGCACCCATTGTAAGGTAGATGTAAGTCTGCTCGAGTGATTTCCAAGTATTTAAGTGCGTTTTTTTACGCAAAAAATACTGTTTTTTGAAGAAAGAAAATTGAAAGGGGTCTCTATGAATCCGCTATTAAAAGAATTAACTATGTTAAATGGAATTCCTGCAAATGAAAAAAATGTAAGAAAATATATCGAAAAAGCCTGTAAAGATATCTGTGAAATTTCATATGATAATTTAGGTTCGATTATTATGAAAAAAATTGGAAATAAAACTGGACCAAAAATCATGGTTGCAGGTCATATGGATGAAGTTGGATTTATTGTATCTGAGATTACAAAAGAAGGATACATTAAATTTATTCCAGCTGGTGGATGGTGGGGACATGTAGTTTTAAGTCAACAATTTAACATTTCAACTAAATCTGGAAAAGAGATAAGAGGGGTTGTAGGATCAAAACCTCCTCATATTTTAGAAGCTGAGGAAAGAAAAAAAGTAGTTGAATTAAAAGATATGTATATGGACATTGGAGTTGCATCAAAAGATGAAGCTTTAAAAGAAGGCATTCAAATTGGAGATATGATTACTCCTTTCATTGAATCAATGGCTTTATCTAATCCGAAATATTTGCTGGCAAAAGCCTTTGACAATCGAATTGGAATTGCTTTAGCAATCGAAGTATTAAAAAACATTCAAAATGAAGAACATCAAAATATTTATTATGGTGTGGGGACAGTTCAAGAAGAAGTGGGAACAAGAGGAGCCGGAACAGCAGCTTACAAAATTGAGCCCGATATTGGAATTGCACTTGATGTAACCATTGCTTTTGATTTTCCTGGAGGATCAAATGAAACTCAATTAGGAAAAGGCCCTTGTTTAATGATCTATGATAGCTCTATGGTAGGACATGTTGCTCTTCGAGAATACACAGAACAACTTTGTAAAGAGTTAAATATTCCTTATCAATTGTCCTTTCTAAGCCATGGAGGAACAGATGCTGGTAAAATGCATGTTACCAAAACCGGTTGTCCAAGTATTGCTATTTGTTTACCTTGCCGATATTTGCATTCCCATACTTCAATTATTCATGAAGACGATTATGAAAATGCCGTTAAAATTGTAACTGAATTAGTGAAAAGATTAGACAATCAAACAGTGAAACAAATTACTTTTGAATAAAAAAAGACCTTTTGGTCTTTTTTTAAAATAATGATAAGATATTGCATTAATGAATTTATCGTGATAAAATGTGAACAAGGTGATTATTATGTTAAGGGTTATTTCTGGTCGTTTTAAAGGCCTTAGACTTAAAGAAGTTGGAAAAGAGATAACGAGACCAACAACGGACAAAAATAAAGAAATGATTTTTAATATTTTAGGACAATACTTTGATGGAGGATTAGGTCTAGACTTATTTGCCGGCAGTGGTGCAATAGGAATTGAAGCAATTAGCCGAGGCATTTCATCTTGTGTTTTTGTGGATAATTCTTTTCAAGCCATTAAAGTGATTAAAGAAAATTTAACTAAATTACAGATAAATATAGGTGAAGAAGCTTTCGTTATAAAAAAAGATGTCATTGATTATTTAAATCATAATAATACAATATTTGATTTTATTTTTATGGATCCGCCTTATGACTTGGATTTATATGCAAAAGCAATGAATTTGATTGAAATAAACAAACTATTATCAAAGAATGGTATTATAATACTTGAATCTAAAAAAGAAAAAGATATTGATTTTATTTCTAATCAATTAGTTAAAATTCGAGAAGTGATTTCAGGTATTACAAAATATAGTTTCTATCAATGGGAGGAATCATTATGAAAGTAGGTTATTATCCAGGAAGTTTTGATCCAATTACATTTGGACATTTAGATATTATCGTAAGAGGAGCTAAATTATTTGATAAACTTTATGTTGCTGTATCACATAATCCTAATAAAATAACTTTATTTTCTTCTGAAGAACGAATTCAATTGGTAAAAGAAGTTATTATGAATATACCAAACGTTGAAGTCGTACAATCGGATATGCTAACCGTTGAACATTGTAAAATTCTAGGTGCCAGTCATGTTTTAAGGGGCTTAAGAGCAGTTACCGATTATGATTATGAATTTCAACTAACAAATTTCAATCGAAAAATTAGTTCAGATATTGATACGGTGTTTTTGATGACAGATGGAGAATACTCTTTTTTATCTTCCTCATCTGTTAGGGAATTAGCCGAATTCGGAGGAGATGTAACACCTTTTGTCCCCAAAGTAGTAAAAGAAGCCATCGATAAAAAAATCAACTATCAAAAAAAGGGCTATCAAGTTTGATAGCCCTTTATCCTTATTCAATATCGAATTGTTCAAATAGATAAGTGTTTAAATTTTCATAGTTTAAAAATGGAGAAGGTTCACTAATTGGATCGATAAGCAATATAATTTCACCATCTTTGATAAATGCTAACGAAGGCGTATAAGAGTAAGGAACTAAATCATTGGAAGTTTGAATTTCTACCGAAGCCTCAATCCGGTAAAATTTCGTGTGATATTGTCCGATAAATTCATCTAAAATAGGCTCGAATTCGATACAACTTGAACATGAAACTGAAGAAATGAATAAGGCAAAGGTTTCATCGTTTTGAAACATGGCACTTAATTCACTATAAGTTATTTCAACGGTTGAGGTTAATTCAATATCTTTTGGCAAAGTCATCAATTGAATTTTAGTACATCCTATTAAAAAAGTTAAAAGAAGAAGTAAAAACATAAAAATCATTTTTTTCATACAATTTATCACCGTTTTCTATTATAGTAATAAATAGAACCTTTGTCAAATAACATCTCTTATTTCAAAAGAAACAAACGTTGTTTCTTTTATATATAAAAATAAAATATAACTCAATACCTTTGAAGGTGATTCTATGAATGAATTTTCAAACAATTTAGTAAAATCTAACAAGAAGACAAAAGAAATTATTGAAATTTCGGCTTTATATCCATCGGCATATGAAGAAGTCATGTACTTACTGATTTTTCACAATGAAATGGTCTTAATTGGATTAAATCCAACCATTTCTTCTGTCTCTTTAATCCAAGAAATCGAGCAATATGGTTTGATAAGTTTTCTTAAAACCATCATAATTCAAGAAATGAATTTTTTGGTGTTATCGAAACTGTCTGAATTATCTCAACAAGGTGTAAGTGCAAGAATCGTTACCAATGAATCCATTCAAGATATTGAATCTTCAAACATTTTAAAGTCTTCTTTTTATTCTATATCCAGTTTAAATTTTGAACTTTCTTTTGATCAAAATCGAATGTTATCTTTTATCTCAGCACCTTTCATTACATCACCTCATTCATTTTTGGTTTATGAGCCTCAAAACAAAATCCTATTTTCAAATTCTTTATTTGATCGAGTTCGTCCCTCTTTAAAAAATGATGATATTTTAACTGATCTCATCATGTTTCATAAAAACAATGTTCCTAGCAGCAATTTTTTACATCCACTTGTAAGTAAAATTTCAAAATTGAATTTGAATTCTGTTTACACCAAATCAGGATATTTTTATGATTCGGACGAAATAAAAACAGCGATTAATACTCTTTTAAAACTTGATTTTTATAATAACAATCGATTTTCAAGTGATGAATCATTAGACACTAATTCCATCAATTACATCAGTTTAACTAATCAAGTGATTCATAAATTGCGATCTTTGTTTGGCTCTATTGAAATTGAAGAAATATTTAAAAATTCTGACATTGATTTTGATGTGGAAACCTTTGAAGTCAAAAGCATATTATTCGAAGACTATAAACTTTGGCAAAAAATATTTGAACTTATCTATTTGAAAAAAGGAAATTCATGGTTAAGTGTACTTGAACCGATGATAATGACTTTTAATCATTTATATGGTGTGGAATTACCCAACATTTATCATTCTGAGATAATTGATAATAACAAGAAAATTGAAGAATTAAGTTCTATAAAGACAAAACTTGAGTCTGAACTGAAAGCTTTAGAATTTAATTTACAAACAACAATGGACAAGTTAATTAAAGATCCACTTACTGGAACATATAATGAGTTGTTTTTGAAAGAATATCTTTTAAACGAACTATTAACTTTCGATTTTGAATCAGCGCAAACAAGAGAAATTATTTTAATCTACTTAACCATTGATAATCTTTTTGAGATTAATTCAAAATACGACCAAGCTATCGGAGATGAAACAATTTCTAATACTGGTTATCTTTTGAATCAAATCAGACCAAAAGACGAGTTATTATTTAAGCGTAGAGGTCCAGGGTTTGTTCTTTATATCCACGATGCAAGTACGATTCATTTGACTGATTTTACATCTTCCATTCAAAATAGAATCAAACAATCTGATGTGTTTATAGAAAACATAACTGTTTCTTTAGCCATTGTTAAATTGTCTGAGTTTTATAAAGAAAAAAAACCAGATCGAATTGTTGAATTAATGTTATCTACAGGAGAGAACCGGATCAAATTAGTTTATCAAAAAGGGCCTAATTCAGTGATAGACGATAAAACAAGCATTAAAAAAGGTAGTAGAGGCAATATCCTTATTGTAGATTACGAGAAAATCAATCTAGAAATTATTAAATCATTCTTTCAAAATTTAAATTATGAAATTTATACTGCTGTAGATGGTCTAGAAGCATTTGAAATTGCTAAATCAAAGCAAATCGATGTCATGATTGTTGAAAGAAACATTCCAAAAATGGATGGATTAACATTAAAACAGAATTTAAATGAGTCCACTTTTCCTATGAATATTTTATATTTTCTTTTAACCTATAATAAAACGATTGATACGATTACAAGAGCCAATCAAGTTGGCGTTGATTTTGTGATAGAAAAACCAATCGTTTTTGAAGAAATCTTAGGTATTATTAGTCGTGAAATGAAGATGAGGGGTATAAAATGATAACCCTTAAATCTATCATCTATTTAATGATTATTTTATTTGCATTAACTGTATTATTTATTTTATTGATTCTTGAGCAAAAACACAGAATTAAAAGACAACTTGTAACAAAATCAAAAATAGACGAGTATATAGTAAATCGATATTTGCATCATTCCAATCAAATTATGAAATTCCAAAAAAAATTGCTGATTTTAGAATTTGTAAAAATGAGCGAACAAATCCAATTTCATGATGAGATTAAGTATCAAGCATTTCAAGATTTTTCGAAGTTGGGTTTAATTCCTAAATATATTAGAAATATCGATTCACTTCGTTCGTTCAAACGAAAAGAAGCTATTTTTTATTTATCTTATTTTTCAAGCGCTAAAATAAAATATTCATTGCTTGAGCGATTAAAAGTTGAAAAAAAAGAAAGTATAAAGATTTTAATTGTGAATGCCTTAAAAAACAATATCGATCAATTGGTTTTGCAAGGTATCATAGATAGTCTTATTAATTGTAGAAGATTTTATCAATCACGTGTTATAGGTATATTACAAACATATTTACAAAGCAGTGAAGCGTACTTACATTCCATTTCAAGAAGAAATGAAATTGAAATTAAAGAAGTGTTTGTTGATTTAGCAAACGTTTATTATAAATCCGAATTCAAGCTTATTTTACTCGAAGAATTATCTTCTCTTGAATCGCACTTTAATGGTTCAAAAGATACCGCTTATCAAAATTTAAAACAGCCCAGAATTTTAAGACTATATTATCGAATTTTAATCGCATTATCAAATGTATATGGATACGATTTATCAAATGAAATTTATCTTCAAAATTCTGATAAACAAGTTCTAAGAATTGCAACTAATTCTTTGGGTAAATTAAAAACTTTATCATCACTGAAAAAAATTATTTCATATGCTGATGGAACCGAAAATGATGACATTAGAGCAGAATCCATCACAGAAATGATCGATAGCAAACAAGAACTATTGCTCGAATTGATTGAATTCATCCCTTTAATTACAAATGAGTATCAATCTGCGCTTATTGCACAAGTCATTTCTCATAAGATTGAATATTTAATTCTTAAAATGATTATAAAAGAGCCCGTTCGTCTTCAAGAAATGCTTGAAATCACAATCAAGTATGGTTACCGTGAAGAACTTATCGATTTTTTAAATGAAAATAATGACAAAGGAATCGAAAATTTTATTCTTAAAATATTAAAAGTTTATGCCAATGAAGATGAGTCTCTATTTAACGAACTAAATGAATATTTAAACAAAGATCTTTTTCAAAAAATGGGATTTGTTCCTTTTAAAATTAAAGTACCAAAAAAAGAAGCAAGTACTCCAGAAATTCGGAAGACAAAATGGTTACTTGGTATTTTATTTTTTTCAATCATATTACTGCCCTTATTGTTTTCTATTCTTCATTTGTTTCAATTTTCAAACATGTCTTTTTTGGATTTATTATCTCAATACATTACCTCGATTAACCAATGGTTCATTGTATACTACCTTACTGTTAATTTTGTCTATTTAATCTTGGCTTTCCTTTCGTTTTTTGAAAATAGAAATCAATTGAATCTGTGGAACATAAAAGGCAAGAATTTATTGTTTGAAAAAGGAATGTTATCATCAATTTCCATTATTGCTCCAGCGTTTAATGAAGAATTATCCATTGTGGAAAGTATCCAGTCATTGTTAAATCTAAATTACCCGAATTTTGAAGTTATTGTTGTCAATGATGGCTCAAAAGATTCAACGCTTCAACAAATGATAACTCATTTTAGTTTAGAAAGAAAAAATATTCCTGTGATTCAAAATGTTAAAACAAAAAACGTTAAAGCTGTATACAAAAACCGTTATTTTCCTAATTTAACTGTCGTAGATAAATTAAATGGTGGAAAAGCAGATGCCCTAAATTGTGGCATAAACTTTTCGAAAAATGACTATGTTTGTGGAATCGATGCCGATTCCATTTTAGAGCCAAATTCTTTGTTAAAATTAATGTCTTCTATGTTAGATCATGAAACAATTACTCTTGCACTTGGAGGAAGTATTGTCCCTGTAAATGGCTCTTCAGTTGATCATGGTAAAATTGAAACGATTTCACTGCCAAAATCAAATTTAGCAAAATTTCAAACCATTGAATATTTAAGAGCTTTTAATATAGGTAGGCTAGGTTTTGCAAAACTGAACTCCTTATTAATCGTATCAGGAGCATTTGGACTTTTTGAAAAAAGAATTCTTATTGAGTCTGGTGGGTATTTAACCGTTGATTCTTTGAAAAAGGATACCGTAGGTGAAGATATGGAGCTTGTGGTAAGAATTACTAGGAATGCGTACGAACAAAATCTTCAATTTCGAATCGATTATATCGCAAATGCTAAGTGTTATACAGAAGTTCCTGAGGAAAGAAAATCCTTTTTCCGCCAAAGAAATAGGTGGCAAAGAGGTTTGATTGATATTTTGTCTTATCACAGAAAAATGATTTTAAATCACAAGTACAAACAACCTGGCATCATTGGAATGTTTTATTTCTTTTTGTTTGAGATGATTGGTCCTCTTTTTGAGATTCAAGCTTATATTGCGATTATCATCGGCTTTATCTTTGGCATTTTAAATATAGAAGTTTTATTCTTGCTTTTATTGGTTACTGTTGGAATGGGAATTGTTTTGTCTTTGCTTGCACTTTATATTAACGAAAGAGACTCCATTTACTTAAGCAATCGAGATACATTTAAATTAATATTCTACGCTATTTTAGAAAATTTTGGATGGCGACAATTAATCAGTATCTATCGAGTAAAAGGGTTTTTATCTTCTCTTAGAGAAACAAATGCTTGGGGTCAAATGAATCGAGTTGGTTTCAAAAAATAATCAAGTACAATCGCAAAAATTGGCGATTGTATTTTTTTCTTAAATGGCAAATTTTTCTTTACATTTTGGTATGAACGTATTATAATATTACATGCGTTAAGACTCGGTAGCTCAGCTGGACAGAGCAACGGCCTTCTAAGCCGTCGGTCAGGCGTTCGAATCGCCTCCGAGTCGCCATATTTTAAAAACGAAGTCAGAATATTTCTGACTTTTTTATTTTTTGATCTATTTTAGTAATTGGATTTAAAATAAACTTTTGTTTTTTCGTAAAAATAAGATATAATAATAATGCGTGACCCGGTAGCTCAGCAGGACAGAGCAGCGGCTTCCTAAGCCGTCGGTCGGGGGTTCGAATCCCTTCCGGGTCGCCAAAATAAAATAAATTTGATAGCTGGCCCGATAGCTCAGCTGGATAGAGCAACGGCTTCCGGAGCCGTCGGTCGTGGGTTCGAATCCCTTTCGGGTCGCCAATGTTTTTTAAACCATTCAACTTGAATGGTTTGTTTTTTTTATTTTTTGAAAGCAAAAAAAGTATAAAATGGTATAATTAATTTATTGAATAAATTCAATTATTTTATATTGGAGGCACTATGAATTTTAACTATTTAATTCAAGCTTTAACTTTAGAGGAAAAATGCGCAATGTTAGTTGGGCTTGACTCATGGCATACTTACCCTGTAAATAGACTTTCTATTCCATCTATCACTATGGCAGATGGTCCTCACGGTCTAAGAAAACAATATGTTTCAACTAATTCTATTTCAGCAGATGAAAGCATCCCTTCGGTCTGTTTTCCTCCCGCAGTTACCGTTGCGTCTTCTTTTGACCCTCGACTGACTTTTGAAATGGGAGAAGCAATCGCATCGGAATGTCTTTCTCAAGATGTTCAAGTGTTACTTGGACCTGGAATTAATATAAAAAGAAATCCACTTTGTGGCAGAAATTTTGAATATTATTCTGAAGATCCCTATTTAACGAGCGAAATGGCAAAAGGATTTATAAAAGGAGTCCAATCAAAGAACGTAAGTGCCTGTGTGAAACATTATGCTCTGAATTCTCAAGAAAGTTATCGAATGGTCTCATCTTCCGTAGCGGACGAACGAACCATTTTCGAAATCTATTTAAAAGCTTTTCAAGATGTTTTAGAAGTTTCACCAGATTTGGTTATGTGTTCTTATAATAAAATTGATGGAGTATATGCATCAGAAAACACTTTATTTTTAGATACAATTTTACGTAAAAAATTTGGATTTAAAAATGTGATTGTATCGGATTGGACCGCAGTTAGTAACCGAACTAATGCCTTAAAGGCAACTCTTGATTTGGAGATGCCTGGCTATATTTATAGTGTACATCAATTAGTAAATGATTATAAAAAAGGAAAAATTTCTATGCAAGAAATTGATGCCTCCGTTGAAAGAATTCTTCGATTAATTGAAACAAAAAAGAAGAATGTAATTTTAGAAGTTTCCTTGGAAGCTTCCCATCAAAAAGCTCGTAAAATCGCAAGAGAATCGATGGTTTTATTAAAGAACACTGATGAGTTATTACCACTATCTAAAAAGGATTCGATTGCGCTTATTGGTCGCTTAGCCAAAGATGTTCGCTATCAAGGAGGAGGATCAAGTCACATCAATCCTTATAAAGTAGAATCTTTAGTTGAAGTCATACCAAATGAAATTGATTTTGGCTATTGTAGTGGATATACACTTGAGGGAGATGGCTATGATACTTCATTAATTGAAGAAGCAATCAAATTGGCTTCGTCAAAAAACAAAGTAGTTTTGGTTGTTGGTTTAACCGATGTTTATGAGTCAGAAGGATACGATCGCAAACATTTGTCTCTTCCAAAAGGACATCTTGAATTAATCAATGCTTTAGCAGAAGTAAATCAAAATATTATTGTTGTTTTGCAAATTGGTTCTCCCATTGAGATGCCTTGGATTTCAAAAGTTAAAACCGTTCTAAATGCTTATTTAGGAGGAGAAGCTTGTGCTCTTGCGATAAGTGATCTTCTATTTGGAAAAGAAAACCCTTCTGGCAGACTTGCTGAAACGTTCCCTTTAAGCTTAAAAGATGTCCCTTCTATGGCGCATTTCGCAAAAGGGAACCATCAAGTTTTTTATAAAGAAGGAATTTATGTTGGGTACCGTTTTTATCAATCGATACACAAAGATGTACTATTTCCATTTGGATATGGATTAAGTTATTCGAAGTTTGAGTACTTTAATCTTGTGGTGAGTTCAAAAAACATCACTTTACCGAAAAAATTGAAAGTATCGGTTACGATTAAAAATACAGGTAAGTATAGTGGTAAAGAAGTCATTCAACTTTATATTGAAAATCCTCAAACAGGAATATTTAGGCCAAGAAGAGAACTTCGTCAATTTAAAAAAATCGAATTAGATGTTTCTCAGGAAAAAACGGTTGAATTTGTTTTAACTGAAAATGATTTTAATTATTATGATGTTAATTCTTCAACATTTGTTGTATCTTCAGGAGAGTATAAAGTTCAAATCCGAAAGAATGCAAGAGATGAGTTATTAGAAGAGAGTGTTGAAGTAAAATCAAATTCACTTATATTGCCGATTACTTCATTCGAAGAAACAAAAAGTTATTACATTAATAATGGGTTAACCCTTGAAGACTCCGATTTCGAAAAATTACTTGGAAGAAAAATGGAGCAAGAAACATTGATTCATAAAAGACCGTTTTGCCTTGATAATAATTTAGAGGATATCTCTTCAACATTGTTGGGAAAACTTCTTAAAAAAATTATTGTGAAAGCCAGTCGGAAAGAAGTGGACTCTAAACCTCAAGAGTACCAACAAATGGTCGATAAATCGGTAACTGAGACACCTTTGAGAAGTATTGTAGTATTTAGTGGTGGTTTAGTAAAAATGCACACCATGCAAGGATTTATCGATTTATGCAACCTAAGATTTTTTAAAGCATTCAAATCTTTTGTGAAAAGAGACTAATTATGAAAAAAACTTGGTTTAGAGAAGGTTCAGTTTATCAAATTTATCCTAGAAGTTTTCAAGATTCCAATTCTGATGGAATAGGGGATTTGTTAGGGATCATATCTAGAATTCCTTATTTACAAGAACTTGGAATTGATATTGTTTGGTTATCTCCTGTATACGAATCTCCAAACGATGATAATGGTTATGACATTTCCAACTATTTTGATATATTAAAAGAATTTGGCACCCTAGATCAAATGAAACAACTCATTCAAAAATTACATGAAGCAAACATAAAACTTGTGATGGATTTGGTCGTAAATCATACTTCGGATGAACATCCTTGGTTTCAAAAATCTGTTTTAAAAGAAAAAGGATTCGAAGATTTCTATTATTGGAAAAAAGAAAAAGGAAATTGGACTTCTTTCTTTGGAGGAGATGCTTGGACGTATCACCCTGTAAGAAAAGAATACTATTTACATTTGTTCTCAAAAAAGCAACCTGATTTGAATTGGAATAACCCTCAAGTTAGGCAAGAAGTAAAAAATATTTGTACTTTTTGGTTGGATTTAGGCGTAGACGGCTTTCGATGTGATGTTATAAATATCATCGCAAAAGCAGACAATCTTCCTAACGGAAAATGTTCTCTTGCTTTAGTAGGAAGAGAACATTATTTGGACAATCCAAAAATTCACGCTTATCTTCAAGAATTAAAAGAAGATGTTTTTTCTAAATATGATTGTTTTACTGTTGGAGAAACTGTTTTAATAAACCCTTCCTCTGCGCTTAGTTATATCGAAGAAAGTAAAAGAGAATTAGATATGGTTTTCCAATTCGAACATATGGGCGCAGATAACTACTTTGTAAAGTGGTTCATGAAAAAATTTAAACCTCAAAATCTAAAGAAATCTTTATCAAAGTGGCAACATGGTCTTCTAGGAAAAGGATGGAATTCTTTGTATCTTGAAAATCATGATCAACCTAGAAGTATCTCGAGATTTGGAGATATGGCCTTTTATGATAAATCAGCCAAATTACTTGCGACAATGCTTTATTTTCAACAAGGTACGCCTTTCATTTACCAAGGTCAAGAGATAGGAATGACCAACGTCAGTTTTGAAGATTTAAAGGACTATCAAGATATTGAAACCAAAAACATTTATAAAACGGGAAGAAAGTGGCATTTATCTCATAAACGAATGATGAAGAAGATTAAAATGATGTCAAGAGACAATGCAAGAACGCCTATGCAATGGAATCACTTGAAAAATGCAGGATTTTCTGATTGTACTCCATGGATAAAGGTGAATCCAAATTATCAAGAAATAAATGTTTTATCGAATGAAAATAATCCTGATTCGATTTTAAATTATTATAAAATGATTTTATCACTTCGAAAAAAACACGAAATTATTGTGTGTGGAGATTATGAAGACATTGAATTTTATAATAGACAAATATATGCCTATAAAAGAAATTATCTAAAACAAGAATTAATCGTAATCTGTAATTTCTCAAAGAAACCTTTAAACGTAAAACAACTTATAACTTTAACAAATGATGAATGTATCTTACATAATTATCCATTAGATTCCAAAGATGCGATGTTTAGGCCTTATGAAGCTAGAGTGTATTTGAAAAGTAAAGAATAACTCTTTTGTAAATAAAATAAAAATGAGCTTAATTTAAGCTCATTTTGTTTGTTTTAAAAACGATTTTTTAATGTCAAAAAAATCTGGTAGAATCTCTTTTAATCTAGCATCAATTCCTGCTTTGTCATCTTTATATCCTAAAGCATGCTTTGCATTTTCAACCGAATACAATTCTTTAAAGGGAGATTTTGAAGTGGCATATAGTTTTTTTGCCATATCAAAAGGTATCAATTCGTCTTGTGTCCCGTGGATGAAAAAAATGGGGATTTTACTTTTTCTAACTTCATGAATTGGTTTAATTTGTCCTAGAAAAAAATGATGAAAATAATAAGTAATGAGACTAACTCCAGGTAAAAATAACAGTCCTATTTTTGGCTTAAAACTTTTAATAAACACTTCATTCATGCTTGGAAACCCAGAATCTGCGACAATAAACTTGACGTTTTCAGGTAATTGTAACGTGGAAGCTAACATAACAGTTGAAGCTCCCATCGAAACGCCATCTAGTAAAATGCTATCCGTTGAGCCATACGTTCTTAACACAAAATTAATCCAACGTTTCAAATCATATTTTTCGTAATGGCCAAAACTTGTAAATATTCCTTCGCTAAGTCCATGACCTCTTAAATCCGGTAAAAGAACTTTAAATCCTAAGTCACTATACGTTTTTGCGACAAGTACCATATCCGTTGAAACAGAATGATATCCATGTAAGATAATAGCTGTATTTAAAGATTTCTCATCAATGCTTGGTATATAGACACCTTTTAAAATTGTATTATCATAAGCCTTTATTTTTACAGTTTCTTTTGGAACTTTTTCGTACCACTTCCAAGAAGGATTAAAAAAAGGATCTTCTTGATTGACTACACTATATTGTCTATTTCCTTTCATCAAAAAGATTTTTTTATAGATGAAATAGGATATGGTTAAATAAATAATAAGAATTGTTAATGCTACTATTAAATAGATGTATTTTGGATCCATGTAATCACCTTCCTAATAATATTTTAACATATTTTTTGAAACCTGAAGAATATATTTTAGTATAATCAAACATTTCGAGAAATATGTTGAAGGGTATATATTTATTTCAAAATAAGGTATAATAATTTTAGAAGGTGATAATATGATTAAATTTGGTGTCATGGGTGCTGGCAGAATTTCTGCTTCCTTTTCAAGTGCAGTAAATGGTATTAATGAACATTTATATGCCATTGCCTCTAGAAACTTGTTAAAAGCAGAAACCTTTAAAAACAAATATCATTATCAAGTTGCCTATGGAAGTTATGAGGAAATGTTAGACGATCCTTTAGTGGACTGTGTCTATATTGCGACCCCTCATTCTTTTCACTTTGATCAAATGAAATTATGTTTAGAAAAAGGAAAACATATACTTTGTGAAAAAAGTTTTACTTTAAATCATAAACAAGCCATCATTATCTATGAACTTGCTAGAAGGAAACATCTTTTTGTAATGGAAGCGATGTGGACAAGATTCTTACCTACTCTTCTAGAAGTAAAAAAATTAATCGATCAAGACGAAATTGGAGAAATCATTCAAATTGATGCAACTTTTGGTTTTAAAGCGGAAATGGATTTACAAAATCGATTGTTTAATTTAAATCTTGGTGGGGGTGCTTTACTAGACGTAGGTCTTTATACATTAACACTTGCAAATCTGTTTTTAGGTGTTCCTGATAATATTGAGAGCACAGTAGTTATGAGCAAAGAAGGAATCGATTTATCAGAAACAATTACTTATTTTTATCCTCATGCACAAGCTGTTTTGATGGCTTCTTTGGTAGAAGATTTAGGAACAGATGCATATATTTATGGTACCAAAGGGTATTTTCATATTCCTTCGTTTCATTCAGCTAATCTTGCAATTCTTTACAACAATAATCATAAAGCATTGCGAGAAATAGAACACAAGCATATTGTGAATGGTTTAGAATATGAGATTTTTGAAACTATAAAATGTATAAAGAAAAAAAGCATTGAAAGTCCGCTTATGACTCATGAAAATTCCATTGAAATTTTAAGACAAATGGATCATTTACGAAAAAAATGGAATTTAGTTTATCCGCAAGAATTAGGGTAAATATTAGTTGACTTATTGAATGGTATACTGTATAATTACTTCCGTATGTAAAACGCATACCGCACAGGAATGGTCTTAAAACGAATTCGTTACCATGATGGCGAGTCTTAATCTTATGAGGAGGTGCAAACAAAATATGTATGCAGTAATTGAAACTGGTGGAAAACAACTAAAAGTTGAAGTCGGGCAAGAAATTTACATTGAGAAATTAGAAGTGGAAGTTGAATCAACTTATACGTTCGACAAAGTATTAATGGTAGGTGGCGAAAAAACTAAAATAGGCAAACCTTATGTTAAAGGTGCAAGTGTCGTTGCCACAGTAAACAAACATGGTAAAGGTGCTAAAATAATCGTTTTTAAATACGAGCCTAAAAAGCATTATCACCGTAAAAATGGCCATCGTCAACCATATACTAAGTTAACGATAACCGAAATTCAACTGTAATTTTATTTTTTGAAAAATCTAATTTGGAGGTGTAACAAGTGATACTAAATCTTAATATACTTGAATGTATGGCTTCAAAAAAAGGGGTAGGGTCGACTAAAAATGGTCGTGACTCAGTAGGACGCCGCTTAGGAGCTAAATTATCTGATGGTCAATATTGTACTGCCGGATCGATCATTTATCGTCAACGAGGAACTAAAATTCATCCTGGAGAAAATGTTGGTTTAGGAAAAGATGACACTTTATTTGCATTAATCGATGGTATTGTAAAATACGAAAGATTAGGTAGAGATAGAAAACAAGCATCTGTGTACCCGCAAGCATAAAACAGGATAAAACCTGTTTTTTTCTTTTTTAAAGGAGGATATTACGTGATTACAACTTTAATTCTTAAAATAATGCGTTTACCTAAATGGTTGACTAAAATGAAAGTAAAATATCCGATTTTATATTTTGACTTTTGGCTCTTTATAGGGCTTATTGTATTTTCAATCTTACATTTTTTTTCTTTTCGTAATGATATTGTTTATGGATCTATTATGATTGTTTTTCCTTTTATTTCGATGGTATTTGGTTCTATTTATAATTTTAAATTACCGAAAATAAAACCAAAATTAAATCCTGATATTTTTCTATTACAAGGATTTCCAGTTCTTATCAGTCAAATCATAATGCCTTTAAATATCTTAATGATGATCTATTCAAAAGGGGTATTTAATCAATCGGCTTATGATGAATTCTATTTTTTAATTCTTATCTTTTTCATTGAAACAATATTTTTTGTTTTACTTCGTTTTTTGTCAGGAAAATTAAAGCCATACTTTGCCATTCTTTTGTACATCTTAACCGAGATTTTTGCAATCATCATGTATATCTTAGCCTTAACGATTGTTTAATTTCGAAAAGCATTGAATTTTTATTTCAATGCTTTTTTTTATTGTTTTTTTTTGTTAAGTAAGATATAATTAAACTGTGAAACTGGTTACATAAAGAGAGGTTCCTAATGAATAAAGATTATCTATATTTTGATAAAACATTTGAAATTAATTCATATGATCGAAAAAAAACCTTCGCAAGTTTTCTTCCTGGACTTGCGGGGAAAAAAGGAATTCCTTTGTGGGCCTTTTATGTAAACCGGGGTCAAGGAGTTTCTTCTTTTGGTATACGAGATAAAAATGGTGCTATTTTAGAGTTTTACCCTGCAAATCTAGCATATATGTATGTTTCAAAAATCGGATTTAGAACTTTTATTAAAGTCAATGGTGTTGTCCATGAATTTTTTGATAACTCAGATCAAACACAAACTCGTAAAATGCATATTACACAAAGTTCTTTAAAAATCATAGAAGAAAACCATACATTAGGCCTTAGTATTAGCGTAACGTATTTTGGCTTACCAAACGAGGACATTGCAGCTTTGACTCGATTAGTAGAAATTAAAAATGTTTCAAAAGAACCCATTTCTTTCGAAGTCTTGGATGGATTGGCTCAAATCCTTCCTTCTGGAGTGGACTATGGTGGGTATAAAGCCATATCTAATTTACTAAGAAGTTGGATGAATGTTGAAAATCTTGATAAAAAAATTGCTTTTTACAAACTTCGCTCCTCCATTGGGGATGAAGCGGAAACCAAAGAAACCAAATCCGGAAATTTTTACGCTACTTTTGTTAATCATAAAATTGTTTTACCAATTACCGATATGGATTTAGTATTTGGCTATGATACTTCTTTAAATTTTGCTCGCTCTTTTGAAGAACATACTTTGGAAGAACTTTTGTTAGAACCTCAAGTCACTGAAAATAAGATTCCTTGCGGTTTTACACCTGTCATTAAAAAGTTAAACGTAAATGAATCTATTCAAATTGAAACCTTAATTGGTTACACATCAGACATTAATATCATTAATCACAAACTAAGTACCTTTCAAGAAAAAAACTATTTTACGAAAAAACAAGTTGAGGCAAAGTTAATCATTGATGAATTACTTGATGACGTTTTAACTACGACAAATTATCCTCTTTTTGATGAATACATTCGTCAAAGTTATCTTGATAATTTAATTCGTGGAGGATATCCTTTAACCATAGAGACAACCAATGAAAATTTCGTGTATTATCTTTATAGTCGAAAACATGGTGATTTAGAGCGAGACTATAATTTCTTTTCAATTGCACCAGAATTCTATTCTCAAGGAAATGGAAATTTCCGTGATGTGTGTCAAAACCGAAGAAATGATATTCTTTTCCATCCAGAAATTGATAACTATAACATCCATGTATTTGCGTCTCTTATCCAAGCAGATGGGTTTAATCCATTAGGTATTAATGGTTCCACTTTCCAATTAAAAAATCCTACAAAAGCAAAAGAACTAATTCAAGAGTGTTTTTTAGTTGAAAATAAAGCGATGGAAAAACTCCTTGATGGAAAGTTTACTCCAGGAAGTATTATTAACTTGATGCATCAAGAAAATCTTTCGACAAAATTAACTGATGAATCAATCTTTAACAAAATCTTTAGTCTTTCTTTTCAAAACATAGAAGCAAGTTTCAATGAAGGATATTGGGTAGATCATTGGACTTATCTTTTAGATTTAATTGAAAATTATGATCATATTTTTCCAGATCGAAATAACGCTTTGTTATATGGTGACTCTTCCTATACTTATTTTAATAGTCCTGCATCTGTCTATCCAAGAAGTGAAAAATATGTTAAAGATCGTTTTGGAAAGATTCGCCAATATGGTGCCTTGCATCATCCTGACAAAGAAGTCATCAACACTTTTGAAATGAATGAACATGGTACAAATTGGCTTAAATTAAAAGATAAATCTATCATCAAAGCTACTTTGTATTCTAAATTATTTGTTTTAGCCATTAACAAATTTGCTTTATTAGATCCGTTAGGAATTGGGCTTGAAATGGAAGCCAATAAACCCGGTTGGAACGATGCAATGAATGGTCTTCCAGGATTATTTGCAAGTGGAATAAGCGAAACAATTGAACTTGCTAGGTTAGTAGATTATTTATTAAAACATATCGATACTTCCAAAAAAATAGTGCTTCCTATTTCTTTTGTCACGTTTTTTCAAAACATGGAAAAAGCAGATGATTCTGATGCATTTATTTATTGGGATAGTATCTCTACTCTAAGAGAAATCTATCGAGAGACATTAAGAACCCCTATCGAAAGAATGGTGGAGCTTCCTGTTAAATCATTATTAGATATCCTTAACAAAATGCAAAAAAAATTAAAACGTTCTTTGCAACAAGCCCTCGATTTAGGAAAAGGAATTATTCCTACCTATCTCTATTATGAAGCCGATGATTACGAAGTTCAAACAGATAAGTCAGGTCAACCAATCATTGGACATTATGGATTGCCTTTGGTTCACGTAAAACATTTTACTATGAAAAAACTGCCTTTGTTCTTAGAGGCTCCAGCAAGATTTTTGAAATACAATTCCAATTTAGAACAAAATAGTACTTTAGTCCAAAAAGTGAAAAACTCAGGGATTTATGATAAAAAACTTAAAATGTATAAAACCAGTGAAAATTTAGATAAATATGGCTATGAAATAGGCAGAATTAGAGCCTTCACCAAAGGGTGGTTGGAACGAGAAGCCAATTTCTTACATATGACCTATAAATATTTACTTGGAATATTAAAATCTGGACAAATCGATGCTTTTTTTGAAGAGGCAAGGGATAATTTAGTTTGTTTTATGGATCCAGAAATCTATGGCCGTTCTACCCTTGAAAATTCTTCTTTTATCGCTACTTCAAATAATCCAAATCCAAACTTACATGGGCAAGGATTTGTATCTAGATTAAGTGGCTCAACGGCTGAAATCATTAGTATTTGGTCTGTACTACTTTACGGGAAAGAAATTTTCACTTATGAAGATAACACTTTACGGTTAAAATTAAAGCCCCTTTTAACTGCTGATTTCTTTAAAGACGATATTGTAGTTACAACGTTCATGCATACAAGTTTACTCTATTACAATCCAAATCATTTAAATGGATTTGATTGTAAAATCGAAAAATATGAACTTACAGATTATAACGGATATATTACTTTAGTTTCTTCTGAATTTATTTCAGATACGTTTGCAGAAAATGTTAGAAACGGTTTGTATAAACTTATTAAAGTCTATTTGGTTTAAATTAAAAAAGAAGGACGGAAGTCCTTTTTTTCAACTTAGATTTACCTTGATAAATGGCGGTTGTTAAGGTATACTAAAAGAGTTAGGGTGTGTTAACTATGAAAGAGACTTTAAGAACCATATTTGAAAAACAATTCGAACCAAATCCAAACACTAGATTCTTTTTTTCACCTGGAAGAATTAATTTAATTGGAGAACATACCGATTACAATGGTGGATACGTTTTTCCCTGTGCACTGTCTATTGGAAATTATGGTGCTATTTCTTTAAGAAACGATAAATTGATACGTTTATATTCCGAAAATTTGTCTGAATTTGGTATTATCACACTAAATTTAATCAATCTAAATTATCAATCTTCACATGGATGGGCAAATTATGCAAAAGGAGTCATTAAAGAACTCCTATTAAGAGGATATAAAATCAATCAAGGATTTGACATTGCGATTCTTGGAAATCTTCCTGTAAGCGCGGGATTATCGAGCAGTGCTTCCATCGAATTATTGATTTCGACCATGATGAATGAATGTTTTCATTTAGGTATAAGTAAAACAGATCTTGCACTTTTATCTCAAAAAGTAGAAAATGAATACATTCATGTTAACTGTGGCATTATGGATCAGTTTGTAATCGCAAACGGAAAAGAAGGTCATGCACTTTTGCTTGATACGGCTAAACTTGAGTATTCTTTGGTTTCACTTGATTTAAAAGATTACGAAATTGTCATCTGTAATTCAAAGGTAAAACGTGGTTTAGTTGATTCTGCCTATAATGAAAGAAGGCAAGAATGCGAAGCAGCTTTAATTATCTTACAACAAAAATTAGATATTCATTTTTTATGTAATATCTCTATTCAAGAATTTAATCCTTACCGAAATCTATTTGAAAATCCCATTTTATTAAAAAGAGCGACTCATGTGATTAGTGAGAATTCAAGAACGCTTGAAGCTTATTCACTTCTTATCAAACATGATATCTTAGGATTCGGAAAATTAATTACACAATCTCATCAATCTTTACGAGATGACTTTCAAGTATCTTGTAAAGAACTAGATGGTTTAGTTGATTTAGCATTAAACGAAGGCAGCCTTGGTTCTAGAATGACCGGAGCTGGGTTTGGTGGATGCACAATCAATATTGTCTCAAAAGATAGAGTGGAAGAATTTAAAAAAAATGTTTCGAGAGCATATGTTGGACTGTTTGGAATTACACCAGATATTTTAATCAGTTATGCAAGTGATGGTGCAAAAGAAATCTAAGGAGAATATTATGAGAAAAACAGCAATTAAAGCAATTCTGTTAGGTGTATTCCTAGAATTAATTTTAGGAGTATTTATGGTAATTGCCATCTTTTTATTTTATAATTACTTCGGTCTTAATTTTGAATTATTTCAAACTTTAAAAGTAGTATCCTCCGGTGTTGGAATTGAAAAACTATGGTTGTTTTTGTATCTTGGTTCTGCAGTTGGATTTTATATTTTATTTTGTCTTATCTTCTTTGAGCTTGTTTTATTTCTTTTAAGAACGATGATTAAGGTTAGTTTGAAAGCCATTGAAAAAATAAAAAATAATTCTTTGGAAAAATACTATACTATTCAAAAGAGAATCTCGTTATTTACTTTATTTCGGGTGATAAAAATTAATACTCCAAAAAGAGGATTAATTGCTTATTTTGTAATAATTGCTTTGGTATGGGGTTCTGGACTTTTAGGTAAAGCCATTCTTTCACAAACTCAATCTTATGTCTTTAGATCCTATGAACAACTCAATTTATATTCAGATGAAACACTTGTTGATTTCACTTCTGAAATTGCTCTTGAAGAACCCTATCAAATTCAAGTAACAACAGGAGTTGGAAGCGTACACTTATATCAATTAACTTCAGAAACAGATTTAAAAATCTATTATTTGTATGATACTCTTTTGCAAAAGGATAGTTACTCTTTAGAAATAGATGAGACATTAAATTTAATTTCTATTTCATTTAATGAATCAATTACCAGTTATGAATTATATCAAGACGATGTAATGCCCTCGGTAGAAATTTATTTACCTGCAACTTTACTTCTTGACGAAATTGACGTTCAAATTCTAAATGTTGGAAATTGCACGATGGAATATGTGGATGCAAATAAACTGTCTTTAAAGATTAATAACGGAACTGCTACTCTTACTGAAAGTGAAAATCGAATTAATGAATTTGAAATTGAAGCCATTTCTTCTACGTTAAAAATGACGATTGATGAAGCAACCAATCTCGTTTTAACTTTAGATGACACATTAACAAATTTACGGTTGTATCAAGTTGATGAGACAGTTTTGATTGATTCATCCAATGGTACAGATATCTTTTTTTACACATCCAATATGAATTCTCTTCAAATAAGTGCAATCAATTCAAGAATTGAAATGAGAGAAGTGTATACTGAAAATATAATGGTATCCATCGAAGATACTACCTACATACATATCAATAGCAATGATTCCGCTTCAATGACCGTTTTATCCTATATCCATATAAATTGTCAAGTGACATTAAAAGGAGTCAAATATGATCAGGACAGCCTTTCTTAGTGAATTAGAAGAGATCACGAAGCTTGCTAGAGTCGTCGCAAAAAACATTCATTCTTTTGGAATTGATCAATGGTCTGATACTTATCCTAATTATCAAAATTTTGAAAACGATTTAAAACAAAATGGATTATTTGTCTTTGTAAAAGAGAATAAAGTATTAGCCTCTATTACTATTTTAGAAGAAAATGAAGCTGCATATACTTGTCTTTCTTGGCATTCTAATCACGCTCAAGTGATACATCGCTTGATGGTTGACCCCAATTTTATGCGTCAAGGAATTGCATCTGAACTAATGCAATTTGCGATAGAAAATGCCATAAAAAATCATTTTGATTCTATTAAAATTGATACTCATCCTGACAACTTAAGAATGCAACGTTTTATCCTTGCAAATCATTTTGAAAAAAGAGGATACATTGAATCAATTAACCGAATTGCTTATGAACTACTGCTTATCTAAAAAAGAGAATAAACACTCTTTTTTTTGTTTTAACTGAAATCTATGATATAATATCATGGAAGAATTGAAGGTGAAATAAATGTTTATCGATGAAGTATCGTTAATAATAAAATCAGGCAAAGGCGGAGATGGAATCATCGCTTTTCGTCGTGAGAAACATGTCCCTCTTGGAGGACCATCTGGTGGAGATGGCGGAAAAGGAGGAAGTATCATTTTTGAAGCCGATAACGGCTTATCGACTCTTTTTGATTTGCGTTACCAAAAACATATTTTTGCTAGTGCAGGAGATAATGGTAAAAACAAAAATATGCGTGGAAAAGATGCTGAGGATGTAATCGTTAAGGTTCCTGTTGGGACCATTGTTTACGAAGAAGATACCAACCGTGTTCTATGTGATCTTACGTTACATAAAGAACAAAAGGTAGTGGCAAAAGGCGGAAAAGGTGGAAGAGGGAATGCAACCTTTTCATCTCCTAGAAATAGTGCACCTCGAATCCAAGAAAACGGAGAACCAGGAATTGCTTTAAATTTAAGAGTGGAATTAAAATTATTAGCCGATGTTGGAATCATCGGGTTTCCAAGTGTAGGAAAATCAACTTTAATTAGTGTTGTTTCGGGATCAAAGCCTAAAATCGCAGATTATCCATTTACAACGATTGTCCCTAATTTGGGTGTAGTAGATATGGATGGGGTTAAAAGTTTTGTCCTAGCGGATATGCCAGGGCTTATTGAAGGAGCTTCCTCTGGTTTAGGACTTGGAATTCAATTTCTAAGACATATTGAACGAACTAGAGTATTGCTTCATATGATTGATATGTCTCCTAATTCTTTACGAGATGCTTACGAAGATTATAAGATCATTAATAAAGAGTTGGAAACCTATAAATATCATTTAATCTCAAGACCACAAATCATTGTCGCAAATAAAATGGATGTTCCTGGGGCTTATGAAAACTTAGAAAAATTTAAAAAACAAATCAAAGAAGATATTGAAATTATTCCTATTTCAGCTATCACAAAAGAAGGTTGTAAATTCTTAATGCAAAAGACGGTTACTCTTTTAGATCAAACACCTTTGTTCTTATTGTTTGAAGATTTAGAAATTTCTGAAAATGTTCTGTATCAAATGGAAAGTCTCGGTCCTCTTTTTACAATTGTAAAAGTAAATGAAACCACGTTTGAAGTAACAGGCCAAAAAATAGATCAACTCTTATCAAGATCTAATTTCATGACTGACGAGGCTGTTTTAAGATTTTTAAGACAACTACGAAAAATAGGACTCGATGAAGACTTAAAAAGAGCTGGAGCTAAGAATAAAGATTTAATCAAAATTTCTGATTTTGAATTTGAGTTTGTAGAATAGATTCATTTATTAGAACATGAGGTATTCTTTTTAATAAGAGTACCTTTTTTTATAGAATTAAAAAGGTTAAAATGATATAATATTTCTAGAGGTGATTTTTTGTGTATAGCTATCTTAAAGGAATTATTACGGAAATAAAAGCGAACTATATTACCATTGAAGTCAATCACATTGGTTTTTTAATATTAACATCTAATCCTTACGCTTTTACTTTGAACCAAGAAACCACTATTTATACTTATCAAAAAGTATCGGATGACGGAATCCATCTTTATGGCTTTCGTTTTCCTGAAGAAAAAGAATTGTTTATTAAACTGATTAGCGTAAATGGAATTGGGCCAAAAAGTGCTAACGCTATTTTAGCTGCAGGATCTGTTAAGGAAATTGCTTCCGCCATTGAATCTGGAAACGCAAAGTATTTACAAAAGTTTCCAGGTATCGGACCAAAAGCCAGCCAACAAATCATCTTGGATTTACAAGGCAAAATTGAATTTGATGCAAACATTGAAATGACAAATTCTTTAGCAGAAGTCTCTGAAGCTCTTGAAGCCTTAGGTTATAACGCGAAAGAAATTAAAAAAGTCATTACAAAACTAGATTCCTCTAAAACAACTAACGAACTCATAAAAGATGCATTAAAATTGATGTTAAAATAAATTATATAAAAAGCAGCTTATGTCTGCTTTTTTTAATTAAAGGGCTATTCAAACGAACAAGTGAGTGCCACTTACTTTATTAAATATGCAACTTAGTGCTTCAAAACTTGATTCTAAAACCATCTGTGTTTATACTATTTGTGTATTCATCTTTTTTGCAAAAATGAAAATACATTAAAATTGAGAGGAGAATTAATTATGAAAAAACAAAACAAATGGATTCTAAGCTTTCTATTCTTATTTTTACTAAGTTTTTTACTTATAGGATGTACTAGTCAAGATGAGCTTAGAAGACTTGATTTAATGATTCAAGATGGAATTCAAACAACAGATAATTTGGATAATATCTCAGATGAGGATTTATCTGAAACAAGTGTAACAACATTATCTTTAAGCACTTATGAATCACAAGTAATGGAAATGGAGTTTGCTTTGTTGTTAACTCCAAGTGAAAAAATTACTCAAATTAGAGAACTACATGCTTTAATTCTCGAAACACACTTATCAATTGCGGATGCAAAAGCAACTCTTAGAATTTCTCATCAAGATTTGAAAAATCAAATCACTATCTTTCGAGAATCCGAACAGACTTTATCTGAGGAAGATAAAACTCAACTTGAATTACTTATATCCGAAGTTAAAGAGATTAACGTTGTGTTAAAAGGCACCATCGGATTTGCTTATCGTCAAATGAGAGATTTAAGAGGAATGTATCAAATTGAAAATTTAGATTTGATTCTTGATACATACAAAGACGTGTTAGATGTCTTAGAACTTCGATTAACTAGCATAGAAAGAATCAATGAAATCTTAATGGAAGCAAATGAAATTATAGCAGGTTATCTGGAGACATAACATGAAAATCAAAATTGAAGAGATACTAAACTTAGATGAAACAGAAGTCATAATTAAATGCAATCAAGCAGATGATCAAATCAAAAAAATCGTCTCTACTTTACAGATGTTTAATGAGCGGTTAATTTGTAAAAAAAACGAATTAACTTACTCTTTGTTTCCCAATGAAATCTTTTATTTTGAGAGCATCGATAATAAGGTTTTTGCATACACTTCAAAAGAAGTCTTTGATACGATGTATAAACTATACGAACTAGAAAACTATTTAAAAGAATTATTTTTTATTCGTGTTAATAAAAATACTTTAGTGAATTCCTCAAAGATGATGCATTTTAAGTCCACAATCAATGGCAGAATGGAAGTCACATTAAAAAATCATGAAACAATTATCGTGTCACGAACGTATGTTAGTGCTCTAAAATTGATTTTAGGAGGGAAAACATTATGAATAAATATTACAAAATCTTTAAAACCGTCTTCCTAATCGTCAGTCTAGCTTTCATCATACTATCTTATATTATTCTGCAAAGACTAAATTTAACCTTACCTTATATCAAATTAGCGATTGGTGTATTATTAATTTCTTTGTTTATATCTCTTGCAATTGTTGTGTTTAAATCAGAAAGAGGAAAATCTTGGTTAAATGCTTTATTTGGATTTATCATTATACTTCCTACTTTATTTATTATGAGAAACATATTTAACTACATTATTTTCCGATATACATTCATTATCTATCTCTTTTTAATCACAATTGCAATCATTTATGGTATCGCGGTAATCGTAGTTTCAAAGAAAGCTAAATTAGAAGCACATGAATTAAATTCCATGTTAGAAAAAAAGAATGTAAATCAAGAATAACTTAATAAAAGAAAAATCGCCAATTGAAAAAGGCGATTTTTTTATTAAATAAAACAGAAGAAGCTTTATGAAATTTCAAATACAGATTTTAAGTATAATGTGTCTTTTGAAACGGAAAGTGCAAGCATTAATAATATTCTTGCTTTTTGACCATTTAAATTAGGAGCTAAAATACATCCTAGGGTAGTTAAATGTTTTCCTCCACCAACATATCCATAGGTATCTAAAACTCTACCAGATGGACAACGAGAACAAATAATAACAGGAATTTGATGTGAAATTGCATTTTGAATTCCCTCAAGAGTTGAAGGAGGAAGATTTCCTCTTCCCAATGCTTCAATCACAATTCCGGAAGTAAGATGGTTTTCGACCAAATAATTAATGACAGAAGAGTCCATTCCCGAATAGGCTTTAAGAAGAGATACGTCTAAAACAAAAGAATTGGTATTAACATGTGTTCTAGTATATGAAACATTTCGATGAAATATAACTTGTCTATTATCGACAATTCCAAGAGGACCATAATCCAAAGATTTAAATGTGTCAAGAGATAGCGTGTTTGTTTTTGTTACTTCACTTGCTGCATTGATTTGATCATTCATAACAACAAGTACACCTTTGTCTTGAGCGTAAACAGATTTCGCAACTAGAATGGAAGAAACTAAATTATTGATTCCATCGAATCCAAGTTCGGAACTTGACTTCATTGAACCAGTAACAATGACTGGTTTTTTTGTTTCTAAAATGATATCTAAAAAGAAAGCAGTCTCTTCTAAAGTATCGGTTCCATGAACTAGCACGATGCCACAAACATCTTCACGATAAACAAGTTGTTTAATAAGTTCAGAAATTTCTAACATCAATTGTGGGGTTATGGAAGGGGAAGGAACTTTTGAAAATTCAATTATTTCCAATTCTTTGTAAATCTCGGAGTTCAATAAACTTGCCATAATTTCGGCTGCAGAAAATGCTGGAATGACAGAATGGTTCACATCATCAATTTTCATTGTAATCGTTCCACCTGTAAAGATAAGGCACACTTTACTCATATATAATATTCATCCTTTCAAGTCTATAAATCTATTATATCATAATCAAGTGAAATCATACCTAGTATCTAAATGAATTTAACCATGGTTGTAAGGCAATTTTTAAGCCTGTTTTGAATCCGTCCGTTTTTTACCATGTGTTTTAGCGAAAAAGGAGTTACCCTCGTTATTGACATTATTAACATAGTCATTTCAAATGGCCAAAGGTAGATATCAGCTATTGGTTAACATAATATACATTATAGGAAGTTGACGGAGATGTTCGTTTCTCTATAATTTATCCACCAAACCATACCTTATCAAAAAATTGGTGCATTAGTTAGGAGTGAAACTGTTTCTTCTTCTACTTTAAACGCGTTCATTTGAGAGCAATGAATATGATAATTTTATGGTAATACTCGTTTTACTGACACTTCCATATTTTCTTCAAAAATCGGGCAAAATTTTGCGTTTTTTTGGCAAACCATACATAACCACCCACTGAATCAATAAAAATTCGTTAGTGAAAGGATTCCGAAAATTAAAAAAACATGGTTCTAAACCCATGTTTTTAAAATTTCAATGCCTCTTCTACTACTAGCTCAAGAGAGCTTGCAAAATCGTATGCTTTCAAAACGTCTTCATCATACAAGTGTTTTGGGTCATGTGCATCAGAGGAGATGATAACCAATGCTTTCATCTCTTTGACTAATTCCCAAAATTCAAGTCGAGGATACAAATACCTTTTTCCATCTTCGAAAGTACGCAGTCCTTTTTTGATTCCGTTTGAATTAATTTCTAAAGGAATCTTTAACCTAACTGCTTCTTCAATAATTTTTCTTGAAATGGCTTTTACGGTTTCATCAAAATGATTTATGTTATAAAGCATCAAATCAGGATGACATACAAATTTAAAATATCCTGTTTTCATTCCTTCGATTAATGTGTTCGCATATGTTTCAAGATGTGAGGTTGTACTTAATGTATAACAACTCCTCAATCCATTTAATGCTTTTTCATCTTTTATGTAATGTTGACCCAAAGCTAAGTAATCTAATTTTGATAAATGATTTTGATACATTTCTTGATAATTTTCAAAATATTCAATTTCAAGGCCTTTATAGATTTTGATTTTTGATTTGTATTTTTCAATCGCCGTATCACATTTTTTTAAATACAATTCAAAATCAGCTGGTTTCATTCTCACGGACCGATCTTTCAACTCTTCGAAGGGACCATGATCGCTCATTCCAAGAGATGTAAATTTAAGCTTGATGGCTTCTACTACATAGTCTTCTACATCACCTACCGCATGTCTGCATAAATACATATGTGTATGATAATTATTTTTCATCATTTGATTCTTAAATGGCATCCGATGGATTCCTTTCTTTCGATTGCGCTTTTTGTAATTTGAAGAGCGGTGATAACGATATTTAATGTTTCATAATAGTATCTCGTTAAATTAGGCGATTTTCGTAAACTTCTATAAATTTGTTCCAAGGTTTTTTTCGTTAAACGAAGTCCTTCTTCATTTCTTACAATTCCTACATGTTCATCCATGTAATCGCCAATCTTTTTACGAATTGGTTTGTAATTGTAATTGTAGTTTGGTTTTTCTGGGAATTGCATCTCTTGAGTAATTTTGATATGATCTAACTCATGATTGAGTTTATTGGCAGATGACAATCCAAACACAATACATTCAAGCAATGAATTGGATGCTAATCGGTTGGCTCCATGAACACCAGTTGATGCAACTTCACCAACGGCATAGAGATTTTTGATTGATGTTTCGCCGTAAAGATCAGTTTTAATCCCACCGCAGATAAAATGCTCACATGGCGCAACTGGAATCAAATCAATTCCCATTATATACCCTTCTTGAGAACATCGCTTAAAAACGGTAGGAAAGCGCTTTTCAAGGTATTTAGGATCTAAATGCCTTGTATCTAAATAGACATGATCTGTCCAGGTATCATACATTTCTCTATAGATTGCTTGAGAAACAATATCTCTTGGGGCAAGTTCTAATAAGGTTGGACTATATTTTTCCATAAACCTTTCTTTTTCAATGTTTAACAGATAAGCTCCTTCTCCACGAATCGCTTCTGTAATTAAGAAACGTCTTCTTGATGAAGTATCTTCTGAATAAAGGGCAGTTGGATGAAATTGTACAAATTCCATGTTTTCAATCTTAGCGCCTATTCGATAAGCCATACCTATTCCATCACCGGTTGCGGATAAATCATTTGTCGTTGCTCCATAAACAGACCCGATTCCTCCTGTGGCAAGAATGGTTGTTTTTGCATAGACAGGGTCGTAAAAAGCTTCATCTTCTAAAATAGTAGCCCCGATACATATAGAGTTATCATCTTTTATTAAATCAAGTGCCATGGTGTTTTCTAAGACCGTAATATTCTTATGCTCGTTTAAAATATCGGTTAGGCTTGTCGTAGTGTAATACCCGGAAGCATCTCCACCACTATGAAGAATTCGATTATGAGAATGTCCTCCTTCTTTGGTTAAAAGATAGTGGTTTTTTTCATCCATATCAAAATGGACTCCGAATTCAATTAATTTCTTAATAGAATCATTAGCGTTATTTACAAGAAACGAAACAGCCTCTTTGTCATTTAAATACGATCCCGCTTTAAGAGTGTCATCAAAATGACTTTCATGAAGAATGGGGTCATCATTTAATTCTGCCGCAATTCCTCCTTGAGCAAGCATGGAATTCGAATTCTTTATTTCTTCTTTTGCGATTAAAAGAACGCTGTATTTTTTATCAATGTTTAGTGCGACAAATAATCCAGCTAAGCCAGATCCAATGATTAATACGTCCGTATATCTTGTCATTTAACTCATCTCCAGCATTTTATCTAACGCTTTTTTTGCATTCGTTTGAATTAGCGGATCAATTGTTATTTCATAAGTTTCAAATTTTAATGCATTGTATACATCTTGAATAGATGTTAGTTTCATATCAAAACACTTAAGTCCTTTAGAAAGAATATAAAATGTTTTATTTGGATTATTTTTTTTCAATGGATGCAGAATTCCCATTTCGGTGCCAATGATAAATTCTTGATTCAATGAAGTGGTCGCAAAGTCTAAAATTCCTTTGGTGCTTCCGATAAAATCAGCCATTTTTAATACATCTAGTGGCGCTTCAGGGTGAATGAGCACTAATGCGTTTGGATGTAATTTTTTTAAATGAATAACCTCGGTTATTTTTAGATTGTTATGGATGCAACAAAACCCTGGCCAAAGGTCAATATCTAGTCGATACTTATCTTTTAAATATGCTCCTAAATTTTTATCCGGAATGTAAAGCATTTTTTTATCTTTAAAGGTCATCATAATTTTTTCAGCATTTGAACTTGTTACACAAATATCTGAAAGAGCTTTAACCTCTGCATAAGAATTAACGTAACAGATAATGATTCGTTCTGGATGTAAGGCTTTATAGGATTTTAGTTTATTTGCATCAATCATTCTCGCCATCGGACAGCCTGCTTCTTTAACTGGTAATAATACTTTTTTATTAGGTGATAATATCTTTGCAGTTTCCGCCATAAAATGCACACCACAAAAAACGATCATTTCTGCATCAGATGAAGCCGCTATTTTACTTAGTTCTAAGGAGTCTCCAACAAAGTCGGCAATGTCTTGAACCGCTTTATCTTGATAGTAATGAGCTAGTATGATTGCTTTCTTTTCTATTTTGAGTTTTCTAATGTCATCTTGAATCATAAAATCATCTCGCTTTACGTAAGTATTGTCTCATTCTATTATATGCTTTTTTTATCCTTTTGCAAAGAATATGATATAATAAGTTTGTAAGATTATAAGAAGGTGAACCCATGTACGAACCACTTGCTAGTGTTTGTAGACCAAAAACTTTTGAAGAAGTCATAGGTCAAAAAAAAGTGATTTCAATTATTCAAAAACTAATAAAAGAAGATAAAATGATTTCTTTAATTTTGTATGGACCAACAGGCACTGGAAAGACGACCATTGCATTGTTAATTGCGAATGCCTTTCCTTTAAACCATTTTAAATTTAATGCTTCAACGGATTCCAAACAAACATTAAGACAAATTGTTGAATCTGCCAAGCATTATGGAAATGTATTATTAATCATAGATGAAATTCATAGAATGAATAAAGACATTCAAGATTATTTATTACCCTATGTGGAAACAGGTCAAATAATAATGATAGGTCTCACAACCGAAAATCCTTACATTGCTTGTAATCCAGCAATTAGAAGTCGTGCTTCCATCTTTAAACTTGAACGACCAAGTTCTTTAGAAATCAATGAATTTTTAAAAAAAATAGATTTAAATATCTTTGAAAAAGAAATTCAATTATTAGATGAAATATATGAGTACATCAGTGTTGCTTGTAATGGCGAGGTAAGAACGGCTTTAAACATGCTTGAATTAGTAATGATTCAAGCAGAGAAAAAACAAGTCATCTCTTTAGACTTTGCAAAAGAGATTGTTGGGAAACCTGCGTTATCCATTGATAAATCTGGAGACAATTATTATGATATTTTAAGCGCATTTCATAAATCAGTTCGAGGCTCCGATACATCAGCTGCTCTTCATTATTTGGCTAGACTTATCGTTGCTGAAGATTTAGAATCTTTGCTAAGACGAATCAGCGCAATTGTTTATGAAGACATTGGTTTAGCTAATCCTGCAATGGGTCCAAAAGTTGCAGCTGTTTGTGATATTTGCCGACACATTGGATTTCCAGAAGCCATTAATGCTTTAGGGGCTATTACGATTGAGATGTGTATTTCTCCAAAATCAAATAGTGCACATCTTGCAGTAAATAAAGCCATAGATGATGTCTTACTAGGCAAAACATATAAAGTGCTTTCTCACTTAATTAATAACCCAACCTATGATGATAAAAAGGCGTATTTATATGCTCATGATTATTTAAATCATATTGTCTCACAGCAATACCTTCCAGATGAATTAAAAGATGTGGAATACTATATACCTCAAACTCACTCAAAACTTGAGAATATGTTAAAAGAACAGTATCTCTTCATTCAAAACTCATTAAGAAAAAAATAGAATTTTAAATAGAAAAGAGTAAGGCGAACCGATTGCGTCGAGTTGTACGAAGTGCTATACAAAAGTGCCTCGACTTTCCCGAAGTAACATATTTTTAGCCCTATTTATGTTTACCCACACAAGACTTTTGTATGGTAAATTGTTCCGAAGAAACATATTTCGTCACAAAATCAATACTTTTTAACTTCATATCGCAATGTCCGTACATTCTCTAGATAACCTCGTTTCTTCTTTCGAAAACAATTCGTATGCATATGATGAAATTACCCTCAGTTCAATTTCTATACCAATCCAAGAATTAAACATCAAACGATTTCTGAAGAACTATTTAATTCTAAATACTTGGAAAACACTCTCGTTATCAAAGATAACAATGAGAAAATTTCAAAGTTAGAGGATGAGTTCTTGAAACACCGTTTAATCATTCTATAACAATGTTCCAGTATAATTAGATAAAGACTCATAATCAAAAAAACAGCCATCGGAATCCCTGAAATTGGGTCCGACGGCATGTTTTCTTAACCTATATTGTTTATCATCAAAAACGAGAATAGGTCGTCAGCAGGAAAGTAAGGTCATTTTAGAGTAAGCAATGAGACCGACTCCACGTGGTTCGTCTTTTTTATAATACTTTACAAACTTTATCGCTTTGAGTATCAATAATAACAGGTATAACTATTGGTTTTCGTTTGGTTTCTTTATACAAGTATTTTGACACTTCAAAACGAATGGCTTCTTTATAGACTTTCCAATCAATGTATTTTTGATTGAATTGTTTGTTTGTTATATTTTGATAGATAAGCTCAATTTGATTGATTACTTCTTCATTGTCTTTCATGTACATAAAGCCTCTACTTACAATTTCAGGACTATTTAGCATTATTCTTTCTCTTGCATCAATGTTTGCAATGATAAGTAAGAATCCATCTTGAGAAAGCAATTCTCTTTCCTTTAAAACGGTATCGTTGACATCACTTTCAAAATTGCCATCTACCATTACAGATCCATTCATTACCGTGTCATGCTTTAAATTTAAACATCCATCATCAAAAGTAATCACTTCTCCGTTATCTACTAAAATAACATGCTCTTCATCAAATCCATATTCTAATGCCAAGTTATATTGTGCAAGTTGATAGCGATATTCTCCATTAATTGGAATAAGATATTTTGGTTTTAACAAACTATATAGTAACTTTAAATCCTCAGATGCTGCATGAAAAGCTGAAAGATTCTTTTTATCGACTTTTATTAGGTTCGTTCCAAGTCGATAAAGAACATCATAAGTTTTTGCGGCTATTTTTTCTGTTCCAACAATCGGAGGACACATCATTAAGATGGTGTCATCTTCTTTTAAATGAATGAGTCTGTCATAGCCTTTTGCCATTCTTTGTAACATATAAAAAGGCTCATGTCGTTCGCCTGTCACTAAAAATACAACATCGTCAAATTCGTTTTTATTTGATTCATCGATGAATTTTAAATTAATTAACTTATCTTCAGGAATTTGGATGTAACCCATCGATTCTCCGATATCAACTAATCTTTGAGCTCTTCTACCAATAATCGAAATCTTTTTATTTAAGCGAATGGCTTCATCAATCACTTTTTGAATGTTTGATAATTCCGTTGAATACATTCCAACAATGATTCTATGTGTCGCTTTTTGAAAGGTGTTACGGATGATATGGGTTAGATTTGCATTGCTAGTGGAATGTCCGATAGACAATGCCCCAGATGATTCTGTTAAAAGAGCTAAAACTCCATATTCTTGAAAAGCAGCAAGTTTATGAAAATCCGTAGCGTAAAAAGTTCCCACATTTTGATCGAATGTAAAGTCAGTAGCATACACTATCGCACCATCTTTTGTCAAAATAGCCATACCAGAAGATTCAGGAATGGAGTGAGTTGTAGAATAATAGATGACTTTAAAGGATGCAAAATCAAGTGGAATATCTCTATTTACAACTTCTAGTTGGAAATGGTCTGGTTCCATTTTATTTTCTTTTAATAAATCTTTAATTACCGCTATTGCAAAATTTGTTCCATAGACCTTTGAATTGATTTGTGATAATAATAAAGGAATGGCTCCAATGTGTTTATCGTGTGCATGAGAAATAAATATCCCAATGATATCGTCTTTTCTTGTTTCCAAATAGCTAATATCTGGAACAATCGCATCAACTCCTAGTAAATCACCGGAAGGATGTTTAAGCCCTGCATCTAAAATTAATATTTTTTTATCAATTTCCACGCAATAGAGGTTTTTCCCATTTTCTCCAAGCCCACCTAATGCATAAAATTTTATTTGACTCATGGTAAATCTCCTTTCCAAGTAAATAATGGAATTTTCTATTCCCTCATATTATACATTACTTCTCCTGTTTTGGAAATCCTTTTACCCTAAATTACCATTTGAGTCAATGTTTCATTTAAATAATATTTTTTCAATGAGTTTCTTTCTTATATTAAATTAAAATATGATAAAATAGATGTAGGTGATAACTATGATTAATTATCCAATTAAAAAATCAATGACTTCTACTTCAGTAACATCTACTTCAAACAGAGGAATGGATTTAGAAGCTGCAATTAATCAAACAAATGAGTATTATATTGAAAACGATATCGCATATATTTATAAGAAACCTATTCCCATTCAGGTAGTGAAGGTTGATTACGAAAGACGAAGCGCCGCAAAAATTTCTGAAGCTTATTATAAAATTCCTTCTACGACGGATTACAATGGAATCTATAAAGGAAGATACATCGATTTTGAGGCAAAAGAAACAATGAATAAAACTTCATTTCCACTTAAGAATATTCATTTACATCAAGTAGCTCACTTAGATAATGTAGTAAGACATGGAGGAATTGGTTTTGTAATCATCCATTTTTCAAAACTTGGAAAAACCTATTTGCTTGATTCTAAATATGTCAGCTTATTTTACAATCGAAAAGATACAGGAAGAAAATCCATAACACTTGATGAAGTAGTTGAAAATGGCCATGAGATTAAAGAAGCTTATGTGAAACGCTTGGATTATTTAAAGGTTCTTGATACAATCTATTTTTCTGGAAAAAAGAAGATGTAAGCCCAAGGCTTTACATCTTCTTTTTAATATTATGGGCATACTCAATCATCGAAACAAGATTTCTTTTGAGAATTTCAACGTATCCATCTGCTTGAACATAAGGATTGACTGCACTTTTTATAATGCCATCTTTTAATTGATACTTAACTAGTTCTTTTAGTTTTTCTTGATCCTCTTTTAGTATTCCAGGCAATAACTCTTGCGTTTTTTCATCTGACAAACTAAAAGATTCGTGATACATTTCTTTTTTTGTTTTTTGATAAAGAAAATCATAAAAACAAGCTAAAGAGTCTTGTTCAACATAATAGATAAACTTAAGCACCATTTGAAGGTTTTTCTTTTCAAGACGTAACGTGTATCTTAATTCTTCTCCAATAGAATGCTTTTTTACAATCATTGTAGTTTTATATTGTTTTTTTATCCAAAGTAATTCTTGGTTAATCGTTTTTAGGATTTTGGTCATTTTGACCACCACTAACTTTCTTCGCTGTCGATTTGATCATTAATTGAACCATTTTATTGGAGAAAGAAACGGGATCTTTAATCGGTAATCCTTCAATGAGTAAAGCTTGATTGTATAAAATCCAAGCAAAATCTGACAATTCGGCTTCATCATTTTCAAAGACTGATTCAATTGCTTTGAATAGTTCGTGTTTTGGATTGATTTCTAAGATTTTTTCAGCTTTTAGCGTTTTATCTCCTGGCATTTGATTAATGACTTTTTCCATTTCAAAGGAAAGCCCTTCTCCACTGACTAAACAAACAGGAGAATCGGTCAATCTTGTAGATAATTTGACATCTGTTACTTCGCCTTTCAGAATCTCTTTTAATTTTTCTAAAAGATCTTTATTTTCGGTTTCAAGTGTTTTGATGGATTCTTTTTCTTTGTCATCTACAATATTCAAGTCTCCTTGATTAATGGATTTAAAAGAATGCTTCTCATATTCATGTAAAATATTTATCATGAATTCATCAACTTCATCGGTTAATACTAAAACATCATATCCTTTGGATTTGATTAAATCCATTTGAGGAGAGATAAGAATAGCGTCTTTTGACGAGGCAGATCCATAGTAAATGGAGTCTTGTTCTTTGGGCATTGCTTCTACGTATTCTTTAAGGGTTACCCATTCTTCTTTGTTCGTTGTTTTAAACAGTAATAAGTCTTTGATTAACTCCTTTTTTTCTCCGAAATTATCGTAGACTCCGTATTTTAAGTTTACGCCAAATTCTTCAAAAAATTGGATGTATTTTTCTTTTTCGTTTTTTAGAGATTTTTCAAGTTCATTTAAGATTTTCTTTTCTAAATTGGAAGCTATTTTTAATAGTTGACGATTGTGTTGTAATATTTCTCTTGAAATATTTAAGGACAAATCTGCACTGACAACTAGTCCTTTTATAAATCTTAAATAGTCTGGAACTAATTCTTTACATTTATCCATGACAAATACGCCTTTTGCGTATAATTGTAATCCTTTTTCATACTTATCAGAATAAAGGTTTGTAGGTGCTTTTGAAGGTATAAATAGTAAGGATTTGTAAGTTAATGCGCCTTCTACATTCGTCCAGATGGTATATAAGGGATCTGTATAGTCAAAATATTGTGATTTGTAAAAAGTATGTAATTCTTCATCGGTAACTTCTGATTTGTTTTTATTCCAGATGGGCACCATTGAATTTAATGTTTCGCTTTCAAAAAGGGTAGTAAATTCGCCTTCTATTTCATTTCCTTCTTCATCAAGTTTTGGCTTATTAGACTCAACATCGATGGTAATAGGATATTTTACGTAATCAGAATATTTTTTAACCAAACTTCGAATTTTGTATTCTTCTAAAAATTCATCATAACTTTCTTCGTTTTCGTTTTTTCGGATGCTTAAAGTAATTTCTGTTCCTCTATCTACTTTTTCTGTCTCTTCAATGGTAAAACTATCTTCACCTTCAGAAACCCATTTATAAGCTTTTTCACTATAAGCGGATTTTGAGATAACTTGGACTTTCTTTGAAATCATAAAAGCTGAATAAAAGCCAACTCCAAATTGACCAATTAAGTCTGCTTCTTGTACGTCTTTACCTTTCATTTTTTGCAAGAAATCAAGTGTACCACTTTTGGCTATCGTTCCTAGATTATTAACTAATTCTTCATAGGTCATGCCAATTCCATCATCAGTTATAATAATTTTGCGATGCTTTTTATCAATCTCAAGATGAATTTCATACTCATTGGTTTTTTCAAGTGTATCATCCGTCAAACTTGATAAGTGATACTTATCGATTGCATCAGATGCATTTGAGATGAGTTCTCTTAAAAAGATTTCTTTGTTTGTATAAATGGAGTGAATCATTAAATCAAGTAACCGTTTGGACTCGGTTTTAAATTCTAATTTTTCTTTCATGTGTTTACCTCCTATGTATTGTTCTTTTCTATTATACCACATCCATTAGCACTGTCAAGTATTGAGTGCTAAGAATTGAAAAAAACTGCTCTCTTCGCTGTAATAATTTTGTTAATGATTGACCGTTAAAATTCCTCGTTTTTGTAAGATCAATCCAAATAAAATACAAAGCAAAGCAGAAGGAATTAAATAGGCTGCATTATAAATAAATGACCCAACCCAAGTGATAGATTCTGGCGTTAAAAGCCATGAAGCAAAATTACTGTGAAGGGTACTATCTACTCCTTGAATTCCTTCTAGAATATAGGCAGACCAATAGAGTGCTCCTGCAAAATACGCTGACACTAATCGTAAAAAACTACCTAAAAGCATCCCATAGACTAAATGACTTGGTTTAAAAGATCCCTTTCTAAAAAGACCTGCAAATCCTACAAGTGTAAAAGCGAGGATGTAATCTAACATAAATTGAAAGAAATTTAAGTAGTAAAATTTCCCTAACGCAATTTGCAACACTCCAAGAATTAATCCAGCTTCTAGTCCTGGAAGAATACCTCTTCGAAAGGCAATAACAAAAATAGGCAGCATCGCAATCGATACACTTCCTCCATTGACAAAACCAAGAAGAGGTCCCCATAGATTTGCGAGCAAATCTAATACCAAAGCAATAGAAGTTAACACACCAATTTCGGCAATAATTTGAATCTGATTTTTCTTTTTCATTTTCGTTTCTCCTTTAAATTTTTAGGTAAAAAAAACAACCAAAAAATAAGTGGTTGCCTGATATTAAAGGAAAGATACTCCTACGCTGGCATTATCCAGATCAGGTAAGGTCTATAACAGATTAGTTATACTCTCAGCCTAGTTCTCTAAGCTCCCCTTATTTTTATTACGTTTATATTATATCATATTATTTTTATATTTTAAACAATTTAAAAAGTTTTTACCTTGATAAATAGATAAAAACTTTTTTTCATTTTCAGTTTAAAATTATCCAATGATTTCTAAGATAATTTCTGGTTTTTTTACAACTTCTTTAACAATAACAAATGCTTCAAGTAACGAATCAAGTATTTCCTTTGTCACAGTGGTATTGGCGTAAATTTGTGCTAATGTATCACCTTTTTTGACATAATCTCCTACTTTTTTTGATAATACTATTCCAACCATTGGATCAATAATATCTTCTTTCGTAGCTCTTCCTCCACCTAGTTTCATAGAAGCCAAACCAATATTTAATGCTTTTATTTGAGAAATATATCCTTCTTTTACGGCGATGAATGGATAGATTTCTTTAACTTTCACAAAATCATCAAGATTGGATATGTTTCCTCCTTGAGATAAAATGAATTCATTAAATTTCTTTAAGGCAATTCCATTATGAAGATTTGCTTTTGCGATTTGTTTTGCCTTTTCAAGAGAATCTGCTTTTCCTGCTAAATAAATCATTCTAGACCCGATTTCGATACAAAGAGTTTCTAAATCTTTGGGTCCGTTTCCTGAAAGTGTATCAATTGCTTCTTTTACTTCAAGTCGGTTTCCAACTGCAAAGCCTAAGGGTTGATCCATTCCCGTAATAAAAGCAACTACTTTTTTCCCAAAGGACGCTCCTATGTTTACCATAATTTTGGATAGTTCTCTTGCATGTTCTAACGTTTTCATAAAGGCTCCATCGCCAATTTTTACATCTAAACAGATAACATCTGCCCCGCTTGCAAGTTTCTTGCTCATGATACTTGATGCAATTAAAGGAATGGATGGAACGGTTCCTGTTACGTCTCTTAAAGCATATAGTAATTTATCGGCAGGTACGATTTCTCCGGTTTGACCTGCAACAGCAATACCAATTTTATTTACTTGAGAGATAAATTTTTCTTCTGATAAATCAATGGATAATCCATCAATGGATTCAAGTTTGTCAAGAGTTCCACCAGTATGACCTAGTCCTCTTCCAGATAGTTTTGCGACTTTCGCTCCAACGGAAGCAACCAAAGGCCCTAAAATTAACGTCGTTTTATCGCCTACTCCACCTGTTGAATGTTTATCTACTTTTACGCCTTCTATTTTGCTTAAATCAATAATGTCGCCACTATATAACATAGCCTTTGTTAAAAAACTTGATTCTTCGTCTGTCATTCCTTTAAAATAAATGGCCATAAGCCATGCACTAACTTGATAGTCGGGTATATCCCCTTTTACATATCCTGAAATCACAAATTCAATTTCAGTTTCTGTTAAAGCAATCCCTTCTCTTTTCTTTTCGATAATGTCTACCATTCTCATAATTGTTCCACCTCATCAAACAAATTATATCATATTTTCAGTTTTTGTAGTATAATTGTTTTTGGTGATTTTAATGAATGAAATAATCTTAGTAAGACACGGTGAAACCGATGCAAACCGTAATTATGTTGTTCAAGGAAGAATGGATAATCCTTTAAACGAATTCGGTGAGTCTCAAGCAATCAAAACAGGAAAATATTTTAAGAAAAATCAGGAGAAATTTGATTTAGTCATTTCGTCTCCTCTTAAACGAGCCTTTAATACCGCAAGATTAATTATCCAAGAGATGGACTTGAAAAAACCTATTATAGTCCACCAAAATTTAATTGAACGAAATTTTGGAGATTATGATGGCCAAAAAATTGATGAAGATTATTCGGATTTAATTAAAAGAGGTACGATTCCTCATATGGAACAAAATCCAGAATTAGAAAAACGAGTGTTTGCGGCTTTAAAGGATATTTGTGAACAGTATCCAAATAAGAGACTTCTTATCGTCACTCACTCTCATGTCATTAAATCTATTTTGGTACATTTAGTTAAAGAATTTACTTACACTTCTTTCTTATCAAATTGTAGTATCAATTACTTATCCTATAAAAACAAAATGTTTAAAGTGAATCAATTCAATATCAACCCTTTAGTTGAATAAATAAAAGACCCTAAACAAGCGCAAGTTCACTGTTTAGGGTCTTCTTTTTTTACAGAATGGATTTTAAAATATCTAAATAAAACGAAGAACGAAAAGAAAACGTTACAGGATTTAAGGTATCATAACTTGTCCCATTGATTGGATCAAAATCTCCTGTGGTATTTCTAAGATCCTCTGCTAATAAATTGCGAATTAATACGGTTGTGGTGACAATGTTTTCTCCATAAGCAAAATCAAAGGAAGGATTACCATAGTCATCTACCATGTCAAATACGAAATCAACCACTCCGACTTTGTAAAGTTGAGAAGCTACTAAAAAAGTATCCGGATGATAATTAAAAGCAAGATAATCATCATTCATCAAGTCTAAAATGGTTTCTCCTGTTAAGTAAACTGTTTTGATGTAATTATCAAAAGGCATTACTTCCACTAAATCACCCATAGTAATTTCCCCTGGATAAATTTGTTTTCTTACTCCTGAATAATTTAGCACTCCAAAATCAAGTTCTAAGTAGTCTTTAATTACGGTTGCGGCCCAATTAGCCAAATCGTTCTTTGATTCTGTGTCGATGGAATCATCCGCAATAGCAAGGACTTCTGTAACATAGTCTACGTAATCTTCGTCATCAGCAAACACATTAATTAATTGATTAACATAAGCGTTTTCATCGCCTAAAACACTTGTGCCAATGATGTAACTTTCTGCGCTTATCACTGATTCGGATTGAAAATCATATACAAGTGAAATTTTAGCAATTAAGGAAAAGTATTTACTGCTTACTTGAGCGTAAGGCATACGAACACCTGTTCTTGATATAAAAGAAGCAACATCTGTATGAGTATGTCCATTAAAAATAGCGTCTACTAAATGAACTCCTGTGAATCCAGCAATTTCTTCGTTCATAGAAGAATTATAGTCATGAATGGAAGCAACTACGATATCACAATCTTCTGTTGTTCTTAATATTTCAGCGTATTGGTACACGGTATCCGCTTGATCTAAAAATTCGATATTTGAAACTTTAGAAGCCGATATGGAGCCTATGACATCTCCAATGATCCCAATGATTCCAACTTTTACACCCTTAACTGTAACGACTTTGTAAGGCGTTGTCCAAGGAAGCATTTCTTGTGTATCTTTATACACAATATTTGCGGCTAAAAAAGGATAATCTGCTTCGCCATTTTCTAAATCTGAATCGGCGTAATTTTTAATGATATCGATTCCCCAATCAAATTCATGATTTCCAATGGTGAATGCATCAAGGCCAATATAATTAAAAGCTTTAACGAAAGGTAACCCATAATAATAATTAGATAAAGCGGTTCCTTGAAACATATCACCCGTTGCCATAATTACTGCTTCATTTGTCGCTTTTTGATTATATAAAAATTCACTCATCTCATAAAAATCAGATAAATCCGAGTAAGCTCCTCCATGATAATCATTTATGGAGTAAAGATCAATTGTCTCTGTCCCAAGAATAGATGTATCCGTAGAACTAAAGACAGTTGAAGTGGTCGTTGTAGTGGTGGTTGAAGCGCTTGAAGAGGTCGTCGTGGAAGATGAAAAGAAAGCACAACCAACCAATAGAAAAGTTGTCAAAATAATTATAAAAAAGGATAGTATTTTTTTCATAGAAAGTCCTCGTTTCTTTGTGCCCTTCTATTATAAACAATAAAGATAAAAAAAGAAAGAGAAATGAAACCTCTTTCTTTTTATTGAATAATTAAATCAATCCCCAGTGGGTTAATACATTGGTAATACCGGCTGCGGTTAAGAAGGTTCCTGCTGGATCCAAAGGATCTTCGTAATCAGCGTCCGCTGGCCAATAAGGGTCTGGGTCCGCTAACATAACAGCTTCTAATTGATCGGTTGTGATATTTCTTACAATCATAGAATTTAACACGATGTTTCGATCTGTTTCACTAAGTCCTGCAATGGTTAAATAATCAACCTCAACGGTCATAAAGTCCGCTCCAGGTCCTGTTAATATATTGGCAGCTTCAATAAAGGCAATAATTTCATCTGACAAAGTAATAACTGGTATTCCGTATAAAGATGTTTCTGCAAGTGCAGGAATGAATGTATTAATATTTGTGTTTCCACGAAGCATATTATCAATGGTCGAATGCATAGAACCGCTAGATAATAATGTAATTAATTCAGCGTGTGTCAAGGTCGTAATTAATGAGGAATCGACATCATCCGTAAAATTTTCAATATCTAAAACTTTTAAACCATCTAACAGTTTAATTGATTCAGTTTTTTCTATTTGTTCTGTTGCGACTAAATCCACATTAATAGTTTCTCTTAAGATGGTTGGAACTAGTAAAGAAGTAGACCCTACTGGCGCTGTTTCGTCTAATGCATTATCTAAAAGATATTTTGAAACGGTTGCTTGCATTGTCGAAGAATCTAGTAAATCATTAAAATCCATTGTGAAAAGTAATGTAGGAGAAATCGTGAATGTGGTTAAATCATTTAATCCAAGTAAGTCGAGTGCATCGATGATTTTCCCTAGTTCATCTATTGTGATATATTCAACATCCACTAAAGGAATGCGAATCGTATTCGATAAAACATCCTCATCAGGAACTACTAAGTTTCCTGAAGTATCGTTTAACATTTTATAAGATAAAGTAGCTTGCATGGATGAAGATAATAATATCGTGTCTGATTCTTCAAAGAATTTAGCAGAATCAATGGAAGTCCCAAAAGAACTTAAATCGGAATATTCCATTGCTATGAGCGCATTAATTAGCGCTTTAATTTCAGACTTAACAACAAATTCTGTTTCAAATCCAAGAGGGCCTGATTCCACTCTTAACAAACTGATTGCATCATCTTTTGTTTGAGGTATTAGTAAAACTTCATCTCCTAAATCAAATAGTGTTTTGGAAATGGTTGCTTGCATGATTGCAGAAGTAAGTAGTGTATCTTGATCTGTTTCTAGTATTAAATCGGTTAATGAGAAAACGTTTGAAAATTCGGTTGGATTTGTAATCCCGATTAAATCAAGAGCATTCATAAATGCAGTTAATTCATCCGAGGTAATATATGTAGTTTCAAAAACATCATAAGAAATCGGTGTTCCAAGTTCATCTTCATAAGGAATCGTAATGATGGAAGAACTAATTCCTAAAATTTGATTTGAAATAGTAGCGTGAATGATTTTCGAAGGAATAATCTCTTCAATATTATTCATTAGTGCGCTTGTATCTTCTAAATCAATTGTATCAAAATTTGTAATTCCCATTACATGAAGTCCTAAAATAAAGTTTTTGATTTCTGTGGCTGAAACGACATCTTGACTAATCTCATTTACTAAAATAGAGACGATAATTTCACTTGGAACGATTAATTGATCGGAGTCAATATCCACAACCATTTTTCCAATGGTTGCGCTAATGATTTCTGAATCTAGGAACGTATCAAGTTCTAAAGAAGAAAGTGTTAATGCTTTTGCAACATCAAAACCTGTTTCAGTTTCCGAGTCAGATAATATCAAAATAATACTTTTTGAAAGAGCTTTTAGTTCTTCTTTTAATAAATAACCTTCTATATCAAAAACAGTATCTGGAATAATTAGTGGAGTATCTCCTAAATCTTGAGATAAAAGCATGTCAGAAATCGTTGCGACAAATACTCTTGAGTTAAATAAATCATCAATCGTATCATCGTCCATTTCTGAAATAGTATTTAATCCGAAGTTTTCAAAATCAACATCTCCGGCTACAGTTGCTAAGGCATTTAAAGCAATTAAGACATTTCTTAATTCGCCATTTTCAATTACATTACCAAAAGCGTCTAATGTATCGTACCACTCTACACCACTTGGTATAATAAGTATATCCAGGCCTTCAATGTCGGTATTGCCTGACAAAATATTGACCAAAGCATTTGTAATTAAAACCGAATTCATTAGTACGGTTAAATCAATGGAAGCTGCTGCATTTAAAAATATAGTCATATTTACTTCTTGTAAATCAGCGATTGAAACATCCGCGTCAAGAACAGCTCCTAATACTTCTCCAATGGCAATAAATTCCGATTCCCAATCTAAATCAGCAGGAACAGAAATAATGGCTGAAATGCCAGAGTCTGAATCTTCGAGCATTGGAACGAGTACACTTGAAGTTAGTAACACCATTAAAGATGAATCCGAAAAGTCTCCAAATAAACCTCGAACCATATCTCCACCTACTACGATATCTTCTACTCCGCCATCACCGGCTATAATTCCGGCTCCATTTAGAATATCAAATAAAGTTCCTGCAATGACTCCAAGATTTGCAAGTTCTGCTTCAAAATCGATTGCATATAATTCAAGAGTGGTGATTGGTAATTCTTGATCATACATATCGGCCCCAACTTCAATGGCCAAAGGCAAAACTGAAATAATTAAATTTGATTTAGAAAGGGATGCAAACGCATCTCTAATTTCATCACCTGTGATATCTGACAATACTTGAGTGTCAAAGTAATCTGATTCTAAAAAGATACCAAGTACTTCTGCATAAACTGCTAATTCATAGCGAAATGCAATAACTTCATCGTTATATTCAAAAGATAAAATACTATCAAACAAATTAAGGTGAAGCGCAATTTCTTCTCCAGTACTTGCGGAAGTAACCGTAATCGAATCTGCTAGTTTGACTAAAAAATTATTATTGTATTCTGTGACCATTGCTTGTAAATCTTCGATGATGAGATTTAAATCATCGGAAGATGGAACATCAGCTAGAGGAATAACAGAATAATCTAATTGAAGGATTTCGTCTCTTGTTTGGAATGCAAGTGGCGTAGTTGATTCAGTTGATGCAATCAAGGTTGTGACACTTTCCGCAACGCTCATGATTCCACCAAGCATTATTAAAGTTACAAATACGGCCATAACTCCATTTAAAGCACCAAATAACGCTCCAAATCCTCTATTTTTAGATTCGCCTTTTTGGGCCTTCCCAAGGATAATAGATGAAAGGATGAAACAAATAAGTTTATAGATTAATAAAATAACAGTGAAATATAAGATAGAGTAGATAATTTTAACGGCAAACAACCCTATTCCACTCGCTAAAACGAGTAATTCAGCGTTGGCTGACACGTCAACCGTTTCTCCTAAAATGAATTGAACGATTTGTCCTATGCTTGCTTCAAAGGAAGTAAAAGTAGATAAAGAAGAATCAATGTTTGAAAGGATTCCTCCAAGCCAAGGCATATTCAATTTCCAAAGAAATAAGGATGCTTGATTAATGGTTAGAAAAAAGACAATGTAAAAAATTAGCATGGTAACAAATGCAAAAAGTGTTTTTTTCATTCCTCTTAATAATCCCATTAATATTCCAAGTCCTAAGATGATATATAACAACAAATTGATGGATGTTAAAAACCCTAAATCCAAAATAATCCCCCCCTTAAAAATGTCTCACTTTAATTATACCTTATTTTTTGTAGATTACAATCGAGTAGACTTCATAATTTATACGTTTTTTTTGAATATATTATTGGTAGAATTTACATTAATACTTTTATATAAAAAAATCAGAAACAATTCATCTCATAATTAAGAGTTCTTTGTTTACTCATTTTTGTATTATTATTTTTTGGAATATGACTTAACGAATTCTTTGTGATGCTTGATTTCTCTTTGTTTTGCATGTTCTAGTTTTCTTGGCATCTTAATTTTTATCCTGCAAGCAAAAAAAAGTTGAGAACGAATGTTCCCAACTTCATTTTATTTTGTTAGATAAAACCATAGTGTGTTAAGACATTATTAATTCCGACTTCGGTTAAGAAAGTTCCAGAAGGATCCAAAGGATCTTCATATTCGGAATCAAGTGGCCAGTATAAGTCAAATGGATCATCAGCTAGCATTGTGGCTTCTAATTGATCGGTTAATAGATTTCTAACAATCATGGAATCTAATACAACATCTCTTTGTTCTGGTGTTAATGCTGCAATAACCATGTAATTGAATGATACAGTTGAAATATCGGTAGCACCCATTAATTGAGTAGCGATAATAAAGGCCTTTATTTCTACTTTTGTCGTAATAGATGTTAAATTAAATACATCTTCTGTTGCAAGATCTGGTACGACAATATTTGGATTATCTTTAAGCATATCGTCTATGGTGACTTGCATAGAACCACTTAGTAGAAGGGTTGTTAAATCTTCATCTGTCATTGATGTAACTACTGTAGGATCCATTGCTCCATCAAAGTCTAAAACTCCTAATGTTTCAAGTGAAGTAAGCAATGCTTTTAATTCCTCTTTTTCAATTTGAACATTGGTTCCTAGTCCTACGTTTATGGTTTCTCTAAAGAAGTTTGGAACGATGAGTTCTCCTGTTCCAGAACCATCAAGTACTGCACCATCAAGTAAAGTTTTCGAAATGGTGGCTTGCATAGAGTAAGAAGTAAGTAATTCATCAAAGTCTGCAGAAAAGACATTTGCAGGATTGATATCAATATTTGAGAAGTCGGTTAAGCCAAGTAATTCTAATGCATTAAGGATGGCTTTCATTTCATTTAATTCTACATACGTTACATCTGCTTGAACGATGCGAATAGTAAGTGTGGTTAAGTAATTTGTATTTGGTACAATTAAGTTTCCATCTGTGTCATTAATTAATTTATCAGAAAGTGTTGCTTGAATGGATGAAGAAAGTAATAAGGTATCTGGATCATTGAAGAATTCAGAAGAATCAATGGAAACACCAAAACTATTAAGGTCGGTATATCCCATCGCTGTAAAGGCATTAATTAATGCTTTAATCTCTCCTTTGATGATGAAATTAGTTAAGCTAACAAGAACTTGAATGCGATTAGCTTCGATTTCTCCTAGTTGTGAGAATGTTGGAACAATTAAAACGTCGCTTCCTAATTCAAATAATGTTTTTGAGATGGTCGCATGCATGGAAGCGGATGATAATAACGTAATTTGATCGGCTTCTAATGCAACTTTGCTTAAATCAAATGTTCCTGAGAAAGCAGTAATATCGGTGATTCCAAGAACTTCAAGTGCGTTTATAAGTGCTTTAATCTCGAACTTGTAAATAAAGTGAGTCGTAAATACATCTCCTTGAATTAAGTTAGAATCAATATCCCTTTCAGGAACTAACAGTACTGACGAACCTAAACCATCAATTTGTTGGGTAATGGTTGCGTGCATCGATGCTGAAGTAAGTAAGGTGATTTGATTAGCCTCGGAGTATAAGTTCGTTAATGAAACCGTTCCATTAAACGAAGTAATGTTTGTGATGCCTAACACTTCAAGTGCATTAATAATTGCTTTGATTTCAGATTTGTAAATAAAGAGTGTGCTAGATACAACGGCTTGAATCAAAACACTATCGACATCGTGAGTTGGGATTAACAGAATTTCAGATCCCAAATCAGTTAACTGTTGGGTGATGGTTGCGTGCATAGATGCTGAGGATAATAATGTATTTTGATTGGTATCATCAAATAGATTTAATAAAGATACCGTTCCATCGAAGGAAGTAATGTTTGTAATTCCTAATATTTCAAGAGAATTGATTATGGCTTTTATTTCGGTTTTATAAATGAAGTGATATCCTAGAATGATTGTTTGAATAGAAACGTTATCTACGTCGGTAAGAGGTATCGTAAGTACCAAAGGTCCTAAATCATCTAATTGTTGTGTAATGGTTGCGTGCATAGATGCAGAAGATAGTAAGATAGTTTGATTGGTATCATCAAATAGATTGACTAAAGATACTGAACCATCAAAAGAGTTAATATCAGTAATTCCAAGTATCTCTAATGCATTAATAATCGCTTTTAATTCGGTTTTATAAATGAAGTGTAATCCTAAAACAAGTTTATTAATCGAAATAGAATCGACATCAGTATCAGGAATAACTAAAACTTCTGATCCTAAATCATCTAATTGTTTTGTAATGGTTGCATGCATGGATGCAGAAGCTAAGATAATGTTTTGATTGGTATCTCCATATACTCTTGTTAAATTGACTGTTCCAGAGAAAGTATTGATGTCAGTAATTTGTAAAACTTCTAACGCTTCAAACATAGCTGAGATTTCTGCTTTTGTAATGTATTCCGTTTCAAAAGTTAACTCACCTACGGTTACTCTGATAGCTGCTTCATCAAAATCTTCAAATGGAACCGTTAAAACTTCATCACCTAAATCAAATAATTGTTTCGAGATGGTTGCGTGCATGGAAGCTGAAGTAAGTAAGATGGTCCTATTTTCTTCTATATAGAAACTTGTTAAATCAATCGAACCAGTAAAACTATCAATGTCTGTAATATTTAGCAGTTCTAATGCTTCAAAAATAGCATGAATTTCATCTTTTACAACAAATTCAGTCTCAAAACTAAATGGTCCTACTGTCGTTCTAATTTCAGTTGAGTCATCTGATGCAGTGTATGGAATGTTTAAAACGTCAGATCCTAAATCAAGTAATTGTTTTGAAACAGTCGCATGCATGGATGCTGAAGTCAATAAAACAGTGCGAGTGTCTTCTATATAGAAACTTGTTAAATCAATGTCTCCTGAGAAAGTAGTGACATCTGTGATTTCAAGTATTTCTAAAGCTTCAAAAATAGCTCCAATTTCTAGTTTAGTTACGTATTCGGTTTCAAATCCTAACGTGCCAACGGTAAGTCGAATCACAACGCTTGAAGCGTCAACGTATGGCACAGTAAGGGATGCTGAACCTAAATCGAGTAATTGTTTTGAAATGGTAGCTTGCATGGTTGAAGATGAGAGTAAAATATTTCGATTTGTTTCATCATAAAATGATGTTAAATCAATCGATCCATCAAAACTTTCAACATCGGTAATTTCTAATATATCAAGTCCAAAAATCATGGCTTCTAGTTCGGTTTTTACCACATATTCGGTAGCGGTAAGTCCAAGGCCCACACTAACTCGTATAAGCGTTAAATCATCGTCTGCAACGTATGGAACTTCAATGGTTCCTGCTACATCCAATTCTAAAACTTGAGTTGAGACAGTAGCTTGAATAACTGAAGAGGCTAAAACGATTGCAGCATTGTTTCCTTCCGCTAAAAGACTTAAATCTACACTTCCAGTGAAAGATTCAACATCGGTAATTCCTAAAACATTTAATGCGTCAAAAATGGAATCTAATTCCGTCTTAATAATATATTCCGTTTCAAATCCTAAAGTTCCAACCGTTACCCGAATTGCGGTAATATCATCATCTGCAAGGTAAGGTGCATCTAACGTTCCAGCAACATCTAAGTCAATGATTTGGGTTGAAATCGTCGCTTGAATGATGGAAGAAGATAAAACGATTTGTGAATTGGTATCATCTGCAAGTAAACTTAAATCGACGCTTCCAGTAAACAATTCTACATTGGTAATTTCAAGAACATCAAGGGCTAAAATAACCGATTCTAATTCTTGAGCTGAAATGTATTCAAACTCTTCCAAAAGGGCTCCAACGGTTATTCTGATTAAAGTAGAATCGTCTTGTGCAAAATAAGGAACGTCTAAGGTTCCATCCAAATCTAAGTCTAAAATGGTTTTAGAAATCGTCGCTTGGATTACAGAAGATTCTAATACAATCGAAGCATTATCTCCTTCTGCTAGTACACCTAAATCAACGGTTCCAGTAAAGGATTCAACATCAGTAATTCCGAGAATGTTCAATGCTTCAAAAATGGCATCTAGTTCTATTTTTGTGATATATTCTGTTTCGTATCCAAGAGGACCGACTGTTATTCTAATTGGTGTTATGTCATCTTCTGAAACGTAAGGTGCGTTTAAAGTTAAATTTGTGTCTAAATCGATTATTTGAGCTGAAATGGTTGCTTGAATTACAGAAGATGCTAATACGGTTTGTGAATTCGTATCGTCTGCTAATACACTTAAATCAATTGTTCCAGTAAAACTTTCCATGTCCGTAATTTCTAAGACATCAAGTGCTTTAATAATGGCTTCGATTTCCGAAGATACAATGTATTCTGTTTCAAAACCAAAAGAACCTACCGTCACTCGAATCTCTGTTATGTCATCATCTGCAACATAAGGCACATCAAGTGTATCATCTACTTCTAAATCCAAAATGGTTTTAGAAACGGTTGCTTGAATAATGGAAGACGAAAGCAAGATTGATGCATTATCATCTTGTGCTACTACTGATAAATCGATGTTTCCATCAAACAAGGTAATGTCCGTAATTCCTAGTACACCTAATGCATCAAAAGCATTTGTTAATTCTTCCTTTTCAATATATTCTGTTTCAAATCCAGCGTCACCTACAGTGACCCGAATTGGGTTTTCGTGTTCATCAATATAAGGTACTGTTACAAATCCATCACTAACCATGTCAAATAGTTGTTTGGAAATGGTCGCATGCAAAATAGCAGATTCCAATAAAGTATCTGAATTATCTATCACTAAATTTAAATTCAATGTATCAAAATTAGCAAAATCAGTAATATCTAGCACCAAGATTGCTCCTATTAGCGCAGTCAATTCTTCGGTTGAAATATATTCAATCGAATCGGTTACGTTGGTATAACGGATGTCTTCTTCGTCTATATTTTTATAAGGAACCAAAATCACTGATTCATCTTCAGTAGTTAAATCTAATAATATAGTGGAAAGTGTTGCATGAAGAATGCTTGAAGCAAATAATTTATCGGTTTTATCATTATCAAGAATAGTTGGATCTAGTTCTGTACCTAAATTTGATAAGATAGATGCATCAACTTCTAAATTGTTGATGTCGGTAATTCCTAAAACAGAAATGGCTAGAAATGCATTTTTAATTTCTGGTTTGGAAATAACATCTTGCCCGATTCCTCCAACAAAGATTTCAATCAATGCAGAACTTGGGATGGTTAAATTATCCGCTCCCATATCGATAACTAAATCGCCAACCGTAGCAGCTACGATATCGGATGCTAATAAAGTATCGATGGATGCTTCGCTTAACGATAATGCTTTGGAAAGATCAAATCCAGTTTCAGCACAAGTAGTATCTTCTACCTCACAGGCCAAATCAGTGAAAACAAGTTTTATAGAAGATGCTAAAGCTTGTAATTCCTCTTTTAATAAATAGTCATTCTCATCAAATACAGAATCAGGGATCACTAAGACAAGGTCACCAAAATCTTGTTCTAAAATATAACTAGATAAGGTAGCAACAAGTATTTTAGACTCAAACAAGGAATTAATTGCTTCTACATCTAAATCTGCAATCATATAGATGTCAATGTTATTAATATCTATATCTTCTGTTTGACTCGCAATGGAATTAACTGCAAGTAAAATATTTCGCAATTCACCATTTAAGATGACGTTTCCATCATCATCTAGTTCATCAAACCAAATAATATCATCTGGGATAACAAGCATATCTAATCCTTCAATGCCCGCAGCACCAGATAAAACGTTCTTCAAAGCGTTTGTAATAATTTTTGAATCGAGTAATACGGTAAAATCAAGTTGAGCCAAAGCACCAATGATGAGCATAGCGTCTCCAGATTGAATTTGACCTACTGTAATATCTGTATCAAGAATTGCTCCTATTACAGCGCCAATTGCTACAAACTCATCTTCCCAAACAAGGTCAGTTGGAACGGTTATTATGGCTTGAATTTGTTCTGTTGCTTGAAGTAAAACTGGCTCGACCGCAACGTAGGCACCAAGCGTTATTAGTTCCGAATTTCCTAAGGAATCAAACAAATCTCTTACGGTATCTCCATCAATTGTAACGGTTTCTAAATCCATTTCATCGTTAAAGATTCCTGCGCTATTCACTAAATCAAAAACAATAGCAGCGATGTCTCCTAATTGTTCTAATTCCAGTTGCCAATCGATTGCATAGAGTTCTTCTGTTGGAATAGTAATTTCAGTATCAAAATAATCTGCAGCAACTTCGATAGCTAAAGGCATTATCGAAGTAAATAAATCAGAGTATGAAAGTGTATCAAAAACTAAGCTAACGTCATCTCCTGAAATATCGCTTACATTCTTTGTATCCATATACGCTGAATTTATAGCAATACCTGCTATTTGTGATACAACTGCTAATTCGTTACGAACGGAAATTTTTTCATCTCGATACGTAAAAGACAATACCGAGTCAAACAAGTATAGATTTAATGGCAAGTCGATGCCTGTTGCTTCATCAATTATAGTAAATTGAGAAGTGGTAGACACGACAATATTTGTATTGAAAGCTTCAACCATTGAGTTCATCATGTCAATTGCGGCAGTGAATTCTTCCGGGATTTCGATTGGGGATGCAAGAGGAATAACGGAATAACTTGCTTCGTAGATGTTTTGTCTTGGAAAATCAATTGAAACGGTTTGAGTATCATCGGTTGAAGGAAGTAAAGATACTAAACTTTCACCCATGCTGATTAGTCCACCAACAATGATTAACATTACAAATACACTGATTGCTCCACTTAATAAACCAAATAGTGCACCAAATCCTCTATTTTTAGATCTATATTTATCTTCTTTTTTACTTGATCCAAAGAAAATGATACGAATAAAGAAGAAAAGCAATTTATAGATCACTTGAATTACGGTAAAATATAAAATAGTGTAAACAATTTTAATGACAAAAAGACTGACTCCAGTCGTAAAAGCGAGGAATTCATCATTTTCAAGAACTTGAGTAAATTGTTCGGGAAGAAAATTTTGAAGTAAAATAGGCAAGGCATCTTTTAAACTTGTTACATCCGCAAGTGCAGGAAGAAATCCTCCAACTGCTCCTCCAAGCCACGGCATACTCAATGTCCATAGAAAATTAATTACAATATTGATGGTTAAGAAAAAGAAAACATAGAAGATTAATGTCGTAATAAAAGAATATAGCGATTTTTTAAATCCTCTTAGAAATCCAAAAAACATTCCAAGACCGAGCATTGAAAAAAAGGCTATATTAAAATATAAAACAAAATCTAAATTTTCAGGAATTTGCATAATTTTCCCCCTCTAACTAAAGTGCTGAAAAAATATATATTAATATTATATATCATTTATACCATAATGAAAGCAACCTTGTCAAAAAATTAACCTGAAAAGAAAATAAATAGGTCAATGTATAACCTTTTCCAATAAAATGATATATAATAAACGTATATTATAAGTTGAGGTGATGATTTTGAAAAAACTACTAGTACTGCTTGTAATCTTATTGTTTGGAACATTTTTAAGTGGATGTTCTTTTTTAACAATGACTTTTGATTTTCCTACCACAACCACAACTACACTTACAACCACAATGCCTAATACAATTAATGGTACCATTAGTTTAGGAGACTTAGAGTATTCTACTTTTTCTTACTATGAATCAGACACCTATCTCATTACTAATGTAGATGAATACAATGATGTATTACTTAACACAAGAGATATGATAAGAAAATCCAATGTTGAAATCCTTACAACTCTTTATACAGAAGCAAAAGTATACCCTTGGTCAACGCAAACTGTAAGGACAGCGGTTGGCTCAAGTCTTGGATCTGGTGTGATTTTCTTAGAAGATGAAACCTATTATTATGCCTTAACCAATCATCATGTTATTGATAATGATATCTACGATGCCACCTATCAAATAAAAGCATTTGAAGATAGCGATGAATCAGAAGCTATTCTTGTTTGTTTTGATGAAAGTTTGGATTTAGCTGTAGTTAAGTTTTTAAAAAATGATCGTCAAGACATCCATTTAATGGATATATCCACAAGGCTTTATACAAAGTTTACAGAAGGGGAATTAGTCTTAGCTGTAGGAAATCCTTTGTCTGTTTTAAATAATGTTACCTTCGGTGAATTTAGAGGCATGGAAACGATTGAAAATGCTGATTTTAAAGTGATTCTCCATAACGCTTCCATTCATGAGGGTTCAAGTGGTGGAGCATTGGTTGATGTCGATGGTAACTTGTTAGGTCTTAACACCTGGGGATATAGCACAACCGATGAGTATTCCTTTTCCGTACCGATTTATATCATTTATATGTTTTTAATAAATAATGGAATAATTTAAAAAAAAAGGAGAATTTCTCCTTTTTTATTTGATTTCAAGTTTTAACGAAATTGGTTTAAATCCTACTGATTGAATACGAATGGAAGCTTTTCCAAGGATTCCGGTTGTTTTAAGATAGATTCCTGTTGAGCCTCCAAGGAGCGAAAGTTTATTAGGTCCAATGATTTGTAATTCTTTTGATGTTTCAATTTCAATGACGTTGCTAGCAAAAGGTAAAATATTATCAAATTCGTCTTTTAATGAAACCACAAGTCTTGTCACATCATAGGTGATATCGTGTAAGAGTATTTTATCGTCAAGTTCAGCTTTTAAGAAGACTTCTTTGGATTGTCCTCTAATTGAAGTTGCAACTAATTTATCATCCATGTACCCTTCATACTTGTAAAGACAGCCTTCTTTTGCCCATCCACCAATGTATTTGCTATATAAATCCATTGCATCTTTCATGGTGAATTTATGAACACTCATTAAATTAGCCATGCTTAATTTGTCTTTTAAAGGCATATCCGTTCCATAACGATTGTAAGCTAAAAGCACTTGTTTAATCTTTTTAGCTACTTTTTTAGAATAGGATTCGTTTTCTAAAATTCGGTCTCCAATATAGTCATCAATGATAACTGGAGCATTTGGAATATAAGGGAATTTTTCCCAATCAGAATAAAAGGTACCAACAAGTTGGTCGTTGTGATAAATTTTTAAATAATCACAATTAGTAAAAATGACGGTTGGTGGAACAATACTTTTTGAATATTCTCCCATCATCATATTGGAAGCGACCATTAAAACTGGTTTTTTCATTTGTTGAGAGGCGTATGCGTAACTTGCATATTTAGGAATACGAAACATATCCATGACCCCGTGATGACAGATATGATCGCCTGAACCAAATTCTTTATGGGTATTGTAATCGGTCATGCACCATCCAATTGCTCCACTGACTGTAAGATATTGGAAACTGGAATTCATCACTTCTAAATGTCTTAAAGCTTGTTCACAACGTTTGCTTTCTGAGTCCCATTTTTTGGTTGGGAAAACATGTCCATTGTGTTCTGTCACTAAATATGGAACGATTTTATGGATGATTTTTCTTGGGTTTTCAAGCCCTGGATTGTCTCCGGTATGAGAAAAATCATTGTAAGTATACACATCTTCTAAAAATTCACTGTTTTTCATATTACGAACGCCACCGGTTTGTCTTACTTTATCTAATTTATAGGCTAGTTCATTGGTTTTTTCATAAAAGTCATGATCATCTGCAGATTCATTGATTCGAACTCCCCATAAAACAATGGATGGATGATTAAAGTGATGTTCTATCATCGTTTCAAGCGCTTTTAAAGACAATTCTTTAAAGTGATCGTCACCAATGTATTGCCAACCTGGAATTTCTTCAAATACCAATAATCCGACTTCATCACATCTCTTGATGAAATGATCACTTTGCATGTAATGAGAAGTTCTGACGATATTACAACCTAATTCGAATTTAAGAATTTCTGCGTCTCTTGCTTGCATTCGGGAAGGCATTGCATATCCTACGTATGGATAAGATTGATGACGATTTAAGCCAATTAACTTGACTAATTTGTTATTTAAGATAAACCCTTCGCTTGTAAAATTAGCGCTTCTAAAACCGAAGGATTCGGTAATGTGATCGATTTCTTTTCCGTTTTCTAAAACAACTAATTCTAATTTATATAAGACGGGATTGTCTAATGTCCATCGTTTAATATTTACAACTAATTCTTGAATACCACTTTCAAAAGCTAGTTCGCCTTTGATTACTTTTGATAAAATCACTTCATCTTTTAGGTAAAGCGAAAGATTGATGTCATGTTCTGCTTCAGGGGTTTTATTCCATCTGATTTTTGCTAATAACAACATTTCTTCTTCGCTTAAATTAGGAGATTCTATTGTAGTGATAAATAAGTCATGAATAAAAAAAATTGGTCTAATTTCGAGGCAAACTTCTCGGTAAATTCCTCCATATCCTAAATAATCTACTACATCTCCAAATGGAGGAACATTTGAAATTTCAGTTGCGTCTACTTTGACAAATATAGTGTTTTCATGTTCAAAATCGATTAAAGAAGAAATATCATAGGAAAAAGGAGTATATCCCCCTTCATGTATGCCAAGTGACACTTCATTTAAGAATACTTCACATACATTCATAACACCAAAAAATTTTAGAAGCACGTTGCTTTCTTGAAGTTCTTTTTCCACTGTAAAATGCTTTACATAGGACCCAATAAATTGATAATCCGTTTCTTTAAAATATTGAAACGGAATTTCTTTTAATGTGTGCGGAATCATGACTTTTTTAAAGTCAGATAAAGAAGCGTCCTTTTTGATATATTTAGGGTCAAAATCAGGAAGGTAGTACCAATCAAAATTTAAATGTATGTCTTTTCTCATCATTTACTCCTTTTAAATTGAAATATAATAAATTCTAGAACCAAAATCACCCATTAATCTAACAGATTGATTGTATCCACTGCCGATAAACTTTTGTTTTGGTACAAATCCAAAATGATTTAACGTTGAACCTGAATATTCTACATTCTCTTCTTCTGCCTTCATCAAATATCTGTTCTTTAACAAATGAAATAGAATCCCGTTGGCATTCAATTTGATTGGAAGTGCATGCTTTACTAAATCACCAAACATTTCCAAATTAAAATACTGAATTCGATTGCTAATTTTATACGTTAACTCGTCATTTAGACCTCTCATAGGTATTTTTTCTAAGGGACCATTCGGATGAGTCAATAATTGATAAACACCAATGATTGCTTCTTCTTTGTTTTCTTTAATACACGCCCAAATACATTGATTCGTTTCAAAAGGACTAATAAATCGAACCATTGTTCCAAATTGTAATAATTCTCGATGCATCTTATAAAAAATGACTTGCTTTTGAATGACTTTTTTCTCATAACGAGATAATTTAGTTAAATCTAGTTCATAACCTAACAGTCCGAAAATTGCGGTATTGAATCTTGTCTCCAAAGGAGTTTTCCGTAAGGTTTGTTGGTTCGGAATGTTACTGACATGGCAGCCCATAGTAGATAAGGGATAAACAAATGAGGTTCCATATTGTATCGAAAGTCTTTCGATGCCATCTGTATTATCACTTGTCCAGGTTTGTGGCATGTAATAAAGCATGCCAAGGTCATATCGATTACCTCCACTTGCACAAGATTCAAATAAAATATTTGGAAATTTCGAAGTGATTTCTTTTAAAATCTCATATAGTCCTAATGTATATAAGTGAAAAAAAGAACCTTGATTTTTCTTTGGCAAATAAGAAGAATATACATCTGAAAAATTTCGATTCATATCCCATTTACAGTAGGAAATATTTGCATTTTGAAACAAATCAGTTAAAAATCCGATAATATACCTTCTGACATCAGGATTTGTTAAATCTAAAATTAATTGATTTCGTCCAAGACTGGGTTTTCTTAATGGGTGCTGTATCGCCCATTCTGGATGTGATCTAAATAAATCACTGTCTGGATTCACCATTTCTGGTTCTACCCAAATTCCAAAATCAAGTCCGATTTTATTAATCTTATTTGCAATTCCTGAAATTCCAGATGGTAGCTTAGCTCGATTAACAACCCAATCGCCAAGAGAAGATGTATCATCGTTTCTTTTTCCAAACCAGCCATCATCTAACACAAATAATTCCATGCCTAGGTTTTTTGCCTTTCTTGCCAATTTTAGTAGTTTTCGCTCAGAAAAATCAAAATAAGTGGCTTCCCAATTGTTGATTAAAATGGGTCTTACTTTATTTTGCCACGTTTTTGAAATGATATGTTTTTTTACTAAATCATGAAAGTGTTGACTTAAAGTAGACAATCCTGTATCTGAATATGTCAGTACCGCTTCTGGAGTAACAAAAGTTTGTTCTTTTTCTAGTAAATAAGAGAAATCAAACGAATTTATCCCCATTAATACTCTTAAAATCGAGTGAGGAGAAACTTCTAAAGTGGCTTCAAAATTACCGCTATAAAGCAGTGAAAATCCATAACAAGCTCCAACTTCTTCATCCGTATGCTTTTCTTTTAGAGCGATAAAAGGATTGTGGTCGTTTGAGGAAACTCCTTTTTTTGAATCAATTTTTAATAGACCAAATTTAAGGTCATGGGTTGTGAGTTGTCTTTCTCTTATCCATGCACCATCAAGACTTAAAATTTGATAGTTTTGATTCAATAAGTCCAAATTAAAACTCATCGCTTTTTCAATTGTTATTGATTGAAAAGATCCGTTTCGAATCACAGTTCTTCTAGTAATAACATCAATATCGTAAAACACGGAGTAATATAAATCGATTTCAATGAATGCAATCGGATCACTTACTGTAATTTTTAATGTTTCAATTTCATTTGAATCTGATCCAAACGTTTCAGGCATTTCACTAAAACTAGGCTTTTGTGGCAATATTTCATGACTTTTATATAAAAAGTTTGTAATGCTTGAATTATCTTCTAACCGGAAATGAAGCATGGGATCTCGAAAATCGCCTTTTCCATACGTTGATAATTCTAACATTGCTAGATTTAAATTAAATGTTTTGTCTGTTTCATCATAAATAACTTGATTTCCAACTTCTATTTGATATTGTAAATTTAAATTGAAAGCATTTTTTTCGACAGATATTTTTTTACCATAGTATAAGTGACCAACATGTTTTGATGGCAGTATATTTATGATATATGAGGAATTTTGAGTTTTAAGATGAAAGTATTTTTCAGATTCATTATAAATAATCATTTGTGTTCCTCCAAACCTGTTTGAGAAGTTGTATGATGTTTGTTATAACTCTCCATTGCTATTTTGGCTAAAGCAAATGCAGGAGTATACATAGAAGAAATAATCTCAATATTAGGAGATATTTTTTTTATGTTTTGAGTATATAGCTGTTTGTAAATTGTATTTGCGGTTCCTAATCCGCCAACTACCACAAGTTTTGTCTTATCAAATGAAAGCTTTCGATAGACTCCTTCTACAAGTAATCTAACTTCATTTGCAGCATCAACTAATATTTTATAGGCATATTGATTAACTGTACCAAATGTTGTAACTATTTTTGCAATTTGAGCCACTTCTGTTCGACTTAAGCAATCAAAATATTTAACAAAACTACTAAAATCATCGATTTGTAAATAGTCTTTTATTGCTTCACTAAAATTCGATACAGGGTATCTTTTATCAAGGACTCTTGCATAATATTTTAAGGCTTGAAATCCTATATCAAATGCAGATCCAGCATCGCCTTCTTTATAGTGATAGCCACCACATCTCCACGTTTGATGATCAATTGCACCATAGCAAACCGATCCTGTTCCTAAAATAAGGGCTATTCCTTCCAGTTTGCCTTCTCCTGATGCTAAAGCGCCGACAACATCGTTATAACACTCGATTTCACAGTTTTGATCTACAAATGAAAGTTCTTGAAGTAATGCTTTATAATCCATTGAATCTTGAATAGATGCAATTCCACCGATTCCTGCATAGATGGAAGATACGGTAACGTTTATGTTTGCATTTAAAAATGCATCTATAATTTGAGAAATAGATGTTTGATAGGATACTGTATCAATCGAGGACGCTTGACTAAATCCTTCTGCAATTTGATTTCTTGATTCATCAATCACAACAAGGTGAGTTTTAGTCCCTCCTCCATCGATTCCTACAAAGTATTTTTTTGACATCGTCTGTCTCCGCCTTTAAGAAAATAATTTTTTATTTTTCAGAAGAAAGTAGAAATGTTTTAAAATATGGTCTTATGACAAAATAGACCAAAACGAAACCATATACAAACTGTAACACCACAGATAAAACAATCAGCCAAGTGCTTGAATAAGCCATTCCAGCCATAATATTATCAATTAGAACTCCAGATAAAAATGCAGGAGAAATAATCAAATAGTACTGAAATTTTAATGGAATGAATCCATTGCTAAAGAAAATTGGAAGCATCGAAAAAACTAAGATATAGGCAACATAACTAAGGGATAACACTTGATTGGACTTGCTAATAATCGATAAGGACAATCCAATTAAAATGTGTACCAGAACCCCTAAGATATAAACCAAAAACAAATATAGGTAATTTATGGGGAGTTTATTAATAAATGCTAAAACAAGGATAAAAGTGACAATTGGAATGAGTTGAATGATCATGGAAGAAAGGATTTTAGCTACTACAATCGTCAAGGTATTACATTTCGATTTTAGGATTGGAATCAAGGTGTTTTCTTCTCTTTCGATAAACATGGAAATCGAAAAGATAATAACCGGTAAAATAAAAATGGTTATATAGATAAAATTGGATGGATTGATATCAGGAAAAAATGCCATTGAAGCCCCAAATAGAGCAGTTAAAATAATTACAAAATGAATTATTCGATACTCTAAGAGTCTTTTTAAGTCTGATACGATTAAAATTTTACAATTATTCATTTAGATCAACTCCCGTTTCTAATTTATATAATTCATCATCGATAATATTTTTTGTCGTTATTTCTTGAATGGATACTTCTTTTAAAAACTGTAAAAAAGTATCTTCGCGAAAAATTGATTTAGAAAAACATTCTTCGTATAAACTATTATTTTTTTCATAAGTAATGGTAACTTGTTGATTTTGATACTTTGATTTTAGAGTAGCGGTTGAAGTGATTTTATGAATCTCATTATTAACCACAAAAGTGATTCTATCCGCTATTTTTAAAGGAAAAAACATATGTCTATCTAACAGTACTATTGTACTTCTATTTCTAGCATTCTTCAATAAGAAATCAAAAATTAACTCTCTTTCATCTAAAAACATATCTTCAAACAAATTATCAAATATCATTAATTTTGGTTCAGAAATCATTGATCGCAAAATATTTACAAATATTTTTGAAGAATTAGATAAGTTTTTGATTGGTGTGTTCCGAAACTTGGAATAATTAACGGATTTTAAAAACGAATCAATGTTAAGTGATTTTTGATATAGTTTACTGTAATACGTTAAATTTTGATACACTGTCTTTTTTTCAAATAAATAGGGCTTTTCAAATGAATATCCTAGTTCTTTATGAAAATCTTTCATTTTTAAAGATTCCTTATTT